>Ga0209152_10000037_pt1 | contig 67051 bp, 79 predicted proteins | sample GraSoiAngelo_107_FD_185873 | JGI IMG/M metagenome (GOLD analysis project Ga0209152, IMG submission 185873) | Grasslands soil microbial communities from the Angelo Coastal Reserve, California, USA - 14_0903_09_30cm (SPAdes) (version 2) | ecosystem: Environmental > Terrestrial > Soil > Grasslands...
GCCGGCGACGAGGCGCTGCAGCTCGGGGTGCTCGGGCGCGAGGACGAAGAAGGTGGCCCCGAAGAGGGTGTCGGGACGGGTGGTGAAGACCGGGAAGTCGAGGTCGACCTCCTCGCAGCGGAAGACCACCTCGGCCCCTTCGGAGCGGCCGATCCAGTTGCGCTGCATCGTGATCACGTGCTCGGGCCAGGACTCGAGCAGCTCGAAGTCCTCCAGCAGGCGATCGGCGTAATCGGTGATGCGGAAGAACCACTGCTCGAGGTTGCGTTGGATCACCTCGGTCCCGCAGCGCTCGCAGCGTCCATCGACGACCTGCTCGTTGGCCAGCACCGTGGCGTCTTTCGGGCACCACTGCACCGGCGCCTCGGTTCGGTAGGCGAGACCGCGCTCGAACAGCTGCAGGAAGATCCACTGGGTCCAGCGGTAGTACTCGGGCGTGTGCGTCGCCAGCTCCCGCGACCAGTCGATCGAGATCCCCCACTCGCGGAACTGGCGCTGGAAGGAGGCGATCGAGCGCTCGGTCGCGACACGCGGCGGCTCTCCCGTTTTGATCGCGTTGTTCTCCGCCGGCAGCCCGAAGGAGTCGTAGCCCATCGGGTGGATCACCTGGAAGCCGTGGCGGCGGCGGAAATGAGCGATCGCGTCGCCGACCGCGTAGCACTTGAGGTGTCCGACGTGGGGCTCTCCCGAGGGGTAAGGCAGCATCTCCAGCACGTAGGACTTCGGCTTCTCCTCCTCGAAGCCGGGCTGCCCTGGATTGGCGACCTCCCAGGTGTTCTCCTCGGCCCAGACCGCCTGCCACTTCTGCTCGATCGCTTTTGGCTCGTAACCCGCCATGGAGGCGCGATCTTACGAGGGCAGGGTGCAGCGGCGCGTCAGGCCACCCCTAGAAGGTGAGCGGGCGCAGGCCCGGCGAGAGCACTTCGAGGATCTGCGGCCAGACATAGACCTCGATCGTCGCCGCCACCAACAGGACCGGGATCGCCAGCAGGACGGTGATGAAGGTGGCGGCGAGGAGCTGGTTCCACTCGCCGCGGCGGCTGGCGATCAGCCAAGCAGCGAGCGGAAGGAAGAGCGCAGTCAGCTCCGGCAGCGCGTGCGGGAGGACGCTGAGGATCAGCTCAAAGCGGGTGATCTGCAGCTGATAGGCGATCGTCGAGCCCTGGAAGCCGAGGTAGAGCGCCTGCGTAGAGAGCGAGAAGAGGGTGACGGCGCAGACGAAGAGGATCGCGAACTCGCCGGCCTTGACGTGGATCCAGCGGCTGAGCCCGGTCCGTTCGGCCGCCGCGATCGGCATCGAGGCGCCGGCGATGAACCCCGCGATGCAGGCGGTGCCATGCAGCGCCAGGACGAGCGAGTTGCGCCAGAGGATCGGCAGCAGGTCGTCTGGCGAAGAGGGATAAGTAAGGCCGGCGATGTGAACGGGCGTCAGGTCCGGGGTGAGCAACCCGGCGACGACCCAGGTCGCGGCCAGCAGCGCCAGCGCGATTGCGAGGCTGAGTGCGGCCCAGGCGCCGAGCACGTGCCAGGGGCGGGCGCTCCACATCTCCAGCGTGGCGCGCGTGTCTCGCATGCCGTGGCTGAAGACATGCTGGTTTGCCGCGCTCATCGGTAATGACCTATCGGCAGAGAGCCCCCTCCGGTTGAGACTTGATTTGCCTCGGGTCAGGCTTCGCCGAGCTTGCGCTCGAACTCCTCGGCGAGCGCCGCGAGCTGGGCCAGCTCGACCTTCAGGCCTTTGGCGATCCGCCGCACATTGCCCCAGGTCGGGTTGATCCGGCCCGACTCGATGTGGGAGATCCAGGTCGGGTGAATTTCGGCCCGGTGGCCGAGGGTCTCCTGGCTCAGCTTGCCCTCGGTTCGGAGGCTGCGGATGGCCTTCCCGAGGCCGATCTGGGGGTCGTCGCGGCGCGGCATCTAGCGCAGGGAATTGACCGGCCGCCGCCAGGTCCATAGAGGCGAACTCAAGCTGAGCGAAGGAACCCGCGACATGCGCGTTCCGGTACGGCCGATTACGCCCGGTGACCGGGCAAAAAGAAAGCCCCCCTTCGCAAAGGGAGGCTTCCAAGTGGAGCTGAGGGGGCTCGAACCCCTGACCTCATCGCTGCCAGCGATGCGCTCTTCCAGCTGAGCTACAGCCCCGAATCGGTGCTCCGCCCATTTTAGCCGTGTGGAGTGAAGAAGCAGCATCCGCTGCCTCTATCTCCGTGGCCAGGGCCGGTGTTCTTACAGCTCAGGCGGCGCGCTGCTCGGGACCCGCATCCTCATCGACATCGAGGATCAGGTTGTCCGGAGCGTTGTGGCGAACCCTGAAATCGAGACTGGAGAGCTCTTCGAGCTCGCGCAGCAGGTCGACCGGCTGGTCGAGATTCATCGAAAGAGTCGCCCGGCCCTCGGAGAAGCGCTCGACCGAGATCTCCGAAGCGCCGATCTGCCCCATCGCGCTGAGAGAAGTCGCCGAGCGGGCCGATCTCGAGCTTGACCCGGCCGGCCTGCAAGCTCTCGTCGTCAGCCTCCGCCGGCGAGTCCGCACCGACAGCCAATTCAGCCTCGGTCAGCGCCTGCACCTTCTTGCTCACCTCGACCGCCTCGCGCAGGGCTTTCATCCGGATCCGGGTCGCCTGGCCCCGGGCCTGCGCCTCCAGCTCCTCGAGGCGGACGGTGATCGCGTCGAGCGAGGCGATGCTGCGGTCGTGGCACTCGTTCGCCTCGCGCAGGCGCTGGTCGAGGACCCTGATCTCCCGCTCGCGCTCGAGCACCATTCCGGAGAGCGTCGTGCTCTCCCGTTCCAGCTCGGTGATCGTCTGGCGCTGCGCGTCGGTGTTCAGCTGCAGACCGTGGATGCGCGCGTCGCGCATCGAGATCGCATCCTCCACCTCCGCGCGCCGATACCCAAGCAGCGCCCGCTTGAACCCATTCATGGACGGGCACCGTAATCCGGCGCTCGGACGGTATTTGTGTGCTGACCTTTGTGCTGACCTACGCACTGGCGGCTTCGGGCGCTTCCGGCGCCTCGAGATCGAGCTCCAGGCGGGGCGCGTCGCGCCACAGCTCCTCAAGCCCGTAGCGCTGCCGCGCCTCTGGGGTGAAGACGTGGAGGACGCAGTCGAGGTAGTCGAGGATCGTCCACCCCGCTTCGCCGCCGCCGTCTACTCCGCCAGGCAGCAGGCCGGCGTCGCGCTTTACCTGGACCCGCACCTCGTCGACGATCGCCCGCGCCTGGCGCTCGTTGCGCGCCGTGCAGATGACCAGGAAGTCGGTGTAGGCGACAAGCTCGCGCATCCCCAGCACGACCAGGTCCTCGGCTTTTTTCGAGTCGGCGATCGCCGCCAGGCGACGTGCCAGCTCCTCTGACTGCGCCTCCCTCACCGGTAGATCCCCCTCTCTTCGATCATCTCAGCGACGGCATCGGGGACGAGGTAGCGCAGCGGCCGTCCCTGGCCGGCGCGCTCGCGCACGGTCGAGGAGGAAACCCCGAACTGCGGCATCTCCAGCATCGTCGCCCGCCCCTCGCAGCCGAGACTGCGCATCGTCGCCGCCACCTCGGCGTCGGAGACGCCGGCGCGCCGGGCCACAGCGATGTTCGCCAGCTCGACAACCCGCTCCGGCTGCCGCCAGCTCTCCAGGCCTACCGCAGCATCCGCCCCCATCACGAACACCAGCTCCCTGTCGGCCCGTTCCTCTGCAAGTGCCTCCAAGGTCTCATACGTGTAGGACGGCCCCTCGCGCTCGACCTCCAGGGCCGAGACCGAGAAGCGGTCGTCGTCCGCGGCCGCCAGCTCGGTCATCTCCATCCGCACTTCGCGACCCGGGTCCTCGGCGATCCGCTTGTGCGGGGCGTTGCCGGTGGGAACCAGGATCACTTCTTCCAGCCCGAGCTGCCAGGCAGCCTCCTGGGCAAGCGCCAGGTGACCGAGGTGCGGGGGGTTGAAGGCCGACCCCAGCACGCCGATCGCGGCGCCACCGGCGCTACTCACGCACCTGGCCGTCGCCGTGGGCGACGTACTTGAAGGTCGTCAGCTCGCGCATCCCGATTGGGCCGCGGGCGTGCAGCTTCTGGGTGGAGTTTCCGATCTCCGCCCCCATCCCGTACTCGAAGCCGTCGGTGAAGCGGGTCGAGGCGTTGACGTAGACGGCGGCGGCGTCGACGCCGCTGACGAAGGCGTCTGCCGCCTCCCCGGAAGAGGTGACGATTGCCTCCGAGTGGCCGGTGCCGTGCGCGTTGACATGGTCGACCGCGTCCTCAACCGAGTCGACGACGGCGACCGCCATCTTCAGGCCGAGGTACTCGTTATCCCAATCCTCATCGACCGCCTCCCCCACCGCAACCGAGCCGGCGGCGGCGCGGATCCGCTCGTCCCCGACCAGCTCGACGCCGGCGTCGGCGAGGTCGGCGAGCACGGCCGGGGCGAAGCGATCGGCGATCGCGGCATCGATCAGCAGCGTCTCGGCGGCGTTGCAGACACCGGGCCGCTGCACCTTGGCGTTGACGGCGATCCGGCGCGCCATCTCCGGGTCGGCGTCGGCGTGGACGTAGACGTGGCAGTTGCCGGCCGCCGCGTACATCACCGGCACCGTCGCCACCTTCTTGATCGCCGCCTTCAGGCCTTCGCCGCCGCGGGGGATCAGTAAGTCGACCAGACCCTCCTGCGTCGCCAGCTCGGCCAGCTCCTCGTGGCCGCCGCCGCCGAGCGAGAGAACAGCGTCCTCCGGCAGGCCGGCCTCGGCCAGCGCCTCGCGCACGACGGCCGCCAACGCCGCGTTGGAGCGCTCCGCGTAGCTAGAGCCGCGGAGGACGATCGCGTTGCCGCTCTTGATCGTCAGCGCCGCGCAATCGATGGTCACGTTCGGGCGCGCCTCGTAGACGACGGCGACGACTCCCAGCGGCACCCGCACCTTGCGCAGGTCGAGGCCGCTATCCAGCCTTTTGCGTTCCAGCTCCTCGCCGACCGGGTCTTCAAGCGCGGCGACGACCCGCACGCCCTCGGCCATCGCCGACACCCGCTCGGGCGTCAGCGCCAGTCGGTCGCGCAGCGCCTCGGTGAGCCCGACAGCGCGCTCGTCGGCGAGGTCGCCGGCGTTCGCCTCGAGGATCGCCTCGCTGCGCTCTTCAAGCAGCCGCGCGGTGGCCTCGAGCGCAGCGTTCTTCGCCTCGGTCGAAGCGGTGGCAAGCCGCCGGGCCGCGCGCTTGGCAGCAGCGCAGCTCTCGGCAACGGTGGTCTCGGTCACAGCCATCGGATAAGGGTAGCTGGGGCCTAGAGCAGGACGAAGCGGTCGCGGTGGACGACCTCCGCGGGGGCATGGGGCAGCAGCTCGCGAACCTGCTCCGTCTTCATCCCTTTGACGCGGATCAGCTCCCGCGAGGAGTAGTCGCTGATGCCCTTGCCGATCTCGCCGTCGCTTCCGACCACGGAGACCGCGTCACCCGCCTCGAAGGGCCCGTGCAGGTCGGACACCCCCACCGGCAGCAGGCTGGAACCGCTGTCGCGCAGGGCCCGAGCAGCGCCATCGTCGACTTCGACCTTTCCGCGGATCGGCTTCCCGTATTTCAGCCAGAGCTTGAAACTCGACTCCTTGCCCGTCTGGGCGAGGAAGTGCGTACCACCCTCGTCCCCCCTTGCCGCAGCGAACAGCGTGCCTGCTTCGGTCCCATTGCAGATCGTCACCGGAATCCCCGACTCGCTCGCCATCTCCGCTGCCGCGACCTTGCTGCGCATGCCACCAGAGCCGAAGGCTGAGGTCCGGTCTCCAATCGCCAAGCCGCGAAGATCGGAGCGCGCGGCCACCTCGCTGATCAGCTCCGGATCCGGATCGAGGTCCGGGTCCCGGGCGTAGAGTCCGTCGACGTTCGTAAGCAGCACCAGCAGCCGGGCTTCCAGCAGGATCGCCACCTGGGCCGCGAGGAAGTCGTTGTCGCCGAAGGTGATCTCGTCGGTGGCGGTGGTGTCGTTCTCGTTGACGACCGGGACCACCCCCCACGCCAGCAGTCGGCGCAGCGTCTGGCGCGCGTTCACGTAGTTGGTGTGAGAGCCGATGTCGGCCGCCGTCAGCAGTACCTGGGCGGCGCGAGTGCCGTTGCCGGAGAGGCGGGTCTCGTAGGCGCGGAAGAGGTCGCCTTGGCCTACCGCCGAGGACGCCTGCAGCTCGTCCATCGCCCGCGGCCGCGCCGGCAGCTCCATCAGCCGCATGCCGCGGGCGATCGCGCCGGAGGTGACCATGACGACGCGCTCTCCCTCCTGCTCCAGCTGCGCGACCTGCTCGCAGACGGAGTCGAGCACGTCCGTGCGCAGCTCGCCGTCGTCGGCGGCGACAATCGAGGATCCGAGCTTGACGACCAGGGTCATGGCCGTGAAAGTAGCCGAGATGGGGTCCGCAATCGGTTGGGGCGCGCTCGCCGCAAGCTCCCTCGTCATCGGCGCCGCCCTCAGCTTCGCCCGCGAGTGGTCGATGCGGCAGGTCGGCTACGTCCTCGCCTTCGGCGCCGGGGCGCTGATCAGCGCCGTCAGCTTCGAGCTCGCGGCCGAGGGGATCGAGGTGGGTGGGGCGCCAATCACTGGTCTCGGTCTGGGCGTCGGCGCTGTCACCTATTTCCTCCTCGATGGTCTGATCGCCCGCCGCCACTCGACCGGCCGCGGCCGCAAGGGCCGGACGGAGGGAGACGGGAGCGGCACGGCGCTAGCGCTCGGCGCCTTCCTCGACGGCATCCCCGAGCAGCTCGTACTAGGGATCAACATCGCCGCCGGCGGCGGCGTCGGGGTCTCGCTGCTGGTCGCGATCTTCGTCTCCAACCTCCCCGAGGCCCTGGGCTCGGCCGACGACATGGCAAAGCAGGGCAAACCGCGCGAGCGGATCCTCCGCCTTTGGCTCCTCGTCGCCGCGATCTGCGCGCTGGCGAGCCTCGTCGGCTACCTTCTCGCCGATGCGGTCCGCGGCAACGCCAAGGCGGCGATCGACGGCTTCGCAGCCGGGGCGCTGCTGGTGATGCTGATCGACTCGATGATCCCCGACGCCCGCAAAGACGCCGGCCGCGGTGCCGGCCTAGTCACGGTCCTCGGCTTCGCCGTCGCGGCGGGCCTTTCGAGTCTCAGCTAGATGTGCAACTCGAACTCGTGCTCGCCGACTCGGACGTCGTCACCGGGTTCGAAGCCGGCGCGGTCTAGCGCGGCGAGGACGCCCATCTCCTTCAGGCGCTGCTCGAGGTAGGCGAGCGCTTCTTCGTTTTTGGTGTCGTGGCGTTCGAACAGCATCTCGACGCCGCGACCGAGGATGCGGAAGCCGCCGTCGGCCTCGCGCTCGACCCAATAGCCGCCCTCTCCGGCCGGCCGGTAGACCCGGTGCTCGACCTCGAATTCGCCGTCGCCTGGATCGGCGCCAGGCGCGGGTGACGGCGGCTGGAGCTCGGACAGCTGGGCGAGGATCCGCCCTCGCAGCTCGTCCAGTCCCTCCCCCGTCGCCGCGGAGACGGCAAGCACTCCGAGCGCCCGCGCTCCGACCCGCTGCTGCCACTCCCCCACCGCCGCCTCGACGTCCTCTGCCGGCAGCAGGTCGCGCTTGCTGAGGAGGACCAGCTCCGGCAGCGCCTCGAGGCCTGCACCGTGGGCCGCAAGCTCGCCGCGAACGGTCTCGTAATTGGCGACGGGGTCGCCTTCGATCGGCGCCACGTCGACGAGGTGGACCAGCATCGAGCAGCGCTCGACGTGGGCGAGGAATTCGTGGCCGAGGCCGGCCCCCGCCGCGGCGCCTTCGATCAGGCCCGGGATGTCGGCGACGATCGCCTGGCGGTCCTCTCCCTCGATCGTTCCCAGGACCGGCGAGAGAGTCGTGAACGGATAGTCGGCGACTTTCGGCGCCGCCCTCGTCAGCCGGCCGAGCAGCGAGGACTTGCCGGCGTTCGGGAGGCCGACCAGACCGACGTCGGCGAGCAGTTTCAACCGCAGCTCGATCCAGTCGGCTTCAGCCGCCGTGCCTTTCTCGGCAAAGCGAGGCGCCTGCCGGGTCGAGCTGGTGAAGCGTCGGTTCCCGTGCCCGCCGCGACCGCCGCGCGCCACCACCGCCCGCTGTCCCGCCGCCACAAGATCGATTGAGCTGCCGTCGACCGCCGTCGCCTGCGTGCCCGGCGGCACCGGGATCTCCCTGTCCTCCCCCCGCGCCCCCTGTCGGTTCGACCCTTCCCCATGACGCCCTCGCTGCGCCCGGAAGTGCTTGCTCCCTCTCAAGGCCCCGAGGTCGCGCCGCGAAGCGTCGCAGACGAGGACCACGTCGCCGCCGTGCCCGCCGTCACCGCCATCGGGTCCGCCGCGAGGGACATGGGCCTCGCGCCGAAATGAGATCGAGCCGTCACCACCGGCACCGCCCTCAACCCAGATTTTCGCCTTGTCGTACACCGGGAGAGCATCCCGGATTTCAGGATTGAGCGAGGAGCGCGAAAATCATTCCGGCAAACCCCAAGAGGAGCGTGACGATCATCCCGGCGAAGAGCTGAGAGGTCATCCGCTGCAGCGCTGCGATCTGACCACCCAGCTCCGTTCGAACCGCCTGGAATTCGCTTTTCATCTCAGAGCGCACAGCGCGGAATTCGTTTTTCATCTCGGCCCGCACAGCCTGAAATTCGCCCTTCATCTCCGCGCGGATCGCTGCGCGCCAACATTGCGACGGAAGTGGAAAAAACCCGAGGGAGGGCGTACGCCCTCCCTCGGGTAAGTCCTACCTGACGGTGATCTTCGACTTTGCCGCCTTACCGGCGGTGCCCTTGACCTGGAAGGTCAGCTTGTCGGTCCCCTCGTCGGCGGCCGGCTTCACCTTGACCTTCAGCGTCAGCGTCTTCTTCGCCCCGCCTTTAAGGCCGAGCTTCTTGCACTTCGGCGCCTTCAGGTCGTCCTTGGCCGCCTTCGGCAGCTTCACGCAAAGCTTCGCGTTCTTCGGCTTCAGGTCGCCCTGATTAACGGCCTTGACCTTGAAGGTGACGAGGTCGCCGGCGTCAGCCTTGGCCTTCTTCTTGGTCGTCACCTTGAATTTCGAAGCCTTGACATTCATTACCGCGCTGACCTGGGCAGCCGAACCCACGGGGTTGGAGCCCGTGACCGTGCAGCTGTACTGGCCCGCTGCTTGCGCGGCCAACGTCGGGGCCGTGGCACCGGTGATCGGCGCGCCGTTGCGGAGCCACTGGTAGGCAAACGCGTTGGGAGCCTGGTAGACGTTGCCCCCGACCGCGTCGGCGCCCCAACTCCCGCTAGAGCAGGTCAGCTCAGCGCGATTGCCCGGACTACGGGTGATCGCGGGAGCGCCAGTCCCGGCTGGACTCTTGACGATCACTGGATCTTGAGGGCCTTTCACCGGCGCCGCCGGAGACGGCGTTATCGAGCCACCCCCGCCGCTAAGGCGAACAAAGCCGATGGCGCCGGCGTTTTCGCCGTCGCCGCTGTCGTAGTTGCCCCAGTAGACGGTCCCATTCGCCGGGTCCAGCGCAAGGCCGTAGGCGCTGCGGATGTCGGCGCCGGTGAGGTTGACGGTGCCGCCCGATCCACCGTTGACGCTGACGTAGTTGAGATCGTCCCCTTCGGTCCAGTAGAGCCTGCCAGCGGCTGAATCGACCGTGAAGCCGTTGACGCCACCGAGCGTGGGAGCGCCGGAGAGATCCAGGGTGCCGCCGCCGCTGCCGTTGACGTTGGCGAACGCGATGGTGTCCGTCGTGCCAATTTCGTCGTACCAGAAGAGTTTGCCGGTCGCCGGGTCAAAGCCAAGCCGATACGGACTATCGAACGCGGGGGCGCCTGCGGTGTTCAGCTGTCCGCCGCCGCTGCCGTCTAGACGCGCGAAGCCGATCGAGCCGTTGCCCGGGCCATCCGTGTTGAGCCAGTAGATCAGCCGGTTGACCGGGTCGACAGCGACTCCCATCGGTTCATCCACCGGGGCCCCAGTCGTGTTCAGCACTCCACCGCCGCTGCCGTTGATATTGGCCCAGATGATCTGGCCTTTTTTGTCGAGGCCGCTTTCGTAGCCGGCGACGAAGATGCGCCCGGTGACCGAGTCGTAGGCCATCCCTTCCGGCCCCGCCAGGTCGACGCCGCTGAGGTTGAGCGCGCCACCCCCAGCACCGCTGATGTCGGAATAGCCGATGCTCTCGGGTTCACCTGAATAGTTGTCCCAGAAAACGGTTTCGGTGGCTTGGGCGCGGCTGACTAGCGCCAGCATCGCGAGGAGGACGAGGACGATCGACGCGGAGACCGTGAAGAACCGGCCCCTGCGCTCAGTGGCGAGCGACAATGGAGTTCCTTTCTTAGTCCTGGAGGACGCTGATCGTACGACCCTTGCGGGACGGCTTGAACTCCACCACCCCTTCACGGGTCGCAAAGATCGTGTGATCGCGGCCGATGCCGACGCCATCGCCGGGCCAGAAGCGGGTGCCACGCTGGCGGACGATGATCTCGCCGCCGCTGACGCGCTGGCCGGCGAAGACCTTGACGCCGAGCATGTTCGGGTTAGATTCGCGGCCATTACGGCTAGAGCCGAGGCCTTTCTTATGCGCCATGCCTAGCCTTTCCCTTTCAGTTTCGTGACCTCGAGCCTGGTCAACTCCGAACGGTGGCCGGCACGGCGGCGGTAGCCCTTCTTCGCCTTGTATTTGAAGACTTTGATCTTGGGCCCGCGCAGGTGCTCGGTGACTTTCGCCTCGACTTTGACTTTCTCCAAGTCTTTGCCGCCGGCGAGGACGTCGTCGCCGCGGAAGAGGACCGGGCGGAGGTTGACTTTGTCTCCCTCCTTAGCGTCTAGCCGGTCGACGAGCAGGGACGAACCCTCCTCGACTTTGTACTGCTTGCCACCGCTCTCTATGACTGCGTAAGTGCTCATTCGTCCTTGCTGCCTTGTTTGGCGCGCGAACGCCCACGACCACCCCGGCGGCCACGGCTGCGTTTGCGCGAAGAGTCGGAGGATTCTAGCTGGGAGCCGTTCTCCTCGCCTCCTCCGGACCCGTTGGGGGAATCTCCCCCCAGCAGCGAGGCGATCGCCGCCGAACGCTCGACCTCGTCGATCCGCACCAGCTTGCGCTCGCCGACGAAGCGGCCGCCGCCGGTGACGCTGACGATGTAGGAGTCGATCCGGGCGACGGCGTCGTCGGCGTTGTACATGTGGGGCTCGTCGATCTTGACCAGCACCTCCTCGCCGACTTTGAACGGCAGCGCCCGCTCCTCGATCTCGCTGCGGCTGCCGGACTCGATCAGCTCGAAGGTGTCGATCGGCAGCGCCTCGCCGCCCTCGAAGTGGAACCGCTTGCCGGTTTCCTCCTCGAGCTCGGTCAGACCGCTGTCGGGATCGGTCAGCTCGTGGGCGACTTTCGGGTTGACGCGCAGCAGGAAGGCCTCGGCGTCCGCCTTCTCGGCGGCGATGTCGCGCATCCTCGTCAGCCCTTCCAATGCGACGGTCTCGGCCGAGAGGACGACCCCCTCCCCGTGACAGGTGGGGCAGGGCGCCGTCAGGATCTCCCGCACCCCGTCAGTGACGTTCTGGCGGGTCATCTCGACCAGGCCCAGCGGTGAGACCTCGACCACGTAGCTCTTCGACTTGTCGGTGTCGAGCGCTTTGCGCATCGTTTTCAGGACCTTGTCGCGGTTGCTGGCCCGGGCCATGTCGATGAAGTCGATGACGATGATGCCGCCGATGTCGCGCAGCCGCAGCTGCCGCACCGCCTCCTCGGCCGCCTCGGTGTTGACTTTGGTGATCGTCTCCTCGAGGCCGCCTTTGCCGCGGCCGGTGAAGGAGCCGCTGTTGACGTCGATCACCGTCAGCGCCTCGGCGTAGTCAATGATCAGGTAGCCGCCGGAAGGCAGGTCGACGCGCCGGTTCAGGGTCGACTCGATCGCCTCGTTGACCTTCCATTTTTCGAACAGCGGCTTCGTGCCCTCGTAGAGCTCCACCCCGTCGACCAGCTCGGGGGCGGTGCGCTGGAAGAAGCTCGTCACCCGCTCGAACTGCTTCGGCGAGTCGATCACGGCCTTTTCGAACTCGTTGAGGAAGACGTCGCGCAGCACGCGGACCGAGAGGTCGGCCTCCTGGAAGACCAGGGACGGCGCCTTGGTCGACTCAGCCCGCCGCACCAGCACCTCGTTCAGCTTCTGCAGGTAGCCGATCTCGCGCACGAAGTCGGCTTTTTTCGCCCCGTGGGCGGCGGTGCGGACGATCAGCCCGCCCGGGCCTTTATAGGTGCGGTCGACCATCTTCCGCAGGCGGTCGCGCTCTTTGTCGGAGAGCCGGCGGCTGACGCCGACCCCGCTCCCCTGCGGCGCGTAGACGAGGTAGCGACCGGCGATCGAGAGGTTCATCGAGAGCCTCGCGCCCTTCGTCTTCAGCGGGTCCTTGACGACGGCGACCAGGATCTCCTGGCCCGGCTTGATCAGCTCGTTGATGCGCCGGCCGCTGCCGCGGCCGCGCTTCGGCGCCTGTTCTCCGTTGGGGAGGACGATCTCGTCGACGTGGAGGAAGCCGTTTCGCTCGAGGCCGATGTCGACGAAGGCGGCCTCCATACCGGGAAGGACGTTGTCGACCTTCCCCTTGTAGATGTTGCCGACGATCGAACGTCGGCCCCGCCGCTCTATGTAGAGCTCGGCCACATCGCGTTTGCCGCCCTTCTGCTTTGCCTCGAGGACGGCCACTCGGGTCTCGCCGCGCTCGGCGGAGACCAAAATCGTTTTTTTCATTTGTAAGTCAGCTCAGTTCGGTTAGGTACGCATCGCCGGATCTCTTTCCAGAGATCACCAGGCGAACCTTCCCTTCTGGCTGAGATGCGCTTGGACGTTGATGCTCTGAAGAACTCCGATCGCCAGAAACGTAGCGAGGACGGAGGACCCTCCGTAGCTCATCAACGGCAGGGGAATCCCGGTGATCGGCATGATCCCGAGGTTCATCCCCACGTTGACGAAGGTCTGGAACAGCAGCGCGACGGCGATGCCGCCGGCTACCAGGGTTCCGTATGAGTTCTTCGAGAGCGTCGTTATCCGCAGCGCCCGCCAGAAGAGCAGGGCGTAAAGGGATAGGACGAACGCGTCTCCCATGAACCCGTAGCGCTCACCGATCACCGCGAAGATGAAGTCGATGTGCCGCTCTGGGACGAAGTCGAGCCGCGTCTGGGTGGCTTTGTCGCCACGGCCGGACAACTGACCGGCGCCGGTGGCGATCACTGATTGGTTCTGCTGGTAGCCCGCACCGCTTTGATGCTCGTCGGGGTTGAGGAAAGACGTCAGCCTTTCCTCCTGGTACCCCTTGAGGATCGGGGTCCCGACCGCCGGAGCGACGACCAGGACCAGCGCGATCAAGGCAACAAGCGCGCCGCCGATAACGGCGAAGTGCGTCCAGGGGACGCCTCCGAAGTACATGACGGCAAGGGTGGCGACCACGTACACCAAGGAGGTGCCGAGGTCGGGTTGCAGGAAGACGAGGCCGGCCGGTGCAAGGCCGAGGCAGAGGTAGCGCACGGTGCGCTGGACCTCCGAGCCCCGCCGGGCGCCATCGATCACGAACCCGGCAAGCGCGAGCACAAGCAAGAGCTTGCCGAGCTCCGATGGCTGGAAGCTGAAGAAGGGAAGTTCGAAGGCGCGCCGGGAGCCGCGGGCGGCGAAGCCGAAGAAGAAAACGAGGGTGACGGTGGTGCAGAGGAAGGTGTAGATCCCGACCCGCAGCTCGCGGAAGCGCGAGTAGTCGATGCGGGTGAGGACGAACATTCCGACGATCCCGAGCAGGGCGTAGATCGTCTGCCGCTCGAGGAAGTAGTTGGGGTCACCGGGGACGTCGTTCTGCGTCGCCTGCCCGAGCGTGAAGACGCTGAAGGCGATCAGGGCGACCGCGGCGATCGTCAGCGGCCAGTCCATGTGGGCGAGGCCGAGGCGCTCGCCGAGACCGACGTGGACGGCGAACGGCTCCGGCCGCGAGTTCCTGGTTCGGGTTGCGTAGGTGTTCATTCAGCGCCACCGCCGCTCGAGACTGCCGAGGCCTGTTTGTCGTAGATGGCTTCGAGGATGTCGAGGACGACGGGGGCTGCGGATTCGGCTCCGAAGCCGCCTTCCTCGACGGTGGCAATAGTCACGATACGCGGGTTGGGGTACGGGGAGAGCGCCGCGAACCAGGATTGGTCGGCGTGGTCATCACGTTCTGCGGTCCCGGTCTTGCCCGCGATCTCGATCGGGAAGCCACCGAAAACGCCGGCGGCGGTGCCGTCGCCTTCTTGCGCGGCGGCGTGAAGGCCTTCGAGGATCGCGGTGCGAAAGCCGGGGTCGATGTGGATCTTGCGCTGCGGCTTGAACTTGAATTCCTTCAGCACCCGCCCCGCCGCGTCCTCGACTTCCAGCCCCACATGCGGGGTCGGGATCGTGCCGCCGTTGCCGAGGGCCGCGTAGGCCAGCGCCATCTGCAGCGGGTTGGTCTGTAGATCGCCCTGGCCGGTCGCAAGCTGGATGTTGTCGCCGGCCGACCAAGGGCGATCGGTCAACTTTTCCTTGAAGAGCTGGTTGCGCCACTGCTTGTCCGGCAGCAGGGTTTCGCCTTCCTCCGGCAGGTCGAGCCCCGCCGGCCGGCCGATCCCGAGTTTGTGCGCCCATTCCTGCAGCTCGTTCGTCTTCCACATGTCGAGACCGAGCAGGTAGAAGTAGACGTCGGAGGAGACCTGGAGGGCGCGCCGCAGTTCGACCGCGCCGTGGGCGACCCCGCCGGCGTTTTCAAAGGTGTCGGTGCCGACTTCGATCTGGCCGTTGTCCTGGACCACCGTGTCCGGCGTGATCTGGCCGTTTTCGAGCGCCGCCAGGGCGGTGATGATCTTGAAGATCGATCCCGTCGGATAGGCGCCTTCGGTCGCGCGGTTGACCAGCGGCGCCAGGACCGGGTCGCGGTAGAGCTGGTCGACCTGCGCCTGGCTCGGTTCGATCAGTTCGCTCGGGTCAAAGGTCGGGTTCGAGCCCATCGCGAGGATTTCACCGTTGTCGATGTTCATCGAGATGAACGCCCCCGGCAGACCGCGGGCGCCGAGCCCGCCTTCGCCGGCAGCCTGGACCTCGCCGTCGATCGTCAGCTTCAGGTTGTTCCCCGGCGTCGGTGGTTCGGAGACCAGCTGGCCGCCCGGGGTCGGCTCCCCCAGCGCGTTGACCTGGATCCGGGTGTGGCCCGGGTCGCCGCGAAGGAACTTGTCATAGGAGTACTCGACCCCGCCTTTGCCGACTTCATCACCGGGTTCCAGGTCCTTGAATTCGGGTTCCTTCAGCTCCTCCTTGTCGACCTCGCCGACGCTGCCGACCAGGTGGGCGGCGCGGGTTCCGTCGGGGTAGTTGCGGACGAAGACCCGCTCCACCGAGACGCCGGGGAACTCCTCCTGGTTCTCTTCGATGTAGGCGATCAGCTCGAAGCCGACGTCGCGCCGCAGCGTCACCGGGGCGCCGGCGGCGACTTCTTCCTCTTCGGCGATCGTCCGGCGGACCTTGCGCAGGGACATGTGCGCCAGCTCCCCCAGCCGCGCCAGCTCGGCCTTTTCCTCGGCCGGGTCTTCGGGCAGTTTCGTGGTGTTGAGCTGCAGCGCCAGGCTGGCCCGGTTGTCGACCAGGACTTCGCCGTTGCGGTCGAGGATGTCGCCACGCGGGGCGATCACTTTGATCTCGCGGGTGCGGTTGTTCTGCGCCTCGGCCAGGTACTCGTCGCCGGAGAGCACCTGCAGGTTCCAGAGCCGGAAGAAGAGAACCGCGAAGAGGACGGCGCCGACGCCGCCGGCGACCGCCACCCGCAGCGAGAGGCGGCTGCCCTGGGGTTTCGAGTCGTTGCGCAGATACATGGTCTTAGGTTCCCAACACGGTCGGGCGGCGATTGCGTCGCAGCGCCGGCTCCTCGACCAGGGCCGGGCGCAGCGCCCGCCTGACGCCGATGTAGATCGCCCAGCCGGCGAAGAAGGCGAAGACGCTCTTCACCAGCATGTCGCGGATCACGAGCGTGCTGACGGGGGCGTCGATCCCGAGCATCAACTCGACGGCGCCGAATCCGAGCTCGGCGAACAGGGTCAGTCCCATGCAGAGGAGCGGCGGCACCAGCACGCTGTGGATCTCGAAGCGCTCGCGGAAGAGGCCGGCGAGGTAGCCGGTCGCGAGGAGGACGAGCGAGCCGCCACCGAGCGGCACGATCAGCAGGCAGTCGAGCAGGAAGCCGGCGGAGAAGCCGCAGACGGCGCCGGTAAGGGAGCCGCCGAGCAGCCCGAGGACGACGATCAGCGCCGGCAGCAGATCGGGGCTGACGTGGAAGATCGAGACCTGGGAGAAGAAGGTCAGCTGCAGGATTACGCCGCCGACGACGATCGCGACCAGGCGGGCGAGGATGTTCGGGGTGAGGATCACCCGCGCGAGCCCCCGGTCAGAACCTGGACCAGGTCGAGGTTGCGGAGGTCCGCGTAGGGCTTGATGTGGACCTGCTGCTGGGCCTCTTGCTCGACCAGCGGTGCTTCTACGACTTCACCGATCGGCAGGTTCGGCGGGTATCCGGATTCGTAGCCGATCGCGCGGAAGCCGGAGGTGACGACCGACTGGCCTTTGCCGACCAGCTTTTCGCTGGCGAGGAAGTCGAGGACGAGGTCTTCGGGGTCGCCGACCGAGGGTTTCAGCAGCCCCTGGGTCCCGCTCGGGACGAGCTTGGCCGTAACCGCGCTGGAGTGGTCGACGATCAGGGTCACCCGGGCGGTGCCGCCGGTTACCGCGGCGACGGTGCCGACGAGGCCGTCGCCGTTAACGACCGGATCGTCGACCCCGACGCCGTCGCCGGAGCCGACGTCGATCGTGACGTCGGAGAACCAGACGGTCGGAGAGCGAGAGATGACGCGGCCGGTCACCGGCGTGTAGCCACCGGGGATGGCGCCGCTGTTGTCGAGCCCCAGCAGTTTCCGCAGCTGCTCGTTTTCGGCCAGCGCCGCCTTCGCCCCGACCGCCTGCTTACGGGCGACTTCCAGTTCGGAGTGCAACTGCTCGTTGCGCCCCTTCGCGTCGAACGTCTCGTCGAACCAGTTGACCATGTCGCGCGCCGGCTTCAGGGCGCGATCGGCGACGGAGACGAGGGGGCTAAAGATGGTGCTGACGCCGCGCTGCATCCCGTCATTGCCCTGCTGGTAGGTGATCGTGAGCAGAGCGAACGAGCCGACTATCAGCAGCGCGAGGACCGCCCTACGGCGGCGTACTTGCTTTCGATACACGTTCTAGACCTAAGTTCGTTCGCATGGCGGTGGCTAACGCCGGGGCCGCGCTCCGTTGTTCTTGCCGGCGCGGTGGATCGTCTCGACCTCCTCGAGCGAGATGCCCGAGCCGACCGCCACGCACGTCAACGGCGACTCTGCCAGTTGGCAGGGCATCTGGCACTCGTCGCGCAGGCGCTGCTCCAGTCCTTGCAGGAGGGCGCCGCCCCCGGCCAGGGTGATGCCGCGGTCCATGATGTCACCCGCGAGCTCCGGGGGAGTGCGGTCGAGAGTCTCCTTGACCGCGGCGACGACATGGCTGACGGGCTCCTCGAGGGCGCCTCGCACCTCCTCGGAAGTGAGTTCGATCGTCTTCGGCAACCCGGAAACGAGATCGCGACCACGGATCTCGGTTCGGATCTCTTTCGGCAGCGGTGAGGCCGAGCCGGCCTCGAGCTTGACCGCCTCGGCGGTCTGAGCGCCGATCGCCAGTTTGTATTCGCGCTTGCAGTGGCTGACGATCGCTTCGTCGAGCTCGTCGCCGCCGACCCGGATCGACTGCGAGACGACGATGCCGCCGAGGCTGATCACCGCCACCTCGGTCGTGCCGCCGCCGACGTCGACGACCATCGACCCGGTCGGCTCGGCGACCGGCAGGCCGGCGCCGATCGCCGCCGCCATCGGCTCCTCGATCAGATAGGCCTGGCGGGCGCCGGCGGAGAGGCAGGCCTCCTCCACCGCCCGCTTCTCCACCCCGGTCACTCCGGAGGGAACGCAGACGACGACCCGGGGATGGGCGAAGCGATTGGAGTGGACCGAGGCGATGAAGTGCCGGAGCATCTGCTCGGCGACGTCGAAGTCGGCGATGACGCCGTCCTTCAGTGGCCGGATCGCCGTGATCGTCCCCGGCGTGCGGCCGAGCATCCGCTTCGCTTCGGCCCCGACGGCATGGACCTGACCGCTGACCGAGTCGATCGCCACCACCGAGGGCTCGGAGAGGACGATGCCGCGACCGCGGACGTAGACGAGGGTGTTGGCGGTGCCGAGGTCGACGGCCATATCGCGGCCCCCGATTCCGATCTTGGCGAGGAAGCCCATTGACAGGGCCGATGATGGCAAACGCGTCTTAGCGTTCTGTGAGCCCCATTTAGGCGCGCTCGAACAACTCCGGAGCCAGCTCAGCCAGCAACCCGACCGGCAGCCCAACCACGTTAGAAACACTCCCCTCAACCCGCTCCACCAAGCTAGATCCAAGCGTCTGAATCGCATACCCCCCGGATCGCCCCTCCCACTCCCCAAACCGAACGTACCGCTCCTTTTCAGCCTCGCTCAACTCCTTGAAGACCACCGTCGTCTTCTCAACCCCAACCCGCTCTTCTCCATCCGCAACAACAACGAGCCCACTCATAACCGTATGAGCCCGCCCACTCATCCGATCCAAATACGCCCGAGCCTCATCCTGATCCGCCGGCTTACCAAGCACGACGTCATCCAGAACCACGTCGGTGTCGCAGGCAATGACGAAGTCGCCCTCCACCGCCCTCGCCTTAGAGAGCGCGTTCAAGCGAACCAACTCTTCAGCGTCTCCGCTAGTCAGCTCCTCAACGCCAGGAACAACGACGTCGAACTCCAACCCAAGCTTCTGCAGGATCTCCCGCCGCTGCGGAGACCCAGATGCAAGCGTGACCCTCAGGACAGCTCTGGGAACCAGATCCCGATCTCACGCTCAGCCGACTCATCCGAATCGGACCCATGAACCATGTTGAAGGTCACCTCAAGCGCGAAGTCCCCACGAATCGAACCGGGAGCCGCCTCGACCGGATTAGTAGCCCCGATCAACTGCCGCGCCGCCTTCACCGCTTCGGGCCCCTCCAGCACCATCGCGACCAGCGTCCCACCGGTAATGAACGAAACGAGCTCGCCGAAGAACGGCTTGTCGGTGTGCTCGGCGTAGTGCTGGTTAGCGATCGACTCGTCGGCGCGCATCGTCTTCAGGGCGGCGATTCGCAGCCCCTTGCGCTCAAAGCGGGCGATCACCTCTCCGGTCAGGGCGCGTTCGAAGGCGTCAGGCTTGACGAGGATCAGCGTCCGGCTCACGGCGGGGGCTCCTTTGCTCTTTGGTTGGCTGTGCCCCTTGGTCCGCCTCCGGCGGCGCTTTCCTGCGGCGCGGCTGCGCTTGGCGTTGCTGCTGCGGCTGCGCCTGGCGCTCTTCGGGGTCTCTACGTTTGCGGCGCGGCCGCTCGCCACCGCCGCCGAGGCTCGTCTCGCAGAAGGGGCAGAGGCCCCAGCGCGGGTCGACCGGCTTGCCGCAGGTCGGACAAGGATCCTTGAGCCGGCGCTGGCAGTTGGGGCAGCGCAGGTAGCTTTTCTCGATCGGGTACTCGCAGTTGGGGCAGGACTGGTCCTCCAGCTGCCGCACCCGCAGCTCCGCCGCTTTGATCTCCAGCTCGCGCTCGTGCGCGTCCTCCAGGTACTCCGGCGGGCGGACGATCGCGTAGACGGCGGTGCCGATGAAGGGGAAGAAGGAGGCGACGGTCGCGCAGGCGACCAGGAACGGGTCGGAGATCCGGCGGCGGGCGTCGAGGTAGGTGTAGACGATCAGCGCCAGCCAGAGCACGACCAGCATCAGCAGGAAGAGGGTGGCGACCAAATTGAGGCCGTCGTTGGTGATGCCGAAGATCGCTAGGGGCATAAGTAGAAAAGGGGGTTGCGGACGCCGCGGGGGCGGCAGTCTACTTCGCCGTTGCCGACGTCAACCCTGTTCTTTAGAGAAACAGCCTTCCGAACAGGTAGCCGACTCCGAAGAAGACGAGGATCACGATCGCCACCACAGCCGCGACCAACCCCATCATCGAGAGCAATTCGGCACCGGCGCTGCGAGGGCGATCCATGGCCGAATCCTCGCATAGTCAGGTTCCGAGGATCGCCCGCGCCGGGGCGATTGCATAGTGGGAACCGGCGACGAGGACGACGCCTTCGGGAGGCTCCAACGCGAGCGATCGCGCCCGCTCCAGGGCGGCCGCCAGCTGCGGCTCGGACTCGCCTCGCAGGCCTGCCTCCTCGCAGAGCGCGACCAACTCCGAGGCGGGATGCGAGCGGGCGCCGGGGCGCCCGTGACCTTCCAGGGCGGCCGCCGGCAGCTCGGTGCAGACGACCCGGTCGAGGGCTGGGGCGAGGGCCGAGATCATCGCCGCCGCATCCTTGTCGGCGAGGATCGCCAGGCAGCCGACCACCCTGCCGCCGCCTACTGCGGGCAGCGCTTCGGCGAGCGCCGCCGCCCCGGCCGGGTTGTGGGCCGCATCGATGTAGACCGCCGGCTGCTCGGCGATCCGCTCGAGGCGCCCCGGCACCGTCACCGTCGCCGCCACCCGTTCCGCCAGATCGCGATCCAGGGGCCGCTGCAGGAACGCCTCCGCGGCGGCGCAGGCGGTGGCGAAGTTACGGCGCTGGAAGGCGCCGGGGGCGCGCGTCGGCATCTCTGCGTCTGCCCCGACCTGGACGACCGCTGCGCCCCGCTCTGCGGCGGTCCTCGTCGCCAGCGTGAGGACGTCGGGCGAGACGTTCCCCAGCACCAGCGTCGTCTGGTCGCGCAGGACCGCCAGCTTCTCGGCGGCAATCTCGACCTCGGTCTCGCCCAGCCACTCGGTGTGATCGAGGCCGATCGAGGTGAGGACGGTGACCCGGGACGGGATCGTGTTGGTCGCGTCCAGCCTTCCCCCCAGCCCGGCCTCCACCACTGCCACCTCGACCCGCGCGTTCGCCAGCGCCACGAAGCTTGCCGCCGTCGCCGCCTCAAACTGGGTGATCGCATCGCCCTCTTCGAGGCTGCGGTTGACCCCCTCGGCAGCCCGCGCGACCTGTTCCACCGCCTCCGCCCAGGCCTCTTCGCCCACCTCCTGCCCGCCGATCAACGTCCGCTGCGCCCAGCGGTCGCTGTGCGGGGAGACAACCGCGCCGGTCCTCAGGCCGTGCGTTTCCAGCAGCGCCGCCGTCATCCGGGTCACCGAGGACTTGCCGTTGGTGCCGACGACGTGGATCGAGGCGAAGCGGTGCTGGGGCAGGCCCAGCGCCGTCGTCAGCTTGTGCATCCGCTCGAGGCCGAGTCGCCAGCCGACCGGTTCGAGGGCTTCGAGGTAGGCGTCGGGCTCCAAGATCAGTCGGCGGCGCGTTCGCGCCGCCTAGCTCAGCTCGGCGAGTTCGGTGCGGTAGCGCTCCAGCTTCCCCCGCTCCTCCTCGACCACCTCGGCCGGCGCCTTCTCGACGAAGCCCTCGTTGCCGAGTTTGCGCTCGCCGCGCTCGACCTCCGACCGCAGCTCGGCGCGGCGCTTCTCGAGGCGCTCGGCAACCGCCGCGGCGTCGAGCTGGTCGGAGTCGAGCACCCGCACCGGGCCGATCGAGGCGACCGGCTCGGCGCCGATGCCGTCGAACTCGACCCGGGAGAGGCGGGAGACAAAGGGGGGCGGCTCGACCCCGTCGATCACCGCCGCCAGCTTCGCCCCGGCGGGGACGCCGGCGAGATCGCGCCAGGCGCGCAGCCGCTGGGTCAGCCTGATGCCGCTCTCGACGTCGGTTTCGGCGGCCTCGTCGAAGAGCGACTCGTCGGCCTGCGGGAAAGCGTGGACGGTGAGGTGTCCTTGGCGCGAGGGATGGAAGTTCCAGATCTCCTCAGTGACGAAGGGCATCGTCGGGTGCAGCAGCGCCAGCACCCGCTCGAGCGCGTAGAGGAGCGTCGCCGAGACCTCCTCCTCGCCGTCGTAGAGGCGCGGCTTGGCGATCTCCAGGTACCAGTCGCAGAGGTCGCGCCAGAAGAACGAGTAAGCCTCCTGCACCGCGTGCGCAAAGTCGTAGGTCTCGAGCTTCTCGGTCACCGAGGCGATCGTCCGCTCCAGCCGCGAGAGGATCCAGCGGTCCTCGACGCAGGTCGGCCGCGGCGCCGCCTCGACCTCAACCGTGTTGAGGAGGATCAGCCGGCTCGCGTTCCAGAGCTTGTTGGCGAGGTCGCGTCCCTGCTGCACCTTGGCGTCAGAGAAGCGGACGTCCTGGGTCGAGGACATCGCCAGCAGGCCGAAGCGCAGCGCGTCGGCGCCGTGGACGTCGATTTCCTCCAGCGGGTCGATTCCGGTGCCGAGGCTCTTCGACATCCGCCGCCCGTCGCGGGCCTGGATCACCGAGTGGACGTAGACGTCGCGGAAGGGGATCGCGCCCGGGAACTCGATCCCAGTCATGATCATCCGCGCCACCCAGAGGAAGAGGATCTCCCGCGCCGTGGTCAGGAAGCTGGTCGGGTAGAAGGCGCGCAGCTCCGGGGTGTCGTCGGGCCAGCCGAGGGTCGCGAACGGCCAGATCGCCGAGCTGAACCAGGTGTCGAGGACGTCCTCCTCCTGGCGCAGCTCGCCGCCGCAGGAGCCGCAGCGCTCGGGCACCGCCGCCGGATCCTCGGCGACGTAGACCTCCCCGCAGGCGTCGCAATACCAGACCGGGATCCGGTGGCCCCACCAGAGCTGACGGGAGATGCACCAGGGCCGGATCTCCCCCATCCAGTCGAGGTAGACGCGCTTCCACTGCGACGGCGTGATGTGGACCTCGTCGCGTTCGACCACCTCGATCGCCGGCTGCGCCAGCTCGTCCATGCGGCAGAACCACTGCAGCGAGATCAACGGCTCGATCCGCTCGCCGGAGCGGTGCGAGAAGGGGACCGAGTGGGTGTAGGGCTCCTCGGCGCGGAGTCGGCCCTCGGTGCGCAGCGCCTCGACGACCGCCGCCTGCGCCTCGGCCGCCGTAAGCCCCTCGAACTTCCCCGCCTCCTCGGTCATCCGCCCGTCGGGGCCGATCACGCCGATCTCCTCGAGCCCGTGCTGGCGGCCGATCTCGAAGTCGTTGGGGTCGTGGCCGGGGGTGATCTTCAGCGCCCCGGTGCCGAACTCGACGTCAACGTGCTCGTCGGCGATGACCGGGATGCGGCGACCGACCAGGGGCAGGACCACGTGCTGTCCGACGAGGTGGCCGTAGCGCTCGTCGTCGGGGTTGACGGCGACGGCGGTGTCGGCCAGCATCGTCTCCGGCCGCACCGTGGCGACGGTCAGGACCTCGTCGGAGCCCTCGACCGGATAGTCGATTGAGTAGAGGACGTCCTCGACCTCGCGGTTCTCGACCTCGAGATCGGAGATCGCCGAGTGCGAGCCGGGATCCCAATTGACCATGTAGTTGTCGCGGTAGATGTAGCCCTTGTCGAAGAGCTGTTTGAAGACGCGGTAGACGGCCTTGACGTAGCCCTCGTCGAGGGTGAAGCGCTCGCGCTCGTAGTCGCAGGAGGCACCCAGCCGCTTGTACTGCTCGACGATCCGCGAGCCGTACTCGGCTTTCCACTCCCAAACCCGCTCGACGAAAGCCTCCCGCCCCAGATCGTGGCGGCTCTTCCCTTCTTTCCGCAGGTCTTTCTCGACCACCGCCTGGGTCGCGATCCCGGCATGGTCGGTCCCCAGGATCCAAAGCGTGTTCTTGCCCCGCATCCGGTTCATCCGCACCAGCGCGTCCTGCATCGAGCCGTTCAGCGCATGCCCCATGTGCAGCGCCCCGGTCACGTTCGGCGGCGGGATCGCCACCGAGAAATTCTCCACCGGCGACCCCTCCGCCTCCGGGTGAAAGTACCCCCCGTCGATCCACTCCGCAAAGACCCGAGCCTCAACCTCGGTCGGGTCGTAACGCGTCGTGCTCTCGAGTTTTTGCCGGTCCCCCGCGCTCACGGGGCCGAGTCTAAAGACGCTAAGCGGATTCCTCGCTGAGCCCCGGGTCCGCCGGGCCGATGTCCTGCTGGACGGCCTCGGTGACCAGGGTCGGGCGACGACCCTCTGTGATCGTCTCCTTGGTGACGACGCACTTGGTCACGTCGCGGCGCGAGGGCAGCTCGAACTGGACGTCGAGCAGGGTCTCCTCGAGGATCGAGCGCAGACCGCGGGCGCCGGTCTCTCGCTCCAACGCCTTGTCGGCGATCGCCTCGAGGCTGTCCTCGGAGAAGACGAGCTCAATGTCATCGAACTCGAAGAAGCGCTGGAACTGGCGGGTGAGGGCGTGGCGCGGCTCGGTGAGGATCGTGGTCAGGTCGTCGCGGCTGAGCTGGTGGATCGCGGTGATCACCGGCAGGCGGCCGATGAACTCCGGGATCAGGCCGTACTCGATCAGGTCCTCGGGCAGCACCTGCTCGAACCACTCGCCGGTGTCTTTTTTCTCCCGCGAGGAGATTTCGGCGCCAAAGCCGATTCCCCGGTCGCCGACCCGGCGCTCGATCACCTTGTCGAGTTCGGCGAAGGAGCCGCCGCAGACGAAGAGGATGTTGGTGGTGTCGATCGTCAGGAACTCCTGGTGGGGATGCTTGCGCCCGCCCTGCGGCGGCACTGAGGCGGTGGTCCCCTCGAGGATCTTCAGCAGCGCCTGCTGGACGCCTTCGCCGGAGACGTCGCGGGTGATCGACGGGTTGTCGGCTTTGCGCGCGATCTTGTCGATCTCGTCGATGTAGATGATCCCCGTTTCGGCCTTCTTGACGTCGAAGTCGGCGGCCTGAATCAGCTTCAAAAGGATGTTCTCGACGTCCTCGCCGACGTAGCCGGCCTCGGTCAGCGCGGTCGCGTCGGCGATCGCGAAGGGCACGTTGAGGATCCGGGCCAGGGTCTGCGCCAGCAGCGTCTTGCCGCAGCCGGTCGGGCCCAGCATCATGATGTTCGACTTCTGCAGCTCGACCTCGGTCTCATCGGACTGGGCGATCTGGACCCGCTTGTAGTGGTTGTAGACCGCGACCGAGAGCGAGCGCTTGGCGGCGTCCTGGCCAACCACGTACTCCTGCAGCACGTCGAAGATTTCCTGCGGCTTGGGCAGGTTCTCGAGCTCGAAGACGGGCGGCGCCGTCAGCTCCTCGTCGATGATCTCGTTGCAGAGGTCGATGCACTCGTCGCAGATGTAGACGCCGGGGCCGGCGATCAGCTTTTTCACCTGGCGCTGCGACTTGCCGCAGAAGCTGCAGAGAAGTTGCTCGTTCGAATCTGAAGGACGTGCCAGCGGGATCCCCTCCTAACGGGACTATCTCTTGCCTCCGGCGGCGCCCCAAAGGTTAGAGGGGGACCTGCACCGGTTCGTGAGACCGTTTACGGCATCGACCCGGCGGTCCCTTCACGTGAGCGCAGCCTTGCGTGCCGCTACCGTGGGGCGATGCCCGCTGAGCTGGAGATCGCGCCGGTCGCCGTCGAGGAGTTCGAGCAGCTGCTGCCGCTGATCGCCGCCTACCAGCGCTTCTACGAAGTCAAGGACGTCGACGACCAGCGCAACCGCACCTTCTTCCGCCGCTTCGTCGCGCCCAGTGAGGACGGACTGCTGCTGGGAGCTCGCCGGGACGGTCGGTTCGTCGGCTACGCCTGCCTCTACTGGCACTTCAGCTCCCTCGAGGCCTGCGAGAGCGTGTTGATGAATGACCTGTTCGTGACCGAGGATGCCCGCGGTACGGGCGTCGGCCGCGCCCTGATCGAAGCGACCGTCGAAGTCGCCCGCGAACGCGGCGTCCCCTTCGTCGAGTGGTCGACTGCGCCCGACAACGAGACCGCGCAGCGCCTCTACGACTCCACTGGCGCCGAGCGCACCGAGTGGTTCAGCTACGAACTACGGGTCTGACCGCCGTCTAGCCGGTCGATCACCCTGAAGATTGCCTCGATCAGCGCCCGCCGCTCGTCTCGATGTTCTTTCAGCTCGGCAATGATCGCCCTGGTCTCGAGACTGGATTCCTCCATCAACTTGTTCCGGCGCTCGGCCTCCCGGCGCATCACCACACTTTCCTCCTGCCACCGGGCATCTGCCTCAGCCCGCTCTTTCTCAAGCGTTGCGGTTAGCGCTTTTTGTTCCGCGGCCACCGCTTCGTGCTTCGCGATGGCCGCCTCTTGCTTCCGCGTCGCCTCCTCGACGCCCGCCCGCGCGATTTCGGTGCGCGCGGCGCATTCCGTCAAGACTGCAGACAGTTCCTTCTCGGTCACGAAAGGGATTCTGCCAGGCGTGACCGTACGCATCGCGCGCAGAATGAAGAAATTCTGCAACGCGTTAGCGTCAGCTCCGTGACTTTCTCCCTCGACCCGATCGACCGAGACGATCCGCGGGTGCGGGAGCTCTACGCCGAGTTCGTCCGCGAGGCCGACGGGCCGCTTGTCTATGACCGCGAGGGCAGCGGCATCGACCTCGACGAGGAGATCGCCGCTGGACCGCCAACCGACCTGGTGCCGCCGAACGGCATCCTCCTGCTGGCCCGGGTAGACGGCGAGCCGGCCGGCCTTGGCGGGGTCCGCCACCTCGACACCGAGGTCGCCGAGGTGAAGAGCATGTACGTCGCGCCTGCCTTCCGCGGGTCGGGGCTAGGCCGCCGCATCCTCGCCCGCCTCGACGAGATCGCGCTCGAACACGGCTGCCGCGCCGTCCGCCTCGACACCAGCGACTACCTCACCCCCGCCGTCGGCCTCTACCGCGGCGCCGGCTACCGCGAAGTCCCCGCCTACAACGAGAACCCCAAAGCCGACCTCTGGTTCGAACGCTCGCTCCAGCCGGAGGATTAGCTGTAGCGGTCCCAGCGCCGCAGCGAGGGCTCGGGGTCGACCGGCACCCCGCGGGCGTGGATCTCGAAGTGAAGGTGGCAGCCGGTACCGGCGGCGTTGCCGGTTTCACCGACCCGGCCCACAGCCTCCCCCTCCAGCACCTCCTCCCCGCGCCGCACCTGGGCGGGCCGAACCAGGTGCGCGTAGAAGTAGCTCCGCCGCTCCCCCTCCCCGTGGATGAGCAAGTAGTTGCCGTAGAGGACAGGGTCGAACCCGCGCCCCAGGACCCGGCCGTTGCGGACCGCGACCAGCCGCGTCCCACAGCGGGCGGTGATGTCGAACCCGTCGTGGATGCGGCCGCCGCTGCGCGGCGCGTGGTACTCCCCGATCGCCCCCCGCACTCCGTGCGGACCCTGGACCGGAAAGACGTGCCCGTAGTAAGGGACTCCGCCGTCGCGACCGGCGCTCTGCGCTGCAGACGGCGCGATCGACGCGATCAGCAGGAGGACGGCAAGGAGGAGAGTGCGCCTCAGTGGTGCTCGATCACGCGGTCGACGATGTTGTACTCCTTCGCCTCCTCCGCGCTCATGAAGTAATCGCGTTCGGTGTCGTTGGTGACCTTCTCGAACGACTGCCCCGTGTGCTGGGCGATGATCTCGTCGAGGCGGCGGCGCACGTCGATGATCTCTTTGGCGTGGATCTCGATGTCGGTCGCCTGGCCCTGGAAGCCGGCGGAGACCTGGTGGATGAGGATCTTCGAGTTCGGCAGCGCCATCCGCTTGCCCGCGGCGCCGCCACTCAGCAGCAGCGCCCCCATGCTCATCGCGACGCCGACGCAGATCGTCTGCACGTCGGGCTTGATGAACTGCATCGTGTCGTAGATCGCCAGACCCGCGTAGACGGAGCCGCCGGGCGAGTTGATGTAGAGGCTGACGTCCTTGTCCGGATCGTCGGACTCCAGGTGCAGGAGTTGGGCGACGATCAGGTTGGCGATGTCGTCGGTGACCGGGGTCCCGAGGAAGATGATCCGCTCGCCGAGCAGGCGCGAGTAGATGTCGAAAGCACGCTCGCCGCGCGAGGTCTGCTCGACCACCATCGGGACCAGAGGACTCATGTTTCGCACTCTATAGAGGGGCGCCGACCTACTCGCCGCCCGGGGTCCAGAGGCCGCTGGCTTTGGCTTTGCCCTCGCCCTCCCCCTCGGGCGCCAGCAGTTTCTCCCGCGCCTCGGCTTTCTCCTGGCGCGCGTCGGCCTCCTCTTTCGGGATCGGCTTGGCGGCGTCGGCGACCAGCTCGATCGCTTTGCGGGCGCGCAGGTCCTCGCTGACCATCGCGTCGCGGCCGTTCTGGCGCAGGCGCTCCAGCAATTTCTCCGGGGTCGTGCGTTCGTGCTCGGCGCTGTGCTCGAGGGCCTCGAGCATTTCCTCCTCGGTCACCTCGATCCCCTCGGCCTCGGCGATCGCGGTCACAACCGCCTCGCGCTTCAGCTCTTTTTCCGCATCGGGCTTCGTCTCCTCGATCAGCTCGTCGCGGGTTTTGCCCTGCATCTGCAGGAACTGGTTGGGATCCATGCCGCGTTGTGCGAGCTGGCGTTCCATCCGCTCCCAGCGTTCGGTCGCCCGCGCCGTCGCCAGCTCCTCGGGAACCTCGACCGTGGCCTCTTCGACGGCGGCGTCGATCGCGGCGACGCGGAAGTCTTCATCGGCCCGACTGCCCAGCGCCGTCCCGACTTTCTCGCGGATGTCGGCCCGCAGCTCCTCCAGCGTGTCGAACTCGGAGGCCTCGGAGGCGAAGTCGTCGTCGAGCTCGGGCAGAACTTTCTCCCGCACCTCTTTGACCTTGACTTTGAAGACCGCCTCTTTCCCGGCCAGGTGCTCGGCTTGGTAATCCTCGGGGAAGGTGACGTTAACCTCGCGCTCCTCGCCGGCTTTGGCGCCGACGAGCTGCTCCTCGAAGCCCGGGATCAGCTGCCCGGAGCCGATCGTCACGTTCTGCTCCTCGGCCGTGCCCCCCTGGAACGGCGAGCCGTCGAGGAAGCCCTCGAAGTCGATCACCAGCAGGTCGCCCTCGGCGGCCTCGCGCTCGACCGTCTCCAGCCGGGCAAAGCCTTCGCGGACACGCTCGACCTCGGTGTCGACGATTTCGTCGGGCACCTCTTTTTCCTCTTTGCCGACCTCGAGCCCTTTGTAGTTGCCAAGCGTGGCCTCCGGCCGCACCCCAACCTCGAACTTGAACTTGAGCGGTTCGCCCTCGTCCTCGGGGGCGGAGACCATCTCGATGCTGGGGTCGCCGATCGGCGAGACGCCGGTGTCGAGTAGGGCCTGTTCGTACCACTCCGGCAGCGCGTCGCGGATCGCCTCCTGCAGGACCGAGGCGAAGCCGAGGCGCTGGATCACCAGCGAGGGCGGCGCCTTGCCGGCGCGGAAGCCCGGCATCCGCATTTCCTTCGCCATCGCGCGGGCGGCGCGGGAAGTGGCTTTCTCGATGTCGGCGGCGGGGACCTCCGCTTCGACCTCGACTCGGCTGTTCGGAAGCTCCTTGAAGGTGGTCTGCATAGAACGGATGACCCTAGATGATTGCGACCGTCTACCGACGCTGGGAGAGCATCGTCCGCAAGGCGACCGCGAAGTCGATCCCGAAGGCCAGCCCGCGCCCGATCGGACCCGTCACCAGCCAGGCACGCAGGCGCTCGCCGAAGTCACTCATCGCGCTCGCCGCCCGCGCCGATCAGCTGCCGCTCCAGGCGCTCGGCTTGCCCCGCCGCGACCGCCCGCTGCGCCCGTGCCTCGTCGAGCTCGACCCCGCATTCGCTCGCTAGATCAAGCAGCCGCTGCTTCTCGATCCCTTCGCGGGAGACTTCGAAAAAGACCCAGGCGAGCAGGCCGAGGCCGAGAAAGGTCCCCTCGACCATCATCACCACCCCGGCCGTGCTCTGGTCGGCGATCGGCGTGATGTTCCAGTAGGCCTCCCCCGCCGCGTACTTCGGGTAGAGCACGCTTCCCGACCACATCAGGACGTTGCCGAGGATCGCCCCGGCAAAGCGGACGGCGACGACGTAGCCGACCTTCCAGGCGGCGTTGAACCAGCTCGGCTTCGGCAGCGGCCCGAAGATCGGCATCCACATCAGGCAGCCGAAGAAGATGAAGCTGGTGTGCTCGAGCGCGTGCACGAAGGCGCCCCCGTAGGCGGCGTCATAGAACGCCGGGATGTGCCAGACGTAGAAGTTGACCATCCAGAGTGGGAAGGCGACGAGCGGGTGGGCGAGGATCCGCAGCCGGTCGAAGACGCGAATCGCCAGGATCGGCTGCAGCAGCGGTCCGGTCAGCCCGAGGACCAGCAGCAGGGTGGCGATGTCCCCCAGCAGCAGGTGCTCGACCATGTGGGCGATCACCAGCTCCTCGGCGATGTGGGCGATCGGGGAGACGAGGGCGATAACGATCGTCAGCAGCCCAGCGGCGAAGCAGAGCTGGCGCCAGAGCGGCACCGGCCGCCCGCGCTCGGCCAGGGTGATCGAGCGCTTCGCGTAGAGCGCGGCGGCAACGAGCAGCGGCAGCACCTCGAGCGGGGCGAAGGCGGCGCTGACGTGGGCGAGCGGAAGGTTCATTGCAAATTCAGCGTAGCCCGCTGGTAGCTTGGCTCGGCCGTGAGCTCCCAGAACCACCGCTTTCCCCCGATCGGGAGCTACGGCTTCCTTTCCGACTGCCACACCGCCGCCCTCGTCTCCTTCAGCGGCAGCGTCGAGTGGCTCTGCTTCCCACGCTTCGACTCCCCCAGCGCCTTCGCCGCCCTGCTCGACCGCGGCGCCGGCCAGATGACCCTGCGGCCAAAGGGCGTGATCGTCCCGATCAGTCGCCGCTACGTCCCCGGCACCCTTGTGATCGAGACGACCTGGGTGACGGAGACGGGCTGGGCGGTGGTCAAGGACGCACTGACGATCGCCGACTGGGTGACGCCGGAAGGAGGCCCGCCGGACGTGCGTGGCAGGCCAGACACCGGGCATGAGTCCGACGCCTCGCTGCTGCGGACGATCACCTGCATCGACGGCTATGTCGAGATGGAGATGGAATGCGCCCCGCGCTTCGACTACGCCCGCGACGGCGCCAACTGGAGCGGCGGCGAGCTCGGCGAAGCGCTCGCGACCGCTAAGGACGGCACCGAGCTGCAGCTAACCAGCGACATGGAGCTGGAGCTCGACGGCGAGGTCTGCCGCGGGAGGGTGGAACTGCACGAAGACCAGTCCGGCTTCTGCGCGATCACCTGGACCGACGGCGAACTCGGCGGCCCCCGCAGCGCCCCGGAGGCGCTGGAGCGGATCGACTCAACCGAAGAGTTCTGGCGCGAATGGCTGCGCGACGGCAACTTCCCCGACCACCCCTGGCGGATCCACCTGCAGCGCTCGGCCCTCGTCCTCAAGGGCCTCACCTACGCGCCGACCGGGGCGATCGTCGCCGCCCCCACCACCTCGCTGCCGGAGACGCCCGGCGGCGAACGCAACTGGGACTACCGCTTCAGCTGGATCCGCGACTCGACCTTCTCCCTCTGGGCCCTGCACACGCTCGGCTTCGACCGCGAGGCGCGCGACTTCATGCGCTTCATCGTCGACGTCTGCAAGGACCGCCCGGACCTCCAGATCATGTACGGGATCGGCCACGAGCGCGACCTCTCAGAGGAGACGCTCGACCACCTCGGCGGCTACGGCGGCGCCCAGCCGGTGCGGATCGGCAACGGCGCCTTCGACCAGCGCCAGAATGACGTCTGGGGCTCCCTGCTCGACTCGCTCTACATTCACGAAAAGGCGCTGCGGGGGCGCGGCGACCAGGGCACGCGAGAACTGATCCGCTACCAGGTCGAAGCGGCGATCAAGGCCTGGCCGCACCCCGACCAGGGGATCTGGGAGTCCCGCGGGGAGCCGCAGCACTACGTCTCCTCGAAGCTGATGATCTGGGTCGCGGTCGACCGTGGCGCCCGCCTCGCCCGCAGCGGCGGCTTTGAGGAGCTGGCCGAGGAGTGGCAGGCGAAGGCGGACGAGTTCAAAGCCGAGATCCTCGAGCGCGGCGTCCGCGACGGCGTTTTCCGCCAGCACTACGACACCGACGCGCTCGATGCATCGCTGCTGCTGATCCCGCTCTTCCGCTTCCTTCGCCCCGATGACCCCCGCGTTCGCGACACCGTCAACGCGATCGCCGAGGGCCTAACCGAGCACGGGCTGGTCTGTCGCTACAAGGTCGACGAGACCGACGACGGCCTCCAAGGCCGCGAGGGCACCTTCCTGATCTGCTCGTTCTGGCTCGTCTCGGCGCTCTCGGAGATCGGCGAGCGCGCCCGCGCCCGCCGGCTCTGCGAACGGCTACTGGAGGCCGCCGGCTGGCTCGACCTCTTCGCTGAGGAGCTCGATGCCGAGTCGGGCCAGCACCTCGGAAACTTCCCGCAGGCCTTCACCCACCTCGCCCTGATCAACGCCGTTTCCCACGTGATCGCCGACGAACGGCGCGAGGACGGTGGCTACACGGCGGTCTTCACCGAGATGGGCGGCGTCGGCGAGAACGTCTGACGCGTTCGGCATGATTCTGTCGTAGACAAAAGATCTACAGACAACATACTTCTTCGAGCCTAAAGTGTCACGAACGGTTGAGAGTTCGGTGACGACGCTTGAACCGCCAGGAGGCCGACCAGAGACGGGAGGGACGATGCAAGCGATCGCGGAGAGCAAGACGACCTGGGCAGAAGACGAAAACGTGGAGGCGGCGGTCCTGCAGCAACTGCTCGATCTCCATCCCACCCGCCTCACCCTGGCGGAGCTGGTGCGCGAGCTGGCCGGTGAGCACGCCGGTTTTGCCGAACGGGATTCGGTCGAACGGGCGGTCCGCAACCTCTCCGCCACCGGGCTTTTACACGAAGGCGAGGGCTTCGTTGGCCCGAGCCGGGCGGCGCTGCGGTTCAGTGAGCTGCAGGACCGCTGAGGATCCAGCGGAACTTCGCCCGCAGTCGCGAGCGCAACTCGCGCGCGGCTGCGGCTGCCGCCGGGTCTTCCTCACCCCCAGCGCTGACCAGGATTACTTCCGCGGCGGGGAAGCTGCCGAGCTGGTCTTCGACCGCCTGGACGACGTCTTCGTCGCCCACCCGCGCCTCGGCCTCGACCCCGGCAGCCGCTAGTGAAGCAACGCTGATCACCAGCCGGCGCTGAGCGTCTCGCCGCGCCGCCTCGACATCAGAAGCCCAGCGATCGAGGAAGCCGATCCGCGCCGGCGCCAGGACCATCACCTCGGAGGCGCCGTTGGTGCGGACGACGGCAGCGACCTCCTCGACCGCAGCCGTGTCCTCGAGCGGATCGCCGACGACGACGAGCACGCGCCGGACGTCGGCGCCATCCTCGCCTCCGATTGTCCCTCGCGGTTGCTGGTTAGCCGCAACCGCGACGATTGCGACAGCTGCCAATGCCCCCGCCGCCATCCCGAGGGCGGGACCCACGGTGACGAAGGAGACGGCGATCGGGACGGCGATCGCAGCGACGACGAGGGGGATCTTCCAAGGAGTCACCCCTCCCAGCCTCGCATGCGACCGCCGCCTTCTGAAACTCCCTAGTAGCCCTTCCTGATCACGGCTACCGGCACCACGCGCTCCCCGATTGCGAACGTCACGAGTCCACCTCCCCTCTCTCCCTCGAAAGCCAAGCTCCGCCGTCTTGCGGCATCGCTCTAAAGTGATTGAGCGTTTAATACTGGAATAAATTCCAGCATTCAAGGTTTGACCAGTAAAACTCGTCAATAATCGGAAAACGCGGGAGCGTTGTGAAAATCCTGATTGACAAGGTGTAAAGTCTTGGTATCGGCCATTACCCCTGGAAACAATCCAAAGAAAAGGCCATGCCGAAGACCAAGAACAAAAAAGAGGGCGTAGAACAGGTTGTTGCTAAAGCCTTCGCCCACCCCTTGCGGGTGCAGATCCTGATCATTTTGAATGAAAAGGTCGCGAGCCCGAATATGCTCGCGCAGCACCTCGATCAGAGCCTCAACCTCGTCGCCTACCACGTCCGCGTGCTCGAGAAATACGACTGCATCGAGCTCGTTGACACGAAGCAGCGACGCGGAGCCACCGAGCACTTCTACCGAGCCACCCGCCGCCAGTTCCTCACCGACAACGAGTGGTCGCGACTGCCGAAAGGCCTCCGCGGTGGCCTCTCCGGCGCGATGCTGAAGCCGGTGTTCGACGATGTCGAGGAGGCGCTCGACGCCAACACCTTCGACGAGCTCGACGACAGCCACCTCAGCCGTACGCCGATGGCGGTCGACAAAAAGGGCTGGGAAGATGCCGCCGGCGTGCTGGCGGACGCGCTTGAGCGCTTGATCGAGATTCAGGGCGAAGCAGCCACCCGGATGTCCGAGAGCGGCGAGGAGCCGATTCACTCCCGGGCTCTGATTCTTCACTTCAAATCGCCGGGACCAGCTTCCTCCTGACGCGCCCCTAACATGGCGACGGTGCCGCTCCCGCCCGGGCGGCGCCGTCGGCATGGCCTCTCTTCAGCCTCCCCCTGGGACCCCGACTGGGACTCTCGCTATGGTTGCTGCGACGGCGAAGATTCTCTCGCCGCGCTGCACGGCTTCGGACTGACGCTCTTAGGGCAGCGACGTTAGATAAGTATCGCCGCCTAATTGAACGACCACTGCTGTGAACAGCGAAGAGCCGCGTAACAACGACCAGTCGAGCCCTGGCCCCGGAGAGGGGTTGGCAAGTGAGCGCGTGCTCTGGGCGCGCTACGTCAAAGATCGCGATCCGGCGATCCGAGAGGAGCTCGTCCGCCGCTACCTGCCCTTTGCCAAGAACCTCGCGCTCCGCTATCGCGGCGCCAGCGAGTCCTTCGACGACCTCCTGCAGGTGGCGAGCCTCGGCCTCGTCAACGCGATCGACCGCTTCGACCCCGACCGCGGCGCCCCCTTCACCGCCTTCGCCTCGCCGACGATCCTCGGCGAGCTGAAGCGCCACTTCCGCGATCGCGTTTGGACCGTCCGCGTCCCCCGCGGCCTGCACGACCGGATGGCCGAGGTCGAGAAGGCGATCTCCGAGCTGACCGTGCAGCTGCAGCGCTCGCCCTCGGTGCCGGAGATCGCCGAGCGGCTCGAAGTCGACCCGACCGACGTGCTCGAGGTCCTCGAGGCAAACCACAACCGCCGCCCGCTCTCCCTCGACCGCCCGGTCGGCGGCGAGGACTCCGAAGAATCGCCCGCCTCAGAGTGGGTCGGGGATGAAGACGCCGGCTACGAGCTGGTCGAGGACAAACTCGCGCTCGAGGGCGCCCTCCCCCACCTCGACGAGCGCGAGCGCCTCGTCCTGCAGTTGCGCTTCGTCGAGGACCTGACCCAGTCGCAGATCGCCGAGCGGATCGGCCACTCCCAGATGCATGTCTCCCGCATCCTGCGGCGGACCTTGGAGCGGATCAGGGCTGAGGTGGCCGAGCAGAGCGAGGCCGCGAGCAGCGCTGAGTGACGAGGGTCTTGCTCAGGTCGTAGAGAGCGAGGAGATGCCGACGACGAGGTACTCGCCTTCGTCGCCGTCCTCGATCCGCAACTCGTCGGTTAGCTTCTCCAGGGAGCCGCCGACCTCGGGCAACTCGAAGCTGGCGCGGAGGCGCTCGGCGCCGCCATGGGTCATCGGCCCTACCTTGAGCTGGATTCCTTCGGGGCGCTCCGCGATGCTGAGCGAGACGTGGCCGTCGGTGAAGCCTTGGGGGGCCCGGGCGGAGATCGCGTCGCTGAGCAGCATCGTGTCGGAGAGCCGGTCGACGCTGATGTCCTGACGCGCGGCCAGGGCAGAGAGGGCGCGGCTGAGGACCGGACCGACGATCTCCGGGGGGCCGACGCGGATGCGGGTCTCCTCGTCGGCGGTGACGGTGAAGGTGGAGCCGGTCTTGGCGCTGTCCTCGCGGGCCTGGAGCGGCAGGTGCATGCGGATCTCGGTGCCTTTGTCCGCCCCGCCCTTGATCTCGAAGCTGCTGGAGAGCGCGGCGATCAGGGTCAGCCCGATCCGCAGGCTCGGCCGGTCGGAGTCCGGGCGCGGTCGGATCCCGCTGCCGTGGTCGCGAATCACCACAGTGACCCCGTCCAGATCGCTCTCGGCCTCGACCTCGAGCGGCCCGGGGTCAGCACCCGCGTAGGCATGGACGACGACGTTCATGCAGGCCTCGGTGACAACGGTCTTCAGGTCGGCGAGGGAGGCCTCGTCCATCCCCAGGCGTTCGGCCAGTCCGGCGAGGGCGTGGCGGACGACCGCGACATTCTCGGCCTTTGCCGGAAGGGACATTTGGAGCCCAGAGCGATCGTTGGTTGAGGTATTCAAAGTTCCAGCCTGCCCTCAGGAACGCTGAGGCTCGTCTTCGGGGGCGCGAGCATAACTTGCTGTGTCGCTTCAAAGCCTGCTTACCCCGCCACAGGCACGCAAAACAGTGTGCAGCTCACACGGCATCCTGCGGTAGCATCGAGCCGTGAACCCAGCCCCGTTCGAGGTGAAGGTCGGCGAGCTCGTAGAGGGCGTGCGGACGATTGCCGTCCACGGAGAGTTGGACCTGAGTACCGCACCGGAACTCGAGGGTCCCCTGGAGCAGGCGCTCGACAGCGGCGAGGGCTCCGTCCTCATCGATCTCTCCCAGTGTGAGTTCATCGACTCCACCGGGATTGCCCTCATCGTCCGCGCCTGGCAGCGCCTCGACAGCGGCGGCAACGGGCGCGGCCTGGTGATCTGCAGCCACAACGAACAGGTGCGCCGGGTGCTTGAGATCACTGGCCTTGAGCTTTCGATCCCGGTCCACTCGACCCGGGACGAGGCGCTGGCCGCGATCGCTTCTTAGTTCGAGGCTCTTTTCCAATTGCGTAGGGAGCGGCGGCCGCGGGTAGCCGAACCCTGATGTCCCCTCCTCCGCGTCGCCGTCCCCGGCTCCCGCGGGAGCTGTTCGAGACCCGCAGCCACGCCTGGCACTCGCTCGGCTTGGGCGATGAGCTGGCGCCGCGATTCTCCAAACGGCAGTTTGGCGGGCTGCTCCTGGCCCTGCTGGTGATCGCCGGGACGCTCTTCGTCTACTACAACCGGCACGACATCGCCCCCGGCTACGGGCCCTGGATCCGCTACGCGACGGTGGTCGTCCTCGTTCTCGTCGGCACTACGGCGACCCACTGGTTGGTGCGCGGCCTCTCGCCCCCGCTCTACCGCCGCCTCGACCCGGCAACCGCCGGAACCGCCGGCTTCGTCGTCCGCCTCTTGGCGACGGCGGCGGTCGTGATCCTCGCCCTGCGGATCGCCGGGGTCAACGCCAGCACGTTGGCCGTCGGTGGCGCCTTCACCGCCGTCCTCCTCGGCCTCGCCGCCCAGCAGGCGATGAGCGGGATCTTCGCCGGCATCGTCCTCCAGAGCACGCGACCCTTCCGGGTTGGCGAACGAGTCCGCCTCGTCGGCGGTGCCCTGGCCGGTTCGCTCGAGGGCACCGTCACCTCCCTCGGCCTCTTCTACACGACCCTGAGCCAGGGGGCCGACCGGCTGCTGGTGCCAAACAACGTCCTCCTCAGCCTCGTCGTCGTGCCGCTGCGGGAGCCCGACAAAGTCGACGTCCGCGTCCGCTTCCCCGTCCAAGCGAACCCGAAAGAGATCGAGGACCGGTTGCTGGCGGCGATCACCGTCCCCACCCGGTACAAGCCAAGCGTCGCTCTGGAGGAGCTCGACGGCGACGCCGTCGTCTTCCGCGTCAACGCGACGCCGCTGCGCCCCGAGGATGGGTCGCGGCTAGCCGAGGAGGTACTGGAGGCGCTGCGACGTTCGGAACCGGCGACGGCGGAAACGCGGCAGGAGTAGGGCGGGTCAGTCGCCGGCGAAAATCAGGATCGCAAGGTTGATCACTAGCGCTAGCGGCGTGATGACTAGTGCCACCGAACGGAAGAATTTGGCGAAGCCGCCTCGGTAGCGGATGCTCTCGAAGATGCCGATCCCGACTACGTGAGCGAGGTTGGCGAGGGCTACGCCGATCGCGATTAGGATCGCCACTGCTTCCCAGCCGGACTCGTGGCCGTTGCCCGAGGCGATGGCGGCGGCGAGGATCGCGACGACGATCGTGCCGAGGATGCCGGCGATCATCCCGGCGAGGTCAGAGCGGGTCATGCCGGGGATGTAGGTGCCGCCCGCGACTTCCTTGTCGGCGATTGGGTTGACGGTGCCGCGACCGGTCTCCTCGACGTTGACGACGTGGTCGGGCTCCTGCTCGGCGTGCTCCAAAGCGACCACCCGCAGCGGCGGCTCGATCGATTCTTCGGCGCGCTGGTTGAGGCCTTTCTCGTACCACTCCGTCTGGCCCTCGGCGTGGGTAAAGATCAACACTTCGTCGGCGGGCGCTTTCAGCAAGGCATCCTGGGCGGCCTGGACCGGGTCCGGATCTCCCACCTCACCGCTGACGTCGACGCCGCCGTCGCGCAGCGCCCTCAGGTTGCGCTCCAGCCGGTTCTCGGCCCGCTCCCGCGGGCCCTCGATGTCCCCCAAGGTGTGCCGCAGCGGAGTCGCCTCGACGGCAGGGACGACGACCCGCACCTCGACGCCCTCGCCGTTGGCGTTGGCCTGGATCTGGTCCAGCGGCTCGGAGCCGTGCAGCTCGTCGGTGACGATCGCGATCACTCGGCGGGTCATGGCTGGCCTCCTACTCGTCTTTGCGAATCGACTCGTCGGCGTCGCGGGGAATCTCTTCGTCGGCTTCGCCGAAGGCCGTATCGGTTGGCTCCTCCGGTGGCGGGGCGTCGCGGCCGGGGAACCGTTTCTGGTCGCCGTGGGAAGCGTTGTCGATCAGCTCCTCCTCGGCGAGCTCAAAGCCCTCGGACTCTCCCCCGCCAGCCTCGGCCACCGGCCGCTGGGCAGGATCCTCGATGGGGTCACCGGGAGCCGGGCCGCCGATCCGGGCGGCTTCGGCCGCCGCCGCCTCGGCCTCTTCCTCGGCGATGGGGTCGCGATCCGGTGCGTTCTCGGTCATCAGGCCTTCCTCTCTCCCCAGAGGCCGGTGTCGCCCTGGGCCTCGTGTTGTGGCTGACGTCCGGGTTGCTCAGGCGGCGTCAGTTTCTCATCCGCCCGCCGGTTGAGGCCAGCGTAGGCGAGGAAGGCGATGAAGCCGATGACGAAGAAGACGAGCGCGAAGACCGGCGACCACGCGACGGCGATCAGCGCCAACAGAACAATGAGGACAAGCGGGATCACGTACATGCCGGACCGGTACCCCTGCCATGCAGGCACGAAACTCGCTTGATCGTTTTCCCCGCGGCGGCGAATGGGTAGTCGCAAGGTGAAGAGCAAACGACCCGGAGGAGTGACGATGGGTACCCAGGAGACCGGTCAAGTCACCGGCACGAAGGACAAGGACTACAACGTCATCTGGTTCGTCGAGCAGTGCCTCAGCAACGTGCTTCGACTCGAGACCTACATCGAAGACGCGGAGCGCGAGGGCGACTCCGACCTCGCCGATTTCTTCCGTCGCGCGCAGGAGACCAGCCGCAAGGGAGCCGAGCAGGGCAAGGATGTGCTGCGCTCCCGCCTCGCTTCCTGAGGGATGCCCGAGGATCAATTGCCGGCCCGGTGGAAGCCGGGCCGGCGCTTTAGGAGCCGGTGCTGCTTTAGGAGCCGGTGCTGACCGAGGCGGTACCGGTCGCGGCGCGAGCGGCGATCCAACCGGCGACGGCGCCAACCGCACCGCCGAGGCCGAGTAGCGTCGCTGCCCGCATCGGGTCCCGCTTCACCTTCGAGGCGGTGCCGCGGGCGGTGTGCTTTGCGGTCGCCTTGACGACCTTTCGGGCGAGGGTGTTTTTTGCTGACATGCCCGACCAGTACCCCGGGCGCCTGTGCCTACACCAACTGCGGTGATGAGAGGCCCCGGCGCAGGGAGATCGCATTCGGGGGAGCGAATTCCTCCCAGTCGTTGTTGAGATAGGCAAAGACCTCGCGGCGGGCACGCCAGGCGGCGATCCGCCGCCGCCAGCGATCCAGCTCGGTCGCCGAGTAGTTGCCGTTGCGGCCGCGGGCGCCGTGATGGAGGCGCAGGTAGGCGACCTCCCCCACCGGCCGCGCCTCCGGCAGCGGACGGCGGGCGTCGTGGGGGATTACCAGCGAGGCGCCATGCTCCTCCAGCACCCGCATCACCACTGGCGAGAACCAGCTCGGATGGCGGAACTCGAAGCAGTGGCGGGCGGGCGGCAGCAACTCCAGGGCGGAGGCGAGGACGGCGTCGTCGCGGTGGAAGTTCGCCGGCAGCTGCCAGAGGACCGGGCCCAGCTTGCCGCTCTCGCGCAGCGGCTCCAGCGGCTCCCAGAAGCGCTCGACCCCCTGCTCGATATCCCGCAGCCGGCGGATATGGGTGAGGTAGCGGCTGCCCTTGACCGCGAAGAGAAACCCCGGCGGCGTGCGCTCCACCCAGCCCTCCACGGTCGAGCGCTTGATCAGCCGGTAGAAGGTCGCATTGACCTCGACGGTGTCGAAAACCTCGGAGTAGCGCTCGAGCCAGCGCGCCTGCGGCACCCCCTCGTAGATGCCCTCCCGCCAGGAGGCATAGACCCAGCCTGAGCAACCGATGCGCACATCTTTCATGGTCTTGTTCGTTTACCCGGCCGGCGCCGCCGGGTACCTCGACGCGCGTGTCTTTGATCGCGATCCTCGACGTCGACGGCACCCTCGTCGACACCAACTACCACCACGCGCTGGCCTGGCACCGGGCCCTGCACGCCCACGGCCACCCCGTTCAGATGTGGAAGGTCCACCGCCACATCGGGATGGGCGGCGACCAGATCCTCGACGCGCTGATCGGCGAGGAAGCCGCCGCCGAGCAGGGTGACGCGATCCGCGACGCCGAGGCCGAGGCTTATGGCGAGCTGATCGACGAAGTCGAGCCGATGACGGGGGCGCGCGAGCTGATCGAGAGGCTGCGCGAAGACGGGGCGACGGTGATCCTCGCCAGCTCGGCCAAGGAAGAGGAGGTCGACCATTACCTCGACCTACTCGACGCCCGCGACCTGGTCGACGACTGGACCACCTCCGCCGACGTCGAAAGCACCAAGCCCGATCCCGACCTGATCAAGGCGGCGCTGGAGAAGGCGGATAGCGACGGACCGGCGGTGATGGTCGGCGACTCCGTCTGGGACGTGAAGGCGGCGAAGGCGGCCGACGTCTCGACCCTCGCCGTCCTCACCGGCGGCTTCTCGGAGGCGGAGCTGAGGGAGGCAGGCGCCTCCCAGGTCGTTGAATCGATCGCCGAGCTCGACTTCGAGCCCCTCCTCGCGCAGTCGACCTAGCTAGCGCCCGCCACTGCCTTCTGCAGCTCGTTCTTGCTCATCTTCGAGCGACCTTCGATCCCGAGCTTCTTGGCGTCGTTGTAAAGCTGTTCCCGGGTGCGGCCGCCGGGGCCGCTGCCGGATTGTTTGCCGCCGCGGCTACTGGCGGAGCGGCCGCGGGTCGAACTGCGCGAGGAGGTTTTTGATTCGCCCGAGCGCGCCTTTTCCTTGTTGACGGCGCGGGCGGCAATCTCCTCGGCTCGTTTCGTCGAGCGGCCTGCTTCCTTCTCGCTCTTTTTGATGTGTTTGTACTGGCGGTCGCGTTTGCTGCCTTTTTTCACTCCGCGCGGTGGCATCGCTACCTCCTCGTTCAGCCGACGTTTGACTTCTCGCGTTGACCCTCGTGGACGCCCTCGGCGAACTCCTCGACGATCTTCGCGTTGAAGGCTTCAAGATCGTCCGGTTTGCGGCTCGTCACCAAGCCTTGGTCGACGTGAACTTCCTCGTCAACCCAGTTCGCGCCGGCGTTGCGGAGATCGGTCTGCAGGCTCGGCCATGAGGTGAGCGTCCGACCCTCGATGACCCCAGCGTCGATCAACGTCCAGGGCGCGTGACAGATGGCGCCCACCGGCTTGCCGGCGGCGAAGAACCCACGGACGAACTCAAGTGCCTCGGGTTTCGTCCGCAGCTGATCCGGATTGGCGACGCCACCGGGGAGGACGAGCCCGTCGAATTCACCGGCGTCGGCCTCGTCGACCCGGCGGTCGACGTCGAAGGTGTCGCCCTTGTCGAGGTGGTTGAAAGCCTGAATCTGGCCGGCTTCGGGCGCCAGCAGCTCGACCTCGGCGCCCGCCTCGCGCACTGCTTTGAGGGGCTCAGTCAGCTCGACCTCCTCGACCCCCTCATTGGCGCTCAAGAAGGCGATTTTCTTTCCCTGCAGACGGTCGGACATTGCTGCCTCCGATCAGTTCTTAGGTGGTCTGAGTCACCTCCCGGCTACCCTCGGCCTGGGGCACCAAACGATCTACAACCGGCTCCGCTTGACGCTGCCAACCGAGCTCAAAAGTCAGCGGCACCTGGATCCTCTCTTTGGCGAGGCAACGCGGACAAGAAGTCCACGAGGAGGCTGCCTGACTGGAATATCCGCTTCCGCAGTTATCGCACCGAAACATGATCTTCTTCTTCCCGTTCGTATAAACCCGTCGAGCGCACTTTTACCCTTCGGCTAATTGCCATAAACAGACGTTTTCCAGGATTGGCAGTCGGGGCGGCGGCATGGAGTGGGCGCTCACGGGGTAGCGTTCGGGGAGGAATGCAAGAGCCGCAGGAACTGGAGCTGCGGCGCTACCTGAGGAGCCAGCGGGAGCTGGCGGCGCGCCTGATCGAGGGCGAGTCCCTGGCCCAGGTCGCGCCCCGGTTCCTGGAGATCGTCGCCAACCTTCTGCGTTGGGAGGCCGGGGCGATCTGGGAAGTGGCCGGCGAAGACGAGCCGCTGCAGCTGATCGCCGCCTGGAGCACGCCGGAGCTCGATGCCGAGCCGCTCTGGCGCCGCAGCCGCGAGCTGACCTTCAGGCGCGGGACGGGGTTGCCCGGGGACGCCTGGGAGACCGGGCAGATTGCGCTCGCCCCCAACTACAGCCAGTACCCGACCCCCACCCCCCGCTTCGAAGTCTCAGCCGAACTGGGGCTGGAGGCGGCGCTGGCGATCCCGGTCCCGATCGGCTCTCCGGAGAAGGTGCTGGCGGTGGCCGAGTTCCACACGACCTCCTTCGAAGCCCAGTCGCAGGAGCTGATGGACCTACTTGGGGGGTTTGCCGAGCAGCTCGGCAGCTTCGTCGCCCGGCGCCGCGCCGAGGCGAAGAGCGCCGAAGCTGAGCGCTTCCGCCAGCACCTGGCTGAGGTCGTCCGCGGCACCCAGGACGCGGTCCTCAGCAAGGACCTCGACGGGGTCGTGACGAGCTGGAACCCAGCCGCCTCACGGCTCTACGGCTATGGCCCCGAGGAAGCGATCGGCCGCCATATCTCCTTCCTCGTCCCGCCCGACCACAAAGACGAGGAGAAAGTGATCCTCGATCGGGTCAAGCGCGGGGAACGGCTCGACACCTATGAGACCGAGCGGCTTCGAAAAGACGGCACCCGCATCTCCGTCTCCCTCACCGTCTCGCCAATCCGCAGCCCCCTGCGAGGCCTGATCGGCGCCTCGGTCGTCGCCCGCGACATCACCGCCGACGTCCGCCGCCGCCGCGCCCAGGAGTTCCTTGTCGCCGCCAGCCGCCTGATCGACAGCTCGCTCGACCCGATCGAGACGGCACGGACGATCGTCTCCACCGCGGTCCCGGAGCTGGCCGAGCTCTGCCTGATCGATTTCCGCCGGCCCGATGGCTGGCTCGGCGACAGCGTCGTCGCCGGCGCTAATCCCGAGATGGCGAAAAGGCTGGAACGGATCCGCCGCGAGAAGCCGCTCGACCCGGCTGGCGAGCACCCGGTGGCGCAGGTGCTGCGACTGAAACAGCCGATGATTTGGCGCGACCTCAAGGCCCCCGAGGTAATCGACAAGGTCTCGCAGGGCGCCGACCACCTGCAGCTGATGCAAGACGCCGGTTACAACTCCGCCGCGGTGGTGCCGCTCGCCGCGCGCGGGCGCACGATCGGTGCCCTCTCCTTCCTCCACGCCCACGGCGACCTCCGCTACGACCAGGGGGACCTTGACTTCCTCGCCGAGCTCGGTGAGCGGGCCGGCCTAGCGCTCGACAACGCCCGCCTCTACCAGGAGCGCGACCGCGTTGCCAAAAACCTGCAGCGGGGGCTGCGGCCGCCCCACCCAGCAGAGGTCGAGGGCCTCGAGGTCTCGGTCATCTTCGAGGCCGCGGGCGAGGGGATCGAGGTCGGCGGCGACCTCTACGACGTGATCCCGACCGAGGACGGCTGCTGGATCCTCGTCGGCGACGTCGCCGGCAAGGGGAGCACCGCGGCCGGGGTCTCGGTCGCTGTCCGGCACTCGGTGCGAGGGCTGACGCGCGAGATTGACGAGCCCGACGAGGTACTGCGCCGAGTCAACGACCTTCTGCTCAGTGGCGAAACCCTCAACGACTTCGCGACCGCGATGCTGGCGCGCCTACGGCGCCACGGTGAGGTCTGGAGCATCGCCCTCGCCTCCGCCGGTCACCCTGCCGCGGTCTTGGCCACCGACTCCGGACCGCAGCTGCTCGGGGGCGGCTCGGTCCTGGGCGCCTGGCGAGAGGCCAACGTCGAGCGCCACGAACGCGCGCTGGCGCCGCAAGAGACCCTCGCCCTCTGCACCGACGGCTGGCTCGAGGTCGGCCCGGTCAACGCCCACCAGGGGCCGGAGGCCTTCGCCGAGATGACGCAGGCGCTTGCCGGCTTGGAGCTCGACGAGGTGACGGAGCGTTTACGCGCCGACGCGGTCGGCCGTGGCTCCGGCCGCCTCCGCGACGACCTCGTCGTCCTCGCCATCCGCCCCCGGGCGACCTCGGGCAGTCCCGAGGCGCCGCGGGCGGTGGCGGTCAGCGCCTAGCGTTTCGCTTTTTTGGCGGCTTTTTTCGGGCGCGGGTTCGGCCGGGCTTTTTTCGTCCTAGCTTTTTTCGAGGCCGATTTCGTCGAGCTTGATTTTTTCGCCGACGATTTTGAGCTCGATTTCGCAGCCGGTTTTTTCGCCGCTTTTTTGGGTTTCGCTTTGCGTTTCGGCGAGGCGGCACGGCGCAGCGCAGCGGGGATGTCCTCGCGGGCGACGGCCCCGGTCAGGGACTTGATCTGGCCCTGGAGGAAGTTCGCCATTTTTTCCTCCTCGCGCCGAATCGCCCGCGCGAGTTTTGCCGTCTCGGAGTCCTGGACTTTTTCCGCCAGCGTCTCGATCGCGAGGTAGGTGGCGATCTCCTCGTGCTCGTTGAAGTACTCGGTCTTGGCGTTCTTCAGCATTTTCTCCTGCTCGCCGCCGCCACGGATCGCGTGCAGCGGGCCCTTCGCCGCCGCGGTCAATTTGCCAACCGCGCTCTGCAGAGTCTGGCCGCCGCCGCCGAGTTTTTTGATCCGGCGCTCGACCTGTTTGGCGTGGTTTTTCGTCTCTTTCAGATGCTGCTGAAGCCGTTTTTTGTAGGGCCCTTTGGCGGTCATCGCGATGTGGGCCCCCAGGGAAGCCTCCAGTTCGCGCTCCTTACCGTAAGCCTCACTCAGGTACTGGACCAGCTTTGCGTCACGCTCGTTCATATCCGCCATCGCGAATTGCGCCTCCTCAGTCTCGCTTCGTTGCTGCGCTTATTTACCCAGCGCAATTGGGGTGAAACTGCGGTGCGGGAGCGTATTGACTGGATCGGCCTACCATCCCGCGGGTGAAGTTGCTCCTCCTCGCAGCGGCGGCGCTGGCAGGCGCCGGCCTTTCCCTTCCTTCTCCCCCGCCGCCCCCGATCAAGGCGTGGCCGATCCCCTACGGGCAGAAGCGCAAGCACGAGATGGCGCAGTACTCGCAGCGCCACTACGGCGAAGGGACCTGGCGGCTGCGACACCCGCGGGTGATCGTCGAGCACATGGCCCAGAGCGGCAGCGCCGCCGCCGTGCGCAACACCTTCGCCCGCGACGTCCCCGACCCCGAGCTGCACGAGCTGCCCAACGTCTGCTCGCACTTCGTCGTCGCCGACTCGGGGCGAATCTTCCGGCTAGTCAACCTCCGCACCCGCTGCCGCCACACGGTTGGCCTCAACTGGACCGCGATCGGGATCGAGCACGTCGGCTACAGCGACGGCGACGTCCTCGGCGACCGCCGGCAACTGGGCGCCTCGCTGCGGTTGACCCAGTGGCTGCGCTGCCGTTTCCGGATCAAGGTGCGCGACGTGATCGGCCACGCCGAGAGCCTCACTTCCCCCTACCACCGGGAGCGCATCCCGAGCCTGCGTCGGCAGACCCACGGCGACTGGCGCCACGCCTCGATGCAGGTCTACAGGCAGAAGCTGAGGCGGTTCGGGCCCTGCCCGCGCTGAGCTCAGAAGAAATCTCCGGGCAATGTCGATTTCGCCCCCGCCCGTTCGTCGTCAGGTAAAAGGGCGGGACAGCCGCCCCCGACGAAAGAGGACCCGATGCGTTTCATGATGTTCATGTATCCCGAAATCGAGGAGCAGGACTGGAACCCGACGCCGGAGGCTGTCGCGGCGATGGGCCGCTACAACGAAGAGCTGCAGAAGGCCGGGATGCTGCTGTCGATGGACGGGCTGCGGCCGCCGAGCGACGGCGGCAACGTCGTCTTCGACGCCGAGGCCAAGGCGACGATCACCGACGGGCCCTTTACGGAGGCGAAGGAGGTCGTCGGGGGTTACTGGCTGATCCAGGCGCGCTCGAAGGAGGAGGCGCTGGAGTGGGCGAGCCGCTGCCCGGACGCTAACTGCCGGATCGAAGTCCGCCGGGTATTCGAGATGGAGGACTTCCCGCAGGAGGTGCAGGACGCCTACGAGGGCCCCTGAGGGCATGACCGAGGCCACGCGCGCGATCGAGGCGGTCTGGCGGATCGAGTCCGCCCGCCTGATCGCGGGCCTGGCGCGGATGGTCGGCGACGTCGGCTTGGCCGAGGACATGGCGCAGGACGCGCTGGTCGCGGCGATCGAGAAGTGGCCGGCCGACGGCGTTCCCGACAACCCCGGCGCCTGGCTGATGGCGACGGCGAAGAACCGGGCGATCGACCGGATGCGGCGGGAGAAGACGTACGAGCGCAAGCGCGAAGAGGTCGCCCACGACACCGGCGTGCTCTTTGCAATGGAGCGCTCCGACTTCGAGGCCGCGGCCGACGACGAGATCGGCGACGACCTGCTGGCGCTGATTTTCACCTGCTGCCACCCGCTGCTCTCCCGCGAGGCGCGGGTGGCGCTGACGCTGCGGCTGCTCGGCGGGCTGACGACGGGCGAGATCGCCCGCGCCTTCCTCGGCTCCGAGTCGACGGTGGCGCAGCGGCTGGTGCGGGCGAAGCGGACGCTGCGCGACGCCAAGGTCCCGTTCGAGGTGCCGCGCGGGGCTGAGCTGGAGGAGCGCCTTGGCTCGGTGCTGGAAGTGATCTACCTCGTTTTCAACGAGGGCTACGCGGCGAGCGCGGGCGAGGACTGGGTCCGCCGCGACCTCTGCGAGGAAGCGCTGCGGCTGGGGCGGATCCTCGCCGAGCTGGCGCCGGCGGAGCCGGAGGTGCACGGACTGGTGGCGCTGATGGAGATCCAGGCCTCGCGGCTGGGCGCTCGACACGGCCCCGATGGCGAACCGGTGCTGCTGCTCGACCAGGACCGCAGCCGCTGGGACCCGCTCCTAATCGTCCGCGGCCGGCAGGCACTGGAGCGAGCCGAAGCCCTCCCGGGCCCACTTGGCCCCTACGGCCTGCAGGCCGCGATCGCCGCCTGCCACGCCCGCGCCCTCCGCCCCGGAGAAACCGATTGGGTCCGGATCAGCGCCCTCTACGACGCCCTCGCCCAGATCTCCGGCTCCCCGATCGTAGAGCTGAACCGAGCCGTCGCCGTAGGGATGGCCTTCGGTCCAGAGGCCGGGCTCGAACTACTCGACCGGATCAAAGACGAGCCAGCGCTGCAGAACTACCACCTGCTCCCAAGCGTCCGCGGCGACCTACTGGAAAAAGCCGGCCGCACCGAGGAGGCCTCAGCCGAGTTCGAACGCGCCGCGGAGCTGACTCAGAACGAGCGCGAGCGCGGGCTCCTACTCAAGCGTGCCCGTTTGCAAGTCGATTGATCCCGTCCCTTTCCAGTCGCAGCATCCGCCAGTCGTCGAGCCGGCGCGCACCGATCTTGGCGTAGAAGTCGAGCGCCGGTTCGTTCCACTCCAGGGCGCACCATTCGAGCCGGGCGTAATCGCGCTCCTCGGCGATCCGCGCCAGGTGCTCCATCACCGCCAGGCCGATGCCGCCGCGCCGGTGCTCGGGACGGACGTAGACGTCCTCCAGCCAGATCCCCGGCCGGCACTCGAAGGTCGAGAAGTTGGTGAAGAAGATCGCGTAGCCGACCGCTTCGCCGTCGGCGGTCTCAATCAGGAGCGCCTCGGCGGCTTTGCGCTCGAACAGCGAGTTATGGAGGGTCTCGGCGTCACCGGCCAGCTTGTCGGCGAGTTTCTCGTAGGCGGCGAGCTCGAGGATCAGGTCGAAGAGCAGCTGCGCGTCCTCTTCGGTCGCCGGGCGGATCTCGACGTCGTTGACGGTGGCCATCCGGCGGAGCCTAGGCCGAGCCGCGAAGGCGCGGCAGCACCTCGCCCTTGTAGACGTCGATCGCGCCCAGCGGGTCGGCGCCGGAGTTGTTCATCAGGGCGACGACCGTCGCCCCCATCTCTTCGACTTCGCGGATGCGTTCGGCGTGGACCTCGGGGTCGGCGGCGATGATCAGGTCTTCCTTCAGCTCCTCGTCGGAGACCTGCTTCTCGCCCTCCTCGTACATCGCCTGCGGGTCGTGCCACTCGTCGCGGTAGAACTCTTTCGGCTGCGAGCCCTTCCAGACCCGGCAGCCCTCGAGCGCGGCGTCGTCGTCGGGGGCCCAGGAGAAGGCGGCCTGGAGAACGATCTCGCCCGGCTCGCGGCCGGCGTCCTCGGCGGCGCCCTTGTAGGCGTCGATCAGCTCCGGCACCGATTCCGGGTCGGCGAGGGTCCAAAGGCCGTCGCCGTGGCGGCCGGCGACCTTCGCCGCCTTCGGGCCGAAGGCGGAGACGTAAATCGGCGGCCGGCGGTTCTCCGGCCGCGAGTGGATATAGGCGCGGTCGGTGGCGAAGTGCTTGCCGGCGCCGCTGAGGCGCTGGCCGTCCCAGAGGGCGCGGATCATCTCCAGCGCCTCCTCCATCCGCTCGACCTTTTCGCTGGGCGAGGGCCAGTCCGCCCCCAGCGGCACCTCGTTGAGGGCCTCGCCGGAGCCCACCCCGAGGTAGGGACGGCCGGGGTACATCAGCTCCATCGTCGCCCAGGCCTGCGCGATCAGGACCGGGTGGTAGCGCGGGCCCGGCGGCGTCACCGCGGTGCCGAAGGAAACGCGCTCGGTCGCCTGCGCCGCCGCCCCGAGCCAGACCCAGGCGTGCCCCGCCTCCCCCGGTTCCCACCAGGGCTGCAGGTGGTCGCTGCAGCCGATGCCGTCGAACCCCGCCTCCTCAGCGGCGACGGCTTGCGGCAGCAACTGCTCGGGCGGGAACTGCTCGTGGGCGCAGAGGTGGAGGTAGCGCATCGGCTTCACCCCAGGGTCGGCGCGGGCCTCGCCTACGCCTTGCCCTCGAACTCGTACTCGCGCAGGAAGCCCTCGAAGAGGCGCCGGTGGCCCTGCTCGTCGCGGAGGATCGCGACCACCATGTCCTGGGTGACCGGGTCGACCCCGTCGGTCACCTCGATGATCCGGGTGTAGTGCTCAATCGCGCCCGTCTCGGCTTTGATCACGCCGCGGATCACGTGGACGACGTCGACCTGGTGCTCGGGCGGCTGTAGGAAGCTCTGTTCGGCGCTGAAGGCTTCGGAACCGGGGACGACGCCGTAGAGCTCCTTGATCCGGTCGGCGAACTGCCTCGCGTGGCCGAGCTCCTCTTCGATGTCTTCGGCGAGGGACTCGCGGATCTCCTGGGCGCGGACGCCGTCGAGGTTGGTCGAAGCGGCGAGATAGCTCATCACCGTCTCGATCTCCATCCAGTAGGCCTTGGTCAGCAGGGCGACGATCTCTTCGCGGGTACCGGAGGCATCGCCGCTGAAGATCCCCTTGTCGGAGGTGGTGGACTCCATCGCTAGTTCTTCTCCCTCATGGTCGTCTGGCAACTGGTTACTCGTCTTGAGCCTACGCCCGGCGGCTACCCCGGCGCGTGGGCGTGGAAACGCGGCTGCGGGCGAGGCGGACTGCGGCTAGGCTGCGGCGCCATGGACACGATCGATTCCCTGCTCGAGAACAACAAAGGCTTTGCCGACGGACTGACCCCGCGGCACCTCGACGTCGAACCGCAACGCCACCTGGCGATCGTCACCTGCATGGACTCGCGGCTGGACGTCTTCGCCGCCCTCGGTCTCGGCGACGGCGAGGCGCACATCCTCCGCAACGCCGGCGGCGTCATCACCGACGACGTGATCCGCTCACTGGCGCTCTCGCAGCGGCGGCTGGGGACGCGCGAGGTGATGCTGATCCACCACGACGACTGCGGCCTGCAGAAGATCACCGAGGACGGCTTCCGGATGGAGCTGCAGGAGACGACGGGGATCGCCCCCTCCTTTGCGATCGAGGCGTTCAAGGACGTCGAGGAGGACGTGCGGCAGTCGATCCGCCGCGTCCGCGCCTCCCCCTTCCTGCCCCACCGCGACGTCGTGCGCGGCTTCGTCTACGACGTCGACACCCACCGGCTGCGCGAGGTCGAGGTCCCCGAGTAGTGGCGACGGTCGCCCCCTACGGGTCCTGGTCCTCGCCAATCGCGGCGGCGACGGTGGCCCGGTCGGGGCGGCGGCTGGGTTTCCCGGCGATCGCCGCCGACGGCGCGGTCTGGTGGGCGGAAGGGCGGCCGGAGGAGGGCGGCCGCGTGGCGCTGATGCGCCAGCTCGGCGGGGGCGAGCTTGAGCGGGTGACGCCGGAGGGGGTCAACGTCCGCACCCGAGTGCACGAGTACGGCGGCGGCGCCTGGTGCCTGGTCGAGCCCGACCTCGTCGTCTTCGTCGACTTCTCCGACCAGCGCCTGTACCGGCAGCGGATCGGCTCCGAGCCGGTGGCGATCTCGCCCGAGCCGCCGGTGCTAGGTGCTGTCCGCTACGCCGATATGCGGCCGACGCCGGATGGGAGCGGGATCGTCTGCGTGCGTGAACGCGATGCCGAGCCCGAACCGGTGAACGAGATCGTCTCGCTGCCCCTCGACGGCTCGGCGCAGCCGCAGGTGATCGCCGGCGGTCGTGACTTCTACTCCTTCCCGCGGATCAGCCCCGATGGGTCATGGCTCGCCTGGACCTGCTGGGACCACCCGAACATGCCTTGGGACGGGACCGAGCTATGGATCGCGCCGCTCGGCGATCCGGGCGAGGAGCGGCTGATCGCAGGGGGCCGCGACGAGTCGGTCTTCCAGCCCGAATGGGATGCCCGCGGGCGCCTGCACTTCCTCTCCGACCGCGCCGGCTGGTGGAACCTCTACCGGGCCGGGGAGCCGGATGCCGAGCTGAGCGGCGAGGACGGTCCGCTCGTCCAGCTGACCGACCAGCACGCCGACCACGCCCACCCGCAGTGGCTCTTCGGCGGCGCTACCTACGCCTTCCTTGAGAGCGGCGCGATCGCCGTCGTCCGCACCGAGCAGGCCGAAGAACGCCTTGTCCTGCTGCAGCCGGAGGGCTGGGAACCCACCAACCTCGATCTTCCCTTTACCTCCTTCGGCTACCCGGCGCTGGCGGCGCGCGGCGAGAAGGTCGCCTTCGCCGCGGCGAGCCCGGAGAGCGAGACCGCGGTCGTCGTCTACGACGCCGAGCGCGGCGAGACCGAGGTGGTGCGCACCTCCAGCGACGATCCCGTCGACCCCGCCTACGTCTCGCGGCCGCGGGCGATCGAGTTCCCGACCGGCGACGGCGAGGTCGCCTACGGCTTCTACTACCCGCCGACGAACCCGGAGTTCGTGGCGCCAGAGGGGGAACTGCCGCCGTTGATCGTCGAGAGCCACGGCGGGCCGACCTCCCACGCCACCCCGGCGCTGGACCGCGAATTCCTCTACTGGACCAGCCGCGGGATCGGCGTCGTCGACGTCAACTACCGGGGGAGCAGCGGCTTCGGGCGCGAGTACCGCAACAAACTGCGCGGCACCTGGGGCGTCGTCGACAACGTGGACTGCCTGAGCGCGGCGCTCCACCTGGCCGATAGGGGCCTCGCCGACCGCGAGCGGCTGGCAATCCGCGGCGGCTCGGCCGGCGGCTACGCCACCCTCTGCGCGCTCACCTTCCACGACGGATTCGCCGCCGGGGCGAGCTACTTCGGCGTCGCCGACGCCGAGGCGCTCGCCACCGACACCCACAAGTTCGAGTCCCGCTACCTCGACCTCCTGATCGGCCCGTATCCCGAGCAGGCCGACCTCTACCGCGAGCGCTCGCCGATCAACCACGTCGAGCAGCTGCAGGTGCCGGTGATCCTCTTCCAGGGACTCGAGGACAAGGTGGTGCCGCCGAACCAGGCGGAGACGATGGCGGCGGCGCTGAAGAGCAACGGCGTCCCCTACGCCTACCTCCCCTTCGAGGGTGAGCAGCACGGGTTCCGCAAGGCGGAGACGAACATCCGCTGCCTCGAAGCCGAGCTCTACTTCTACGGGCGGATCATGGGATTCGAGCCGGCCGGGGATCCGGAGCCGGTCGAGATCGTCGGCCTCAGCTGACGACGCAGTTCTTCGAGCCGCCCTCGGTTTCGCCTTTTTCCGGGAAGGCGTGGGCGAGGGCGTTGGCGATCAGCTCGGCGCGGGCGGCGTAGCCCGGCGAGGTGAAGTGGATGCCGTCTTCGATGAACCACTCGTCTTTGAGGTCCGAGGCCCAGTCGTAGACGCGCATGTTGGGGTAGGTGGCGCAGGCGGTGACGAGTTCCTCGTCCCACTTCTCCATGTTGCCCTTCGAGTAGGGGTCGCCGGCTTCGACGATCGAGCGGACGTTGACCCAGAGCACCGGTTCGTCGCCGATGATGGTCATCATTTTTTCGATCCGTTCGCGCTCGGTAACGGTTGAGCCGGCGGCGACGTTGGCGGCCTCATTGGTGCCGAGAGCGAGGACCCAGCAGCCTTTGAAGCCTTCGGCCTTCCAGGCGGCGGCGACTTCCTGGGCGTTGGGGTTGCCTTCGAAGCGCTCTTCGATCGAGGTCGCCCCCGTCACCTCCATGTGGACTTCTTTGACCCCGACTTCGGCGTAGCGGGCGGGGATGCGCTGCGATTCGATCGGCAGGTATTCGGCGTTGTCGAGGCCCTCGGAGGTGGAGTCGCCGATGTGGACGACGGCTTTGCAGGACGATTTCGTCGAATCTTCCGCCTGCGCTTTGGTCAGCGGCGGCGGCTTCGTCGTCCCCTCTGCGCGCGCCTGCTCGGCGCGGATGTCGTTGCCTTCGGCCGAGGTCGAGTTGAGTCCGGCCATCCCGGCGGCGGCGATCACGAGGACGATGCCCATGCCGACGATCGCGACCCGCATCGGCGGCGCGAAGGTCTCCCATTTCCAGCCGACGGCGCGGCGGCGGGCGAAGAAGCGGCCGATCGCGCCGTGGCGGATCGGCTCCTCGACGAAGCGCCAGGAGAGAGCGGCGATGGCGAAGATCGCGGCTACCTGGAGCAGGCTGCGGGTGAGGCTGTCCTCGTGCCCCGCCCCCTGGGGCGTGGTGAGGACGATGATCGGCGTCTGCCAGAGGTAGATCCCGTAGGAGCGGACGCCGACCCAGCGCAGCGGCTGCACCCCCAGCCAGGTGCCGAGGCGGCAGGCTGGATGGGTCAACGGCATCAGCACCATCACCGTCGCCAGCGAGAGGATCATGAAGCCGCCGCGGTAGAGGAAAGGCGAAAGTTCGCCGCAGCGCCAGATCATCAGGGCGATGATCGCCAGGCCGGCGACGCCGAGGGCGTCGAGCGTGTTGCGCGCCTGGGGGGCGATGCGGCGGCTGAGTTTGCGGCTCGGCCAGACCATCGCCAGGGCGGCGCCGAAGAGGAGGCCGCCGGCGCGGGTGTCGGTGCCGAAGTAGAGGCGCGAGGGGTCGAAGCTCGGTTCGTAGAGGATCGCCATCAAGATCGTGGAGGCGAGGGCGCCGGCAATCGTCAACAGCGCCAGGCGGGGGCGTACTCCCGAGGGGAGCGGGCGCTCGTGGACGAGCTTGACCCCGGCCAGGAGCAGGAACGGCCAGAGGATGTAGAACTGCTCCTCGACCGAGAGCGACCAGAGGTGGTCGAGCGGGCCTTCGGCTTCGAAGCGAGCGAAGTAGGAGACGTCGGCGAAGATCTGCTGCCAGTTGTTGACGTAGAAGATCGCCGAGACGACGCCCTTGCGGAACTGGTCGGGCTGGGCGGGGCCGAAGATCGTCACCCAGGCGACGACGATCGCCAGCATCAGGAAGAGCGCCGGCAGCAGGCGGCGGGCGCGGGCGAGCCAGAAGGCGCCGAGCTTGATCCGGCCGTGGGCGTTCAGCTGGTTCAGCAGGATGTCGGTGATCAGATAGCCGCTGAGGGTGAAGAAGACGCCGACCCCGAGCATGCCGCCGGGCGCCCAGTCGAAACCGAGGTGGAAGAGGATGACCGAGAGGACGGCTATCGCACGTAGCCCGTCCAGCCCAGGCATGTAGCGCTGGTTGCGCTTGACGGGTTCAGGCATCGGTGCGCGCATGCTACGGATCGGCGCTGATAGCTTTCGCCGCAGTGAGTCCCGTCCGAGCCTCTCGCCGCCGCCTCTCCTTCTTTTTTTCCTTGGCTCTGGTCGCAGGGCTCGCGGTACTGGCGTTTGGGAGTTCGAGTGCGGTCGCAAAGGACAGCTGTCCTGGGTTCAAAGTCCTGCACGACGACCGCATCGGGTCGGCAGAGCTCCCCGCCGGTACCTACAGCGTGATTGCCGCCGAAGATCTTGGCTGCGAAGCCGCCTCCAAACTCTTCACCCGCTTCCTCCAGGACTGGGACGGAAACCTGCCGCGCCCCTGGCGCGTCACCGGTGAAGGCAGCGGCGTTGCCTCTTTCTCCCGCGGCGGAGGCATGGGGGGCTTCACCGTCCGACGGACGGGCGGAAGCGGAGGCGGCACCAACCCCGAAATCGGCAAGCTCTGCCCCGGCACCTTCACCGTCAACGCCGGCTCCGACGTCGGCCCCCTCTACTTCGCCAAAGGCCAGTACCTCCTCTACATCCCGGCGCGCTCCGGGATCACCTGTCGCCGCGCCTCGGTTCTGTTCACGCGCTTCCTCGCAGCGCCCGGCGGGATGCTGCCGAGCCCGTGGCGTGTGCTGACCCAGACGGCGACGTTCTACAAGCCGGCAAACCCGACGCGGTCGGCGTTCCGGGTCGAGCCCGAGGCCGGGGTCTCCTAGCTCGTAGTTCCTGGGTACTGCGCCCGACTCAGGCGGTATTTGACCGCGAGTCCGCGAGAAACACTCTCCAGGGATGGTTTTCGCGGACTCGACGGGCTCGGTCTCGGTTAGGGCTCTTCGGGTTGCGGTTTCTCTTCCTATCGAGCTTGGGTAGCTGGCGACTATGGCTAATGCCGCCGAATTTGTGCCTCTCTCCCGGTCGCTGAAGGCGCTCGATGAGGCTGTTCAGACCTGTCGCGGTTGCGAGCTCTACAAGGACGCTACGCAGGCGGTTTTCGGCTCGGGGCGCAAGAAGGCGGAGCTGATGCTGGTTGGGGAGCAGCCGGGGGACAAGGAGGATCTGGCGGGGGAACCGTTTGTGGGGCCGGCGGGGCGGTTGCTGGACCGGGCGCTCGAGGAGGCTGGAATCGACCGGGGTGAGGCCTACGTGACCAACGCGGTCAAGCACTTCAAGTGGAAACCGCAGGGAAAGCGGCGCCTGCACCAGACGCCGCGCGCCGGGGAGATCGAGGCCTGCAAGCCCTGGCTGGCGGCGGAGATCGAGGCAATTAAGCCCCAGGCTCTGCTGGCAATGGGAGCTACGGCAACTCGATCTTTGTTCGGGTCAAAATTTAAGGTCCTCAAAGATCGAGGTCGGCAAATAGATTCACCTTTGGCACCGGTGGCCGCCGTCACCATCCACCCCTCGGCGATCCTGCGGCTTCGGGAGCACGACGAGCGGGAGGCGGAGTTCGCTGCCTTTGTCGCCGACCTCGAAGGGGTCGCCTCGGCGCTCCGGGGCGCCGTCAGGTGAGCACTACCGCCACGGCCCCCCGCCGCGGCCGCCTTCGCCGCGCCGACTGCGCCGGGCCGGGGATCAGACGGGTGCGCCGCGGGCGCGGCTTCTCCTTCGAGGACGGCTCCGGCGAGACGATCGCCGACGAGGAGACGCTAGAGCGGATCCGGGCGCTGGTCATCCCCCCGGCTTGGAAGGAGGTCTGGATCTGTCCCGACCCCTTCGGCCACATCCAGGCCACCGGCTACGACGAAGCCGGCCGCAAGCAGTACCTCTACCACGAGCGCTGGCAGCAGCGGCAGGCCGAACGCAAGTACGAGCTGATCCGCGAGTTCGCCCACAAGCTGCCGAAATTGCGCCGCGCCGTCACCGCCGACCTGCGCCGCCAGGGGATGCCCCGCGAGCGGGCGCTGGCCTGCGCGATCCGCCTCCTCGACCTCGGCTTCTTCCGCGTCGGCAGCGAGGTCTACGCCGAGGAAAACGAGAGCTTTGGCCTCGCCACCGTGCGCCGTGAGCACGTCACGATCAAGCGCAGCGAGATCGTCTTCGACTTCCCCGCCAAGAGCGGCCAGCGCCGGATCCAATCGATCCGCGACGCCGCCGCCCGGCGCGCGATCGAGACGATGTACCGGCGCCGCGGCGGCCCCGAGGACCTGCTCGCCTACCGCGCCGGCGGCGAATGGGTCGACGTCCGCTCCCAGGAGATCAACGAGTACATCCACGCCAAAATCGGCGACGAGTTCTCGGCCAAGGACTTCCGCACCTGGCACGGCACCGTGCTCGCGGCGGTCGCCCTCGCCGGCGAAGAGAAGCCGCGCTCCGAAGCGGCGGCGAAGCGCTGCATCGCCAAGGCCGTCAAACAGGTCTCCGAAGCGCTCGGCAACACTCCCGCCGTCTGCCGCGCCTCCTACATCGACCCCCGCGTCCTCGACCGCTACCGCAACGGCGACACGATCCGTCCGTCCGTCAGCGCCAACGGCCGGATGAGCGCAAAACAGCGCCTGAAAATCGAGCGGGAAGTGCTCGATCTCGTTTCGTAACGCCCGGCCACGGGGAGTTGGGGAGTCCAGACAGCTAGGGAAGGCAACGAGTATGAGTACGCAGGAAAATCGTCCCTTTGCGGTGGTGACGGGGGCATCGAGCGGGATCGGTTTCGAGCTCGCCAAGGTCCTCGCCGAAGAGGGATTCGACCTTCTGATCACCGCCGAGGACGCGGAGATCGACGGGGCGCAACGGGAGCTGAACCAGCTCACCGCGAGCGTCGAGTGCACCCGCCTCGATCTCTCCCGAGAAGAGGAGATCAACCGCCTCTACGAGCGAATCCAGGCGGCCGCCCGCCCGGTCGACGTCCTCGTCCTCAACGCCGGGATCGGCGCCGGCGGCGACTTCGCCCGCGAAACCGAGCTGCGCAAGGAGCTGCGGCTGATCGACCTCAACGTCCGCTCCACCGTCCACCTCTGCAAGCTGGTCGTGCAGGACATGGTCGCGCGTGACCAGGGCCGGATCCTCTTCACCTCGTCGATCGCCTCAACGATGCCCGGCGCCTACCAGGCCGTCTACAACGCCTCCAAGTCCTTCGTCCAGTCCTTCGCGCTGGCGATCCGCAACGAGCTCAAGGACACCGACCTCACCGTCACCTCGCTGATGCCGGGACCGACCGAGACCGAGTTCTTCGAGCGCGCCGACATGCTCGACACTCCCGTCGGCGAAGAAGAGAAGGACGACCCCGCCGAGGTCGCGCGCCAGGGATACGAGGCGCTGATGGCCGGCCGCGAAAAGGTCGTCGGCGGCAGCTTCAAAAACAAAGCGCAAACCGTCCTCGGCAAGGTCGTCCCCGACTCTGTCAAGGCCGAGATGCACCGCAAAATGGCCCAGCCGGCAACGGCCGGAGAGAAGGAGGAGCGATGAAGGCTGCCGTCTGGCACGGTCCCCGCGACGTCCGCGTCGACGAGGTCGAGGACCCGAAGATCGAAGAGGCCACGGATGCGGTGATCAAAATCACCTCGAGCGCGATCTGCGGCTCCGACCTCCACCTCTACGAGATCCTCTCGCCGTTTATGACCGAGGGCGACATCCTCGGCCACGAGCCGATGGGGATAGTCGAGGAGGTCGGCCCCGAGGTCACCCACATTGCCCCCGGCGACCGCGTCGTCATCCCCTTCAACATCTCCTGCGGGCACTGCTGGATGTGCGACCGCCAGCTCTTCGCCCAGTGCGAGACGACCCAGAACCGGGAGGAAGAAAAAGGAGCTTCGCTGCTCGGCTACACCAAACTCTACGGGCAGGTGCCAGGCGGGCAGGCCGAGTATCTGCGCGTCCCCCAGGCCCACTTCGGGCCGATCAAGGTTCCCGAGGGCCCGCCCGACGACCGCTTCCTCTACCTCTCCGACGTGCTGCCGACCTCCTGGCAGGCGGTCGAGTACGCGGCGATCCCCGAGGGCGGCTCGGTTGCCGTCTTCGGCCTCGGCCCGATCGGGCAGATGACCTCGCGGATCGCCGCCCACAAAGGCGCGCGGGTGATCGCGGTCGACATCGTCCCCGAGCGGCTCGAGCTGGCTCGGAAACACGGGATCGAGACGCTCGACCTCGAAGAGCACGACGACATCTCCGACACGATCCGGGAGATGACCGAGGGGCGTGGCACCGACGGCGCGATCGACGCAGTCGGGATGGAGGCGCACGGCGCTCCGGTCGGCGAGTTCGCCCAGAAAGCGGCGGGCCTGCTCCCCGACAAGGTCGCCGAGAAGCTGATCGAAAAGGCCGCGATCGACCGGATGTCGGCGCTCTACCAGTGCTTCGACACCGTCCGCCGCGGCGGCACCGTCTCGATCAGCGGCGTCTACGGCGGCATGGTCGACCCGATCCCGATGTTCCAGCTCTTCGACAAGGGCGTGCAGCTGCGGATGGGCCAGGCCCACGTGAAGAAATGGATCGACGAGATCATGCCGCTGCTGAGCGAGGACGGCGACCCGCTCGGGACCGAAGACCTCGCCTCCCACAAGATCGCGATCGACGAGGTCCCCGAGGCCTACGAGAAGTTCCAGAAGAAGGAAGACGGCGCGATCAAGTTCGTGATCCAGCCGTAGAGGAGGACCATGCGAGTAATCGTCACCGGAGCGAGCGGCAACGTCGGCACCAGCGTCCTCGAGGCGCTGGGCCGGGAGGCGAAGGTCGACGAGATCGTCGGCCTCGCTCGCCGCGTGCCCACGGTCGAGATGCCGAAGGTGCGCTGGGTTGGCGCCGACGTCGTCAGCGACGACCTAGCGCCGATCTTCAGCGGCGCCGACGCGGTCATCCACCTCGCCTGGGCGATCCAGCCGAGCCGTGACGAAGCGGTGACCGAGCGGATCAACGTCGAGGGCAGCCGCCGCGTCTTCGACGCCGTCGCAGCGGCGAAAGTCCCCGCCCTCGTCCACGCCTCCTCGGTCGGCGCCTACAGCCCCGGCCCGAAGGAACGCCAAGTGGACGAGTCCTGGCCGGTCGAGGGAATTCCCTCCTCCTTCTACTCGCGCCACAAGGCCGCGGTCGAAGACCTCCTCGACGAGCTCGAAGGGCGGGCGCCGGAGCTGCGTGTCGTCCGCCTCCGCCCCGGTCTGATCTTCAAATCCGAGGCGGCGAGCGAGATCCGCCGCCTCTTCGCCGGCCCCTTCCTGCCCGGTTTCCTGGTCCGCAAGCAGCTGGTGCCGCTGATCCCGCGGGTGCCGCGGCTGCGCTTCCAGGCGGTCCACTCGCGCGACGTCGGTGAGGCCTACCGACAAGCAGTAGTGCGCGACGTCCACGGCGCCTTCAACATCGCCGCCGAACCGGAGATCGGGGTCGAGGCGCTCTGCGAGTTCTTCGGCGCCCGCAGCTTCCCGCTGCCGGCGCGGGCCCTCCGCGGCGCCGCCGACCTGAGCTGGAAGCTGCGCCTGCAGCCCACCTCCCCCGGCTGGCTTGACCTCGCCCTCGGCGTGCCGATGATGGACACGCGCCGGGCTCGCGAGGAGCTGGCCTGGGAGCCGACCGTGACCTCGCTGGATGCTCTCGACGACCTCCTGGAGGGGATGCGCAACGCGGAGGGCGCGCCGACGCCGCCGCTGGAGCCGAACGCAGGCGGCTCGATGCGGGCCCGCGAGGTTGCCACCGGGGTCGGCCAAAAGCAGGGAACTTAATTACCTCAGCTTTATCCTAATTTCGGGGAAGGTTCACGGTTTTCGTGTCGAATGCAGGGGTACCGAAGACCCATGGCGCGATCCGGATTAAAAACTCTTCCTAAACCCGGCGAGGTCTGGCTCAGCTGCCCGCCGTACCTGATGATGGCCCGGATCGTCGACGTCGACCTCGCCTCCGAGCCGCCGGTAGTCAGCTATGAGCTCCACGACGACGACGGCTCGCTCCTGCAGGCGGTCGAGCACGCCACACTCGACGGCGGCTGGTGGCGCACCTTCCAGCGCCTCGAACCGCGTTTCGGTTAGCCCTGCTCGGCCGCGGCCCCGCCGACCGCCGCCAGCGCCTCCTCGGCGCTGTCGAAGACGAGCCCGTTGGAGGTGAGGCCGGTCATCGAGAGCACGCGCAGGACCTGGGCGCTCGGCGCGTAGACGGCGAGGCGGTTGCCGTCGCCCTCCATGCGGTTGTGGGCGCGGAGGATCACGGCGATCCCGGAGGAGTCGATGAAGTCGCAGCGCTCGAGGCCGACGAGGACGCAGCTGCACTCGCCGATCGCGTTGGTCAGGACCTCGTCCAGCTGCCCCGCGACGGCGAGGTCGAGCTCCCCTTCGATTTGGATGTCCCTGCAGCCAGGGCGCAGGTCTTTCTCGGTGAGGTTAAAACGCTGCATGATTTGACTCTGAATCGTAGAAAAAAGGCATTGGGGAAACCTCTGCGGATCGAATTTGTTCTGGTCCGTAGATCGACTTCCCTAGCCGGCCCCCGTGCCTTGTATGTCTAGCAATGCCCCGGCGCCTCGCCCCGGAACATCCGCACGATCCTAACTTAAGCTCGCCGCCGTGTCCCCCCGTCGCGCCCTGCCAACACCCGAGCAGATCGTCGCTGCGATTGTCGCCCTGGCCGATGACGGGTTCTGCCGCCGCTCCGAGCTGGCGCAGCGGTTTCCCGGCCTCGGCGCGCGGGATCTGCGGCGGGCGTTGCGGCGCGCCGTCGCGCAGGGGCTGGTGATCGAGCGCCGCGGTCCCGACGGAGGCTTCCACCTCGCAGTCAGTAGCGAGGGTTGGGATCTGCACCGCAGCGGGTAGCGGATGGCGGTGAGCCCATCGCTAGAGGACGCGCCGGCGGCCGTCGCCGGCTATGCCGACCCGCAAAAACGGCCGCCCTTTGGCCCCTACCTCGCTTTCATGAGCATCTTCGGGACGCTGGTCAGCGCTGCCCTGCTCCTCGCCCGGCGCCAGGGGCGCGAGTTGCCGGAGCGGGTTTCGGCCGCCGACCTCGCCCTGGTCGGAACCGCTTCCCACAAGCTCAGCCGGCTCGTCTCCAAGGACAAGGTGACGAGCCCGCTGCGGGCACCGTTCACCGAACTGGAAGGCAAGGGCGGCCCGGCCGAGCTCGAGGAGAGCTCACGCGGCACCGGCCTGCAAAAAGCGATCGGGGAGCTCCTGATCTGCCCCTACTGCCTCGGACTCTGGGTGGTGGCGGCGTTCTCGATCGGGATCGTCTTCGCCCCCCGCGTCACCCGCTTCGTCGCCTCGCTCTTCTCGGCGCTGACGATCTCGGACTTCTTCCAGATCGCCTACAAGGCCGCCGAGGAGAAGGGGCTCGGCTAGGTACCGGCGTGCCACGCCCGCTCGAGCAGGCGGTGGTGGCGATCACCGGCGCCTCGAGCGGGATCGGGCGAGCGGCGTCGCTGCGGCTGGCGCGACGGGGCGCGTCACTGGCGCTGTGCGCGCGCTCGGAGGGCCCGTTGGCCGAGATCGCGGCCGAGTGCGAAGCAGACGGGGCCGAGGTCTTCTACCGGGCGCTCGACGTCTCCGACGAGGACGCGGTCGAGGCTTTCGCCGCCGCCACCGTCGAGCGCTTCGGCCACCTCGACGTCTGGGTCAACAACGCCGGGACGATTGCCTACGGACCCTTCGAGGAGATCCCCTCCGCGGTCTTCCGCCAGATCATCGAGACCAACCTGATGGGCCAGGTCCACGGGGCGCGGGCGGCACTGAAGCGCTTCCGCGAGCAGGGTGCCGGGGTGCTGATCAACATGTCCTCGGTTTGGGGACGGGTCAGCACGCCGCAGGTGACGCCCTACATCGTCAGCAAGAACGCGGTCCGGGCATTTTCGGAATGCCTATCTGGCGAACTCGTCGACGAGGATGGGATCCACGTCGCGACGATGGTGCCGCAGGCGGTCGACACGCCGATCTTCGAGCACGCCGGCAACTTCACCGGCAAGCAAGTGCGGCCGATCCCGCCGGTTCTCGACGTCGAAGCGGTGGCGGAAGGGATCGAGCTCTGCGCTGAGAATCCCAAGCGCGAAGTCAACTACGGGCAGGCCGGGCGGGCGCTGGAGATCCTCCACGCGACGGCGCCACCCCTTTACCGCCGCCTTGCCCACGGCGCCTTCGTCCGCGGGTCGTTCGGCAGCGTCCCGGCCGACCCCGCCCCCGGCAACGTGCTCGAGAGCCGGGGACCGTACGCGGCCGAAGGCGGCTGGCACGCGCGGCGCGAGCGGACCCTGCGGCGAGCCTTCCTCGAAGCGGCCGGCGCCTCGGTTCGCGGCCTTTTCGGGAAGAACTCTTGAGGTTTACGGGCGCCGCCGCCAGGGGTAACCTCGCCCCAACATGCAGGAGAACCGCTTGGCATGGATCTTCGGCTCGTCCCGCAGCGGCAGCACCTGGCTGCTGAAGATGCTCTCCGACCTCGACGGCGTCGTCCCGATCGACGACCCGCACCTGGGCCATCACCTCGGCGTTTGGCGTCCGATCCCGCTCGCCTGGGCGGCAAGCGAGAACCCGCCTGAGCTCAGCACCCTGCTCGACCTCAAGGCCGAGGAACCGGGCTACTTCTTTGCCGAGCGCTACCGCGACGCCTGGGAGGGGCCGCTGCGGGCGCTGATCGAAGCGCGCTTCGAGGCCCAGGCCGAAGGCCAGGAGCCGGACGGCGCCTACGTCGTTAAGGAGCCCGGCTCCCACGTCGCCCCCTTCCTCGCCGAGCTCTTCCCCCGCTCGAAGGTGATCTTCCTCCTCCGCGACGGCCGCGACGTCGTCGACTCCTGGCTCGACGCCTACAGCGATGGCTCCTGGGCGATTCCTGGTGGTGCCTTCCCGGTCTCCCCCGAGGGCCGGATCCCGCTGATCCGCTGGCTCTCGGAAGTCTGGGCCTTCCGCAGCCGCGAGGTCCGTAAGGCGTATGAGACCAGGGCGCTCGAGGACCGGATCCAGATCCGTTACGAGGACCTGCGCGGCGACACGGCGGCCTGCCTGGAGAGGATCTGCAAGATGGTCGGGGTCGATCCCGACCGGGTGCCTGACGTGGTCGAAGCCCACCGTTTCGAGAAGCAGCCGAGCGAGGCGCGCGGGCGAAGGCGGTTCATCCGCCAGGCCCGGCCCGGTGGCTGGCGCGACAACCTCAACCCCGCCGAGCAGCGGGCAATGCACGAGGTGATGGCGGGAACGCTGACCGAGTTCGGCTACGAGATCGACGCGCCGCTCGCCGCAGCCGGTTGATCGCGGTTATCGCCGACACCCACATGCCGAAGGGAAAACGGCGGCTCCCTGAAGAGTGTGTGGAGAGGATTTGCGAGGCCGAGGCGCTGATCCACGCCGGCGATTTCTCTGCCGCCTCGGTGCTGGCCGAGCTGCGGGAGCTCTGCTCGGTCGTCCTGGCGGTGCACGGCAACGTCGACGACGCGGAGCTGCGTCGTCAGCTGCCGGAGGAGCTGGAGGTGGAAATTGGCGGCCACACCGTCGCCCTCCTCCACGACACTGGCCCCGCCAAGGGCCGCCTCGCCCGCATGCGCACCCGCTTCCCGGACGCCGACGCCCTCGTCTTCGGCCACAGCCACCTGCCCCTGCACGAAGAGGCGGACGGGTTCCAGATCTTCAACCCCGGCAGCCCGACCGAGCGCCGCCGCGCCCCCCGTCCCTCGATGGGGCTCCTCCACCCCACCGCCACGGGACTGCGCTTCGAACACGTCTGGCTCGGGTAAGGAAACGGCAACCGCCAACCCCAACCGCAGGAGGAAAGACGATGGCCGAGTTGACGACTTTGGAGGAGAAGCTGGCAGAGGTGATCGGGCTCGCCGAAGCCGCCCAGAAAGCGACCGAGAAGGTCGAGGGCCTAGTCGACGACGACACCGTTGCCTCGAAACTGCAGCAGATGCGCGAGGAGGCCGAAGAGACCGCGCGCCGCGGCACCGAGGTCGCAGAGCAGCGCGACGGCAAGAAGACGGCGATCCTCGAAAAGGCCAAAGAGACCAAAGGCGAGGCCTCGGAGATGATGGAGACCTACCTCGGCGACGACGCCGACGGGCTCGACGGCTTCGAGTTCATGACGATGGCCGAGGCGGGCGAGGTCGGCCACTGGGCGGTGCTGCAGAAACTGAACGAGGAGGCCGGCGAGGAGCAGATCTCCGAACTGGTCCAGTGGGCGCTGCCGATCCAGGAACGGCACTTCAGCGAGACCAAGGAGTGCGCGCTGCAGCTGGCCGGCGAGAAAGACCCCTACGAGGAGGCGTAACCGAACCGATGGCCGAGAAAGCTGACCACGGTCGCTACCTGGCCATCTACCTGAACGACCATCTGGCGGGGGCCGCGCTCGGAGTCGAGCTGGCCCGCCGCCTGCGGTCGAGTAACTCCGGCGACGCCGAGTTCGGGGCGCCGCTAACCCGGATCTGCGGCGAAATCGAGGAGGACCGCGAGACGCTGATCCGCCTCACCGACCGCATCGGGATCAAGCGCGATCAGATCAAACCGGCACTGGCGAAAGTAGCCGAGCGCCTCGGCCGCCTGAAGCCGAACGGCCACCTGCGCACCTATTCCCCGCTCAGCCGCGTGCTCGAGCTCGAGGTGCTGGCTTCGGGGATCGGCGGCAAGATGCAGCTCTGGAACGCGCTCGAGGAGAGCTTCGGCGACTCGCTCGACGGCTTCGACTTCCACGCCCTCGCCGAGCGCGCCGACCGCCAGGGCCAGGTCGTCGAGGACCTGCACCTGGCGGCGGTGAAGCGGACGCTGCCGCAGCGCTCGTAGAAGCTCAGGCGACGCTCATCGAGACCGGCCACTGGTCGGCGACCGATTTCGCCGCGGCCTTCTCCTCGGCGAGGATCGACTCGGTGAGCGCGACCGTCTCCTCGTCGCCGGCGCGACGAGCGACGCGGAGTAGCAGCTCGTAGGCGGCGACCTCGAGGTTCTCGACCGCGTAGGCGAAGCCGGAGAGCTTTGCCGGCGTGTCTGGCTGGGCGGCGAAGAAGGCGCCCCAGTTGAGGGCGCCGAGGCGGAGCATCGCGTCCTTGATCGCCGAGGGGGTGGCGCCGCGGTCGTCGAGGCGGCGCTCGATTTTCTCCAGGTGCCCTTCGGTCTCGGCCAGGTGGTGGTCCAGGGCCGCGCGGAGCGCCTCCGGCACGTCCATCTCCCGGCTTTTCTCCAGCAGCTTCTTCGACTGTCCCTCGAGCGCGTGGACGTCGGCGAGGTAGGTGTTGAGGGTGTCGCCGAGGTCGTCCGGTTCGACCCGGGCGAGCGCCTGCTCGACCGCGTCGTCCCAGTGCGCGGCGATCCGGCCCGCCATCTCGCGCTCCTCGTCGGCGATCGCCGCTGCCAGCGCCGAGGTCGCCTCGTCGCCGGCTTCGCGGGCGGCAATCCCGAGCAGCTCGTAGGCGGCCACCTCCATGTGCTCATAGGAGAAGGCGTGCATCGCCAGCTTGCCGGGCGTGTCCGGCTGCGAGCGGGCGAAGAGGACCATCCCGAAGCCACCGGCCTGTCCGGCGACGTCCTTCAGCCTCGAGGGAGAGGCATCGTGCGCTTCCAGCCGCGCCCGTACGCGCTGCTCCTGCGATTCGGTCTCGCCGAGGTGCTTGCGGAAGGCATCGGCAAAGGCGCCCTCGACCAGGTCGGGGGCGCGGCGCATCTGCACGGCGGCCTGTTCCTCGATCGAGTGGACGTCGGTCAGGTACTTGACGAGCTGGGTCTGCGGATCATTGTCTGGCATGTCCCCCGACTACCCGGGGCGGACGCTGCCCACGCCTGGAAAGTCCCTCCTAGACGAAAGCCGCCTCGCGGGCGAGGAGGTGGAGGCGAACCGTCGTCCCCGAATCGCCGGAGCGGATCTGGACCAGGTCGCAGAGCTGGTTGGCGAGCCAGAGACCGCGTCCGCCCTCCTGGTGCACGTCGGGCCTGATCCGCCCGACCAACGGCTCCTCGATCAGGCCTCTGTCCTCGACCTCGGCCAGCAGCCGCTCGTGCTCCTCCCAGAGGCGGAGGGTGCCGCTGCCGCCGCCGTGCATGACGCTGTTGGCGGCGAGCTCGCTGACCGCGGTGACGAGGTCGGCAACCTCGGTCGGATCCATCCCGGCGCGTTCGGCTGCTGCGGTGACTCGGCGGCGCACCTCGCCCAAACCGGTGACATCGAAGGCGAGGGTCTCGGGGGTCGTCGACGGTGGCGCCAGCTCGCCGCCGAAGCAGTCTTCGTCACGGAGGAAGGTGGAGCTCCTTTCGCTGCGGCCGCCGCGAACGATGGAGGGGTGCGAATGGGCCACGTGGTCGAGGAGCTCGTCACCGAGGCTCCCGGCGTTGTAGGGGCAGAGCAGGTCCCAGGCCGCGCCGCGGTCGAAGGCGGTGTTGATCAGCGACTCGAGCCGGTGGCACTCCTCCAAGGCGACCGAGCTGCGCGCCGCCCAGACCGCTTCGCCTATCCCCCGCACCGGGAGACCTGCATTTTCCTCGATGAACTCCGCCCAGAGCGGGATGATCGAAGCGGGGTTCCGCCCCACCTCGCGCATGTCGAGGAAGCGGATCAGCTCCGCGTCGGCACCGAGCTGGTCACGGAGCAGCTCCGCTTGGTCGGGGCCGACCGCCACGAGCATCTGTTGTTCTACCTCGAGGCCCGCCTCCAGGTAGGGAATCGCGCCGGCGAGATACTCCTCGGCGCCGTCGTAGATCAGTGCCTGGTGTTGAAAACCGGTGTGTTCCATGGTTCTTGCTCTTGAAGATCGCTCTTCCCGCTCATCTGCGGATCAAAACGGGGTTTTGGTCACATTGGCAGTGGGTATTCAGACGATCGGCACAACAGTCGCAGCGCTGATTGTGTCTGGAGGTAAACCGCTCACTTCTCACGGCAGACGGCACGGAGATCGGGA
>Ga0209152_10000041_pt1 | contig 64333 bp, 55 predicted proteins | sample GraSoiAngelo_107_FD_185873 | JGI IMG/M metagenome (GOLD analysis project Ga0209152, IMG submission 185873) | Grasslands soil microbial communities from the Angelo Coastal Reserve, California, USA - 14_0903_09_30cm (SPAdes) (version 2) | ecosystem: Environmental > Terrestrial > Soil > Grasslands...
GCGGCCGGCTTTTTGATGCTAACTCAAACTTCAACCTGATCCTCGCCTTGCCCGCATTGAAGCGAGCTGTGCCCCGCAAAAAGTCCGTATGCACATGAAAAGGTGCAACTTTCCCAGACTGCCTTGATGTAACTGTCTCCCGGCCGCAGACTTGAACGTGTCATTTCACGGGTGAACATGCTCAGGATCGCGCAGCTGCTCCGATCGTTGCTTCTTATCCTTATTACTGTAGTCGCCCAGGGCATCCAGTTCCTGCGATTGGCACGTTCTTCCCGGGCTGCCTTGAGTGCCGAGGTACTGTTCCTGCGCAAGCAACTGGTGTTCTACCAGGAACACGGAATTCCACCTCGCAAGCTCACCGCCGCGGCGCGCTTTTCTTTGGTGTGGTGGTCCCGATTCTTCAACTGGAGAGAGGCATTGATGATTGTCAAACCAGACACCCTCGTCGGCTGGCATCGCCAGGGATTCAAGCTGTGGTGGCGGTGCATGTCGCGGTTGGGACGACCTCGGATTTCGGACGATCTTCGCCGGTTGATTGTGCGCATGGTGGGGGAGAGTCCGACTTGGGGCGAGGAGCGGATAGCGGCGGAGCTGTCGGTGAAGCTCGGGATCCTGGTATCGCCCCGGACGGTGCGGGCGTACTGGCCGCGAAATGCTGATCCCAAGGACAGGAGGAGAACCTCCTCCCAGCACTGGAGAAGCTTCGTGCGGAATCACGCCCAGGCCATGATGGCCACTGATTTCTTGGTGGCGATCACGGCAGGGTTCCGGGTGCTGTATGTTTTGGTGGTCATGGAAATCGGCAGTCGCCGCATTCTGCACTGTAACGTCACGGCTCATCCGACAGCGGCCTGGACGATGCCGGCTTAGGTATGGATTTTCGATTTTAATAGAAATGCCTAGAACAGACGATAGGAACTGCTCCATCAATTGCCTCAATTGGAGTATTTCAGTTGCGCCGTCCGAGTAGAAAAGGGTCCTATTCTGCCTTCCGTAACAGGCAAATGGACCGCCATTTGCCCATTTTCGGCAATGACTACAATGTTTTGGTGACCTACTCGGCGAGCACAGAGTGCGGCAACTGTAAGGAAAAGGAAAGAGCGAGTCCGCTGGCTACTCTCGGTGTCAAAAATCAGATTGGGACTTGGGTTTCGTTGATCTGGCTGAAACGAGAAAAGTCTCTGGTGGCCCCTATCTCCAAAATGGTCTGGAACCGCCAAGATCAGACTTTTAACTGTGGAGTTGTTTAAGAGAAGGATCGGTCCGATGCCCTTGACCAAGCCGCTGCCGAGGTACCGCTGGATCCCCTCGGCGGTGGTCGGCGCCACCGTCTTAATGGTGGTCGCCTTGAATTGAATACAGGTTGCAACAGCGGCGCGATTGGCTAAACTAGCCGACGGCGCATTCAATAAGCGGGCTGTTTGGAACTCATATTGGAACGGAGATTCGAATTGAGTGCTGGCCAGGTTCCAAAACGGAATCACGTCGCACGAGTGCAGCGCCTCGCCCGCGAACGCGCAGACGCTCAAGCCCGCCGTATCCCCTGGCAACGCCTGCTCCATAGTCGCAACGAGTACATCGACTGGCAGGAGTTCTACCTATGGGTCCGCTCAGTTCTGGAGAGCGAAAACCGCATTCCGGACTGGCTGATAGAGATCCTGGACGAGCGCGTTCCGGGATTTGTCGAAAACGAAAAGAAACTGGCGCCGAAAGCGGCCAAGAACAGGCCGCTGCCTCTCCGCCTGGAAGACTGGATTGACGATCACATTTTCGGCTCTGCCAAGCAGGAAGGCTGGTTTAGCGCCATTACTTTTTACGCCATCCGGGAGCCGCGCTATCAAAGGGCCGAGGTCTGCTGGTCGGAATGTGTGGAGAGGTGGAAGAAAGCCAAGCCGGTTCGATATCCATCATTTGAAGAATGGAGGGACATGGCTGCACGGTGCGATGACACCGCGCATCGCGTGCCCGACCTGCAAAAGGCAAGTGGCTGTGTGAAGCTGGTTGCCCCCGAACGCTTGGTCGCGGCCGTTTCCCGTTACATCGATTGGGAAGCCTTCGCCTATTGGGTTCGACCCGGCCTAGAACTCGGATCTCGACTGCCACGGGAAGTCGCCCGTGAGCTCGGGCAGCGCTGCCCTGGGTTCCTGGAGGCGCAGGTCAGAGTGCGAGACTGGCAGCAGCTCATGTGCTGGATCGTTGACCAAAACTTCAAGGACGCAAGAAACGAAAGATGGCTCGACGCTATCCTCATCCACGCCCATAGCCACCCGCGGGCGATTCGCACGATGGAATACGCCGACCGCTGCGACGAAGTCTGGGGTTCATGGCTGCCCGATCCATACCCGTCGTTTGAGCAGTGGCGGAGCAATGCAGATTCCTACATCGAACCGGGGGGCGCTTTGCCGCAGGCCTTGGATTGGTAAACGCCTTGGCGCACGGCTTGATCTGCGGCAACCTTGCATGCCTTTGCGTGCCTGAAATACACATTGCCGGCTATCTTCCTTCCGCACTTGCAGGTTCTCACCTTGAACGCGTGTTTTTGAGCGCGCGGGATGACGGGGTCGCTCGATGCGGAGACTGACACCCCGTATTCTTCTGTAAGCCACTTTGCGGTGGCTGGGTCAATTAGCGCAATGTTGAATGCGGATCCGTGCTTCTTGCAGAACCCCTCGAAAGAACGGTCGGTGACAAACGTATCCATTACCTTCAACTGACCGGCCGAAATCCAGCTCTGCAGCTGCTCTAGGTTCACTCCGAGAAGATCTGCCGCTCGCTCCCAGGGGTACGCTTCGCGCTTCGTTGCGGTCGCTGCTGCGACCCTTTCAAGGGCCACTGGAGTGAGAGAGGTAGCATTTTCGTGGCAGAACTGCGCCAAGGAAGAGGTAGTAATACGCGGATCACGCACCCCCAGCATGCCCTTGCCGATGAAGTCCCTGAGCCGGTCCGGGCTCACTCGCAGCAGTTTCCTGAGGGCTCCCAATGACCAACCGTCGGTGACTTTCCCGCTCATGCCGAGCGCGCACAAGCGGAACCGCACGGCGCGAACAGAGCGACTCAGGCGCTGGGCGATCTTGTCTACTCGTTCATATCCCGCCAAGTTCAGCAACTTGTCATCGTCGGCCTCGGTCCACTGCCGAGCCACAGGCCGCCGGTTAGGACCGGTCTTTGACACCGATGTGACACGATCGCATTGACACACGCGGAGACTCCCAGCCCCAGGATTTTTTCGTAAATAGCGAATACGCTGCCAACAGTCTCCACGTGTGAACTCGGGAAACTCCCGCAAGACCTTGTTGATCGCGCGACGTTTCGACACCGACCCGATTCTGATTCCCTCGATCAGAAGTCGGTCGATCAACGCCAAGCGCTCAGACGCGATCTTTGCGCATCCATCCTTTCGTAACAGCGCATAGGACATCGCACACCTCTCACCCACTGAGCCCCAGCCGTGGCTAGACGGTACTGGATACCAATTCCTGGAGCACCCCACATTCGAAACTTGCCCTTATCTAGTAAAGGAACCGCGCCGAGAAAAAAGTAAGAAAGAAATCTTCCAATTCACGCTTCCACGGTTGTGTGGAACAATAAATCCCGGGTTCATGGGTTGACACCCTCTACGTGCCGATGGCACTCTGTCGGAACCCAGCTCTGCCCGCCATGGGCAGTATTTGTGAGGCATATCCCGATGCCTAGTAGTGACCCCGGGCCGGAATGGATCATCTCGAACTGTCTGCCGGCGACCCCGGCCGATAAAGCGAACCAAGAGGAACTCATAGACTCTGCCCGCCGCGTTTGGCCTCACGTTCATGCTCATGCCAATCGAGAACTGGGCAGGCAGCGAGACGATCCCGAGAATGTCACCTTAGCCGCTGAGATTTGGGAAGGAGTGCTGCAGTCGATTGCCAGGAGCCTGCATCGTCTGAGCACATCGTGTGCGGAAATCGCGAACATGGATTCATACTTGATCGGCGCATTTCGGCACCGCTTTAGTCGCGCGCGGCGTCGCCAGCTGAGGCGGGAGCAGACGCTGCAATTGGTTGCCTCGGCAAACGAGTTGGATGTTATTGCTGCAAAGCAGGGTTTTCGTGCATACGTAGATTTTGAGCGTCGCATTCTCGCAAAGGAAATCCTCGCTCTCATGGACGGCTGGCTGAGGAGGGTGTGGACCGCTCGGGAGTACGGTTATTCATGGAGGGAAATTGCTTCATTCTTAGCTAGTGGCGAGCAAAGAACTAAAATGAAGTTCAGGTACAAGCTGTCGATACTTCGTGATCGACTCTGAAAGTGAAGCGTTCCCCATCCACGTCTGAGGCCGTGGTGGTTGAGCTTCGTTTGTGGAAACGGAGAGAGCTATATCTGACAAACCGAGAACAGTTCAGCAAAAACGAGAAGCAAATACTTGAGGTTCTCTCCAAGGGATTGTCAACTGAGTTCCCGAATCCAAGTCGTGTAGGGTGCCCGGGCTATGAGACTCTCGAGGGGATCGCTTCGCACAAGGTCTCGCTCTCCGAAGCAGAAAAATGGTTAGACCACCTCGGCTCGTGCAGTCCCTGTTTTCTGGAATTCACAGCGATTCGCACCAAGCTCCGGAAACACAGGCGTCTCAGATGGGGGGGCGGACTTGCAATCCTGGCTGTGGTGCTCGGTCTGTGGCTCAGTTTCCGTTCGCACCGCGCGGTCAATGAAACGGCGGTGCTCGATCTGCGGGCTTATTCAGTTCAGCGCGGCGAGCAGAACGCATCAGGTCAAACTCCGTTGCCGCTCGGACGCGGCACGAAGTACCTTGTTATCGATCTGCCGGTCGGGAGCAAGGAAGGCAGCTACGACCTTGCCTTTCTGAACGAGACCGGCAGTGAACTTTTGTATACCAGCGGGCTGGCACAGCTTCAGAATCATGTTGTGGTCCTTAGAGTTGAAGTGAATGTTGCAGGCGTGCCGCCCGGCTCCTACTTCCTTGCTTTGCGGCAACCGGGCCTGGAGTGGACGCGCTTTCCAGTTCGCTTGTTTTGACGAAACTATGGAGACGCCGTTCGCCAATAAGGAATAGGGGTTGGACACAATCGAATCTGACTCAACAGTTGCCTAAGACCGCACGACGAAAGCGTCCTCGTAGGTCCGATGAGCCAACCGCGCCGTACCCTCTCGGGTGATTGTGGTTTCTGAACCGGGGGTGCGCTTCCCCAGGCGGAGGGGCAAGCCCCGGCGAGAGACATCCGGGGCTTGCAATTCTCCTCTGAGCGTCGCAGTTGGCGCGACACGAGGTTACAGAGTCTTCGCCGCTGCGACTGCTGTTTCAAGTTGCGTATCTCTTCCTTCTCTCAGGGCGTCTCGTGAGAGCTCAATGCAAAACTTTGGAACGATGCCGTTGTTCTCGAGCATCCGACCTTGCCAAGTGAGATAAGCAGCAACCGACAAGCCGAGAATGTATCCGTGGCCAACCTTGTATGCACTACCGCTCAGCAACCGGCCAGGTGTTTTCGTCCCAACAATGGTCGCCAGATTATTTTCCTCTGCGAACGCTGAAACCATTTCCCCAGCGCTCGCCGTGTGTTCGTTCACCAACAGCACAACTCGACCATGGAACTGGCGCTGGCCAAGTCCTTCGGTAACGACGAGGATGGATTTTTCAACGAATGCATATCTGGCCGCTAACCATAGGAGAGTCGCTTTGTGCGATGGAATCCGTCCAAAGCGGGTCAGTTCCTCCCGCCGATAGCCGCGCTCACGGCGTTTGCGCGTAAGGCTGTAGCCAACTTCGAGTTTTCCAGGTGTAAGATAGCTCATCAGGCGCAGCCCGCCGATTCCACCACCGGTGTTGCCGCGCAGATCCACGATGAGTCGGCTGCATCCGTCGAGTGCTGCGATACTACGGTCGATGTCCTTCGCTACATCGATGCCGATAGCGCCTGGGAACATCGCGACTCTCAGCAATCCAATTTCATCGCTCAGCCTTTCGGTGGTCACTGCCTGCGGGGCGGTAACCGGATGCCTTTGAGATTTCGGCATCGGCAGCTGAACCGTCACCTTCTGCTGTCCTCCATGCAGCTTTTCAATGAGCAAGTTCGCCGATTCGCCAACTGAAAACGTCAGATCGTCAGGCGGTCGAATTGCTCGTCCACCACAATCGAGCAGCAAGTCTCCGGCTCGTATGCCTGCCACATACGCGGGACCGCCTCGATGCACATCCTGGAACATCCAGTGCTCAGTTCCGTCTACCCCGATTCGCTGCAAAGTTGCATTTATCGCATGGCGCGCTGGGATGTTTCGCATGCCAGCATGTCGAAACCCGGTGTGGCTGGTCTTTAGCTCTGACAGTAGGCGGTGGACTTCCTTTTCGAAAACTTCAGGCTGCGCACAAGCGAGGATCTGCTCCCTTCGGCTCTGAGCCAGCGCGTTCCAGTCCACCCCATTGAGGCCAGGATTGAAGTGCTTGGTCTGTACCAAACGGCAGACCTTGTCGAAAATCTTGCTGCGATCCTCAAGGTTTAGCATTATGGGCGCCTAAATGGAATCGGATTGAGGGTCTCTCCCACGCAGATGAAAGCGGCCCAATAATATGGGCTCAACTGGTCGCCGAATTTGGCGAGCAAATTCAGTTTTGCATTGCGAAGGGCCAGACTCGTCGGTTCTCCCCGCGCGAGTCGCTCGTAGAAGTCCTCCATGAGCGCGCTTGTCGACGCATCGTCAATGTTCCAAAGGCTTGCAACGACCGATTTCGAGCCCGCAACCAGAAACGCTTCGACCAGATTGCTAACTCCTTCCTGCCCCTGCAATTTCCCCACACCACTATCGCAAGCGGAAAGCGTCGTCAGTTCCGCATTCAGTCGCAACCGTATGATCTCACGAACCTGCAGCAGTCCGTCATCGCCAGATTTCGGGTCCGCGCCCAGTACGAGGGCTGATCGCTCAGGATACTGCGTATCCGCGAAACCATGCACAGCGAGGTGCAAAATACGAAACTGATCCAGCGGTTCTTTCTTGAATGCGGTCTCGGTGGCATTCGTATCTAGTAGGAGAACGGCATCTGGTCCGGCGACTTTACCGATTTCCTGGACTTCCTCTCGGGTTTGCGGTAGATCGTGAAGCGCTATTCCTGACAGATCTGCGATGCCACGCTCGATTCTTCCGCGGAACGTGGCTGCTGGTGGCACTTTCCTGCCGACACCTCCCTGGTTGTCATATGCGACATCGCCAACTGCTAACAGCGGCCGAGGCGCTGGTGCCAACTCCTGTGCGCGACGAAGGGAGTCGAGGATTGTGGCTGAAGGTATGTAGCTAATGACCCGTGACGCCAACAGAAAACGGCCACGCTCGTCACGGAGCGACTCAAATGGCACTAGGTTCAACATGCCATCAGGTGCAACGACTAGCCGCGTCTTGGTAGCAGCCTCTGGAACGGGCTTAACAAGATACTCCCAGAGCCGCTTCGATTGTTCGATGGCCTTTCCCTTTGCACGGATCTCGCCGAGGTACTCCTGAATCAGTGATTCAATCTGCTTAACGCCTGCCGGTAATATCTGTACACGTGCGCTGTTACGCGTTATTGCTATGCAGAAGGAGTTCGGGTCATCAAGCACGTACTCAAGAAGAATTTCGTTCGCGGCTAGGTCCTCGCGTACCTTTTTAAGTGGTGCGGGCCGAGCCGGCAATCGCTTGTCAGGAGCATTAGTCCACGCAAATCCAAGCCGACGCTCTATTTCGACCAGCTTGTCAAGTAGTTGTTGACGTTCGCCGCTGTCACTCGTTTGCATCAGTTGAAGCTGTAAACTCGCAACTTCGCTCTCGAGGGCGGCCGTTTGCTCTGGCTGCGATGCCTGAATGGCCCTTCGATCTTCGAGCGCCCAAGTCAGCGTCCGCCCACGTACACGTTCAAGGACATTGAAGGCATCGGGAACGTCTCCGGATTTGTTGAGAAGCTCGAAATGGTGCAGATATGTTTCGCTCATTGAGCCGACGACCGAACTATTCCAATAAGGCTCAGCGACGCTTATCAGCATGCCTTCGATCACATCTTCTGCTAGGGTGTATAGGGCACTGGCTTCACTCACGTGACCGCGCCGCGCTTTTAGATCTGCGAGAATGGTCATATTTCGCGGAACATAGTAGCGATCCCCGACACGCTTACTCGCGGCCAAACCCTGAGTTGCGCGGGCGTCTGCAGTTACGAGATCGTCGGTATCGCGATATAGCCTCGCCAATTCAAACATGGCATCGGCCTCCATGCGGAAAAACTGCGCGTCCGTTGCGAATTGTCCGGCGTGCTCCAAATACTCAATCGCTCGGTGGATGTCTCCAGTTCGGGCAGCCAATCTCCCCAGGAGGATCAAGAGTTGCGCCTCGTGAGCTTTCTTTTGCTGCGACCGGGCTTTCGTCAGAGCGTCCTCGAGCACTTTTCGGGCCTCGTCCTGCTTGCCAAGAGCGACCAAGGCTTGGCCTTTCCCTTCATACGCGATGAACGGAAGTCCAGAGTCTTTTTCGCTCTCGGCGAGCTTGATAGCCCTGTCAAAGAACTTCAGAGCTTCGGCGTGACGGTTCACTTCCTCGAAGCCATTACCAATCAGTTCGAGAAACCTGATCTGACCGCCTGTGTCCCCGTTGGTCATCGTGGACAGCAGCGCGCTTCCCAGAAGTCGCGCGGCTCGACCTGGATTCCCTTCGAGGAATGCTATAAGACCCAGTTCACCGGATGCTCGAGTGACCCACGCGGTCTGGCCGAGATCCTTTGCGATGTTCTGAGCTTCTAACCAGTCACGTTTGGCCGCCCGATAATCGATCTCTATATCGGTGTAACCCTTCGCGATGAGGCACCAGAGCCGGAGCGACCTATCTCGTTCCATCATCGGCTTGTGCAGTTCTTGTTCGAGAAATCGGGAAAGCTCGACAAATGACATGGTCTCGGCTTGCGATCTCAAATGTCCAACCCTTGCGTGAATCTCATTTCGAGCATCCCCCCTTTCGGAAAACAGTTGCTCTGCTCTCCCATACAGCGGGGCAGCCCGAGGTCCATTGTTGAGCCAATAGAAATGGTCAGCCTTGGCGATCAAAGCTTCTGGGTCATCCTCTAGGCTTCTATCAGTGTTCGAACCGTTATTGATGCCGGGCGGATCGTGGTCCACTCTCGCTCGATGCAGCCAGATGGACGCCCCATAGGCGAGAAACAGCAAAGCTGGAAGTGAAAAGGCCACAACAATCCGCATGCGCATAGAAACCAGGCGGAGAAAGGACGACAAGCACATCGGAGCACAGGTCAAAGCTCATAGGACGAAGAGGCGGACAGTACGCGAATTGTATCAACAAAATGTATTAAGAATTGTGGGATTGCGGCTTTCGTTCCGGACTCGAACAACCCGAACAACCAGCCAGCGGGTTCAGTCCCTTTTCGAAATCAACAAATGTATCGCGTCCCCAGATTCCCTGCTTGAGTTCCTCTCGTGTGAACAAGTGCCCCGGTAGTATAGGACCACTTGGCGGGATTGCAAAAACAGGGCCCGTCGAACCGCAACCGTCAGGTCTCCACCAAAGCAACTTCTTTGCGACCGGTGGGTTCAACCCGGTACTATGCATCCGGCAGATCCGTGCGGTCCTCGATGACAACGCCGGCCCTAGCGATCTTTCTCGGCATCTTACGGCGACACGTTCCCGGCGAACCAGCCGAGTCAGTACAGCATTAGTCTCGGTTACTTGCCGACGTAGCTGATTCGCCAGATGGAGTTGGAGCCGTCGTCCGTGACCAGCAGCGAACCATCGGGCGCGACAGCAACACCCACCGGGCGTCCCCAAACCCGAGTGTTGTCGATGACGAAACCGGTCATGAAGTCTTCATATTCGCCGGTGGCATGGCCGGTCTGATGCAGCGGCACGCGAATCAATTCGTAGCCAACGCGAACGGATCGATTCCAGGAGCCATGCTCGGAGGCGAAAATATCCCCCTGGTATTCGGCCGGGAACTGCTTGCCATCATAAAACGTGATTTCAAGCGATGCATTGTGCGGGTTAAGGATCACGTCGGGCGTGATCACCTTGTCCTTGAGTTCCGGGTGTTTGCCCTGATGCCGTGGGTCCTGATGCCCTCCCATATACCACCACGGCCATCCGTAAAAGCCGCCATCCTCCACATGTGTGATGTAGTCGGGAACCAGATTATCTCCCAAACCATCACGCTCGTTCGTGGAACACCACAATTCACCGGTCTTCGGATCCACAGCCAGTCCTACCGGATTTCTGATTCCGGACGCGTAAATCCACATCCCTGAGCCATCCGGATTGAATTGGAGGATATCGGCAGTATTTTTCTCGGCGGGGGTTGTGTCTGGATCGTCCACATTCGAGGCTGCGCCCACCGAAACAAACATCCTTTTTCCATCCAGCGAGAATTGAATATCACGCGTCCAGTGATATTCGCTACCTGGCAGGTCGGCGATGTGTTCCGCCGGACCCCGTGGCTTTAAGTCGCCGTTTTGATACGGGTAACGCACGACGGAGTGCATGCTCCCGATGTAAACCCACTGAGGATTCGGGCCTGGAGGATAAAAGTTAATGCCAAAGGGCAACTTCAAGTCGCTGACAAAAGTCGCCATCTGCTCTGGTTTGCCCTGGGTGGTGAGGCCTCGGAATACCTTGATGTCACCAGTCTTCTCGGCAACGAAGAAATCGCCGTTGGGAGCCGTGCGAATCAAGCGTGGTTCGCTGAGTCCGGCGGCATACTGCTCCACTTTGAAGCCGGGTGGCACCCGCGGCCATGCGTTTTCGGGGCGCGCGACCACCTTGGGTCCGTTACCCGCGGAAGGCGTCGCCAGGGGAGATGGCAAGTCCTTTAGAGTGATCTTGCGGGACTTGCCGGGCTTTTCAAAACGAAAGTCGGTGAACGGCTCTTTGGGAGGCGGTATGTTCAGGTTCGCGGCACTACCCCGATCTCCGGCGGCTGATCCACTCGGAGCGAGCCCCCTCGCTCGGGTAAGTGCCTTTACATAACTGACGATCTGCCACCGTTGCTTCTTGGGTAAAGAAGCCCAAGAGGGCATACCGTCTTTTACATCGCCCTTGGTGATAAACCAGAAGAGTTCGCCATCCGTGGCAGACTGCTCTTGGCTTTTGACCAGAGGGGGAATATTGCCCGATCCCTCGCCATTCTCCCCATGGCAGCGCGCACAACGACGATGGTATAGGGCTCTGGCGGATTTCACGTCGAAGGGTTGGTCCGCGTAGGGATTTTTCATTTTCTTGGCGGAGGGCGGGGCGCCGTGGAAATCCGCACCCTGACCGAGCAGTGAAGAAATCAGGAGAAAAGTAGTAACCGCCAATGGTTTGAGTGCCACTTCAAAGGGGACTGCGCCGGCTTTCAAAGTTCTCCTCCACCTGTGCTCTGGGAAAGATTCAAGATTAGTAGCCCTTGACTTTAACTACGAAGTAGTTGAATTCGTGCGAGCCCTCAAGCAAAAGTTGATGCGGCACGCGCGTCGGTATACGGACGACATCTCCGGCAGAGAGTTTTCGCCGCGCGCCGCCTTGGATGGTTCCGTTGCGTTTCTCGTGCGGCGCGACGGTTTCTCCACCCACCAGGATGCCACCCAGGACGAGCGTAGCCGATCCCGATTGCACGAAGAAAACATCCACCTGAGTCTCGTGCCGCTCGACTTGGCCATCCGATTCCCGATGAACCAGCAAGAAATTTTCATTTGGATAATCGGAGAGCTGACGAACAGCGAAGTGGTGCGGATCGGTCGCGGCCTCTCCGCCGAGCGACTGGCCAAGTTGTCGCAAAGATGTTGCTGTCCACTGCTCGAAGCCGGCCGGCATTCTTTCCTGCGCCGTCATGGACAGGAGAGGAACCACAAGCCAAGACACCAGCCGGAGCTTCTTCATGCTGCCCTCAGGATTCATCTTCGAGAAACAACCGAATAACCACGTGAGTCCTGCCCGCCTCCTGGCGGGAATTATTTTCCGCCGGCGTTGCTGCCGCTGTCGAACACACTTTCCCAGGTTCTTATGTGCAGATCCATAGCCGATTGAAACGGGACCGTGAGCTTCCGTAATTGAGGATCGTAATGATAGTCCGCTCCTTGTCGCAATGCGACTCCATTTCTGGTCACGCCCCCTGCATTGGTGCAATAGACTTCCACTACACCGTTCACGCCCAAATCGCCAAAGTGAATTCGTAATTCGCCCCCTTCTGAGGCAACGCTGATCTTCTGTACGCTGCTGCCTGTGAAATAGTCGAATTGACTGGGCAGCTTACTTGCGGGGAATATTTCGATGTGCAGTTTCGGAGCCCAGTTGGTTTGCCAGTTGTTGTTGAGCTTAACGATGTCGCCCCGTGGGATGATGGCTCCTTCACGAACAAACAGAGGAATGATGTCTAGCGGGGCGCCAGCCGTAATCGTATCTTCGCCTGAGTAGACCGTACGCTTGTCGTTGTAGTTCATCCACCTCCCGGCAGGCAGATAGACGGTTCTATCTACAGTCTTCGGCTCAGTCACTGGAGCTACAAGAAGATCATTGCCGTAAACGTACTCATCCCACATGTCAGCGAGTTTGTCGTCATGCGGAAAAGCAAACACCAGAGCCCGCATGACCGGCATGCCGGTCTGCGTGGCTTGGTACACAAAGGATCGCGTGTACGGGATCAAATCGTAGTGCTCTGAGGCATACACTCTCGCAATCCCGACCAGTTCATGGTCGTAGTCGTCCCACAGCGTCCGTTTGGGGCCGAGGATTACTTCCATCATCGGAGTGAAGGCACTAAATTCCAGCCAGCGAGCGAGCAACTCTTTGTCTCTCTCCGCGGGTGCAAAATAGCCGCCGGTATCGGAACCCCATGTGGGAAAGTTCAAAGCCCCGGCGCGAAGACCATTCTTAATGGAGACCTGCAGCCCGGAAAAGCTTGACCAGGTGTCGCCATTCCAAACGGCAGTATATTTGCGGCCAGTGTCGTTGACGTTGCGCGAGAAGGTGAAGTAATCGCCGCCATAGGTTGCGCTCAGACCTTCAGCCGCCAACTTGGGAAAGAGAACTGCGTTTTCGTTCTGGAACGAATCCGGCATTTCATTCTCCTCGCCACGATCAATCTTGTACCCCTTGATGCCGAGGCGAACGTAGGCGTTCAGGTTATCTGTGAACCACTTGTAGATCTCGGGTCGACGAATATCGGCAGCCGGCCATTTTAAAGGGAACAGGTAGCCTTTGGCGGAACCTTCCTGAAACAGCCGGCTGGAACACCGGTTCGCAATCCACAGAAGAAGATTCATGCCCCTCGCGTTCAGATCACGAACCATTTTTGAGGGATCGGGAAAAGATGAGTCAAAATCCATGTTTCCCCAACCCAGGTCTCCCGATCCAAAAGGCCTGTCCAGCCAAATTGCGCCCGCCGGTATGCGCAACGCACGCAACCGGTCGGCATCTTGAATGACTTTTGCTTGTGAGTTCGCGGCCCCGCGCAAGTCATCGTGCTCATCGTCTCTCCACCAGATGCTGCCAAACGCCCATGTCGGCGGCATGAAGGCCGGGCCTGCGATTTCGTTATACAGCCTCAGAATCTCGCTGTACGAAGGTCCGTAGAGGATGTCATATTTAAGTTTGGAATCTCGGAAGGAAAAACCAGTCTTGCCCGCCTGAGCGATTGCGTAGTGTCCTTGCGCGACCGTCTCAACATACAGGCCATACTTCTTCGATGTCATATAGAAAGGCGCGCGTGCACTCGCATGGTGAACGTCGCGCTGATTTCCCAGACCAAGAAATTCTCGATCTGCCCCCCGGTTATCAATGTTTCCCCCGAACGGATACTCCCAGATGCCGTAATAGTGCTCACCTTGGTCGCTGAACTCCTCGGAAATCTCGTCCGGCGCTCCGTTTTGATAAGTGATGATCGCTTGCAACACTTGGGGCTTTACAAATCTGAAGCTCACCTGGGCTCGGTCGAGGGTTCCGGCAGGCGGGGAATATCTGCCTGCGAGTTCCAGCAGAAGCGTGGCCCGCAGAGTGCCGACGGTCTTGATAACGTCACTTGCGTCTGTCACCCGATAAAGTTCTGCCCCAAGAGTCAACGCTGTGCCGCTCTGCGAAATCAATATCTCGCCGGTGGATCGTTCCAATACTCGATAAGAGTATGGATTCGTGCTCACTTCCAGACGCAATGCGGAGGACTCCAGAGTCTCCACCGCCCTGCATATGTCAGAGCCTGTCATGGTGATTGCGAGCACTAGCACTGACCGCACCAAATACCTGAAAGTTTTTCCCATGAGCCACTCACACGCAACAGAAAGGTATCGCAATTTGGTATTCAGTAAACACATCAGTGTTTCGCCGGCCCGGAAATACTCCTCCGACTGGGGCATCTGGGTATCGTAACGGCAGAAGACAACACCGGCGCTGGTTTTTGGTAAAGTGAGCCATGGCCGCGAACAATAGGCAGCAACGCGCAAAGTGTCAAACCGGAAATATTCAAGAAAAGGTTTAAGAACACTAAAGGAACTGTGGGACGTTCAACTGCGGCCGGCAGGCGGCGTTCGTGTATCACTTGCCTCTGCCAATCTCATTTGTGAAAGGGCAAATGGATATCCATCAGCTTAGGCTGTTCCTCGCCGTTATGGAGTCGTCCAGCATGACGAGGGCAGCCGAGAAAGTTCATCTGTCGCCCGGCGCCGTCAGCCTCCAACTCCACAACCTTGCCGACGAACTCCACACGGAACTGTTTGTGCGCTCGGGAAAGCGACTGATTCCGACTCCGGCTGCATCACGCCTCGCCGGTCACGTCAAGGACTTGGTCAAGCGCATGGAACAAATCCAGCAGGAGTTTGAAAGCGACCTTTCCAAAGATGTGCGGCCATTTCATTTTGCTACCGGTGTTACCACTCTGATTTACCAGCTTGGCCGCCCGCTCAGGCAGCTGCGAAAGCAGTATTCCAACGCGCAGATCCGGGTGACCGTCGGCGTGACGGAGGAAATTGTCTCCGGTTTGCACGACCGGCGCTTCGATTTGGGCCTGATCTCGTTGCCAGTTCGCGAAGAGAATCTCACTATTTTGCCTCTGTTTGAAGAGGAACTGCTCGTGCTGCGTCCATCAGCAAAGAGTGTGGGAGGCAGCCACGTCGGAGTGATGAGGGCTCCCGAACTCGCTCGCGCTCCTTTCCTCCTCTATCCCAAACGCAGCAACATGCGTCAGGTGATTGACAAGTTTTTTGAAGACATCAATGTGACACCACGGGTGGTCATGGAAGCAGCCGATACGGAAGCGATCAAGAGTTTGGTGGAGTCGGGGTTCGGCTACTCCATACTTCCGGAACACGCCTTGCGGAAGCGGAACCGGTTTTTCCAGACTTTTCGAGTGGAGGGTCGTCGCCTGAGCAGGACCTTGGCACTGGCTATGGCGCGCACGGAGTATCCTCGCAGGCTGACTCTATCGATTGCCGAGTCTCTCCAGAAGCTTCTGGCGGGGCAGGAGCATTCTTAGCGGCATCAGTGGGCAGCAGAGGTTGCCAGGCGTGTACTTGTCCACTTTTCGAAATTTGAACGAAACAGGCGGTTGACGTCGCGCTGGATAGACTGGCGAGTGATGCCGCGCCCATCGCGGGCAACCCGTTGGTAGGCCGCCGCCAGGACAGGCGCCAGAGTGGCGCGCGTGTTTCGCCATTTATAAATGACTTGCTCAAGCACTCGCGCATCGGAATGTTGCGGGATGAAGCTGGTGCCCAGCATTTCTATTCGCTCTCGAGTGATTTCCTCCACAATGGAAGGATTATTCAGGAACCACCAGCACCCGAACGGCATAAGGTTATTGAACTTGCGCGCGTAGACGCAGAGTTCGTGCTGGTTTTCACGGCTAAGCACGCTCGCCAAGAACCGATTCTGAGGAAAATTGCGGCATAGGCTTTCCACAGAACGGAGATTCGCCTTACCCACTGCATCGCCGCCCAGGCGAATTCTGGGATTGACCTGGTAGCGCACCCCGATCATGAGGGAGAGCGGCAGGTTGAATTCGCGGCAAGAAGGGAGGACTGCCTGGCTTAGAATTCTGCTGCGGACCGTCTCCTCGGGAAATTGGAAGCTGTCGGGCAGCGAAACCGCCATGTACACGGGGCGCATGCGTTGGTGCCAGTCGGACAGGAAGCGCCGGATCCCACCCACTGTCCTTCCCGACGCTTCCGCCTCAACGGGGTAGCCCTGCTCAGCCAATATCTGCCAATGTGCGGGCCAGTCACGGACAATCCTGTCCAGGCGCAGCACGGCTTCAAATTTCGGGTGAGCCTGGTAACCGTTCATCCAGATCCGCTGTTCATCGAGATCCAAGGGATCATTGGTCATCACAGCCGTGCTCACTCCTGCCATCTGCAACACTCTTCTAATGTGTGCATCGATGTTCTGAGTACGGAAAAACGAGCGCGCCTCCTCCAGATCACCCGACTCAGTGGGCAAGTCGAACGCTTGGAGAACAGCCATGACGCCCCGCGTGGCTTCCGAAATTGGGCTGTTTTCAACGAACAGCGCTCGCCAGATTGCGTCCGCCCTCTCTCGCTTGGAAAGTTCCCAATAACGCTCGGGCGACATATCGGACGAGCGGAAGAATTCCGCCTCCAGGTAGTGGTAGGTCAGAAGCTCGTCAATTCCCCACAACCCCAGATTGCCGAACGCAGGGGCGAACAGGTGAGTATGGATGTCGATGAATTCCGTTGAGCTCAGAACGTCTTCGACGGCAGGTTGGATCTGATCGACGGGGAGCACATCCGGATTACAGATGCCGTCACCAGAACCTGTATTTACGATCGATCTGGTTTCCATTCCTATGCCCGCATCGGAAGCTCGGCAGAGCCGCGATTCAAGGCCGGAAAGCGCCAGCCATGACCTCGAGTGCCAAGCTCGCTCCTGTTAACCAGAAGAAACCTGCGGCAGTGTCGCGCAATATAGGAGTCAGCTGCAGGCTTGTCAAATCAAGAGTGATAAACGATTGCTTTAAAAAGACTCAACATGCTGGTTACGCTCACACTTTATAATCTCGGCGCTCAAGGCTGTCTCTGGAGAACTGTTGAATGGGTCATCCTGTCCTTGATCTCACAAACAAAACTGCCGTTGTGATCGGAGGAACCAGCGGCATCGGCCTGGCGTTGACTAAAGCCCTGGCCCAGGCTGGCGCCAATGTAATTCCTTCGGGTCGTCGCGCCGAACTCGTCCGCAGCGCGGCGTCAGAGGTGGAAGCCCTTGACCGCCGATCTCTCGCTCAGGTTTGTGATGTCACTGACAGCGCCAGTCTCGATCAGCTCTTGCAGTCAGTCTGCAGTAAGTTCGGGAGTGTCCAGATTCTCGTGAACTGTGCCGGCCGGACCAAACGGATGCCCACGCTCGAATTCCCGGAATCAGAATGGGCGGGAATTCTGGACACCAATTTGAACGGAACCATGCGTGCCTGTCGCGTCTTCGGCCGGCACATGATCGAACGGCACTATGGACGCATCATTAACATCGCATCGCTTGGGTCCTTGCTCGGCCTTTATGAAGTTGCTGCCTACTGTGCAAGTAAGGCTGGCGTAGCCGGGTTTACCAGAGCTCTTGCGGTCGAGTGGGCCAAGTGTGGCGTTTGTGTCAATGCGATTCTTCCCGGCGTCTTGCGCACCGATCTGAACGCTGAATTGCTGGATGGAAAGGAACGCGGGCGCGAGTTCCTGCTGCGCACCCCGATGCACCGATTCGGACAGCTCGACGAGCTTGCCGGGGCCGCGGTTTTTCTCGCGTCCGATGCCGCCAGTTTTGTAACCGGACACTTATTGGCCGTGGATGGAGGCTTGCTGGCGAGCGGCGTCAACCAGTAAGAGTCGGCAGACCTTTTGACGAGACTCTGCAGGCTGGCGTTCGCCCACCCCAACCAAAATGTTAAGGTTCTTACGATTCTTCGCCTGGCAGAGCTGCCCGTCGCGGTAACAGATCGCGCCCCAATCGTTCAAGTAGCGTTTGCATAAGGTAGTCGCGTCCGCGAGAACCGACACTCTTTGACCGAAAACGCTGCGGACACTATCGAGTAGCGACAGAGCCTCTCTGCGAGACTGATGCGCCGTTATTTAAGCTGCCTGAATTCGGAGTTCAACTTTTATAGGTTCAACTTTTATAGGTTGACACCTTACAAAAAACCTACTTACTCTCGTATGTCCAGGGGGCGGGCAGCTTCGACTCTGGTGGGCTCACTTTTTCCGGTAAATCGCTTGCGCATCGCAATCCATTTCAGGAGGCACGGAATGCAATGAATGTTTATCGAGGTGTTCTAATTGCGGCTTTGCTAACATTTCTTCAGGGATCATGCAGCACCGCGCCAGCGCAGACCAAGGCTGCTCAGTCAGCCAGACAGCTGGCCCCGACGCCGCCGATGGGTTGGAACAGTTGGAATAAGTTCGGCTGCGATGTAAGCGAGCAACTCATCCGGGAGACGGCAGATGCCATGGTCAGCAGCGGCATGCAGGCGGCGGGCTATCAGTACGTGAACATCGATGACTGTTGTCAGGTGAGCCGCGCCTCCGACGGCACTATCGTCGCCGATCCCGCCAGGTTTCCTTCTGGCATCAAAGCCCTCGCCGACTACGTACACAGCAAAGGCCTGAAGCTAGGTGTCTACACCGACGCCGGCCGGCTCACCTGCCAGAAGCGCCCGGGTAGTTTCGATCACGAACTCCAGGACGCGAAGACCTATGCCGCGTGGGGAGTGGACTACGTCAAGGTAGATTGGTGCTATTCCGAGGGGCTTGATCCCGAAGTACAGTATGCGAAATTTCGCGATGCGCTCGCGCAGGCGGGACGGCCCATCGTGTTCAGCATTTGTGATTGGGGAGTCAAGGCGCCTTGGAAGTGGGGACCGGCGACGGGCAATCTTTGGCGCACGACTGGCGATATCAGCGACCACTACGACCGCATGTCGGTAATCGGATTTTCCCAGAACGGCCTGGAGAAATTTGCTGGCCCCGGACACTGGAATGATCCCGATATGCTCGAGGTGGGCAATGGCGGCATGGAGCCTGACGAGTACCGCACTCACATGGCGCTTTGGGTCCTGCTGGCCGCTCCGCTTCTGGCGGGCAATGACCTGAGGAGCATGACTGCCGAGACCAAGGAACTCCTCATGAATCGAGAGGTCATCGCCGTGGATCAGGACCCGAAAGGCGTTCAGGGGCACCGGATGTGGGACGAAGGTCCGCTGGAAATCTGGGTGAAGCCGCTGGCCGATCAGAGCCAGGCTGTCGGCCTGTTCAATCGAGGCGAATCAGCGCTCAGCATCACTCTCAACTTGAGAGCGCTCGGCATGAGCGGCCCGGCAAAGCTGCGTGATCTCTGGGAACATAAAGATCTTGGCCCGGTGCAGGACTCGTACACGGCTGAAGTACCGAAACATGGTGTGATGATGTTAAGGGTATCGCAATAATCCTGGCATCAGGCGACACCTCTGGTGGGGTCGAGCGCCAGCAATGCCAGTCCTTCTGGAGCCCTATGATGGTGATCTGGGACCGACTGGAGTTGATAAAACGAACACTGGTTGCCTGCTCGCCGAACGCCTCGGTTGGGAATTCGCTGGATCTAGGCGTATTCGCTATTTAAAACGCGTGCCAGACTGCTGATACTTCGCCTGGGCGAGGTTTTAAAGTGCAGCCAGGCGGCAGTGCTGTCTCCGTTGACCCGATGGTGCAGTTGTTGTGTTTACGCAGCTGCGTGGTCGGTATTGTGCAGACCGCGCACCACTCTTCATCTTCTAATAATGATTTTGTTCGCTAAGCCGGAGCGGTGATAACCAAGGAGGGACGCTTCATGCTGGTTGACGATGGCACCATGCCGGCCCGCGGCTTCTCTGTGCGCCACGTGAAGAACATCGAGTTGCGAGATGTTGAACTTAGAGGCGAGAACGAGGATTTTCGCCCGGCATCCCGTACTGGAAGACGTGGTCGGGCCGAATCCACTCACCTCAAGCTGCCCCGCGCCGCAAACGTCCTCGCACTCGCACTCGGCAAGGTGAAGGATTTCAGTATTGTCCAGACCAAGGCGGTTCCGGATACGAATATAGAGAATAGGCAACAAACCACTTTGTAATGCCAGACTCTCCGTGCACCGGCGTCGACTCGTTAGAGACTGCGTGAGACCGTGGCCGTCGAAACTCCGCTTTTCATCGTATAGTTTTGCTGAACAGACGGTTTAGAACCTCCACGTTGACATTCCTCAGCCCTTTTCCTAACATGCGTCCCCTCGCGCCGTTAGCATCCCCCGATCTTTACGAAATGGAAGTCAGTGTTTGCACCTGGTCCAGAGCTTACCTGCGGAGGAAAACCATGGTTGCTAAATTGGTACGCTCGCTCACTTGGATTTTCAGCTGCGTTCCGGCTGTCTGTTTGGTGCTCTCCGCCCTCACCATTTCGGCGCACGCACAGGGCTTGATTGCCTCGCTGGGCGGTACGGTGACAGATCAGTCCGGAGCCGCCGTAGTCGGTGCCCAGCTTACTCTGACCAATGCGGCAACCGGGTTCGAAGCCAAGGCTGGCAGCAACGACAGGGGCGAGTATAGCTTTCGCAGCTTGACCCCCGGCACCTACAACTTGAAAGTGGCGAAGACTGGTTTTCAGAGCTATGAACAAACCGGTATTGTCCTAACCATCAATCAATCTGCTCGCGCCGACGCCGTGCTTAAGGTGGGCATGACTGCCGAAACGGTTTCGGTGCAGGGCGAGAATACTCTCATTAACTTCGACACCGGGACTCTGCAGGCAGGCGCCGACCCCGAAACCGTCAAAGATCTGCCGCTTATCGTCGAGGGCAAACCGCGTTCTTCGGCTGCATTGGCCGTGCTGCTCCCGGGCATCTCTACTGGCGGTTCCAATCAGGCGTTCCAGGCCCGCATCAACGGTGGACAGGAATCAGGCGACGAGGCTCTCCTGGATGGTGCCACCATGCAGGAAGGTTTCATGAGCCAGAGCGGTATGGTATCGATCCATCAGGATTTCCAGATGTCACCGGATATGATCCAGGAAGTCAAGGTCCTCACCTCGAGCTACGACGCGCAGTATGGATCCTCCACTTCTGGGCAGATTACGATGGTGAGCAAGTCTGGCACTAATGCGTATCACGGCGCAGTCTTCGAGTACGGGCGTAACGCGTGGTTGAACGCCAAACAATGGGGCTCGGCAAAGCGTTCCCCCGACAACGAACACAACTTCGGTGCCAACTTTGGGGGTCCCGTCAAGATTCCATGGTCCTACCACGGAACCTCGAAGCACAAATCTTTCTTCTATTTCAACTGGGAGTCTTATCACCAAGCCGGCGGCTCTACCACGCCCACGCTTACAATTCCGTCGCTCCTCGAGCGACAAGGCAACTTCACGGACTGGGGGCAAACCATTTACGTTCCAGCTCAGATTACGGCCGCTTGTCAGGCTACCGGAGTAGTACCGGGACAATCGTTTCCCGGCAACATCATTCCCCAGGGTTGTATCAGCCCCATAGCCGCGGCTTATATGGCCGTGTTGCCTACGCCAACCAACAATCAGCCAACTAACAATTACACCCTGTCCAAACCAGTGCCGGACACGCTAACCAGTAACTCCAATGTGTACATGTTGCGCCTGGACCACAACTACGGCGACAAGGATCATCTCTACTTTTTCTGGTGGCGCCAGTTCACAGGTTTCAACACTGCTACTGAACTTCCCACAGCAATCGCGACCGAATCGCCCACCAGGCCGCAGAATTCTCCCATTGCCCGCTTCAATTGGGAGCATACGTTTTCCTCAACACTGACAAACCATGCCACCTTTGGATACCTAAACCGAAACGAGGGTTACGGCTCGGAGAACCTGGCCTTTGTAGGTAAACTCCCGCAGGTGCCCAACGCGGCTGGAACGAAAGCGCTCCCGGCGTTCACGTTCTCCGACGGTTTCAATCAGATCTCCAACAGCAACGGACCTCCGAACACGAACATCACTGTTCGTCCAACCTGGGTATTCAATGACATCGCGAACAAGCTCTATGGCCACCACACGATCACCTTCGGGGGGGAATGGAGGTCGGTACAGGGCAATATTCACCAGTCAAACAACCAATCCGGCACGTATAGCTTTGACCGAAGCGTGACCAGCCTCTCGGGCGCTGGTGGAAGTCCGGTCGCGGCCTTCCTGCTTGGAGCAGTCAGCGGCGGCTCGGTGGATCGTCGAACCGTAAGCTCGTGGTATCCACGTCAAACGGTTTGGGCACTTCACGTAAACGACTCTTGGAAAATCACGACAAAGCTGACGTTTAATTACGGGCTACGCTGGGATTACTACACGCCTTCTCGGGAAAAATATAACCACTTCTCATTTATTGACCTGGTGGGAGCCAATCCCGGTGCCGCAGGCCGGCCCGGGCGACTGGCCTTTGCTGGCAACAGCTATGGCGACGCCAGTTACGGCGCGGACTATCCGGAGAAGCCTTGGTACAAGGGGTTCGCGCCGCGGCTTGGCGTGGCCTATGCCGTCGACCCGAAGACAGTGGTGCGTGCCGGATACGGCGTCTTCTTTGCACAAGCCTTTTACCCCGGCTGGGGCGGTGGAATGTCGCTGGACGGGTTTAACCTGCACCAAACTTTCGGAACCAGCGTGAGCGGTGCCTCGGTGATCCCCGCCTTTTATCTGGATAATGGGGTACCAGCCTTCACGCCGCCGCCGTTCATTTCCTCGAGTTTCGACAATGGGCAGAATCCTTCGCAAGCCAACGGCAACGGCTCGGCCTATCGTCCGGTGGATGCTAACCGCCGGCCATATTCCAGCCAATGGAACCTCACCATCGAGCGGGAACTGCCGGCAGATATTTTCTTGAGCGTCGCTTACGTGGGCAATAAGGGTACCCGCTTGACCTCAAGCCTCGAGCCGGTCAACGTCCTGAATCCCTTTGCTGCGAATATCCGAGCTCTGGAAGCTCCGAGCGCGGTGGATCCTACCATTCCCAAACTCCTGGATAAATTTAACGCTAGTGACACCGCGGTCGATGGTATTCCGCTCCCCTACGCTGGGTGGGTGCAGGACATGAACAACGGTGTCTGCCCTCCCACAGTCGCCCAGGCACTGCTGCCATTTCCGCAGTTCTGCAGCCGGCTTCAGGGACTCAATGAGAACCATGGAAATTCTATCTATCATTCCTTCCAGCTGAAGGCTGAGAAGCGTTTCAACAAGGGTCTCTATATGCTTGTGTCGTACACCAACGCGAAGCTCATTTCCGATGCGTCGGACAATACGCAGCAACTCGGAGGCTCCTGGAACGCTACCCAAGGCGTAATCTCGCCCTACGAGAAGAAGCGGGCGCGTTCGATCTCGTCGGACGACGTACCACAGATTCTTTCTGCCGCATTTGTGTACGACCTGCCTTTCGGCCGAGGCAAACGCTACCTTAATCACGGATTGGGTAATGCGGTAGCTGGAGGCTGGCAATTCAGCCCCCTCATTCACTACTCCCGTGGTACGCCGATGTGGTTCCGCTCGGGTACCTGCCAGGTGGTCCCGCAATTCCGCCAGAATTGCCTGGTGGGCCTGGTACCGGGGGTCAATGCCTTCCTACAGGACCCCAATGGCTACGATCCCGGCAAGGGCCCGCTCCTCAACAGCGCAGCCTTCGAGCCTCTTAATGATTTCCAGTTCATCGACAAGGGCGGAGTCGGAGGGCCCGCCCAGTTCGGATACACTGGTTCTGGACCGCGCATCTCAAACCTGAGAGGGCCAAACGTGAAGAACTTCGACTTTGCGCTTACCAAAAACACCAGGTTGAGTGAGAGGTTGAACTTCCAGGTTCGCTTCCAGTTCTTCAACGCGTTCAACCAGCATTACTTCTTCCCCGCAGCCAACGTCAACAACCAGGGCTCGAGTTTTGCCTTCAACAATGACATAAGCGCTCCTAATTTCGGCGCCTGGAATGGGGGCGTCAGCTCCCCGCGTACCATTCAACTTGGGGCTAGGCTCGAGTTTTAGCCAATACGGGCCTTACGAACCCTGCAATTGCGCCACCTTTTGTTGTGTTCAATAGGAAGGTGGCGCCATCTTCTTAGGTTTGCAGATACTTCAGAGGTGCCGCTGAGAACCGTAAGAATAGAGTGCTTTAGCTCCCTGAAAGGATTGAAGCCAGCGCCCGAAACGCAGCTTGCTCGCTAATCAGAGGAGGAACCCGGCTTCTCCTTTGGCGTGCCCTGCGCCGAACTCTTGAGCTCCTGGAACTTTGTAATTTCGGCTTGCGCCAGCGCGTGCTCGCCTATTCGCTGGTAAATCCTTCCCAGCAAATAGTGTGGTTCGGGATATGCCGGATCCAACTCCGCAGCCTGTTTGAGGGACTGGGCGGCTGCCTCATGCTCACCTTGCATTTCCAAAACCCGCCCGAGCTGGTAGTGCGCTTGTGGAAGTCCTGCATCATAACTGATGGCCTCGCGTAAGTTCTTTTCGGCTTCTGCCAATCGGTTGGCTTCTATGAGCGAGATAGCGAAATTAAGGTGAGGCCACGGCGCAGGCTTCGATGCATGTCGATTCAACTCCACCGCTCGGTTGTAGCTCCTTATTGCCTGTTTCACATCACCAAGGTAGTCATAACAGAGCCCAAGGATGTCGTAAGCGCGTGCCATCTTTGGGTCCAGTTCCACGACTTTTCGCAATCGACTGATAGCGCCGCTGTAATTCTGACTGTCATAGTCGAGGCGTGCTAACCAATAAAGATAGAGAGCATCGCGGGGCTGCGCCGCCATCAGCTTCTCCAACTCTGGCCGGGCCCAATCCCGGTGGTTGAGCTTGATGTAGGCCATGGCCAGCGTGAATCGGCTGCGATCGTCCAGAGCAGTAATCCCTTCCGCTTTCTTATAGGCGATGGCGGAGTTAAGGTACTTCCGATCCAGAAAGAAAATTCCCCCTGCGACCGCCAACAATCTTGCGCTCCGCACTGATTTTGGATTACGTTCCGCCTCTTGCACCAATATTTTCTCCGCGCGCTTGTACTCGCGCTGTTTAAGGACAGCTTCGAGTTCGAGCCGCTGCGCGGCATCAAGCGGCAGCCCAGAAACGTCATCGGGTATATTTGCGGACGAAAGCTCCTCTTCTTGTGGAGCAGGCGTGTGTGCTGCAACTGAAAGAGGCCCCCATGCCCCCAGCAACCACACGAGAATCAACGTTACATTTCTGAACATATCTCCGAACATCCGAACCAACATCAAGGTCCAGCAGCGGCCTTTGCAGCTTCAATCTTGGCTTTTGTCTCCTCTGCCACCTTGCTCTCGGGGGCCAGTTCCTGTTCAAGCTTCACTTCCGCAAGCGCCTGATCGAATTTCTTCAATTCCAGGTATATAACCGCCATCGCCAGATGGATTTCGGGCAACTTCGGATCGGATCGCGCGGCCTGCTGATAAGCCTCTAACGCCTGATCGTATTTCTCCTGGATCACGTACTCCTGGCCGAGAGCCTGATGGAGCCGAGCGGAATCGGGATTCATGCGGGAGATTTGCTGATAAGACCATGCGGAGAGCATGCTGTAGGCTCTGCCCAATTGATAAAAATATTCCGCATTCTGCGGAACCAATTCCACTAACTTCTGTAGTTGCTGGACGGCCGCGATCCAGTTTTCCGAGGCCTCATAGGCTTTCGCCAGCTGCAAACGGGCCTCGGGTTCTCTTGGCATGAGACTAACTGCACGGTTGAGTTCCCGCGCAGCCTCCGCATTCTTTCTCAAAGCCAGCAAGCTGGATCCAAGCAGCAGCCGCGTAGGACCGTGGTCCGGCTGCAGGGCAATTGCCTGGCGGAAGCGCATGACCGCCTGCTGGTGGTTACCCCGCTGCTGAGCAATAACACCTAAATTATGAAAGACCAGCGGATGCCGGATCCCATGTCGAAGCGAGTCGGAGAAGACCTCTTCGGCCTTGTCGAGATCCCCCACCTTCAGGGCCTCGATGCCGGGGGCAACCTGTGCTTCGCGTGAAGGGGGCACATTCTGCGCGAGCACCGCGCTGCCGGTGCAAACAAAAAGCACGGCTGCGGCCCTGAGACAAAGCCCTCTCCTTGACGGCCAAGCAGGCAGCGTGCTCCACAGGCGCGGCATAGATAAAGAGCCATAGTATAGGCCTATGATCGATTCCGTAGTAATTGCCCAGTGGTTTACATATAATCTTGTCTGCAAAATCCTTGAAACCACCCGCTGGACGCTGCTTTTCGTATGCGATTGGAGAGCCGAATTCGGACGCTCGTCTTCATCCTCTTCTTGCTTTTTTCCGGTCTTTTGCCGGGGCAATCGGAGCTGGATCACGCCACCCGAAGAGACCAACGAATTCTGCGAATTCAACGATTAATCGAAAATCACGATCTGGCAGGGGCACAACGCTTGCTCATGGAGGCTGCAAAGGAATTTCCGGAGGATTCCGGGTTCGACAACCTTCTCGGCGTCGTAGAGGCGCAGCAAGGTCATTACCAGAACGCGGAAAACAGTTTCAACCAGGCCATCCTTCGGACGCCGACGTTCACCGCCGCTTATTTGAATTTGGGGCGACTCTATCAAGAAACCACTGCCGGCGATCCAAAGGCCACGGACAAGGCGTTGGATATTTACCGGCGCGTGCTCCAGTATGCACCAGACGATCCTGAGGCCAACTATCAGAGCGCAGTCTTGCTGTTGAAACGTGGTGAATACCAGGACTCGCTCACTCGAGTTCTCCGCCTCCCCGCCGATATCCGGAGCCGTGCCCAGGCACTGGCGATTGTTTGTGCGGACTACGCCGCGCTTGGCAACCGCGCAGGTACAGATGATGCAGTACACGGTCTGATTGCGGATCCCGATTTCTCCGAAGCCGATGTGACGCAAATGTTGGCAGGGCTGGAAGCAGGCAAGCGTGAGGACCTGGCGGTCTCTCTCGTGGAAGACCTAAAGAAGCGTCACGCATTGTCTTTGCGGCTCCTGCACACCCTGGGCTTGCTTTACGAACGGACCGGCGAGCTGACGGAAGCGCGTGCCACACTGGAACAATTTGTCACGGCGGGAAATCTTTCGGTCGCTTCGTTATTGGAACTGGCGCGGATCGCACATAAACAGCAGGATTACCAGGGCTCGCTGGGTTATCTGGCGCACGCGCGAGATCTTGAGCCCAACAATGCCCAAGTTCACTACTCCTTCGGCCTGGTCTGTCTCGACCTGAACCTAATCGCCGAGGCGCGCAACTCGTTTGAAAAAGCGGTAAAACTCGAACCTGAAAACGCATCCTTCAATTACGCGATGGGAGCGACCTCCGCACACCTCCACGATCCAGCCGAAGCAGTTCCTTATTTCGAGAAGTACCTCAAGCTAAATCCTCAGGATCCGCGCGGAAAGCTGGCGCTCGCGGTTGCACTGTACCGGGCAAAAGACTACGCGAACGCCGTCCCCTGGCTTAAGCAGGTGACCAACATTCCCGAAACCGCGACTCCAGCTCATTATTATCTTGGCTCGATCGCTTTACGGGAGCGCCGTCTGGATGAAGCTTTTTCCGAACTGGGCGAGGCTCTGAAGGCAAAGCCGGGTTACGCTGACGCGCTGGCCGAACTTGGGCAGTACTATCTCATGCGGAAAGACTACTCGGAGGCCGAGAAGCAAATTCGACGCGCGCTGGAACTCGACCCTGATCACATTTCCGCAAATTTCTACCTGTTGACCCTGTACACGCGCACCTCGGACCCACGTCGTGAGGTTCAAGCCAAACGTTTCCACGAACTGGAGAACCTCCGCGACGAAAAAACTCAGGAGTTCCTCCGCATGGTTGAGATACGCCCCTTCGCCACCCCCTGATCGGATTTTCCATCATGTCTCAACGCTTCCACTCCCGTTTCTTCATCTGCTCAGTCTGGCTGCCTCTGCTGATGATGGCGGTCGCCGCTTATTCATCAGACCAGTCTTTTGTGCTCAAGGAATGTACCAGGGCGCTGTATCGCCACGATTACGCGCAGGCCGCCCGCATAGCGGAAAAGCACTTGCGACAGCAACCGAAAGACGCCCCCGTCCGCGTGATGCTGGGACGCGTTCAACTTGCCCAAGGAAACATTCGCGAGGCATTTGATCAGCTCAGAAGAGCACTGGCCGCTGATCCCCACAACATCGATGCCCTTTATTACTTATCTATGACGGCCAGGCAAATGTCTCAGGAGGAATATCAGAGACTGTTCGCGTTGGCTCCCGAATCCGATCGAACACACCAACTGCTCGCCGAAGCAGCTCTGGCGGCCGAAAACTCCAGCGAGGCCGAAAGAGAATTCAAAAATGCTTTGAACGCCAACCCGAACTCATCTGAAGTGTTGACCCAACTCGCTGAGCTGAAGCGCTCGCAATCAAAATTTGATGAGGCCGTCGAGTATTATCTGAAGGCGGAGCATGTCGGTGTACTGAACTACGACATCGCCTACGGACTGGGAGCCTGCTACACGTATAAGCAGGAGTATTCAAAAGCGACCGAGTGGCTGCGCAAAGCTGTCAATTTAGCCCCAGATTCGGCTGCCGGCCAGTTTGCTCTCGGCAACGTGCTTTTTCAAAGCGGCCAGTACGAGGCAGCCATTCCAGAACTGAAGACTTCGCTGCAACTCCAGCCCCGCATGAAGCAGGCATATTTCCTGCTGGGGCGCGCTTACGCAAAACTTGGCCGTCAGGCTGAAGCACAAGCTGCTTTCAGCAAGCTCGATGAGCTAAGTCGCTCGTCTGGTGAGGCGAAGAAGTCATCTTTCGATCGAACTCGAAAACCGGAAATACATCAATAGATGTCATGCAGACCTTCACAGTCCGGTGCGCAATGAGATTTCGTCTCTCACTCTGCTTCTCCAGGTTTCTCCTGGTGGTGGCGCTGCTGACGTATGGCGTTGCAGCTCAGGGGCCTGGCGGGCGGACGCAGCAGGAGCCCATGGCCGTATCAACCGGCGCTCCTCATCCTCCGGTGAAAGACACCCTGTCTCGTCCCATCACTGCTGGCGGCTTCGTGGACGGCGCGCCCGCGGTGTTCGCCGACACTACCAAGCAGGCCGGTCTCGAGAAGTTTCATCACCGCTCCGGAAGTCCAGAGAAGGCCACCCTTCTTGAAACTCCCGGTTCGGGCGTCGCTTTGTTGGATTACGACAATGACGGATGGCTCGACATCTACTTGCTCAACGGCTCCACGCTTGCCGCGCAAAAAGGACAGGAACCCTCTCCCCGAGCGATGCTGCTTCACAATAATCACGATGGCACATTCACCGACGCCACCGATCATGCAGGCGTAGCCAATGAACGCTGGGGCTTCGGCGTAGCCGTAGGTGATTACGATAACGACGGGTGGCCGGACGTCTACGTCGCCAATTTCGGCCGAAACCGTCTTTATGACAACAATCATGACGGCACGTTCACCGATGTGGCCGAAAAAGCTGGCGTCGCTCTCGGTGGCTGGTCCGCTGGCCCGACCTGGGGAGACTTCGATCATGACGGGTTGCTCGATTTGTTTGTTCCCGGCTATGTGAAATTTGATCCCGAACATCCGCCGGTTGCAGGGCGGGCCGGGATTGCAGCCAGCTCCTGCCAATTTCGCGGAGTGAGCGCAATGTGTGGTCCACTCGGTCTGCCGGGAGAAAGCGACCACCTGTTCCACAACAATGGCGACGGCACCTTCACGGATGTTAGCGACCGGGCTGGTGTTACCGATGCGAAGGGATACTACGGCCTCGCTTCGGTGTTCGTGGACGTGGATGATGACGGCTGGCTCGATTTGGCCGTGGCCAACGATTCCGTGCCCCGTTATCTGTACCGCAATCGTCACGATGGAACGTTCGAAGATGTCAGCTATCTCTCTGGTTTCGCTTTGACCGATAATGGGCTGCCGCAAGCATCCATGGGAATTGCGGTCGGCGACTACAATCGCGACGGCAAAGTGGACCTGTACGTCACGGTTTTTTCCGACGACTACAACACCCTCTATAGAAATGATGGCAATGACAGTTTCTCCGAAGTCACCTTTCAAGCGGAGCTGGGTAGTCCGACCATCCCCTTTCTTGGCTGGGGAACGGGTTTCATCGACTTCGATAACGATGGGCTGCTGGACATTTTCGTAGCAAATGGCCACGTTTATCCCTGGGTCGACAAGCGAGATTGGGGCACAACCTGGGCGCAGCGGCCGCTGCTGTTCCGCAATCTCGACGGCTCCAAGTTTCAGGAAGTTTCTCCTTCGACTGGCAGTGGACTTGCCGACGTACTCCCCGCGCGAGGTGCCGCGTTTGGCGACCTCTTCAATGACGGTCACATCGACGTCGTCCTCAATAATGTGGATTCCACGCCAGCGCTCCTGCGTAACGTCACGAAAAACAATAACCACTGGGTCACGCTGAAATTAGTGGGCGGCCCCAAGAGTCCGCGTGATGCCATCGGCGCCAAGGTCTTCCTCACCGCAAACGGAATCCGGCAGCGCGGTGACATTATTAGCGGCGCAAGTTACGGTTCGAGTTCCGACCAGCGCGCTCATTTTGGATTAGGTTCTTCTGACAAAATAGACAAAGTCGAGGTTCATTGGCCCAGCGGGAAGAAAGAGGAACTCGCCGTGCCAAAAGTGGACCGGATTTTCACCATAGTGGAAGGTGAAGGTATTGCGGGAAAATAACGTACAACTGCGCGTCGCCGGCACGTCCTTCTGATCTATGCATTTGCCCCTCTTGTTTTCCCGTCAACCGCGCCACCTGTTGTCTTTGGCCCGGCGTGCAGTATGTCTTCTACTTCTCTCCTTGTGGCTGGTCTTCGCCGAGTCCCTACCCGAAAACGCGAAAGCGTTTTCTCAGTTTCGCCCGCGCCGCGAAATACCTGGAGAGCACTTCGTAGGTCGGGAGGTTTGTGGTAAGTGTCACAGTCAAAAAAATCGTTCCCAATCTCACACGGCTATGGCACATGCGCTGGCCAATCCCGCAGGAAGCGCTGTGCTCCGTTCCCATCCCAGCCTGAGTTACCGAGCCGGGCCGTACATCTATGAGATCTTGAGCGATGGTCAGCAAAGCGTATTCACCGTGACCGACGGAAAGCAGATCATCGGCGAACCTATCGCCTACGCATTCGGGAGCGGCCACGTGGCACAGACCTACGTTCTGCGCCGCAAGGGCAAGCTGTACGAAGGCCGCGTTAGCTACTACACCGGAATCGACGCACTGGACTGGACTCTGGGAGACGCTCTAAATCCTCCACCTAGTCTGGAGGAAGCCTTCGGGCGGGATATCACTAGTGACGAAGCCCGCAACTGTTTCAGTTGCCACGGCACGGCCGCGGTGGCCGATAACAAGCTTCAACTCGATCGCCTGATTCCCGGAGTAGGTTGTGAAGCCTGCCACGGACCAGGCGCAAAGCATGCTGCCGCCATGGCATCAGGAACCGGCGAGGAACGTTACATCTTTAATCCCAAGACTCTCGATCCCGATACCCTGTCTCAGGAATTCTGTGGAGCCTGCCACCGCAGCGCCAACACCGTAGGAATGATGCCGAACCTCGGTGGTATTGGCAACGTGCGTTTTCAGCCCTACCGTATTTCAAATAGTCGCGGGCATGACACCAGCGACCCGCATTTCGCCTGTACAGCCTGTCATGATCCCCATCTGGACCTGAACCAGGACGCTGTTGCTTATGACTTAAAGTGCACGACCTGCCATGCCACACGCGCCACGAATCAAAGAAGTGGATCTCCAGGCAAACACGCTCTCCCCACTTCCGTACCCAAATCATGTCCAGTTGCGAACCAGGCTTGCGTGACCTGCCATATGCCAAAAGTTGAACTACCCGGAGCGCATTTCAAATTCACCGATCACCGCATACGCATCGCGCGTCCGGGAGACCCATATCCCTACTAGTCGCCCACAATGGCCAGCGCACTCCAAAAACCAACCTGCGCGAGGTTTTCGCCCCAGCAAGACACGCTGCTGTCAGCCTGATCACCGATGGGTCTAGAGGACCTGTTTCCAATCTTGAATCAGGAGGTCGATTTCAGCCATCTCCTCCGCGCGCAAACCAGGGAGCGGCGGTCGGACCGGGCCGGCGGCCATGCCGATCCGATTCATGATTTCTTTCATCACCGTTACTTCGTATCCTTTGCGCCGAGACCGCAGTGCATAGAGGGGAATCACGTAGCGGCTCATTAGCTGGCAGAGTTGGGCACTCTGACCCGCCGCAGCCACTTGATGGAGTTGGATCGAGAGTTTAGGAGCAATGGTAGCGATGCTCGACGTATACACTCTCAGGCCTATGCTGTAATAGCCAGGCACGCAGTCGTCTCCTGCGCCGCCAACCCAGTGCAGGCGATCTCCCACGCGATGGATGACTTGCTGGTACCGTCGAACGTCTCCTTGCCCATCCTTCCATGCGCTTAGCGTCGGAACCTTCGCCGCCAGTTTCTCTACCCAGGCGGGCGTCGGGTTGACCCAATCGCGGCTGTAAACCAGGAGTGGAAGCGGAGTTGCTGCACCAATGGCGGCATAGTAGTCCGCCAGGGCACAGTCGTCCGCGTTGGGGTAATACGGAGGTAGCGCCAGGATGGCGTCCGCTCCTGCCTGCGCTGCCTGTTGTGCAAGTTGGACAGCGATCGGCAAATTGAAACCGGTGCCGCTGATGACGGGGACCCGCCCGTCAGCCTCTTCCACAGCCGCCTGTGTCACCGCGAGCTGCTCCGCCGGCGTGAGTGAATACATCTCGCCGGTACCTCCGGCGGCCACGACGGCTGCTATGGGATGTTGCAGCAGTGACTGAAGATTTCGCCGCAGGCCCGGAACGTCAAGCGAGAAATCTGCTTTGAATGGTGTGACTGGAAAAGCAATTACCCCCTGAAGTTTCGCGCGAAGTCCTTCGGCCTGCATTGTGAATAACCTGTAACTGCTCTCCCATGCTGCTAGCTTACAATCTCGCTGATGAAGAATAGGTAAGTAAACACGGCGCGTAGAATTCGACCCTTGTACACTTGCACGAGTGCTGCCTTCAAGCGAGAAATTCTGAGAAACACGTTCAGCAATTCAAAATGATCATATTTCGGAGCCGGGCTGTGGCTCGCTTTCGTACGGTTGATCAGTATCCCAAGGTTTTATCCACGATGTTCAAGAGCGGTTCTCCGCAACGGAATCTTTCAAGTTGACCAATGAAGAATCGCATGGCGTTGTCCAGCCAGTCTGGGGTGTGGTCCGCGCAATGTGGAGACAGTAGGACGTTTTCCAGACTGTAAAATGGGTGACCCTTCGGGAGTGGTTCTTCATCAAAGACGTCCAGTGCAGCCCCTCTGATCTTATGTTCCGAGAGCGCCTTGATCATTGCAGCTTCGCTGATCACGGGACCCCGACCCACGTTTATCACGACGGCACTTTCCTTCATGGCAGCGAATTCCGCTGCGCCGACCAGCGCGCGCGTTTCCGCATTCAATGGCGCCGCCACCACGACGTAATCGCAACGCGAAAGCATCTCTATGCGCTGAGAGGGCTGGTAAATCTGGTCCACCAGTGGATCGTGCTGATGTTGCACGGGAGCGTGCCGCTTGAGTCCGAGGACATTCATTCCGACGGCGCGGGCCCTGGCTGCAACCGCACGTCCTATATCGCCATATCCGACGATGCCTACTGTTTGCCCTGAAACCATTGTTACATCAAAGGGCTGCCACAAACCGGCCCTCTGGCTGTGAACCATGCGCCGAAAGTCCTTGGCGAAGTAGAGAATCGCCGCCAGGGCAAACTCGCCAAGCGATGCGCTGAAGACTCCCCTGCCGTTTGTGAGTGTGACCGGGCTTGCGACCAGCTCAGAGAAAAGCGTCCGCTCCAGTCCGGCCGAACGGGAATGGACCCAACGCAAACGGCGGCACATCAGGAAGACTTCGCGAAGCAGCGACAGTGAACCCGACCAGTTGAAAATGACTTCGACGCCATCGGCGACGTCGCGGAAAGCTTCCGCTGAATCTCCGACGACGACACTTGCTGTCTGACGCAAGCCGTCTAATGAAGGCAGGGGCGGTTCGCCAGGCACAGTCAAGACCAGAATCAGTTCTTTCCCCATACGTATCTAAGACCACAGGAACTCCAGCCCTGGAGGGAGATGCGGTCAGTTCCAGGCCCGGGGTTTCACAGAGTTGCGTCGCCTCGGTTGTCCTTCGTTTTCGAAAGTTGCAGGCGCCCAGTGCCAACGGCAAGCATCAGAAGTGCTGACACAAAAAAGCTGCCGACCAGGCATGAAAGACCTGCGCTGAAAGACCGCGTGCGTGTGACCAAGTACCCAATAACGAAAGGACCGACAAAGCCACCCAGGTTTCCCACGGAATTGATGAGGCCAATCGACGCGGCTGCGGCCGACTTGCTCAAGAATTCAGTCGGGATCGCCCAAAAAGCCGGGTGAAATGCGAAGTAGGCACCTCCCACCATGATGAAGAAAAGAATTGAGAGTGGCACGCTCGATCCGGAGCGGATGGCAAAGAAGAGCGATAGTCCGCTTAACAGAAGCGGAACCGCTGCGTGCCAACGACGTTCCCGGGTTCGATCCGAATGCCAACCGTTCAATTGCTGGGTTACAAATCCTGCAAAGTAAGGGAGGGAGGCGAACACCGTTACTTTGATATCGCTCTGCCCGGACAAGCGTTTCAGCATGGTGGGAAGCCAAAAAGCGATTCCGTAGTTTCCAGCCACCGCAAAGAAATAGCAGAAGGTAAGCAGAACAACATCGCGGTGGCACAATGCTTGCCAGATACTATAGGAGCGAAACGCCAGCCGGTTTAGTTGTTCCTGACCGAGCTGGGTGGTGATCCATTCCCGATCCTCTGAGCGGAGCCACTTCGCTTCACGCGGCCAGTCTGTTAGGTACGCCAGCGTGATGAAACCGAGGAGGATTGCTGGGATTCCTTCCAGTATGAAAAGCCATCGCCAGCCCCTGAGACCGAGCCACGATACTCCCAGCAGCAAGCCTGCAAGCGGCGAGCCGATAACGTAAGACAGGGGCATTGCCGCATAGAATCCGGCAACGGCCTTGGCGCGATCAGTGGTTCGAAACCAATGTGTCAGGTAGACAATGACAGCGGGGAAAAAGCCTGCTTCTGCGGCGCCGACCAGGAAACGTAGCAGATAGAAGTCTCGCACCGTGTGGATGAAGGCCATCCATACCGTCAAGATTCCCCATGAGACCATGATGCGTGCAATCCATCGGCGTGCGCTCCAACGCTCGGCAATCAATGCGCCAGGTATCTCGAGCACAAAGTACCCTAGAAAGAAAATTCCGGCGCCCATTCCTAGCGCACGTTCGCTCAATCCCAAATCGCCGGGCATCTGGAGGGCAGCCGCGGCCACGTTCATGCGGTCAAGGAAGGCTACGACGTAGAGTCCGAAGAGAAACGGTAATAGGCGCAAGGCGATACGCCGTCTGGCCCTTAGCGCAACATCAACTGCGTCAGGCATAAGGCGGCCTCGAGTGGCTGGAGTACCGCTCACCGTTAGCTTGGTATCTTTAGGCACCATTGCATCAGGTCATTTGATCTGCTTCACTCGACCGATCTCAACAGCGATAGCCTGGCCCATATCCTGCGTAGACGCATTGCCGCCGATGTCAGGCGTTCGAACATTTGCCTCTGCCAGAGTGACGGAGATTGCTTTTTCAACAGCATCGGCAGCTTCCAACGCACCAAGATGTCTGAGCATCAGGGCGCCAGACCAAGTCTGGCCAATCGGGTTGGCAATTCCTTTTCCAGCGATGTCCGGCGCAGAGCCGTGGACCGGCTCGAACATCGAGGGATACTCCCTTTCCGGATTGAGATTCGCTGACGGAGCGATGCCGATTGATCCAACCACGGCAGGACCAAGGTCGGAGAGAATGTCTCCAAACAGATTCGACCCGACCACGACATCAAACCAGTCGGGGTGGCGCACGAAATGGGCCGTTAAGATGTCAATGTGATACTGGTCCGTGCGAACGTCGGGATATTCACCGCGCATGGCTTGGAAGCATTCGTCCCAAAACGGCATCGTGTGGATAATTCCGTTTGATTTTGTCGCAGAGGTCAGATGTTTGTTTCTCTTCCGGGCCAGATTGAAAGCGAAACCCAGAACGCGAGTCACGCCGCGCCGGGTGAACACACTCTGCTGGATGACTATTTCTTCCTCGGTCCCTTCGTAGAGCCGACCACCAATCTGGGAATATTCGCCCTCGTTGTTTTCCCGCACGATGATGAAATCAATCTGACCTGGTTTCCAATTCTTCAAGGGACTTTCAATGCCTTCAAAGAGACGGACCGGTCGTAAGTTAATGTACTGCCGGAATGTCCGGCGAATGGGAATCAGGAGTCCCCAAAGCGAGATGTGGTCCGGAACGTCCGGGTGTCCGACCGCTCCCAGGAAAATCGAATCGAAGGGGCGGAGTTGGTCGAGGCCGTCGGTAGGCATCATCTTGCCCGTGTTCAAGTAGGTTTGGCAGCTCCAGTCGAACGCGTGCCACTCGAACCGGAAACCGAAGCGCAAGCCCGCGGCATCCAGGACTCGAATGGCTTCCGGAACGACCTCTTTCCCGATTCCGTCTCCGGCGATCACTGCAATTTTAAAAGTCTTCAAGGGCGTGCCTGACCTGTCCTTGCGGGATTTACGAGCAAATGAGTAGCGAAGACCTTGCAGCGGTGCAATCCTGGGCAGCGTATCATAAGTTAATCCTTCCAGTTTGGCAGCGAGCCATCGGGGCGTCCATGTGGCAGATCGTGCTTGCCCACGCAGCCAGAGAAACACGGCGATCCGCGAGATAGTGCGTTAGGTCGGGCATGACGCCATGCGATAAGGCAGCTCCAGCGGCAGTGGAGGTCACTTTTAGAAAAGTTCTTCGGTTCATGTGCGGGATGAGATCGGGAACAGAAAATCTACGGAGTCGGAAAGTTCGGTCGATGGCCTTTGCCGGGAACAAAAGTATCTTAGAAAGTCAGCTTCAATCCAAGCTGTCCGATGCGCGGATCCAACGCGGTCCGGAGTGCACCGAAGTTGCCTTTGGAGCTTAGCTTCAGGAAGTTGTTGTTACACGAAGCCCCAGTGATCGAGGTTCCACCTGTGATAGCGCATTCATCGAAGTTCACACGGTTGAAGATGTTGAAGAATTCCGCGCGGAATTGCAGGCCAACTCGCTCGGTGAATTGGAAGTTCTTTCCGAGTCCCATATCCCAATCGTAGTAGCCGGGGTAGCGGAGACTGCCCTTACCAACGTTTCCAAACGTGCCTGCCGGGTTGACAACGAAAGCGGCCGGGTTGAGCCAATCACGGCATGCGACAGTGCTTGTTGCGGAACACGCTCCAGCCCCATAAGGATTACCGACAAGGTTCGGCCTGTCTTGGCCCAATCCGGCGTGAGAGCCGCCACTGTTGCTGTTAGCACCCGAGAGCGGAGTGAGAGGCCGTCCGGTTTGGGCGGAAACCAATCCACTGAATTGCCAGCCGCCTAGCGTGTTGCGAAGGAAGCCATTGCCTGCCTCCAAGCTGGGAAGCTGGTAGACAAAGGACGAAATAAAGCGGTGCTGGTGGTCGAATTCTGAAGGGCCATTATCAAACGCGTGACGAAGAGGATCGTCCCATGGACGCGCCGAATAGGTCCCGTCGAAACCATAGAGTCCCTGCCCAGGAGGTAAATCGTCAACGCTCTTTGACCAAGTGTAGCTGCTGGTAAAGGTCAGAATTTTCCCTCGTCGTTCGGTCGACAATTGCAGTGAGTGATAGCCCGAATTGATGTCATACGGAACAACCTGCAGATCGCCAAACAAAACGTCCGTTGGAGGCTTGAGCATGTTGAGTCTTCGAAGCGCGCCGGTGCAAATTGCGGTAGCAGATGGCTGGCAGGGATCCTGATTGATCGTCTCGCCCAAATGGCCGGTGCGAGATCCGACATATCCGGTGCGTGCCAGAAAACCGGCGGGCAGTTGACGCTCTACTACCAGGTTCCAGTTGTAGACAGTCGGCACCTGCCATTTGTGATTTGGATCCCAGCTCAGATATAGGTCGCTCGGCCGGAACCTAGCATTCTTGGGCGGAGGAAACGTGGCCGGGAAGGGATAATTGCTCGTCTGGTTCATGCAGTTCTGCAGGGCCTGCGTGGCCGATTGAGTACACAGGGGATCGCTGAACGTTCCTGGGTTAGAGATGTTCGTCTGCAGGAAAAGCTGCGGGCTGAAGGGCGTGGAGTCTACAAAACGGTTGTTGTTCATGCCCGACTGACGTGTGTCGTAGAAGATTCCGGCGCCGCCGCGCAGGCTGGTCTTGCTGTCCCCGAAAACGTCCCAGGCAAAGCCCAGGCGAGGCGCGAAATTATTCAGACTACTCCGTAGGCCATTAGGGGGAAAGCCGTTGTCAGCGGGGAAGAAGAGTCCGGCAGGGGCATTGGGAAACACCGTGGAATGCACCCCCGCAATCAGGTCGGGAATGCGGAACTGCGACCAGCGGTTCTTAAGTTCGCGCCAGGCCAAGCCAGGCTCCCAGCGAAGTCCCAGATTGATAGTCAACCGGCGGTTTAGACGAACGTTGTCCTGGACGTAGAGTCCCGCAAAGATATTTCGATTGTTTTTGAACTCTCCGGCACCCTGTCGGAAGGCCGGATTGCCGCTGTAATCGGTCAACTTGCCCGCCATGAGATTGGCGAAACCATCGAAGCTAAACTCGGCAGGCTGGAAGAATTTGTTGTTCAAATCCACGCGACTGCGTTCAAGAGTGCCCCCGAAGTGGAGATCTTGTCTCCCCATAACCCAGCTAACGTCATCGCTCCAGGAGAAATTGTTGCGGACGAAGGAAGCAGACGGATTGTCGCCGAAATTGAAGCCGTTGTTGACCCGGATCTGCTGGATCGCTTTTATGGGTTGGAAGGGAAGGTTAACCCCTAAATCAGCTACGTTAATTGCGTTAGCTGCAGGGCCGCGGTTGGCCTTTTCGCGGGAATAGCTGAAGCGGGCATCGCTGAGAAGATGCGGGTTGAAAACATGGCTTTCGTGAAACAGAACATTTTGCGAGGTGATAGTCGATCCATCCGTGTAAGTTAGAAAATTTGCTGGATCGAAGATCGCAAGTTTGCTGAAACGATCGTACGCATAACGGACCGAGAGTCGATCGTTTGCAGTCAGAACGTAATCTACCTTGCCAAGCAGATCGTGAAAGTCCTGATGGTCCGGCTTGGCAAAACTGATTTTGTTGTTGGCGTCGCCGATAGGGATTCCCTTCAGCAGGTTAATGACAGCAGGATCGGTAGCTGTTGCCCGGAGAACCGCACTCGGCACAGTCGTTTGACTCGGCAATCCCAGATTGCGAAGTCGAGTGCCTTGATAGGATGCGAAGAAGAAGGCCCTGTTCTTGATGATGGGCCCGCCGATTGTTCCGCCAAACTGGTTGCGCTTGAGCTGATCCCTGCCCTCGTCCTTTGTCGGCTGCCCGTTGGGGGCCGAAAGGAGTGCACCCCAGTTTCGCGCGTTGAACACGGCATTGCGCACGAACTCGAATGCATCACCATGAAAAGTATTAGTTCCTGACTTGGTAACTACGTTCACCACCGCGCCGGCATTCTGCCCATATTCAGCGCTGTAGTTGCTGGTCTGGATACTGAACTCCTGAAGTGCGTCCGGATTCGGGAAAGGCTGGTTGACGTTGGTGTACTCGTCAACGTAGTTACCCCCGTCCAACTGGTAGCTGATCTGGTTCTGGCGCGCCCCGTTGACAGACAGGGTTACTGCACCTGGGAAAGTCTTGGTTGTGCCCTGGTCGGCCCCGCTGCTCGGCGCCTGAACCGAGCCCGCAGTAGTCAGGGTAAGAGTAGCGGCGTTGCGCCCGTTCAGCGGCAGCTCGGTGAGCCGTATCTGCTCAACGACGTTTTTCAGTGTCGAAGTGCTGGTATCAGCCTCCAGCTGGGTATCAATCACCTCGATGACTTGGCCCGGCGCGCCTAGTTGCAGATGGCCGTTAACGGTGAGAGTCTGATCGGCGAGAAGAGTCACGTCCTGCTTGGAAGTGCGAAAACCCGTAGACTCGATGCTGATCGTGTACCGTGCCGGTTTCAGCGACGAAAGCACGAAGTATCCCTGGGAGTCCGCGGTAGTTGTCCGTGACAGGCCGGTATCGACTTGAACTGCTATGATCTTTGCTCCGGGAAGAACCGCCCCAGAGGGATCGGTCACGGTCCCGACGATGCTCCCAAGTCCTTGCGCCAAGGAAGAGACGCAGAGCGCCAGAAGACAAAAAAGGAGCAAGCAGAGTTGCTTCCTCATGCCAATACTCTCCTGTCCCGCCGCACAATTGACATCCGGCGTGGCCGCTGGTGGCTTCTTATGCAACTTACAGATGCCCCAAGGTTCCACGCCCCATCTCGATCGCGACCGACAAGGTTTTCTCAGCCGCTTCTGACCTTTAGCGGAGCGCATCATGTGTGCGCTGCTAACTCGCTGTCAAGCTCAAATACCAAAATCTCCAATTAAGAAAAACTAAACCATCGCCGACCCTATTTTCTAGCGGAGCTCAAAGAGAGCTTCTGGGGCGATCTGTATGGTCAGACGCGCCTGGCGTGGCAGCGGTTATTCGCGCTGCAGGCTGCAGTCGGAGCGGCAGAGCGACCGTTTTTCCGGGACGGGGCGCTATGAACGGCGGCGCGGCGAGTCTATCGCAGCGGCTACTACGAGCGGGATTTTGTGACCCGCTTCGGGACGATTCGGTTACGCATTGCGCGCACGAGGGAGAAGAGTCTTCTGCCCTGCGGGCTGAAGTGATTTCAACGACGGGCAGAAGAAGTCTCCCTGCTGATTCGAGAAGCCTTTCTGCGCGGTATCTCGACGCGGCAGGGGGGCGGGTGGTGGCTACGCTGACCGGCGAGGTGGTGAGCGCACAGACGGTGTCGAAGCTGACTCGCGATCTGGACGAAGCGGTGCGCCAGTTTCACCAAGCCAAGCTCAGCGATGACTATGCGTACTTGTTTCTGGACGGAGTGAGCCTGCGGGTGCGGCGTCCGGCAGGGCGCAAGCGGGTGCAGATGCTGGTGGCCTATGGTGTACAGCGCGACGGCACCCGCCATTTGCTAGCCTTTCTGCGCAGCCAGGGCGAAAGTCAGGCGGATTGGGAGGGATTGCTCCAGGATCTGTATCGGCGCGGGCCGGAAGGCAAGCACCTGGCGCTGATCATCACCGACGGCTGTCCGGGTTTGGCGGCCGCGATCCCCACGGTGTATCCGCGGGCACGGCATCAGCGTTGCTGGGTGCATAAGATGCGCAACATTCTGGAGAAAGTACGCAAGTCCGACTACGAGGAAGTGAAGGGAAGATGGAGTAGATGATGCCGTCTGCGCTCTCGACATTCACCCAGCAGACCATTGGCCGGGTCCGGCGTCGTACCTCCACGAAGCAGCGTCGATCACGTTGGTGGTGCGCCGTTTGCGTCACAGATGGCGGGAAAAGGCGAAGAACGACCGCAACTCCGGCAAGTCCCGTTCCAGCGGCCGCACCCACCGCGCCGTACTCCCGCCGCCAGCGGGCGCGTAAGCTGCGAAACGCCGCCTCGGCTTTTCCCCGACTTTCTGCCCGATAAATGGCTTGCGCTCCTGCGATTTGACCTCATAATCCTGGGACATCTAAAATACGGCGCTCGCAGGTGACCTGCTTGAGCTCTGGTCTTCAGCCAACCTTGCGATAGGTGCACCCTCAACGGCTCTATGTCAAACAAAACTCCAAAAGCGCTGAGGAGCTATCGCTGGTACGGCCCCGATGATCTTCGATCATTCGGGCATCGCTCGCGGGCGGCATCGATGGGTTGCATTCATGCCGACTATCAAGGTAAGCCCGTGATTGCTATCATCAATACCTGGAGCGACGTCAACCCTTGCCACAGCCATCTCCGAGAACGCGCCGAGGATGTTAAACGCGGCGTTTGGCAAGCCGGAGGGTTCCCCTTGGAAATGCCGGCAATCACTCTAGGGGAGACGTTTCAAAAGCCGACCACCATGATGTATCGCAATCTCCTCGCAATGGAAACCGAGGAGTTGTTGCGTTCTTATCCGGCCGACGGCTGCGTCCTGCTCGGGGGGTGCGACAAGACAACGCCAGCTCTATTGATGGGCGCGATCAGCATGAATCTGCCGACTGTCTTCGTTCCTGCGGGGCCGATGCTGCGGGGAAATTGGCGGGGCCAGATTCTTGGCAGCGGTGCCGACGTGATGAAGTACTGGGCGGACCGTCGCGCTGGAATTATCGATCGCGAAGCGTGGATTGAGATCGAAGAAGGCATCGCACGCTCGGCCGGTACTTGCATGACCATGGGAACCGCTTCCACGATGACCAGCGTGGCGGAGGTGTTGGGTCTTTCTCTTCCCGGTGCCAGTTCGATCCCGGCCGTCGACGCCAATCACCCCAAAATGGCCAGCCTCTCGGGTCGACGCATTGTCGATATGGTCTGGGAGGATCTCAAGCCAAGCGACATCTTGACCAAGGCCTCGTTCGATAATGCCATCACTGCGGTACTTGCGCTGAGCGGCTCCACCAACGCTGTAATCCATATATTGGCCCTGGCCGGGCGAGCGGGTATCAAGGTCACACTGGACAAGTTCGATGAACTCTCGAAAACGACACCGGTACTAGCGAACCTGCGGCCTAGTGGCAAGTACCTGATGGAAGATTTCTATTACGCTGGCGGATTGTCAGCGTTCTTGAAGTCGCTATCTTCCCATCTGGACTTGCATTGCCGGACCGTGACCGGCGGGACCCTGGGGGAAAACATCGCGAGCGCCGAGACCTACAATTCTGATGTTATTCGCACCCTCGATAATCCGGCTTTTTCATCTGGTGGGCTGGTCATCTTGCGTGGCAATCTCGCGCCCAACGGAGCAGTGATTAAGGCGGTGGCAGCGAGCCCAACTCTCCTAAAGCATGCAGGCCGTGCGATCGTCTTCGACAGCTATGACGAAATGAACGCGCGAGTGGATGATCCTGCTCTCGAGGTTGATGCGAATAGCGTGTTGGTATTGCGCAATGCCGGCCCCAAAGGGGCTCCCGGCATGCCCGAATGGGGGAACCTACCGATTCCGCGAAACCTGCTCAAGACGGGCGTGCGGGATATGGTTCGTATCTCTGATGCAAGAATGAGCGGCACAAACTACGGCACATGTATTCTCCACGTTTCTCCCGAGTCGTTTGTGGGTGGGCCGCTCGCCTTGCTGAAGGAAGGCGACACAATCGATCTGGACGTTGCGAAAAGACAATTGAATATGCATGTCAGTGATGAGGAGCTCGCGCGCCGTCGCGAGGCCTGGCGTCCCCGCGAGGGGATCTATCCGCGCGGCTACGGCAGCCTTTTCATGCAGCACGTCAGGCAAGCCGATGAGGGATGCGATTTCGATTTTCTTGAGGGAACCGCGCCGATCCCAGAACCCGAGATTCACTAATTTTCTCAATCACCCACTGGTCTGGCAGCCGGCAAGAATTGTGAGACTGGCATTTTTGCACACGAAATACTCTCGAAAGCGCGGTCTTTCGCCGACCGGTAAACTACGGAGTGATCTTGGTTATTCCAACGTGACAGATTCGGTTATGCCTCACAGTCCCGCATGCCCTGAGCGGGTCGAAATGATACTGGCTGCTTTTTTCACCGCAGTAGAGAGCGTCTGCAATTTATCGGCAGCCATGCGCGTAATCGGGCCGCTGACGCTGAGGGCGCCAATCACTTTGCCGCTCGCGTCGAAGATGGGCGCGGCAACGCATCGGGCTCCAGGCACTGCCTCTTCGTCGTCGATGGCAAAGCCTTGCTCCCGAACTTTGGCGAATTCTCTCTTCAATTTTGCGGGCTGCACGAGCGTCTTAGGTGTAAATCGCTCATAGGTGAGTCCTCGGAGCATCTCATCCGCTTCCTCCTGGGGCAGAAAGGCGGCCATTGCCTTGCCCAGCGAAGTACAGTAAAGGGGCCGCCGCGCACCAAATAGAGCACCTGCGGACCATCCATCGTTCCCAGGTTCACCGTTTTGCCGGTCAGCGCCCATAACTTCTGCAGCAGGGGGCGGCTCAGCTTGCGCAATATTTCCTCGTGATTCATTGCGTCCAGCCGCGACATTTTCGGGGCCGATTAGGTAAGCGCCCCCATCATCGCGGAAAAGATAACCTTCGCTCTCAAGGTGCGCCAGAAAATGGTAAGCCGTGCTCTTGTTGATGGCGGTTTGTTTCGCTATGTCTTTCAACTGAAGTCCGCTGGGTGAGCGGTGAAGAGTTTCCAGAATTCTGAGGACTTTCGTCACCACGCCCACGGGAGCTGATTTTGATTCACGGGTTCGGATCACGATTATGCCTTCCTGGCACCTTGCCCTCGGGGCAAGAAACGCTGCGGATGTTTTATAAAATGAAATGATAATTTGTAATATTGAATGTTGGTTCTGCTCATGGTCAGCGCCGACTTTACCGGTGGAACGCAAAAACTGATCACCGATCTGCAGGGACACTTTCCTACTCCCCTTCCAACCACCAAACCGTGGAGACCCAACAACACCTTCGGAGACGATCCCAAGTATAAAGACGGGTATTCGGAGCAGTGGAATTTTGAAGCTCAGCGCGAATTGTCAGCGAGCACGATGGTGTCGGCGGCGTACGTAGGAAGCAAGGACGGAAGGCTCCCGCACACCGGACTCGCGAACGCTGCCCGGCAAGCCTCGCCGAGCGGGACGGCAACTTCCGTAATAGATGCTCTTCGTGCGATGCCTTGGGTGAATGCAAACATTACCTATTCCCGGAGCATTGGTCTCTCCCATTACAACGCTCTGCAGACTCGCATGCAGCGCCGCTTTACCAACGACCTCAGTTCGTTGGTCTCCTACACTTGGAGCAAGTCGACGGACGTCAGCAGCGGATATTTCAACGTCGAAAACGGAACCGGCGGTGGCTCAACGGTCCAAAACTTTTATGATCCCAACACGGCGCGCGGTCTCTCCAGCTATGATATCGCCCATTTCTTCTCCTGAGCCACGGTTTATGACTTGCCGTTTGGAAGGGGAAAGGGATGGCTTTCAAGCGGACCAGCATCGTGGTTTCTCGGAAACTGGCAGGCGAATTACATTTTCCAGATTCGCTCCGGCCAGCCCTATAGCTTGCAGGTCACTGGCGATGTAGCCAATCTCAAGGGAAGTGCACCAAACATCGGAAACTACGCACGTCCTAACATCATCGCTGATCCCTTCAAGGCGGGCCCGGTACCGTCGAACCCCGATCCGGGATGCGCAACCACTGTCTCGAACGGCGGAAAAGCGGCTAACGCGGTGCACAATACCACCAAGTTGGTTCAATCCTTGTGCGTTCTCGCTGCCATCGGGCTCGTTCGGCGATTTGGGTCGGAACGCGTTCCGCTTCCACATTTTACGAATATGGATTTTTCACTGTTCAAAACGCTTCGCGTAAGAGAGAGCGTCAGCCTGCAAATGCGTTTCGAAGCATTCAATGTTTTCAATGTCCAGAACTGGAGTGGACCGTCGAATGTCACTATCAACTCGGGAACTCTGATCAGCAAGACTGCAGGCCAGATAACCGGACTGCAAGGAAATCCGCGTCAGCTACAGTTTGGTTTGCGGCTGATGTTCTAACTCGGGCGTGCCAAATGTCCATGCCCGCCAGTGCCAAGTGCTTCGCAGCCGGGTCTTTTGAGCTCTCAACGAACGAGCCCCTTCAGACTTGTTGACAGCGAGCAAAGGTTCGTGACAACCTGCAGGGCAAGTTTGTAAAACGTTTATTTCAATATCCGAAACAAAAAAACAAACGATTCCAGTGCCGTATGAAAACGGAATCCATCGCGGCGAGAGTCCTGAAGATCCACTCGGATGACAATGTGATCGTGGCGCTGGTGCCTTTGAAGGCCGGCGAGCAGATCGAGGACCGGGGCGCCCCAGTCACACTGGCCTCTGATATCGAGTCGAAGCACAAAATCGCAACCCGGGACTTGGCTGCGGGCGATCCAATCGTTATGTACGGGATCCGGGTCGGTAAGGCAGTGAAAACGATTGTCGCAGGTGAACCGATTACCACGGTCAACACGCACCATGACGCGACGGTGGTCAAGGGGCGATCCGCCTCTTCCCCGTGGCTTGCTCCCGAGGTTGGCCGTTGGCGCAACAAACGGTGGTCAGGTTACCGACGTCAGGACGCCCAGGTCGGCACAAGGAATTACTGGCTCGTGATTCCCCTCGTGTTCTGTGAGAATCGCAACATTGACACCCTGCGGCAGGCGTTTGTCGAGGAGCTTGGTTTCGCGCCTCCACAGAAATATCGGACGATGGTGAAGCGACTAGTGCAGCTATACCGAGAGGGACACTCAGATCAGATCATCGGCTCTCAAGTGCAGGAAACCTTGTTGTCTTCCCAATCGAGCGTATTCCCAAATATGGACGGTATCAAGTTCCTGACACACCAGGGCGGTTGCGGTGGAACCCGCGACGATGCCCGTACTTTATGCGGGTTATTGGCCGGATACATCCATCATCCGAACGTCGCAGGCGCCACGGTTCTTAGCCTTGGGTGCCAGAACGCTCAGACCGCAATTCTTCGTGAGGAATTGGAGAAGCGTAATTCTCGCCTCGCCAAGCAGGTGGTAGTCCTCGAACAACAGTACCTCGGAACCGGATCAAAGCTGCTGTCGCAGGCGATAGAGGAGACATTTCTGGGATTAGTCGGGGCCAATCAGGCGCAGCGAACGCCCGCTTCTCCGGAATCCCTCACTGTGGGCTTAAAGTGCGGCGGGTCTGACGGTTTCTCGGGAATCTCCGCCAATCCAACCTTGGGTCACGTTTCGGACAAATTGGCAGCGATTGGCGGACGTACGATCCTGTCTGAGTTCCCGGAATTGTGCGGTGTCGAGCAGGAATTAGTGAATCGCTGTATTTCTGACGAAGCCGCTGATCGTTTTCTATCCCTGATGGCGGCCTACAACTCCCGCGCACATGCCGTGGGCTCCGGTTTCGACATGAATCCATCGCCGGGGAACATCCGCGATGGTCTAATTACTGATGCGATGAAATCCGCGGGCGCGGCCAGGAAAGGCGGGACATCACCTATCACTGCTGTGCTCGACTATCCCGAGTATGCAACACAGTCCGGTCTTAACTTACTCTGTACTCCGGGTAGTGACGTGGAGGCGGTAACTGCACAGGTAGGTTCAGGCGCCAACATGGTCATGTTTACCACGGGATTGGGAACTCCGACCGGAAATCCAATCGCTCCGGTAATCAAGATTTCGACCAATACTGCACTCAGCCAACGCATGCCTGACATCATCGATTTCGATTGCGGCCCCATCATCTCCGGCCAGTCCACGCCGGAGGAGTCGTCCGAGGCTCTCCTCGAGCTCATGCTTCGCGTAGCCAGTGGTCTGAAGACGAAAGCCGAACTGCTCGACCAAGATGATTTCATTCCATGGAAGAGAGGAGTATCCCTCTGACTGTATCCATGCATAATGGCTTATTTCGTCTTCACGGCAAGGTCGCTGTGATTACCGGCGGGGCCAGCGGAATCGGTCGAGCGATTGCAGAAACGTTTGCTGACCATGGGGCCTGCGTCCGACTCATCAATCTGGATCTCGACCTGGCGGAGCAGGTTTCGGCCGCGATCGCGCAGCGCGGCGGTTCGGCCAATGCCCGCCGCTGCGATGTCTCGTCTCACTCGGAAGTCCGTCAAGCATTTCAGGAGATGCTGCGCGACTCACCCATCGACATTCTCGTGAATAATGCTGGAATTGCGCACGTGGGTAACCTCGAGGGTACATCCGAAGAGGACTTGGATCGTATTTATCGAGTGAATGTGAAAGGCATATACAACTGTCTGTCGGCTACGCTGCCGACAATGAAGGAGCGGCGGAAGGAAGTAGTTCTGAATATGGCGTCGATTGCGAGTTCGGCGGGGCTTCCCGACCGCTTCGCATATTCGATGAGCAAGGGCGCCGTTCTGTCCATGACCTATTCCGTTGCACGCGATTATCTCAGTCACAACATACGTTGTAACTGTATCTCGCCAGCACGAGTGTTCACGCCCTTTGTGACAGGATTTGTCGAACAAAACTATCCCGGCCGCGAGCGCGAGATGATGGATAGGTTCTCGCAATCGCAGCCAATCGGGCGAATGGCCGAACCTCGCGAGGTCGCATTTCTTGCTCTTTTCTTATGTTCGGAGGAGGCCTGGTTCATCACTGGCGTGGATTATCCGATAGATGGAGGCTTCTTTAATATCCGCTGATTGAAGCCATTCTGGTTGGTAGTCGATGGGGGACAGCGAACCTTTTTCGCATGAGAATCGACTCTCATCAGCATTTTTGGAAGTTTGACCCGGTTCGTGACAGCTGGATCACGGACAGGATGTCAGTGCTGCATCGAGATTTCCTGCCTCACGACCTAATACCGGAGCTGCAATCCCACAACATAGATGGTTCTATCGCCGTACAAGCCGACCAATCGGAGGCTGAGACCAGATTTCTTTTGGACTTAGCTTCACAATTTCCGCAGATTCTCGGGGTAGTTGGGTGGGTGGATCTCTGCTCATCCAATATCCGCAAATCACTGCAACGATTTGGCAATTGCAGAAAGCTCCGCGGAATTCGTCACATTGTGCAGGCCGAACCCGACGACCGCTTCCTGCTCCGCAAAGCATTCATCCGCGGCATTTCTTGCCTGGCCGATTTCGGTCTTACTTATGACATCTTGGTGTATGCACACCAACTCCCTGCGGCCGTCGAATTGATAGCAAGGTTTCCCGACCAACTCTTTGTCGTTGATCACATCGCCAAGCCTGAGATTAGAAATAAAAAGACAACTCCTTGGTGTCGATACATCCGCGAGATTGCAAGGCATCAAAATGTATATTGCAAAATCTCCGGTCTGATCACGGAAGCGGACTGGCAGAACTGGTCGGACCACGATATCGCACCTTATCTTGATATTGTTTTTGACGCATTCGGTATCGGCCGCGTGATGTTCGGCTCGGACTGGCCAGTCTGCCTGCTGGCGGGCAGTTACTCACGGGTAGTCGATTTGATCAACAGGTATACGGAATCATTTTCCGAGGCCGATCGGGCCAACATTTTTGGTCTGAACGCCGCACGTTTCTACGGACTCAGGAAAGGTTTTTGATGGACCTCAACCTTAGAAACAAGGTTGTACTTATAACTGGCGGGGCCAAAGGCATCGGGGCTCAGATTGGCAGAGCCGTCGCCGAAGAAGGCGCCACCGCGGTTATAGTGGACAAGGACGGAAAGTCAGGACAGGAACTCGAATGTGAACTCCTCCGGCGGGGAAATCAAGCGAAACATATCGCACTGGAACTCGCCGATGCGCAGCTCTCGCGCGAGGCTGTGGCCCGAACCCTGGAAGCTTTTGGGAAAATTGATGCGCTCGTCAACAATGCTGGGGTAAATGACAAGATCGGCCTCGAACACGGGTCACCTGAAGATTATTCGGCGTCGCTGCGCCGCAATCTTCTTCATTATTACGAAATGGCGCATTTCGCATTACCCGCCTTAAAAAATTCGCGAGGCTGCATTCTTAATATCGCATCAAAAGCAGCTCTTACAGGCCAGGGCGGAACTTCCGGATACGCCTCTGCGAAAGGCGCGATTCTCGCGCTCACACGCGAGTGGGCCGTTGAATTGCTTCCTTACGGCATTCGAGTGAACGCGGTTGTTCCGGCTGAGGTCAACACGCCCCTCTATCAGCAGTGGCTCAGCACGTTCCAAAATCCTCAGCAGAAATTTCAGGACATCGTTTCCAAGATTCCGCTTGGGAAACGGATGACCACTCCTGCAGAAATCGCGGCCATAGCAGCTTTTCTCATTTCCGACAGGGCGAGCCACATCACCGGACAGCATGTTTTCGTCGATGGCGGTTACGTGCATCTCGATCGCGCACTTACCTGATGGGTTAGACAAAGGAGAACAGATGGGTCAACCTGCGGCCCCGCTCACAGAAAGGAATTATGTTGCACCGCTTGTCCTGGTGACGAGCCTGTTTTTCTTGTGGGCGCTCGGAGTCAATCTGAACGATGTCTTGATCCCTCACCTGAAGAAAGCGTTCCACCTGACCGACTTCCGTTCCTCGCTCATACAGACAGCATTCTTCGGGGGATATTTCCTCGCCGCGCTCCCCGCTGGCCGCATTATGGAACGCATTGGTTATAAGCGCGGCATCGTCCTGGGACTGTTGATCGGCGCCATGGGCACCATTCTCTTTGTGCCCGCCGCTTCGGTACGTGTTTACGGCTTCTTCTTGTTCGCCTTGTTCGTGATGGCCTGCGGGCAAAGCTTTCTTGAGGTTGGCGCAAATCCGTACGTTATTATTCTTGGCCCACCGGGATCCTCCGAGCGCAGGCTCAACCTCGCCCAGTCCTTCAACTCGGTTGGAGCCGCGCTCACTCCGGGCATCGGGGCCGCCTTCATTCTTACGAATGAAGAGTACTCACCGGCACAGTTGGCCGCCATGACGCCAAGACAGATTGAGGCATATCAAATCGCAGAGGCGAGTACAGTCAGAGGCCCGTACCTTGCAATTACCTGCGTTTTTCTTCTGGTCGCGTTGATGATTTATTTCGCACGGCTCCCTGAGATTCACGAACCGTCCGATTCGAAAACGCCCGACACGTCGCAGCCGCGCTGGTCCGCAGTACTGGCACATCCGCGCCTGGGTAAAGGTGTTATCGCTCCGTTCTTTTATGTTGGTGCACAAGTTGGCGTGGCCAGTTTCATTATTCGCTTTGTGCAGCACACTTCACCCGGCACGTCAGAGAAGTTGGCGGCAAATTATCTGAAATTCCATCTACTCGGATTCATGATCGGACGCTTCGCCGGATCTGCCGTAATGAAGATAATTTCCGCGCCACGCCTGCTTTCGATCTTTGCTGCCGGAGCTCTCATTTCCATTCTGCTGGCTATCAGCACCTCCGGGCTTGCTCCCATCTGGGCAGTCGTTTTCATCGGCTTCTTCCATTCCATCATGTTCCCCACGATTTTTGCTTTGAGCATAAAGGGACTGGGAAGCTACACCAAACGCGGCTCTTCTCTGCTGGTAATGTCGATTATCGGCGGCGCGATGATTCCCGCTCTCATGGGCTACATCTCCGATGCCAGCAGTATTCAGCGAGCTTTCATCGTTCCGCTGGCTTGCTATGTGTACGTCTTATACTTTGCGTTGCGAGGATATCGCCCCGGTGCTGTTGACCAGGCAAGGGGAACGGTCCCAGTGGGGGTCGAAGCCCGATGAAGCGTTACTGTCTCGCACTCGATCTCGCCGACGATCCGCAACTCATTCGTGAATATAAGCGTCACCATGAGAACGTCTGGCCCGAGATACTTCAGAGCATTCGAGACTCCGGAATCGAAGACCTGGAAATCTACCTTCTCGGAACTCGGCTGTTCATGATTATCGAAGCCAAGGACCACTTCAGCTTTGACCAGAAAGCGCAGGCAGACCGAGACAATCCCAAGGTGCAGGAGTGGGAGCAGTTGATGTGGAAATTCCAGCGGGCCCTTCCGCAGGCCGAGCCTGGAGAGAAGTGGTTGCTTATGGACAGAATCTTCAAACTTGCGAGTTAAAGGACTCGTGCTAAGGAGCATAGCTTCGCAATGAATAACCGCTTTACTCGCCGCACGTGGCTTAAAAGTTCAGTATCGTTGCTTGCTGCTAGTGCATTACCGCCGCTGACAGTGCAAACACAGGTGCCACAAACGCCACAGTCTGCTGCTTCGGCCGCTCAAGACGCTGATCGCGCCCGGCGTACGCAGTGGTGGCACGAAGCACGGTTCGGCATGTTCATCCATTGGGGCCTGTACAGCGTTCTGGGGCGGCACGAGTGGGTAATGGAGAACGAAGGAATTCCAGTGAGCGAATACGCTCCTCTCGTCAAGAAATTTCAACCCATGCCTCACGCGGCGCGAGCTTGGGCAAAGCTCGCCAAACAGGCGGGGCAGAAGTACATGGTGATGACTACCAAGCATCACGAGGGTTTCTGCAACTTCAATACGAAGCTCACCGACTACTGCGCACCCAAGCAGGGCCCCGGCCGCGACTTGGTTGCCGAGTATGTCGAGGCCGCTCGCTCCGAAAGTCTGCGGGTGGGCTTCTACTATTCACTAATGGACTGGCACCATCCGGATGGGGCCCGCTGTGCTCAGGATGAAGATGCGCGCAAGCGCTTCGTTGAGTATACGCATGGCCTCATTCGCGAACTGATGACCAACTACGGCAAGGTCGATGTCCTGTGGTACGACGTATCCTGGCCGCTCGACGCCGATCAGTGGGAGTCGGAGCGGATGAACAAGATGGTCTTCGAATTACAGCCGGACATCATTGTCAACAATCGAAACAAACTCCCTGGAGACTTTTCGACTCCTGAGCAACACATCACTGCCGAGACCAACGGTCGGGCCTGGGAAACCTGTATGACGCTGAACGACAGTTGGGGCTACCAGCGTGGCGACGATGCCTGGAAGCCCCCCAAACAGGTGATTCAGAACCTGATCGCCTGCAGTCGTGGCACTGGCAACTATCTCTTGAATATCGGCCCCAAGCCGGACGGAACCATTCCCGAAGAATCGGTGCGGATTCTCTCCGAGGTTGGCCAATGGATGAATCGAAACGGACAGAGCATATACGGGTCCGATCTGTGCCAGGTCCGTCGCAGCAATTACGCCAGCTTTACTCGTAAGGGCAACACGCTTTATATGCACGTGCATTTCTGGCCGGGGGAGACTGTCGCCATCAGCGGCCTGATGACGGGTGTTAAGTCGGCACGGTTGCTGGCTTTGGATAAAAAGGTCCAGGTCCAGCAGGACAAGTTCCGCGTTCGGTTCACCGGATTGCCTGCCGAAGCTCCAGACCATCCCGTCACCACCATCGCCATCGAGTGCGAATCGGAGCCAACGCAGGACACCCTCTTCGTGCGCAAAGAGAAGCCGCGTGACGGCGTGTAATCCAGATCACGAGTTCACTTATCGTTCATGCTTATTTATCTGTCTATCATGCTAGAGCGATACGCTCTTCCCTCAAATGGGAAACATTGGAAAGAACGCCAGGTGGCGGACAATTTCTGAATTCTCACACGCAGTAGGCTCTTGGGGAGCGCCACGAATGAATAAGCTAGGCATCAGAGGTCGCAGAGATTTTCTGAAGTTTGCGAGGATCGGCGTAACCAGTGTGGCAGCCGCCCCCTTGAGTCTTGAGGTTGGATCGCGGTCGGCTCCATCGGCTTCCGGTGCCGCCCAGAGCAGCGCATTCGATGTTCGCAAGTACGGCGCAAGAGGAGATGGTAAAACCATCGATACTCCCGCCATCAATAGTGCAATCGATGCTGCGGCTGCTACCGGTGGAGGAACGGTGCTCTTCCCTGCCGGTACCTACGTCAGTTATTCCATTCACCTGAAGAGTCACGTCACTCTTTACCTCGATTCCGGGGCTATGATTCTCGCCGCTGCCGTTCCGCTCGAAGGCACAAGTGCCGGATACGATTCACCGGAACCACAAGGTCCGTGGGAACCGTACCAAGACTTCGGCCATAATCACTGGCACAACAGCCTGATCTGGGGTGAAGGCGTGCACGATGTTGCCATACTCGGCCCAGGATTGATTTGGGGAAGGGGCCTCAGTCGAGGCCTGGGGCACGACAAGGATCTGCCTTCCACCAAGAACCCCGGAGTTGGCAACAAGGCAATCGCCCTAAAGAATTGACGGAACATTATTCTTCGTGACTTCTCCATTCTCCAGGGCGGCTGGTTTGCGATACTTGCCACCGGCGTAGATAACCTCACGATCGACAACCTAAAGATCGACACCAATCGTGACGGAATGGACATCGACTGCTGTAAGAATGTTCGCGTTTCAAATTGCAGCATCAACTCCCCTTGGGACGATGGAATCTGTCCCAAGAGTTCATTTGCTCTTGGCTACGCGCGAGCTACCGAAAATGTCACGATCACGAACTGTTATGTGACAGGCAACTATGAACTCGGCACTATGCTCGATGGAACCTTCAAGAAGTTTGGTCCCGAATTCAATAACCATAATACCGGACGTATTAAGTTCGGCACGGAATCGAACGGAGGCTTCAAGAACATCACTGTCTCGAATTGCGTCTTCGACGGCTGTCGTGGTCTGGCGTTGGAAGCAGTGGATGGAGCTTTGTGTGAAGACCTCAGTTTTGTCGGGATTACTATGCGCGATCTGACCAACTCGCCGATGTTCCTTCGCCTTGGAACCCGCATGCGGGGTCCGAAGGACGCTGTCGTCGGCAGCATGAAGCGCATCCTGATCAGCAATGTCACCAGCTACGGAGCGCTTCCGGAATTCTGCTCGATCATCAGCGGAGTACCGGGCCACTTCATCGAAGATCTGAAGATCAGCAATATATACCTTCACCAACTCGGCGGCGGCACGCGGGAGATGGCGAGCCTGCAACCACCGGAAAAAGAAGATGCCTATCCGGAACCAACCATGTTCGGACCTCTGCCAGCTACGGGGTACTTCATTCGTCACTGCAGGAACGTTGAATTCTCCAATATCGAAATCGCCACGGAAAAGCCCGATCTCAGACCTGCTTTCTGGCTCAGTAACGTCGATGGTGCAGACTACTTCCGCGTGAAGGCGCCTAGAGCCGCCGGCGCTCCAGTGTTTCACTTGAACGAGGTCACCAACTTCAGGGTACTCGGTAGCAGAGATGTAAAGGATACCGTTCTCGATAAAGTTCAAACCCAGGAGTAACCCTCCTCTTCCTGACGAACTTACGAGGAATAACAATTCTCGAGAATCGAATGAAAGCTCACAACGATACCGTTATTTCTCGACACAAGCGGCTGGGCATTGCCACTACTGCCTCGGATGGAGCAGGCTGGTTGATCGGCAGCAGAGCAGCCACCAAGAACAACACACCGTCGGCTGATCACAATGTCCGTGCTCGCACTTACAACGCCCGAGATTTCGGGGAGTTTAAGAGAACTCCTGCATGATACGCGTACTCCGGCTCTTTTCGTTTTTTCTGATGGCAAGTTGTTTCGCTGCTGACCTAACGGTAAACTGGGTGGTTGAAAAGCAGAGGGGAGACGGCACAGTCGACAAGTCCTACTTCAATCTCAAGCAAGCGGCCTCTGACATAACCGGAACCATTCGCGTCACACAATTTTTTACACCATATCCGAGAGCAGCGGCACTCCCGATCACTTCAGCATTACCGGAAGCATGAAAGACGGCAAGAGCGAGCGCCAGGTCACCTATGAGGGCAGGCTAGTTGGCGATCAACTACGGCTCTCTACGCGGCGGCGGTCGGACGCTGCCGTGATTGAATTAACTGCTCACCGCGCCGCCTCCGGGGAAGGTGCAATGCCCGCCCGACTTCCTCTTCCCACGCTTCACAAAGTGAGTGACAACGGGTTGGTGAAAACTCCGCCTATGGGTTGGAACAGTTGGAACCACTTCAAGAGTAAGGTGAGCGACGCTGTAGTCCGCGAGATCGCCGATGCCATGGTAAGCAGCGGCATCAGAGACGCCGGTTATTCGTACATCAACATTGATGACACCTGGGAAGGTGAGCGGGACGCCAAAGACAATATTACTGCCAACCAGAAGTTTCCCGATATGAAGGCTCTCGCCGATTACGTTCATAGCAAGGGCAGGATTCAAGAAGCCGTAGCGAGAAAGCCCCCGGATGGTCACGCATGCTGCTGCCACGGTACAGATTAGGATATGCTACCCCGAAATCTATATTTCCGGATTCAAGAAGATGGATCTGCCGAACGTTTCCAAAAAGCACCGCTGGTCTATCGTCGGCCTGCTCTTTACAGCATCCTTAATCAACTATCTGGATCGCGCGGCGATTTCATTCGCATTGCCATTGATCTCCAGGGACTTCCACCTGACATCGGGAACCAAGGGTCTCCTGCTTTCCTCTTTTTTCTGGTCGTACGCGCTCATGCAAGTTCCCATTGGCTGGTGCGCCGACCGATTCAATTTGCGCTGGCTCTATGCCGGAGCATTCGCCCTGTGGTCATTCGCGCAGGGACTTACGGGCCTCGCAGGCAGCCTTGCCGCTTTGATTGGGTTCCGCGTTCTTCTGGGGGTCGGAGAGTCCATCTACCTCCCCGGAGGAACCAAAATCGTTAGCTTGCTGTTCGCGCGGAAAGAACGTGGTCTGCCCTCAGGACTCTTTGATTTCGGCACGCGGACAGGACTGGTTCTCGAAGGCATTTTGGTGCCCTGGTTGTTAACACATTATGGATGGCGCAACACTTTCCTCCTTTTAGGCTTCGCGGCTCTTGTCTGGATCGTCCCCTGGTTTTCGGTTTTTCCTCGGCGTTTGCCGGCACTGAACACTGTCGTAGGCTCACCGTCCTCCAAAGTCTCGCGTGTTGGTCGGAACACTATCCTAAACCGCAATTTGCTGGGGATCTGCCTCGGATTTTTTTGCTTCGATTATTACTGGTATGTGCTGGTCACGTGGCTGCCCGACTACCTGGTGACGGTTCGCCGCCTCAGCATCGTACAGGCCGGCTTTTATGCTTCGCTCGCGTTCTTTACGTTCGGGATTGCCGAACCCATCGGCGGATGGATCGCCGACACTCTGATCGGTCGCGGTTGGGATGAAACTGCGACTCGCAAAGGAATCGTGACGGTCGCTTTCGCTATGGGTGTTTTTCTTATTGCATCCATGCGTGCTATACATACCGATATCGCTGTCGCGTTATTGATCTTGGCTTCCTTGGTCGGTCTGGCCACCGGCAACCTGCTCACAATTCTTCAATCTTGCGCGCCGGTCGAACAAGTCGGGTTATGGACGGGAGCTGAGAATTTTGCAGGTAATCTCGCGGGAATCATCGCACCACTCGCCGTGGGATTCTTGATCACGTCGCATGGTTCATATGTTCCAGGCTTTGAGCTCGCCTCGGTCGTTCTTCTCCTGGGATTGCTCGCCTACTGGTTCGTCGTCGGTGACTTGAAACCTCGATTGTCTTAACTCGGCCAGCGCGCACGCTATGGGTACCCCAGGCGGCGACCTACACCGAGAATCGCGTCATAAGCATTGTCAACTAATCCCTCGAAAACTGTCAGTCAAGGCGTCTGGGCGCCCTGGGTGTCGACATACACCGCGTAGAGAGACTGGCTCGCAGCCATGAACAACCTGTTCTTCTTGGCGCCACCGAAGCAGAGGTTTGCGCATGTTTCCGGAAGTTGGATCTTCCCGATCAGCGTGCCGTCAGGTGCGAATACGTGCACTCCGCTGTAGCTTCCCCCTGCCCATCCCGCAGCGGACCAGACGTTGCCGTCCACATCGCAACGAATGCCGTCGGATGATCCCGGCGACATATTGGCAAACATACGACCATTGTTGAGTCGCACGCCGTCCACGACGTCATAGACGCGAATGGGGCGCGGATCGCCAGCGCGTTTTGGAATACCTGTGTCCACGATGTAAAGCCTTTTCTCGTCAGGAGAAAAACACAGGCCGTTGGGCTTATCCATGTCGGTGGCAACGACTGTCGCTTCACCCGTTTTCGGGTCGAGTCGATAGACACTCGCGGGCAGTTCGAACGGAGCCTTGTGGCCTTCGTAATTCGACATGATGCCGTAACCAGGATCGCTGAACCAGATGGCGCCGTCAGAATGCACCGCCAGGTCATTCGGAGAGTTGAGCTTCTTGTCCTGAAAATGATCCATCAGCACGGTGATCGTGCCGTCGTATTCGGTTCGGGTGACCCGGCGCATGTCGTGTTCGCAGGTGATCAGCCTACCCTGTCGGTCCCGACAGTTGCCATTGCTATAGTTCGACGGGCTGCGGAAAACGCTGACCTCTCCGGTTTCTTCGAGCCATCGGAGCATTCGATTGTTGGGAATGTCGCTGAAGAGCAGATACCGCCCATCCCCAAACCAAACAGGCCCTTCCGCCCAACGCGTGCCTGTGTAAAGGCGCTCAACGGCAGCGTTGCCGACCTTGTATTTTGTGAACCGCGGATCAATCACTTCCACCGCCGGATCCGGATAGGCCACGAGACTCTTCCGTTCTTGCTCTTCGGCAAGTGCCCAAGGTTTCAGGGCCAGCGCCGTCGCGGCGCCGAGGGTAACGTCCATGAATGTGCGTCTCTGCATGCGTCTGTACCTCGGACGGAAAAAAATGTACGAGGCACCTTATCACGGCCTCTTCGGAAGCGGAATAAACTGCTCCACTAAAGTTTTGGGCTGTGTGGTCGGCGGCTGGAAAATGCGTCAGCGCTGGTCGTCATTTCCGGTCTCCGCGTCAATTAGGATCAGCACGAACGATATTTGTAGTCTTGCGGAATGAGAAGTTGAAGGGAACTTCGAGCTCCCCAATTTCTTTTACAGGTCTCAAGCATCCAGACGGTGCCGCCCAAATGGGGAGATATCCGGTTTAGCTCAGAACACAAGGTTTTGCTGAGCTGGGGCCGATGCCGGGCGAAACCCAAGTTGCTCCCAGAGCCAACCCGTCGCCAGCGGGTGGTCCCCCCACGCGCCCGACAGATAAGTCAAGCAGATGACGGCTTCCTCATCGCTGCCGACCGCGTAAGTCTCTGGGATTTCGACGGGCACAGGCCACCGGAACGTCGACGCCGTTCAAGCAAGGACCGGTGTTTGCCGTGTTGCAGCGGAAAATGCTGGTCAGGTAGTCCGACCGGAAAAGACCTCTCCTGCTGCTTTCAAACTGGGCACGTCCGGATAATCCGTGTTCGCGCCATCCGCGTTGTAGTCGCACCTAGAATAAGAGGCCGCACAGTTCACCGAAAACGGCGGTCCGCTCTGAAGAATCGTTGGTGAGCTCCCACTTGCCTAGTATTTTATTTAGAGCTCCGCTGCCGCGCGGACTCGGTACCGGCCACAAGGTCGTAAACGCGAACCTGTGCCGGATGTCGAAATCGGCAAGCCCGCGTTCGCGGCTGTCGTTATATGCCTCGGCGCGCACGGGTGCGTCGTGTTTGCTGGACTGATCAATGGCCTTACCAAATGTGTATGCAGCATCGAAGTCTAAGCCATGCCCAGCACGCTTCTTCAGTGCCGCCGTCATTCCATGATAGTGGCTGTTCTCAGGATTCGATCTTTCCGGCAGAAGTTGACGATGACTTGGGGGCATTTGGGCTGAAAATTCTACGAACACCCGTGCAGGCGAGGGCCAATGCCTACTGTGAACGATTGATCGGAAGCATGAGGCGCGAGTGCCTGGACTGGGTGGTCCCGCTGAGAGAAAAGCACCTGCGGAGAATTCTGCGGGAGTGGGTTGTGCATTACAATCGCGGACGCCCGCATGCCAGTCTTGGTCCGGGAATTCCAGAAGCGGAGACTACGCAACAGCTAAGCCCGAAGCATCCCGGACACGAATTGCCGCCGGATTGTCGGATAAGAATTAAGGAAGTACTCGGCGGACTGCACCACGAATATCCGCTGGAGAAGGTCGCCGCGTGAGATCGAACGCACTTTCTGGGGGCCACAAGGGTAGTTGGAACGCCGCTGTCTGACCGTCTGAGTCCTGTTCCTTTGAACGGTGTATTGAGCACTGAAACCATGGCCTCGCTAGCATGCTTCACACTACTGTCCTAGCTAAGCTAGCTCTTATGACAAGCGCGCACGACTACCTTGTGACTGCAGTATAGAGATAGCCTTCGAGTCGAAGGAGACAAACTCTTCTGCACCCAGCCAGTCGCCTTCATAAGCAATGATACCGTCCGCGAAATCTCCGCCGGCATCGAGTATGGACAGACCTGCCTCGACCGCTGGTCGATTCATCACAACGTTAGCGCCGTTCATCAGGCGATGAATCGCATCGGAGATATCAGACACAGATTTCTTATAACCTCGACGAAGCACCCACACAAATTCACAGAGAACCGGAATAGGCACGGCAACAAGATCGGCCTCCTGCAGGACCTTTGCAGCTCGCCGGGCTTGATGGACGTCGTCTTGAACAGCAGCTCTGACGAGCACGTTGGTGTCGGCGGTGATTTTCATTTAGCTTTTGCCCATCCCCGGATCGCGATCGCACTGATTTCATCGATCGTGAGCTTCCGCCCTCCTTTTTGCGATAGACAGCCGATGAAATCAGCAATCGTGCCATTCGGCGCAACCGCTTTCACAATGATCCGGCCATCTGGTAATTTGTCGGCTTCAATTTTTTCCCCGGGACCGACGCCAAGATGCTTTAGCAGATCCCGCTTGAGCGTAACCTGGCCCTTTGTAGTAATCGTGAGAGTGGTCATACATCTACCGCTTGGCTACCGAGAATACATTGTAAGGCAGTTTTGCCTTACTGTCTAGTGGGAGCCTTACAACCGCTCACAACCGTGTCGCCAGCGCCTGAAATCTCTAATGATCTCTTCCTCGGAGATTTCCCCTGCAGCCAGGGTTTCCAGCAGATGAGGTGCTGCCTCCTTGAGGGCTGCCTGTTCTGCTTCCGTGCGCTTGCGTCGTGCAGGAATCTAACAGCCGACGGTATCACCGTGGCGCGTGATTGCCAGCGGTTGCTCGGCCTGCGGCAGATGGCTGGCGAGCTTCTCACGGAACTCTCTAATCTCAACCTTTACCGTCCCCATTTGCCGTGGGGCGCGTACCCCCGTCGCAGTACATCGTCCAAACTCTAGCCAGATTTGGCCGGCGAGCCGGTTTGATCGGCCGCCCCAACGGATGAAACAGAATTGACCATGATTACGTCGACCTCGAAATTGACCTGCTGCGAACATTCGTACTGGCCGTCGGGCACTGAACCTCATCCACACTCCGCATAATCGAATTTCGATCACGACTCTCGATAGGTAAGGAGGTGACGTCAGCTGATCAGGGCCTTCTGCTCAGAGTCTTATCAGACTGCACATTCTCCCTCACGCATGTGACGAACCAATTTGGGTTTGGAAATGATTCAAGAGACGTCGCCTCATGGCTACCCGGCTGAGCCCTGGCGAATGGGAGTCACGGTGCCCCAGCAAGATGCTAAATCGCGCACTTGCACCCGTCTGCGTACTATTCGCGTGCTGTTTGCGGTTTCTGGACTTGCATCAGGCGCAATCCGCCTTGGCCGAGGAGGGTATGACCGAGGCGAATACCTGACAAAGGTTGCAACAGTTCAAACTGCAGCTCGGCTAGTCGACAAAAACCTACATCGCCACGCAGTCCTGCACTCCGCCTCGCATCCTCAAGATTCACGCGTCACGAGCTAACACCGATGGCTCATTCGTCAATTTCCTTACGCACATTGCCCAATCTGTCCAGTTTCGGAATTTCAAACTGCAGGTCAGTTTCGGAGGATCGGAGCTGGCGGCCAACGGCAAGTTTTCCACAGAAAGGCGAGTCAATGCTCATCCCAATCACTCATCCGGATGAGCATTGGATTCGGTCCCTCTGATAGCCGCATGATGTAGCAACCTTGGGATACATACCGCTGGCTAGGACCAAAATTCAGCAGTTCGTAATCCGTATATTCCTGCACCTCCATCATGTCGATCAGATCGAGAAGATAGTCGCGATAGAAATTCCGCTCCATGCGCACCAGAGCATCCGCCAGCACGGCCGTTACGAAGCCCGTTTTGGAAGCGATTCGGCGGTCATTCTTTTGGTACTCCTTGTTCACTACCGTAGGCCGTGGTCTGCCCATTCTCGGAGGGAGCGTTCTCGCCCCAGGCTCCCGGAAAGGGTAGGCAACATAGGTGAATGAGCGCGCGTCCGAAGGTAGGTCCCAGAGGCGCCCCCCCATAAGGGTGGAGGAAAGGAAAACGAAGGCGGGACGCTTGGTACCGGTGGCGAGGGAGCGCAGGGCGTCATAGGAATCCGGTCCCGTCCAGAGCATCAGGGCGGAGTCCTTCCCCGCGGGAACCAATCTCGAAAGCGATTCGCCAGTAAGCGGCTGCCCCTTTCCCAGGCTAAGGGTCTTCAACGGTTTTTCGCCGGTGCCTCCCCACACATCCTGGAACCCCGCGGCGAGGGCCCTTGCCTCCGGGCCAGGACCCAACACTTGTACGAGGTTCCAAGGACGGGTCGAGTCGATTGTCTTGGACAAGTAACGGGCGACCGCCTCGCCTTCCCGGTAGTAGCCCTTGGAGAAATACACTGTGTAGTAGTCGGTCCGGGAGATCTCGGGCAAATCCGTGATGGGGAGTATGCACGGGATCTGGCGGTCCTCACAGAATTGATGGATCGGTTTCCAGGTATCGTTCGAAAGGCCTCCGACCAACGCGAAGACGGGCTCGGCGCGGTAGAAGTCCTCCAGCTGGGCACGCCATGTGTTGGGTGGCCCCGTGAGAAGCCAGTGAGCGAGCGTCCAAGGGCGAAAGCTTAGGAACATGACCCCCATGGGGACCGTCTGGCCCATGAGCCCAGTAGCGGACCCTAAATTGTTGTGCCACCGGACGCTTCCATCCAGGGACTCGAGCATCGCATCCCTGTCTTGCTGGTCGACATCGTCCGTGACGACCGTGGCCAGGGCCAGACTGGTCTCTGTCACTCCAGGGGAGGGCTGGCTGGAAAGCTGCTTCAGATAGTGGATGAGAATCGCCATGTCCCGGTCGCTCAGAGGGTATTTGGGCATGATGGGGTTGAAAGGACGGCCATTGGGGTCGATCCCCTTTCGGATGGCCCTGCTCAAGGTACCGTCCGCATATGCGGGACGAAGCGGGGGGGCTGAAACCGCAGAGGCAGGATTTCCGCCCGTTCAGCAGGCGACAGGCTTGGAAAGGAGCGATAGAGCGGCTGGAACAGGTTCGGCCCATTGATTGGCAGGGTTCGGAGCCCTCCCTCCTCGGTCCCCAAACCGCTTCTCGTGTGGCAGCTTGCACAGGCAAAGGTCGTTCCGGGCAGGGAGACGCCGCCTGGCATCGCAACCATCATCGGTTTGCCTGAGGGAAGGATGCCTATCCGGTACATCCTTTCTCCATCGATCAGCGTCTGTTCCATCGACACACCGACGACGGCCTTCTTCCTCTCCTTGGCACCAGTGCCCGCCCGGGCGAAGCCGCTCAGGAATAGAACGCAGAATCCCACCAGGGCGGTTCGGCGCCAGTTCCGCAGCGTCTGGGTCGATAGCGTCTGGGTCGATCCAGGCAGGGGAAATTTCACCAGGTCATCCTTCATGTGCCCGTCCGTCCCGCATCTCGATAACCCTTCCCGCGAGCTTGGCGAGGTTGGCGTTGTGGGTCACCATGACGATGGTAAGCCCTGCGCTTCTGTTCAAGTGCCGCAGGACCTCGCCTATCTCCATCGTCCTCTTCGTGTCGAGGCTCCCCGTCGGCTCGTCGGCAAGGAGGATCTTCGGGCGGTTGATGAGCGCCCTGGCGATGCTCGCCCGTTGCATCTCACCCCCTGAAATCTCACCCGGCAAATGGTTCATACGGTGCTCCAAGCCGAGCATGCTCAGCAATTTCTCCGCCTCTCCGTCCGTTCCGGGCTTGCGGTAAAAGGCCAGAGGGAGTGTTACATTTTCCCTCACAGTCAGCGTGGGGATGAGGTAGAAATTCTGAAAAATGTAGCCGAAGACCTCCCGCCGGATCCGGGTGAGTTTCCGCTCGCTGACGATCTTCCCGCCGCCGAATATCCTTCGGCTGTCAAGGTCGAGCTCACCCGCCGTCGGATTATCAAGACAACCGAGCAGGTTCACGAGGGTGGTTTTCCCCGAGCCGGAAGGGCCCGTGAAGGAAATGAAATCCGCTTCTTGGATTTTCAACGACACCCCATCGAGCGCGTGGATTTCCTCAGTTCCCCGCTGGTAGGTGCGCCTGAGCCCGCGTGCTTCAAGCGTTATCCCTTTCTGGCTCGTCATACCGCGCTCCGGATCGTTTCCAATGGCCGCACTCTGCCCGCCTTCCATGCTGGGTAAGCGCCGCTCAGGAGTCCAACCACCCCGACGACTCCAATCGTCAGCAATGCCAACTTCAGGTCGATCTCCACCAACCCCCCTTTGGGCGCGTAGGGCAGAACCCGCCGGGCCAGAGCGTCAGCGCCCCGTGCGAACGCGAAGGCGAGGCCGACCCCCGCGATCCCGCCGCCCGTGCAGAGGATCAGCGTTTCTGTCCATACCAGGAGAAAAATGTCGCTCGGCATTGCCCCCATCGTTTTCAGGACTCCGATCTCCTGCAGCCTCTCGACAACGGACATAAGGACTGTGTTTGCAACCCCGGCCATCGCGATGAGGAGCGCGATCACGGCGATCGAGAAGACCATCACACGGGTCGTGGACACAAGTGTCATGATGGTCTGTTTGACCTGGCTGAAGCTCACCACCTGCACATTCGGGAGCTGATAGAGCCTGCCTTCCAGTCCGGCCACATCGGCACCCTTCTTGACTCTTATCCCGATGGTGGTGATCTTGTCCGTCTCGGAGATGTTCTGCAGCGTCTTCAAGGGGACGAAAATGGTGCCGTCGTCTTGAGTACCGGTCCGCTCCAAGATTCCCACCACCTTGAGCTGG
>Ga0209152_10000043_pt1 | contig 62206 bp, 66 predicted proteins | sample GraSoiAngelo_107_FD_185873 | JGI IMG/M metagenome (GOLD analysis project Ga0209152, IMG submission 185873) | Grasslands soil microbial communities from the Angelo Coastal Reserve, California, USA - 14_0903_09_30cm (SPAdes) (version 2) | ecosystem: Environmental > Terrestrial > Soil > Grasslands...
AATGCGGATCGCGCGTCTCCTGATCGCGGCCCGAACCCCGGCCCGAGTCGAGCTCCTGGTCGTGCCGACGATCAACCCCGACGGCGTTGCCGCCGGCACCAGGGGCAACGCCCACGGCGTCGACCTCAACCGCAACTTCCCCTTTCGCTGGCGGCCGCTCGACGGCGGCGAATATTCCGGCACCGGGCCCCTCTCTGAGCCAGAGTCCCGTGCCGCCTACCGCCTCATCCTCCGCGAGAAGCCCGACGTGACGATCTGGTTCCACCAGCCCTTCGGTCTCGTCGATCGGCCCGCGGGGAATCCCTTCGCCGCACGGCGCATCTCGCGGCTGATCGGCTTCCCCCTCGTCCGGCTCCGTGGTCCTTACCCCGGCAGCGCCTCCCGCTGGCAGAACCACCACTTCCCGCAGAGCACCGCCTTCGTGGTCGAGCTACCGCGGCAAGTAAGCGCCGCGCTCGTGACGCGCAGCGCAGCAGCCGTTCGCTCCCTCGCTTCGGAGCTTGCGAGCCCAGCCGTCGCGGCCGGGTTGGCGACCGGCTAGAGGTTGCCGATCTCGGATGCGATTTCCGCCGCGGCCGCTTTGGCGTCGGCGAAGAGCATCGAGGTGTTCGGTTCGTAGAAGAGGTCGTTATCGATGCCGGCGAAGCCGGGGCTGAGCGAGCGCTTGATCACGATCACCTCTTGGGCCTCGGAGACTTCGATGATCGGCATCCCGGCGATCGGCGAGTCCGGATCGTTTTTCGCCGCTGGGTTGGTGACGTCGTTGGCGCCGACGACCACGGCGACATCGGTGCGCGACATCTCCGGGTTGATCTCCTCCATCTCCTTCAGGTTCTCGTAGGCGACGTCGGCCTCGGCGAGGAGGACGTTCATGTGGCCCGGCATGCGGCCGGCGACCGGGTGGATCGCGTAGTTGACCGTCACCCCGCGCTTTTCCAGCTCGTCGGCGACCTCCTTGATCGCGTGCTGGGCCTGGGCGACGGCGAGGCCGTAGCCGGGGACGATCACGACCGAGTCGGCGTAGGCGAGCTTGATCGCCGCATCCTGGGCGCCGATCGAGACGTGGGGCTTTTCCTCGCCCGTCCCGCCGCCGCCACCCGAAGGCGCGCCGCCGAAGCCGGAGAAGAGGATGTTGGAGACCGAGCGGTTCATCGCCGTCGCCATCTCCAGGGTGAGGATCGTTCCAGAGGAGCCGACCAGGGTGCCGGCGACGATCAGGGCCACGTTGTCCAGGGCGAAGCCGGCGGCCGCGGCGGAAAGGCCGGTGAAGGCATTCAGCAGCGAGATTACGACCGGCATGTCGGCGCCGCCGATCGGCAGGACGACGAGGTTGCCGAGGATCGCCGCAAGGACGAGCAGAAGGATGAAGAGGCCCTGCGAGGGCGACTCGTGGTCGACCGCGAGGATGACGCAAATGACGACGATCGCGAGCAGCAGGACGGCGTTGATCACCTGCTGGCCGGGCGCCGCGATCGGCCGGGTCGGGATCAGGTCCTGGAGCTTGGCGAAGGCGATGTTCGAGCCCCAGAAGGAGACCGAGCCGACGACGCCGGCGAAGATGACCGGAATCAGCTCGTCGAGCGGGAAATCCTCGCCGAGCGAGATCCCGTGACGGATCTCCGACCAGGCGATCAGGGCGACGGCGCCGCCGCCGACGCCGTTGTAGAGGGCGACCATCTGAGGCATCTCGGTCATCTGCACGCGGATCGAGGCGATGACGCCGACCGCGGTGCCGATTCCGAGACCGAGGAAGATCAGGCCCCAGTTGCCCATCCCGTCGAGCAAGAGGGTGGTGACGATGGCGACCGCCATGCCGACGGCGGCGATCAGGTTGCCGCGTTTGGCCGTGGTCGGGTGGGTGCCCTGTTTGATCCCGATGATGAAGAGCGAGAAGGCGACGATGTAGAGGGCGGTCGCCGCGTCGCCGCCCGGCTGGAAAACGGCCTCGACCATCAGGCGCCGCCCTTCCCGTCAGAGGAGGCTTTCGGTTTCGGCTTTTTGGCGAACATGCCCAACATCCGGTCGGTGACCATGAAGCCACCGACGATGTTGATCGCGCCGAAGGCGACGGCGATCGTCCCGATCACGTACTCGAGCCCGTCGTCGGCATAGCCGAGGACGATCAGGCCACCGAGCATGACGATGCCGTGAATCGCGTTGGTCTGCGACATCAGCGGCGTGTGCAGGGTCGTCGGCACCTTCGAGATGACCTCGAAGCCGACGAAGACGGCGAGGACGAAGATCGTGATCTCGGTCATCAAGCTCATGGCTACTTCGCTGCCCTCTCGTTCTTGATCTCGCCGCTCTGGGTGATGCAGGCGGCGGCGATGATGTCGTCCTCGAAGTCGACTTTCGTCTCGCCCTCCTCGGTGACGATCAGGCCGAGCAGGTTCTCGAGGTTCTTGGCGTAGAGCTGGGAGGCCGGCGCCGGCATCTCGGAGGGGAGGTTGCGGGTGCCGATCACTTTCACCCCGCCCTCGACCACGGTCTGGCCGGGCTGGGTCAGCTCGCAGTTGCCGCCGGTCTCGGCGGCGAGATCGACGATCACTGAGCCCGGGGCCATGTTGCGGACGCCCTCGGCGGTGATCAGCAGCGGCGCCGGGCGGCCCGGGATCGCAGCCGTGGTGACGATGATGTCCTGTTTCGCCGCGTTCTCGGCGAGGGCGTCGCGCACCTGCGCGTTCTCCTCGTCGGTCAGCGGCCGGGCGTACCCGCCCTCCCCCTCGGCGTCGGGGATGAAGTCCAGTTCCAGCGGGCGACCGCCGAGCGAGGCAATCTGCTCCCAGGCAGCGCGGCGGATGTCGAAGCCGGTGACGATCGCGCCGAGGCGCTTGGCGGTGGCGACCGCCTGCAGGCCGGCGACGCCGGCGCCGAGGACGAGGACCTTGGCCGGGGGCACGGTGCCGGCGGCGGTGGTCATCATCCCGAAGAAGCGGCCGGACTCGCGGGCGCCGATCAGGGTCGCGGCGTAGCCGGCGGCGGCGGCCTGCGAGGAGAGCGCGTCCATCGCCTGGGCGCGGGTCGTGCGCGGGATCGCCTCCATCGCGAAGGCGGTGACGCCGGCGCTGGCAAGAGCTTTGTTCGTGTCCGCCGCAACCCAGGGGTTGAGGTGGGAGATGAAGAGCTGGTTGCCGTTCAGCTTCGAGATGTCCTCGGCGCTGGGGACGGCGACGTGGAGGACGATGTCGGCGCCCCAGGCGGCGTCGGCGGCACCGACCGTGGCCCCGGCCTCCTGGTAGGCGGCGTCGGTGTGGCCGGCGGCCTCTCCGGCCCCGGACTCGACGACGACGTCGACCTTCTCGTTCTTCTTCAACGATTTGACGACGTCGGGGATCAGCGCGACACGGCGCTCCCCAGCAGCGGTCTCTTTTGGCACTCCGATCTTCATGGCGCGGCGCGGGAGGATATGCGATCAGGCCAGGAGGGTGCCCCGACCCCTGCCGATCAGGCGGAGACGCCCGCCAGGGTGGCCAGTCGCTCCAGCGTGTGCTCCTGCTGGGAGCGCTCGACATGCACCGGCGAGCAGATCAGGCGGTCGATGCCGGCACCGCGGAAGCGCTCGATCCGCTCCGCGACCTCGGCCTCGGTCCCGACCAGCGAGGTGGCCTCGACGATCTCGTCCGGCATCGCCTCGAAGGCGCCGGCGCGGTCGCCGTCCTGGAAGCGCTGCTGGACCTCATCGGCGACCTCGCCGAAGCCGAAGCGGTGGGCGAGGTCGACGTAAAAGTTCGTTTTGCGGCTGCCCATGCCGCCGAAGTAGAGGACAAGGCCGGCCTTGACGACGTTCTTCGCCGCCTCGAGATCGCCGTCGATCGCGACCTGTAGCGAGGGGCTGACCTCGAGGTCGGAGCGTTGGCGGCCGCCCTTGGCGAAGCCCGCCTCCAGGTGCTCGCCCCAGGTCGCCTCGAAGGCGTCGACGCTGAAGAAGATCGGGATCCAGCCGTCGCAGATCTCAGCTGCCATCTCCACCGATTTGCGCCCGATCGCGCCGACGAAGACGGGGATCTCGTTGCGCAGCGGATGGAAGTTCAGCTTCAGCGGCTTGCCCTCGCCGCCGGGCAGCGGCAGCGTGTAGTGCTCGCCCTGGTGGTTGACGGGGCCCTCGCGGGCGATGATCTCCCGCACCACTTCGATGTACTCGCGGGTCCGCCCCCAGGGCTTCGCGTACGGGACGCCGTACCAGCCCTCTGAGACCTGCGGGCCCGAGGGGCCGAAGCCGAAGAGGAAGCGACCGCCGGAGAGTTTGTCGATCGTCGCCCCGGCCATCGCCGCCGCCGCGGGCGGGCGCGCCGGCACCTGCATGATCGCGGCGCCGAGGTTGATCTTCTCGGTCTGCGCCGCCAGCCAGGCGAGGACGCTGACGACGTCGGAGCCGTAGGACTCCGCCGCCCAGACGGACTCGTAGCCCAGACCCTCGGCGGTGCGGACGATTTCCGCGGCCTCCTCGCCGGCCGGGCCGATCCCCCAGTAACCCAGGTTGAGTCCAAGCTTCAGGCCCATAGTTCCCGCACCCTATTGAATAGGGGTCGAATGGGTAACGGCCAACCCAGCGTGGACCAGGGACTCTCCAGCAAGGAGGCGCAAGCGCGCCTGCGCAAGTTAGGGCCGCCGGCCCAGGACTCCTCGCGCTCGCTGGCGAGCATCGTCGCCGCCAATGTCTTCACCCTCTTCAACGCGATCATCGCCGGCTTCTTCGTCCTCGACATCGGGCTCGGGCTCTACGCCGACGCGATCTTCGGCCTGATCGCCGTCGTCAACTCCAGCATCGGCATCTACCAGGAGAAGAAGGCGAAGGAGACGCTGGACGAAATCGCCGTCCTCGTCGCCCCCCACGCGCGGGTGGTCCGCGACGGAGCCGAGATGGAGCTGATCGCCAACGAGGTCGTGCCCGGCGACCTGATCGCGGTCGGCCCCGGCGACCAGCTCGTCGCCGACGGCGAGGTCTCCGAATCCCGCGGGCTGACGATGGACGAGTCCCTGCTGACCGGCGAGTCCGACGGGATCCAGAAGGATGACGGCGACCGCGTGCTGTCGGGTTCCTTCTGCGTCTCCGGCTCCGGCCATTACATCGTCGACGCGGTCCGCGAGGAGAGCTACGCCGGCAAAGTCGCGGGCGAGGCAAAGACCTTCCGCCACCCGCCCTCCCCCCTGCAGGAGGAGGTGAACCGGGTGATCCTCGCCTCCACCTACATCATGGTGCCGCTGGCGATCGTCCTCATCCTCAGCCTGAAGCTGCGGGCGGTACCGCTCGAGGAGGCGGCGCAGACGGCCACCGCCGGGCTCGTCACCCTGATTCCCGAGGGTCTCGTCCTGCTGATGAGCGTCACCTTCGCGGTCGCCGCCAAACACCTGGCCAAACGGGACACGCTGGTGCAGCAGATGAGCGCGACCGAGAGCCTCGCCTCGGTCGACACGGTCTGCGTCGACAAGACCGGGACCCTGACCGCGGGCGAATTGCGGCTGACCACGGTGGAGTACGCCGACGGCGTCGATCCCAAGTCCGGGGCGGCGGCGCTGGGGCGCTTTGCCGCCAGCGCCGGCAACCGCAATGGGACGCTGGAGACGATCGCCGAGGAGTTCCCAGGGAAACCCGGGACGGTGCGCGGCGAGGTCCCGTTCTCCTCGGAGTGGAAGTGGAGCGGCGTCTCCCTCGACGGCGGCAGCGACGGCGGGACCTACGTGCTGGGAGCGCCCGACATCCTCGCCGAGTCGGGGGCGCTGAGTCTGCCGCCGCGGCTGGCCGAGAAGCTGAAAGAGGAAACCGCCGCGGGGCGGCGCGTCGTCGCCTTCGGCCAGAGCAGCGAGACGCTGCCCGAGGACCCGGCCGCCAAGGGGGCGCCGCAGCTGACGCCGCTGGCGCTGGTCGTGCTGGAGGAGACGCTGCGGCCCGATGCCGCCGAAACGGTCGCCTACATGCGCGAGGAGGAAGTCGACCTGAAGCTGATCTCCGGCGACGCCGCCGCGACCGTGACCGCGGTCGCCTACGCGGTCGGCGTACCGCAGGACGCCGGAGTGATCGAGGGGCCGGACCTGCCCGAGGACGAGGAGGGCTTGGCGAAGGCCGCGACCGAGAACACGATCTTCTGCCGGATCAAACCTGAGCAGAAGAAAGCGCTGGTCGGGGCGCTGGTCGCCGCCGGGCGCTACGTGGCGATGATCGGCGACGGCGTCAACGACGTCCCGGCGCTGAAGCGGGCGCGGATGGCGGTGGCGATGGGCTCGGGGACGCAGGTGACCAAAGGCGTCGCCGACGTCGTCCTGCTCAAAGACCAGTTCTCGCGGCTGCCGGAGGCGATCGGGCAGGGACGGCGGATCGCCCGCAACATCCACCGCCTCGGCCGCCTTTACCTAACGAAGACGGTCTACGCGGCGACGCTGATCCTGCTCGTCGCGGTGCCGGGCTTCGTCTTCCCCTTCCTGCCGCGACATCTGACTGTCGCCGCCCTGCTGACGATCGGGATCCCCTCCTTCGCGCTGGCGCTGCTGCCCTCGGAGGGGCCGCTCTACCGCGGCCGCCTGCTGCGGGCGCTGGCGGCCTTCGCGGTCCCGGCCGGGATCTCGACGGCGCTCGCCTCGATCCTCTCCTTCTTCCTCGTCGATACCGTCGCCGGCGGCACGCTCGCCGAGGGCAGAACCGCAGCGACCTCGACCCTGATCGCGCTGGGTCTCGCCTTCATCCTCCTGCTCGAGCGCGGCCCCGGCCGCGAGCACATCGCGATCCAGAGCAACATGTTGGCGATGGTGCTGGCGCTCGGCGGCGCCTACGCGGGCATCCTCGCCCTCCCCTTCCTGCGCGACTTCTTCGACCTCGTCCTGCTCGGTCCCGGCGAATGGTTCCTCGTCTTCCTCTCGGTCGCGATCGGGCTGACGATCTCCAGCCTGCTCTGGAAAGTCCCTCAAATAGAAGCTTTGGAAGTTCCCGAGGAACGGGTGGATGCCCCCGCTTCTCCAGCGGGCCAGTAGAGAGGTGGAAATCTTCGACTAAGGGCCATGGGGCGGCGGGTACCTGGGACCTACCGTGCGACCATGGCGACGACCTTGAAGCCGGCCCGGCCCTCCCCAGGAGCCGGCGGGTACCCGCTCGACGCGGGGCACTTCGACGAGGCGTTCGCCGCGACCGGGGCTCCGCGCCGTCCCTACGCGGAGCTGCTCGACGCGCTCGCGCGGTGCGACTTGGCTGCGCTGCGCGAGCGCGTCCGGTCCAACGTCCGCGCGGCGGGGCTGCAGTTCGGCCCCGACCGCGAGATCGACGTCGACCCGGTGCCGCGGCTGCTCACCGCCGAGGAATGGGAGGCGGTGGAGCCGGGGCTGCGACAGCGGGCGCGGGCGCTGAACGCATTCGTCACTGACGCCTACGGGCCGCAGCGGATCTTCGACGCCGGGGTCGTCCCCCGCCGCCTGCTCGAGACCTCAGAGGGCTACGAACCGGTGATGCGCGGGCTGATCGATCCCGAGGCGCCGCCGGCCACCGTCGCCGGTCTCGACCTCGTCCGCGACGGGGACGGCGAGTTCCGGGTCCTCGAGGACAACCTGCGGATGCCCTCGGGCGCCTGCTACGCCTTCGCCGTCCGCGAAGTGGTCGCGCCGGAGCTAGAGACCGAGCTGCGGCCGCATGACCTCGACCAGGGCTACGTCGAGGCGATGCGGGCGGCGATCCTTGCCGCCGCTCCCGACGGCCGCGGCGAGCCCAAAGCGGTGATCCTCAGCGACGGCCCCGAGAACGGGGCCTGGTACGAGCACGAGCGCTTCGGCCGCGAGCTGGGGCTGGCGGTGGTGGCGCCGGAGCAGCTCGAGGCGAGCCGCGGCCGGCTCTTCGCCCGCCGCGGCCGCGAGCGCGAGCAGATCGACGTGATCTACCGGCGCCTCGACGAAGACCGGCTCTGCGAGCCGGACGGCTCCCTTACTGACCTCGGCGAGCTGCTGCTGCCGGCGCTGCGCTCGGGGCGGGTGCGCTGCCTCAACTGCTTCGGGACCGGCCTCGCCGACGACAAGCTCACCCACGCCTACGTCGAGCGGATGGTCGAGTTTTACCTCGGCGACGAGCCGCTGCTGCGCTCGGTCCCCAGCTTCGACCTCTCCGACGAGAGCGCCCGCGCGGAGGCGATGGAGCGCCTGGAGGAGCTGGTGATCAAGCCGCGGGGCGGCTTCGGCGGCCACGGGGTGACGATCATGCCGCGGGCGACCGAGCCGCAGCGCAAGCGGGCGCTCGGCCTGCTGCGGCGCCGTCCCGAGCACTTCATCGCCCAGGAGACGGTGGCGATCTCCACCCATCCGACGGTCTGCGGCTCCTCCCTGCAGCCGCGCCACCTCGACCTGCGCCCGTTCGTCGTCAGCGGGCCGGAGGGCGAGACGGCGATGACCGGCGGCCTCACCCGCTATGCCCAGAAGGCCGGCGAGATGGTGGTCAACAGCTCTCAGGGCGGTGGCTGCAAGGACACCTGGGTAGTCGACGGGGAGCAAGGATGAAGCGCCGTTCGTTAGCTTCGCTGCAAATGCGACCTTTAATCGGAGTCACGACTTCTGAGGTGCGAGCGCCAGAGCGGGGGACGCCGATCCCCGAGGGGGAGCCGCGGGTCCGCGAGCTGGCGCTGGGGTTGACCTACCTGCGGGCGGTCGAGGCCGCCGGCGGACTGCCGCTGGTGATCCCGCTGCTGGACGGGGAGGCGATCGAGCCGCTGCTCGACCGGCTCGACGGGCTCTGCCTCTCCGGCGGCCCTGACCTCCACCCCGGCAACTACGGCGCCGACCCCCACGCGGAGCTCGGCCCGACCGAGCCCGACCTCGACAGCTTCGAGCTCGACGTCGCCCGCCGCGCCGACGCGCGCGAGATGCCGATCCTGGCGATCTGCCGCGGCACCCAGGCGCTGAACGTGGTCCGCGGCGGCGTCCTCCACCAGCACCTGCCGGAGGTCTCCGAGGTGATCCCGCACCGGCAGATTACCCCCGGGACCGAGACCAGCCACGCGGTCGAGATCGAGCCCGGCAGCCGCCTCGCCCGCGCCCTCGGCTATGAGGAGCTGCGGGTCGCCGACGCGCTCGACGTCAACTCTTTCCACCACCAGGCGATCGACCGGCTCGGCGAGGGGCTGGAGGTGACGGCGCGGGCGCCCGACGGGACGATCGAGGCGATCGAGGACCCGCGGCGGGAGTTCCTGATCGGCGTCCAGTGGCACGCCGAGACGCTCGTCCACCGGCCCTACGAGAAGAGCCTCTTCCGCAACTTTGTCAAGGTCTGCAGGGACGAGGGGAGCGGGTTCCAGGGTCGCAGCGGACGCGAGGTGGCGTGAGCGAGGGGGCCGGCACCATTCCGGCCTGGGCGACCTGGGCCGAGCCGCACGAGCTCGGCCCCTACACGGTGGGGATCGAGGAGGAGGTGATGCTGCTCGACGAGGTCAGCTGGGCGCTGGCGCACCGGATCGACTCGGTCCTGCCGCGGCTGCTCGGGCACGACGGCAGCTTCACGGCGGAGACGCACGGCTCGGCGCTGGAGATTCAGACGGGGGTCCACCCGACGATCGGCGACTCGATCGAGGAGCTGGGGGCGCTGCGCCGCGAGCTGGCGGAGACGCTGCAGCCGCTCTCTATGCGCGCCGCCTCCGCCGGCACCCATCCGTTCGCCGTCTGGCAGGAGATCGTCGTCTCCGCCGGCGAGCGTTACCAGTTCGTCTACGGCTCGATGCGGGAGCTGGCGCGGCGCGAGCCGACCTTCGGCCTCCACGTCCACGTCGCCGTTCCCGACGCCGAAGACGCGGTCCGCGTCGCCAATCGGCTCCGCACCCACATCCCGCTGCTGCTGGCGCTTTCGGTCAACTCGCCCTTCTGGCAGGGTCGGGACACCGGCCTCGCTTCGGCGCGGACGCCGCTCTTCCAGGCGTTCCCGCGGGTCGGGATTCCGCGCGACTTCCAGGACTACGCCGACTACGTCGAGTCGGTCGACGTGCTGATCCGCTCCGGGGCGGTGCCGGAGCCGACCTTCCTCTGGTGGGACGTGCGGCCGCAGCCGCGCTTCGGGACGATCGAGGTGCGGATCATGGATGCGCAGACGAAGCTGGCCGAGACCGCGGCGATCGCGGCACTCGTCCAGTGCATCGTCCGCGCCGAGGTCGAGGAAGCGGCGCACCTCGAACGGTGGATGCCGCAGGAGGTGCTCTCCGAGAACCGTTTCCTGGCGGCGCGCGACGGCATGGACGCCGAGCTGATCGAGCCGGAGCTGGAACGGCGGGTACCGGCGCGGGAGCTGCTGGCCGACCTGGTCGCCGTCTGCCGCCCGCACGCGCAGGACCTCGGCTGCGAGGCGGAGCTGGAACGGGTGCCGGAGCTCGGCGCGCGCACTGGGGCGCAGCGGCAGATCGACCTCGCCCGCTCGCTGGAATCGCTGCCGCGGCTGGTCGGGATGCTGGCGAGCGACTTCCTGGCGCGCGGCTAGCCAGCCGGCGGCAGGACGAACTGGGAGACGATCAGGTTCGCTGCCAGGCGCGGCTTTGAGCCCTCGCGGCGGCGCTCGATCCGGACCTCGATCACGACCGTGCTCTTGCCGACGTGGAGCGGCTCGGCTCGGGCCTCGATCTCGTCGCCGAGGATGCCGGCGGCAAAGACGTTCAGCTTCAGCTCGATCGTCGTGAAGTTGTGGCCGGGCGGGATGCAGCGGAAGGTCGACCAGGCGGCGACGGTGTCGCCGAGCGCGGTCCAGACGCCGCCGTGGACGAAGCCGCCGGGGTGCAGGTGGCGCTTGTCGACGACGATGCTGCCGCGGGCGTGGGAGTCCTCGACCTCGAGCGGCTCGATTCCGAGGTCGCCCGGGAAGCTGCCGGGCAGGAAGGCGCGGACCGACTCCGGGGTGATCATCGAGCTCGGGTGCGGAGAGTCGCTCATCGCCGCGGCAGCTTAATCATCAAGAACAGGATCTAAGAACAAGATCTACGGGTCGAGCCCGAAGCCTTCGAGGCCGTGGTCGCCGTAGGGCTCGTCGCGCTCGCGCACCGCCTCGCGAAAGCCCGCTTCGGAGGCGCGGCGGACGAAGGCGTGGCCCTCCTCGGTGTGACGGGCGACGCCGTCGAAGAAGGTGCCGAGGACCTGGGTCTGGGTGAGGCCCTGGGCGTGGAGGGTCTGGTTGACCAGCAGCTTCATCATCACCAGCTGGTTGATCGGCATCCGGGCGACGCGCTCGAGCAGGCGCTCGAAGCGCTCGTCGAGCTCGGCGGCGGGCGCGGCCTCGGTCGCCAGCCCCCACTCCGCCGCCTCGGCTCCGGTTAGCGAGTCGCCGGTGAGGAGCAGGCGCTTGGCCCGCATCGGCCCCAGCCGGCTCGCCCACATCGAGGTGGTTGGCGAACCCCAGACACGCGCCGGCGGGTAGCCGATCTTGGCGTCCTCGGCGATGACCAGGAGGTCGGAGCAGAGCGCCATGTCGGTGCCGCCGGCGACGCAGTAGCCGTGGACCTTGCAGAGGACCGGCTTCTCGGAGTGGAAGAGGCTCATGAAGCCGCGGACGTTGCGGCTCATAAACTGGTAGTCGGTGACCGGGTCCCAGTTCGAGTCCGGCACGTGGTTGGCGCCAATCACGGCCGGGTCGAGGGGCGAGCCGGGCGGCGTCGCGCCTCCCTCCCCCAGCTCGCTCATGTCGCCCTCGGCCGAGGCGACGAGGTCGTAGCCGCCGCAAAAGCCCGTGCCGTTGCCGGCCAGCGCGATCGCGTGCACCTCGGGGTCGAGGTTCGCCCGCTCGACGCACTCGGCCAGCTCGACCGGCATCTGAGAGGTGATGCCATTGCCCCGCTCGGGGCGGTTCAGGGTGATCCGCGCGACGCGGCCGTCGGTCTCGTAGAGGAGCGTCTCCACGAGCCGACCCTAACGCTGGTTGGTGAGTTGTAGGGGTCATAGCCCCCACAACTCACCAATCGCGGCTTAGTTGAGGCGTTCCACCAACATCGCCTTGCCCTGCCCACCCGCTACGCACATCGTCTCCAGGCCGACCTGCTTGTCGTCGGTCTCGAGCACGTTCAGCAGCGTTCCCATGATCCGGGCGCCGGTCATCCCGAAGGGGTGGCCGAGGGCGATCGCGCCGCCGTGGGTGTTGAGCTTGTCTTCGTCGATCCCGCATTCGGCCATGATCGGGATCACCTGAGCCGCGAAGGCCTCGTTCAGCTCGACCCGGTCGACGTCGGAGATCGACATCCCGGCGCGGTCGAGGACCTTCTTGATCGCGCCGATCGGGGCGACGCCCATCAGCTCCGGCTCGTTGCCGTGGGTGGCGGCGGTGATGATCCGGGCGCGCGGCTTCAGGCCCAGCTCTTTGGCTTTGTCGGCGCTCATCAGCAGCACCGCGGCGGCGCCGTCGTTGAGCGGGCAGGAGTTACCGGCGGTGACGCCGCCGCCGCCCTCGAAGGCCTCCGGCAGTTCGGAAAGCTTCTCCAGGGTCGAGGAGGCGCGGGGACCGTCGTCCTTGGTCACTTCGGTCCCGTCCTCGAGCTTGACGGGGACGATCTCGCGGTCGAAGAAGCCGTCTTCCTGAGAGCGGACGGCGAGTTCCTGCGAGCGCTGCGCGAACTTATCCATGTCGGCGCGGCTGACCTCGTACTTCTTGGCGACGTTGACGGCGGTGATGCCCATGTCGATGTAGGCGTTGGGCTGGCCGTTCTCGCCGATCAGGTTGGGGTTGCGATCGGCGGCGCCGGCGGGCTCGGTGCGCTCGTTGAACTTGCTCACCCACTCGACTCCGACCGCGAGGTAGGCGTCGCCCTCGCCGGCCTTGATCGCGTTGCCGGCGTGGCGGATCGCGTCGAGACTGGAGGAGCAGTAGCGGGAGACAGTTACCCCGTTGACCTCCTGCGGCAGCTTCTCGCTGAGCAGGGAGATGATGCGGCCGATGTTGAAGGCCTCGAGGCCCTGCGGCATGCCGACGCCGCAGAAGACGTCTTCGATCAGCGCCGGGTCGACGTCGGGGTTGCGCTCGAGCAGCTGGTCGACCACGTAGGCGCCCATCTCCTCGGGCCGCAGCTGGGCCAGCGAGCCCTTGAAGGCACGGCCGATCGGCGTGCGGATGGTGTCGACGATTACTGCTTCGGGCATTCCTTATCTCCTTCGAGGCTTGGCAAGGGCTTGCGACTGCGGGGGCAGGGTAGTTGACGCTGAGCGTCGGCGTCTCGTGCGGATTCGCACGAAGTTTGGCGGGAGCGTCATGGACCTGCGTTACATTCGCCTCAATCCACCTCGCCCGGAAGGCGAGATCTGCCGCCTAGCGGCAACGAAAGGAGGGCCCCTTCATGCCTGAGGGTTACTGCGTCAAGGAGCGCAAGAAGGTCGAGATCAAAGACGCCAAACAGGTGACGATGAAGAACGGTCGTCCGGCGATCCAGGGTGTCTGCCCGGACTGCGGGACGAAAATCTTCAAGATCGGAAAGCTCGAATAGGGGCTCTCTTAGGAGGTATTTGAACCCGGCGCTGCCGGGGAGCGTATGCCGGGTCGGATGATCCAGCTTGGAAATTCGACCCGGGGCGCGCTCAGCCGCGAGCGAGACGTCCGCGAGGCCTACGCCGCCCACTCCGGTGAGCTGTACGGCTTCGCGGTCCGCTCGCTGGGAGACGCCGGCCTCGCCGAAGAGGCGGTGCAGGAGACCTTCGTCCGCGCCTGGCGGGCGGGGGACCGGTTCGACCCGAAGATCGGGTCGTTGCGGACGTGGCTTTTCGCGATCCTGCGAAACGTCGTCATCGACCTCGGGCGGGCGCGGTCGGTGCGGCCGCGGGTCGCCGAGGGCGGGGTCGAGCCGAGCGTCGAGCCGCTTGATGAGGCGCTGACCGCCTGGCAGGTCGAGGAGGCGATGCGGCGGATCGGCGAGGACCACCGGCGGGTGATCGTCGAGACCTACTACCGGGGACGGCCGTACGCCGAGGTGGCGGCGGAGCTGGGCGTGCCGGAGGGAACTGTGAAGAGCCGCGTCTATTACGGGCTGCGGGCGCTGCGGGTCGTGCTCGAGGAGATGGGCTATGAAGACTAGGAACGACTGCCGCGAGTGGCGCGAGCTGCTCGGCGCGTATGCGCTCGGGCATCTGGAGGGTGACGAGCGGGCGGGGCTGGAGGCGCACCTCGACGGCTGCGCCAACTGCCGTGAGGAGCTCGCGTCCCTGCAGCCAGTGGCGCTGATGCTCCCCCACGCCGATCCGGCGCGGTTCGGGCCGGCGCCGCAGCCGCCGCCGGAGCTGGGCCAGCGCGTCGCGGCGACGATTGCGGCGGAGCGCGAGCGGAGTGAGACGCGGCAGCGCCGGCGACTGTTCGGCGGCTTCGCGCTCGGTGGTGCGACGGTGGCCGCGGTGGCGGCGGTGCTCCTCCTCTTCGTCTTCGGCGGCGGCGATGGGAGCAGCGGTCCGGAGCAGCAGGTCCGGTTCGCCGATCTGCCCCCGGGCATCACCATCGACGCGACGCTGCAGCCGCACTCCTACGGGACCGAGATCCACATGTACGTGCACGGGGTTCCGTCGGGAACGCTCTGCCGCGTCTGGCTGCGGGGCGCCGGCGGCGCCTCCTATCCCGCCGGAACCTTCCGCTACCGCTGGGGGGACGACTCCGACGCCGTCCTCAGCTCGGCCCTCGACCTCTCGCGCACGCGGGCCGTCGTGGTCGACACCGGCAAGCGCACCTTCGTCGCACCGGTGGATGGGCCGGTCGCGGACCTGAACATCCACAACGAGGAGGAACCGACGTGAACAGGATCACCTACGCGCTGGCATTGGTCGTCGTCCTGGCGCTTGTCGTCGCCGGCTGCGGCAGCAGCAGCGACTCGAGCACCGGCAGCGCCTACGGGGGCAAGGGCGACGGGGGCAGCAAGCCGGCAGCGGAAACCAGCGAAGCCTCCGCTAAAGGCGGATACGGGGAAGGTGCCGAAGCCTCCAGCGGGGGCGGTGACGGCATCGTCTCCGCAGCCAAGGTGGGCGATTTGGGCACGATCCTCGTCACCTCCCAAGGCCTCACCCTCTACGACTTCCATAAGGACAAGGGGTCGACTTCGTCCTGCTACGACGCCTGCGCCGCCGCCTGGCCCCCGCTCCTGACCGAAGGCAACCCGCAAGCGCAGGGCCCCGCCGATCGCAGCATGCTCGGCACGACCAAGCGCAAAGACGGAACGGTCCAGGTCACCTACAACGGATGGCCCCTCTACACCTACGCCGGCGACCAGAACCCGGGTGAAGCCAACGGCAACGACATCGACCAGTTCGGAGCCGAGTGGTACGCCCTCCAGCCCAACGGCCAAGAGCCCGAGGACTGAGCCTCACTCGCCTCTCCGAACTTTGGGCCCCTATAGGGCACCGAAGTTCGGAGACGGCAACCTAGTCTTCGCTGACGCCGCTGAGCTTGGCGCGCTTGCGGTAGGAGATCGAAGGGGGGACGAGCTCTCGGATCTCTGAGAGGAGGCGGGCGGAGAGGGCTCCCGGGTCCTCGTCGGGGCGGGGCTGGCCGCCGACCGGGTCGAAGAAGCGAAGGCGGATGCGAGGGCGGCGGGGGAAGCCGGTGAGGTCCGAGGTGCCCTCGATCGCGACCAGGGTGACGTGCGCCTCCGGCACCTCGAGGGCGAGGCGGCCGACGCCGCTGCGGGCGCGCAGGACCTTGCCCTTCGAGCGGGTGCCCTCGGGGAAGACGCCGATGCAGGCGCCGGCGCGGAGGGTCTCGATCGCTTTCGCCAGCGCGTCTTTGTCGCCTTTGCCGCGCTGGATCGGGATCTGCCCCATGCCGTTGAGGATCGGGCCGAGGCCGCGCACCTCCCAGAGCTCGGATTTGGCGAGGGCGCGGATCTGGCGTCGCTTGAAGGCGGCGATCCCGACCATCACCGGATCCCAGTGGCTGTCGTGGTTGCCGAGGATCAGCAGCGGGCCCTGCTCCGGCAGGGCATCCAGCCCCTCGACCTGCATCCGGCCCCACCAGGCGACGGGCCGGTTGACGGTCATCGCCACGGAATAGGTGCGGGTGCGCTCCTTCACGAACCGGGAGTTCTACTGGCAACTGCCTTCTCGAGGATGTCCCGTAGCGCCTCTTGGTCCTCCTCGGGGAGGTCTTTCACCCATGCCGGCGGCTTGGCGACCTCGCGCTTCAAGCGGGTGAGAAGGGTCTCCCCCTGCCCGCTGAGCTCGACCACCTTGATGCGCCGGTCGACCTCCGAGGGTTTGCGAACCGCGAGCGTCTTGTCTTCGAGGCTGTCGACGATGCCGGTTACGTTGGAGTTGTCGCAGTGCAACAGGCCGGCGAGTTCACCCATCGTCCGCGGCTGCTCTAGCGCCCGCAGCGCCGCGAAGGTCGACGGGCGAAGGTCAAATTCCCGGGCGATCGAGAGGAAGGGCGGCGGATAGACCAGGCCAGTCAGAAGCCCCCAGGCCTCGGTCGCCAAGTCCCCCTTTGCATTGATGTTACCGGTTTTCATCGAAATTAGAGTATCTCAAATTTTGCTAGCCTCAAATTTCGAGTTTGGAAAGCAATTTGGTAGGAGCGTCGCATGACTGAGAGCACGGATCGGGGCGGGATCGAAGTCGAGGGGCTGGTCCGCGAGTTTAAGAACGGGCCGCGCGCCGTCGACGGCATCGACCTCGAGGTCGCGCAGGGCGAGATCTACGGCTTTCTTGGCCCCAACGGTGCCGGCAAGTCGACGACCGTCCTGATGCTGACCACCCTCCTCCCTCCCACCGCCGGCACCGCCCGCGTCGGCGGCTTTGACGTCGTCGCCCAGGGCCCGCAGGTGCGGGCGACGATCGGCGCCGCCCTGCAGGAGGCCGCGCTCGACCCGCTGCTGACTGGGCGCGAGCACATGCGCCTGCAGACCGCCCTCCACGGCCTCGGCAAGCGCGAGCGCGAAACCCGCGGCAACGAACTGCTGGAGCGGGTCGGGCTCGCCTACGCGGCCGACCGCAAGGTCGGCGGATACTCGGGCGGGATGAAGCGCCGGCTCGACCTCGCGCTCGCGCTCGCCCACCAGCCGCGCATCCTTTTCCTTGACGAGCCGACGACCGGCCTCGACATCCAAAGCCGCACCGCGCTCTGGGAAGAGGTCGCCCGGCTCGCCGGCGAGGACGGCGTCACCGTCTTCCTCACCACCCAGTACCTGGAGGAGGCCGATGCCCTCGCCAACCGGGTCGGGATCATCGACCACGGCCACCTCGTCGCCGAGGGGACCCCGGCCGAGCTGAAGGCGGAGATCGGCCGCCCCACCGTTGAAGCCGTCCCGCGCTCAGAAGGCGACCGCGAGCGGATGGCCGCAGTCCTCGGCCGCTTCGGCGAGCGGGCCGGCTCCTCCCCGCGCGGCGTCTCCGTCCGCCTCGAGGGCGGCGAGTCGCAGCTGGCCGAGGTGGTGCGCGCCCTCGACGCCGACTCGATCGCGATCGAGCACCTGCAGCTGCACGCGCCCTCCCTCGACGACGTCTTCCTCGCCAAGACCGGCCGCTCGCTCGAGGGCTCCGACGAGGAGGAGGCGGCTGACTCCGAGACCGGCGAGACCGAGGCGGTCGGGGCGGCGTGAGCAGCAGCCTCCGCAACCAGATCGGGCAGCTCGCGCACCGCTCGGTGCTGCGGACCCTGCGCCAGCCGGCGCAGATCGTCCCCGCGATCGTCTTCCCGCTCTTCCTCCTCGCGGTCAACGCCGGCGGCCTCAAAGACGCGACCAACCTGCCCGGCTTCCCGACCGACTCCTACCTCACCTTCATCCTCGCCGTCCCCTTCATCCAGGGCGCCCTCTTCTCGGTGATGAACTCCGGCACCGACCTCGCTCGCGACATCGAGACCGGCTTCCTCAACCGCCTGGCGCTGACCCCGCTGCGCGGCGCCGCCCTGCTCAGCGGCCTGCTGGCAGGCTCGCTCGTCCTCGGGATCGTCCAAGCGGTCGTCTACCTCAGCGTCGGCTTGATCGCCGGCGCCGAACTCGCCGCCGGCGCCGGCGGCGCCATCGTCCTCGTCGTCCTCTCGGTGACGATCACCGTCGCCTTCGGGACGATCGGCCTCTTCGCCGCGCTGCGCTTCGGCTCCGGCGAGGCGGTCCAGGGCCTCTTCCCTGTCTTCTTTGTCTTCCTCTTCCTCTCGGCGATGGCGCTGCCGCTCGACCTCCTAACGACCGACTGGTTTCACGCGATCGCCAGCGTCAACCCGGTCACCTACCTGCTGGAGGCGATCCGCTCGCTGCTGATCGAAGGCTGGGAGCTCGACCAGCTCGCCCTCGGCTTCGGGATCGCAGCGGCGGTCGGCGTTGTCGGGATGACGGCGGCCAGCAGCGCCCTGAAGACGAGGCTGGTGCGGACGTGAGCGCGAACCGACCCGCCGAACCCCAGGTAAGCAGCAGGATCACGGTCGGCCGCGCCGTCGCCTGGCGCAGCATTCACAACTTCCTCACCAACCCGGCCTTCATCGTGCCGTCGCTGCTCTTCCCGCTCTTCTTCTTTGTCTCTTTCGCCGGCGGCCTCGCCGCGATCGGCGAAGTCCCCGGCTTCGACTTCCCCAGCGGCTACACCGCCTTCCAGTTCGTCTTCGTGCTGCTGCAGTCGGCGGCCTTCGGCGGCGTCTTCACCGGCTTCGCGATGGCGCGGGACTTCGAGACCGGGTTCGGCCGCCGCTACATGCTCGCCGCCGGCCACCGCAGCGGCATCGTCCTCGGCTACTCGCTGGCGGCCCTCTTCCGCGCCGTCGTCACCTGGACCGTCCTCACCGCCGTCGCCCTCGTCGCCGGGATGAACGTCGGCGGCAGCGCCGGCGAAATCGTCGCCCTCTACGCCCTCGCCGTCCTCGTCAACGTCGCCGCCACCCTCTGGGCCGCCGGCGTCGCCCTCCGCGTCCGTTCGATCCAGGGCGGACCGCTGATGCAGTTCCCGACCTTCCTCATCCTCTTCCTCGCCCCGGTCTACGTCCCCCTCGACCTCCTCAGCGGCTGGATTCACACGATCGCCTCGATCAACCCGATCACCGCCCTGCTCGAGGCGGGCCGCGGCTTCATCTCCGGCGACCCGGTCGTCGTCGGCCTCGCCTTCGCGATCGGCATCGCGCTCTCGCTCCTCTTCGCCACCTGGGCCCGCGGCGGCCTCCGCAGCGCCGAAGCCGCCGGCTAACCAGTTCGGCAAATCTAAGTGACGAAAGTCACTCCGTTGAAACACTCACCCGGGGAACCTCCGTCTTCTTGGCTCTCTGCGTAGAAACCCGGCAACTAGTGGCAGTTCGAACTTGACGATCTAAAGTGTCTTTCGTGACGCAGAGACCCCTGGAGCTGATCCTTGCCCGCAACCTGATGTCGGCCCTCTCGACGCCAGCGTTCCTGGTCGACGAGGGCGGGCTCCTCGTCTTCTACAACGAGGCCGCCGGGATGCTGCTCGGCAAACGCTTCGAGGAGCTGGGGACGGTCGGCCCGCAGGAGTGGGGCTCCCTCTTCGGCCCCTTCGACGAGAACGGTGAGCCGATCCCCTATGACGAGCTGCCGCTGGTGACGGCGGTGCGCGGCGGCCGTCCCGCCCATGCCGAGCTGACCGTACGCTCGACCGACGGAACCCACCACGAGGTCGAGGTCTCGGCCTTCCCGATCCAGACCCCGCACGGCTCGCAGGGCGCGATCGCCGTCTTCTGGCCGACCGCCAACGGCAACGGGGCGGAACCGGCGTGAAGGTCAAGCTCTGGGGGACGCGGGGGTCGATCCCGGCCCCGGGGCCGGAAACGATCCGCTACGGCGGTAACACCTCCTGCGTCGGCGTCACCCTCTCCGACGGCTCGATGCTGGCCCTCGACGCCGGCACCGGCATCCGCTGCCTTGGCCTCGCCCTCCCCGACGAGCCGGCCCGGCTCCACATCCTCCTCACCCACCTCCACCTCGACCACATCCAGGGCCTCGTCTTCTTCGCCCCGGCTTTCCGGCCGCAGACCGAGATCGTGATCTGGGGACCGGCCTCGCCCGAGGCCTCGCTGCGCGACCGCATCGCCCGCTACATCTCGGCGCCGCTCTCCCCAGTCGAGGTGCGCGAGCTCCCCTGCGACGTCTCCTTCCGCCACTGCCCTGAGAGCGAGTGGGAGATCGGCTCTGCCCGCATCCGCGCCGCCTCGGTCACCCACCGCGGCCCCACCCTCGGCTACCGAATCGACGACGGCGACTCCTCGCTCGCCTACATCCCCGACCACGAGCCGGCGCTCGGCGCCGACCTCGCGCAGATGGACGAGGATTGGATCTCCGGCTTCGCCCTCGCCCGCGACGCCTCGCTGCTGATCCACGACGGCCAGTACACCGACGCCGAGTACCCGTGTCACGTCGGCTGGGGCCACTCGGCCACCTCCCACGCCCTCAGCTTCGCGCGGCGGACCGGGGCCGAGCGCACCCTGCTCTTCCACCACGATCCGCTCCACTCCGACGATCAGCTCGACGAGCTCGGTGCCGCAGCGCAGCAGCAGTGGGTCGAGCTCGGCGGCGACCCGGGCACACTCGAGCTCGCGGTCGAGCGCAGCGAGGTCGAGCTGCCGGCGCGGGCCGCCAAAGCCGCCGCGGCCGTATGAACCACCGCGAGAGGATCGAGGCAGCCGCGGAGCGCTCGCCGCTGGTGCGCAGCGCGCTCGAGCAGGCGCGCAAGGACCACGCCGGGCAGACCCGCAACGGCAGCGGCGGGATGCCCTACGTCGAGCACCCGATCACAGTCGCCGCTCGGCTCGAGGAGCTCGGCTACCGCGATGAGGTGCTGGCGGCGGCGCTGCTGCACGACGTCATCGAGGACTCCGACACCACGCTGGACGAACTGCGGAAGCAGTTCGGCGACGACGTCGCCGGCATGGTCGGCGCCCTCACCGACGACGAAGCGCTCGACTCCTACCGCGAGCGCAAGACCGAGCACCGCGAACGGGTGGCGGCGGCCGACCCCGAGGCGATGGCGATCTACGGCTCCGACAAGCTGACCAACGTCTCCACCCTGCGCGCCGCCTACGAAGCCGAAGGCGACGCCGTCCGCGATGAGTTCAAGGTCCCGATCGAGCTGAAGACCGAGATCTGGGAAGCCGACCTGGCGCTGCTGCGCGAGAAGGCGCCGGAGCTCCCCTTCCTCGACGGGCTCGAGGCGGAGCTCACTCGTTTTCGGGCTCAGCTAGAGGCTCCTGACCGGAGCCGAGGCTGAGCCGGCGGCGCAGCGGCAACCCGAACCAAAAGAAGCTGAAGGCAAGGACGGCGAGGGCGGTGGTGACGACCGTCATCGTGGTGCCGAAGAGGTAGTTGGTGACCAGCATGATCGCCCCCGTCATCGCCAGGGCCAGGAAGACGAGGCCGGCGATCGAGAACTGGTTGGCGTAGAAGATCAGTTTGCGCTTCTGCTGGTAGCGGAAGGTGACGCGGTGGTAGGCAGACGGTGAGATCAGCATCACCGCGGAGAACGCAGTGCAGATCAACGTCCCGAAGTAGACGTCCTTCTGGAAGCTGGTGATCTTTTCGAAGCCCTGCTGGAACGGCACCGCGAGCAGGAAGGCGAATAGCACCTGGACACCCGGGAGGGCGACCCGGAGCTCCTGCAGGAGCTCGCTGAGGTTGCGATCGAGGCGTTCCTCTTCGGTCTCGTCGCGACCCGATTCCCGGTTGCGCTGATCCTTCTCCTCGTTCCCTCCGTTCCCCATTTCAGGAACATATGGCAATCGAGACCTCCGTCGTCCTCTTCAACCGGGACCTCCGCGTCCACGACCACCCGGCGCTGGCCGCGGCGGCGAAGGCGGAGCGCGTTGTGCCGCTGTTCGTCCTCGACGAGCGCCTGCTGGGGTCGCGCTTCGCGGCTCCGAACCGGGTCGCCTTCATGCTCGAGGCGCTGCACGACCTCGACGAGGCGCTGCGCAAGGCGGGCGGGCGGTTGTGCGTCCGCCGCGGAGACCCGGTGCAGGAGGCGATTGCGGTGGCGCGCGAGTGCGGAGCGACCGCGCTGCACGTCAGCGCCGACTGGAGCGCTTACGCGCGTGAGCGCGAGGAGCGGCTGGCGCGGGCGTGTGAGGAGGAGCGGATCGAGTTCAGCGCCCACCCGGGGGTGACGGTGGTGCCGCCGGGCCAGGTGACGCCGGGCAGCGGCGATCACTTCAAGGTCTTCACCCCCTTCCATCGCGCCTGGAGCCAGGTTCCGTGGCGACACGGGCACGAGGCGCCGCGCAGGCTCTCGGTTCCGAGCAAGCTGGCGGCGGGGCGGCTGCCCGCGCTGGACTCGCTCATCGACGGCAAGCCCTCGCCGAAGCGCATGCCGGGAGGCGAGAGCGAGGGCCGGAAGCTAATGCGCGCCTTCCTCCGCGACGGCGTCGGCAGCTACGAAGACGGTCACGACGACCTCGCCGGCGACCGCACCTCGCGCCTCAGCGCCTACATCCGCTGGGGCTGCGTCTCGCCGCTGGAGCTGGCCCACGAAGCGGGCGAGCGGCGGGGCGGGGCGGCCTTCGTGCGGCAGCTCTGCTGGCGGGACTTCCACCACCAGGTGCTGGCGGCGACCCCGTCCCTCCCCCACCGCGACTACCGCCGGCGCGGTGACCGCTGGTCGCGCTCGAAGCGCGCTTTCGAGGCCTGGCGGGAGGGCCGAACCGGGTACCCGCTGGTCGACGCCGCGATGCGCCAGCTGGCCGAGGAGGGCTACATGCACAACCGGGCGCGGATGACCGTCGCCTCCTTCCTCTGCAAGGACCTCTACATCGACTGGCGGCCCGGCGCCTGGCACTTCTGGGACCTGCTCACCGACGGCGAGATCGCCAACAACGCCGGCAACTGGCAGTGGGTGGCGGGAACCGGCAACGACACCCGGCCCAATCGGGTCCTCAACCCCGTGCGCCAGGCGGAGCGCTTCGACCCGCACGGGCTCTACGTGCGGCGCTACCTGCCAGAGCTCGAGTCGGTCCGCGGCAAGGCGATCTTCCGGCCCTGGCGGATGGAAGGCTTCGAGCGCCTCGACTATCCCGAGCCGTTGGTCGACCACGACGAGGCCGCGGCCGCGTTCAAAGCGCAACGCGAAGGCTGAACGGGCGCATAGGATCGCGCGATGGGACGACTGGCTGTGATCCTCGGCAGCAACGCCCTTGGCCCTGGCGGCGAGGAGATCGCTGCGGCGGCGGCCGACCAGGGGGCGGCGATCGTGCAGCGGCACCGCAGCCCCGAGGGGACCTTCGTCCTCCCCCACCAGATCGAGCACGAGACGAGCCTGCGACCGCTGCTGGAGCAAGGTTGCGACCGGGTGCTGGGGATCGGGTCGGTGGGCTCTCTGCGCCCGGACGAGCTCGGCGTCGGCGCCCTCGTCTGTCCCGACGACTTCATCGCCCTCAACCTCGGCGACTCGATCTTCGGCGACGCGCGCGCCCACTCCGCCCCCGGCTTTGCCGCAGGCTGGCGCCAGGAAGTGATCGCGGCCTGGGGCGAGAGCGGCCAGGCGCCGCGCGACGGCGGCGTCTACTGGCAGGCGCGCGGACCGCGCTTCGAGACGCCGGCGGAGATCCGGCTGATGGCGGCGCACGCCGACGTCGTCGGGATGACGATCGCGACCGAGTGCGTCGTCGCCGGCGAGCTCGGCCTCGACTACGCCGCCCTCTGCGTCGTCGACAACCTCGCCAACGGCCTCGGCGAGGGCGAGGTCAGCACGGCGGCGATGGAAGCTGACCGCCTCGTCAACGCCGAGCGACTGCGCGAGGGCCTGGCAGCGGTCCTGCCGCGCCTCGGGGCGGTGGGCCGATGATTCCGTGGTTCTTTAGTCCTCTATATCCGGACAAAGGAACCACGGAATGGCGCTGACGGTCGAGAACGCGCTTCTGGACGGGGAGCGGGTCGGGGTCCGGTGCGAGCGCGGGACGATCGCGACGCTGGGCGCCGCTGTCACCTCCGAGCCTGGCGACGAGACGATCGACGCCGGCGGCGCCCACCTCGTCCCGCCGCTCGTCAACGGCCACACGCACGCGGCGATGACGCTCTTCCGCGGCTCCGGTGGTGACCTGCCACTGATGCCTTGGCTGGAAGAGAAGATCTGGCCGGTCGAGGCGAAGCTCGACGCCGACGACGTCTACTGGGGCGCCCGGCTCGCCTGCGCGGAGATGCTGCGCAGCGGCACGACCCGCTTCTGGGACATGTACTGGCAGCCGGCGGCGACCGCCCGCGCGGTCGAGGAAGCCGGTGTCCGCGCCACGATCGGCGCCCCACTCTTCGATCTCAACAGCTCCCCCGAGGAGCTGCGCAGAGCCGCCCACACCGGCCTCGAGGAACTCGAGGGCTTTGGGCCTCACATCACCCCCGCCCTCGCCCCGCACGCCATCTACACGGTCAGCGAAGAGTCACTGCGCTGGATCGGCGAGCTCAGCGCCGAGCGCGAGCTGCCGGTGCAGATTCACCTCTCGGAGACCGAGAAAGAGGTCCAGGACTGCCTCGCCGAGCATGGTGAGCGGCCAGCCTTCTACCTCGACCGGTTGGGGATGCTGAACGAGCGCACGGTCCTGGCCCACGGCGTCTGGCTCGACCCCGACGAGCTGGCGCTGATCGCCGAGCGCGGCGCCACCGTCGTCTCCAATCCCGTCGCGAACATGAAGCTCGCCGTCGGCGGTGTCTTTCCCTTCCCGGCGGCCCGCACCGTCGGCGTCCGCGTCGGCCTCGGAACCGACGGCGCCGGCTCCAACGACTCGCTCGACCTCTTTGCCGACCTGAAGACCTTCGCGCTGGCCCAGAAGCACGCCGCCGCCGACCCGACCGCGATCGAGGCCGAGGAGGCGCTGGCGGTCGCCACCGGCGCCCAAGCGCCGCTCCTCGGCGCAACCCCGCTCGAAGCGGGCGCCCCGGCCGACTTCCTCCTCCTCCGCAAGGAATCCCCCGAGCTGGGTATCGGTGACCTCGTGTCCGACCTCGTTTACGCTGCCAGCGGTGCCGCTGTCGCAACCACCGTCGTCGCCGGCCGCGTCCTCATGCGCGACGGCGAAATCCCGGAGCTGGACGAGATCCTCGCCCGTGCCGCCGAGCGAGCAGGGAGGCTAGGGCTGTGAGCGACGACCAGGCCTCTTCGGTCCGCTACGACGAAGCGACCAAGCTCTACCGCGGTTCCTCAGAGCCAGCGGTCGACCACCTCTCCCTCGAGGTCCCCGCGGGGGAGATCTGCGTCCTCGTCGGCCCCTCCGGCTGCGGCAAGACGACGGCGATGCGGATGGTCAACCGCACGGTAGAGATCAGCGAGGGCGACGTCCTCATCGGCGAGCGCTCGGTCCGCGACCGCGAGCCCGCCCAGCTGCGGCGGGAGATCGGCTACGTGATCCAGCAGATCGGCCTCTTCCCCCACCGCACGATCAGCCAGAACATCGGCGCCGTCCCGCAGCTCCTCGGCTGGGAGAAGGACCGGATCCGCGCCCGCAGTGCCGAGCTGCTGGAGCTGATCGGGCTCGACCCCGAGCTCGGCGACCGCTACCCCTCCCAGCTCTCCGGCGGCCAGCAGCAGCGCGTCGGCGTCGCCCGGGCGCTTGCCGCGGACCCCTTGGTGATGCTGATGGACGAGCCTTTCGGCGCGATCGACCCGATCAACCGCGAGCGCCTCCAGAACGAGTTCCTGCGCCTCCAGGCGGAGATCCAGAAGACCGTTCTCTTCGTCACCCACGACATCGACGAGGCGATCAAGATGGGCGACCGGATCGCGGTCATGCGCGAGGGCGGCCGGGTCGAGCAGTACGCGACCCCGGCGGAGTTGCTGATGGCGCCCGCGACCGAGTTCGTCGAGGACTTCGTTGGCGCCGACCGGGCGCTGAAGCGACTGGCGCTGATGCGCGTCTCCGACATCAACCTCTGGGAGGCGCCGCTCGCCCACGTCGGCCAGGCGACGGCCGAGGTGCGGGCGAAGCTCGACGCGGCCGACGTTGAAGTCCCCTTCCCGCTGCTGGTCGACGGCGAGCGCCGCCCGCTCGGCTGGCTCAGCGAGCGTGACCTCGCTGTCGACGTCGTTCCCGGCAAGCCCGACTCACCGCTCGGCCCCGTCCTCGAGCTCGACGACGTGATGCGGGACGCGCTCGCCGACCTCCTCCAGCACGAGACCCAGTACGCCCCGGTGGTCGACCACCGGGGCCGGATCGTCGGCGTCCTCTCGGTCGAGATCATCTCCGAGTTCCTCGCCTCGCCGGAGGCCAAGACGGATGAGCACTCGGCCGTCGAGAGGCCTCATGACTAGCGTCGCGCTGCTCGCAGCGGCTGGTGACGTCGGCGGGGATTTCTTCCGCGAACGGGACTCCGGCTCGCTGCCGTGCCAGGCCCGCCCGGACGAGCCGTTCTGCTTCGACTGGGCGAAGGACAACCTCGACCGATTCGGCACCCCCACCGTCCAGCACCTAGAGCTGGTCGTAATCTCCGTCGTGATCGGCTTCGCGGTCGCCTTCGCCCTGGCGCTCTTCGCCCACCGCAGGGGCTGGCTTCGTGCGCCGCTTCTCGCAGCCACCGGCGTCCTCTACACGATCCCCAGCATCGCCTTCTTCTTCCTCCTGCTGCCGGTGACCGGGCTCGGGAAAGACACGGCGATCATCGCCCTCGCCGTCTACACCCTGCAGATCATCTACCGCAACACGATGCTGGGACTCGACAACGTCTCGTCTTCGGTCAAGGACGCGGCGCGCGGGATGGGCCTGACGGACCGGCAGATCCTCTGGCGGGTCGAGCTGCCGCTGGCGACGCCCGAGATCATCGCCGGGCTGCGGATCGCCGTCGTCAGCACCGTGGCGATCGCGACCTTGGCTGTGTTCATCGGCGGCGGCGGACTCGGCACCCAGATCTACGGCGGCGGCAACCTCACCTTCCCGACCAGCATCTTCATCTCGCTCGCGATCGTGGTCGTGATGGCACTGGCGCTCGACGCGATCCTGCTGGCGATCCAGCGCCTCACCACCCCCTGGCGGCGGGCGAGAACGATATGAGCGCGGCGCTGCTCCCCCTCGCTTCCTTCGGCGGCGCGATCGAATTCATCCTCGAGCCGCAGACCTCCAACGTCACCGGCGGCAAGAAGGTCGGCGGCTTCGAACAGGCGATGGAACTGGCGCTGAAGCAGCTCGAGGTGACTGCGCTGGCGCTGGCGGTGGCTTTGGTCATCGCCCTCCCGCTCGGGCTCTACCTCGGGCACCGCGGGAAAGGCGAGGGGGTGGTGATCGGCTTCGGGAACGCGGGCCGGGCGCTTCCCGAGCTCGCGCTGATCGCCCTCGTCGCCGCCCTGATCGGCATCGGGCTGGTGCCGGTGACGCTGGCGCTTGCGGTCCTCGGCATCCCCCCGATCCTCACCAACGCCTACGTCGGCGTCCGTCAGGTCGATCCCGCCGCGGTCGACGCCGCCCGCGGCATGGGGATGAGCGAGATGGCGATCATCCGCAAGGTCGAGCTGCCGCTCGCGATCGCGACCGTGATGGGAGGCGTGCGCAGCGCCACGATCGCGATCGTCGCCACCGCGACGATCGCCCCGCTGGCGGGTGTCGTCACCCTCGGCGACTTCATCATCAACGCCTCCATCTACGGCGAAGACGGCCGTCTCGCCGGCGCAATCCTCGTCGCTCTGCTCGCCTTGTCACTGGAGGGTCTGCTCGCGCTTTTGCAGCGGCGGCTTACGTCTGACGGGCTGAAGGTAAAGACTGCGTGACCTGATTCACCTACTTACAAACTCACAACCCACCCAAACCACCCCAAGAGGAGGCATTAAGTGAGGACCGATAAGACGAGAGTGCGAGTGCTGCTTGCGGCGCTGGCTGCGCTCGCGTTGACCCTCGGCGTCGCCGCCTGCGGCAGCGACGACAGCACCACTTCCGGCTCGACCGAAAGCGGCGGCGAAGCAGGGGCGATCCAGTCCAATCCCGACAACGGCAAAGTCAGCCTGACGATCGGCTCGAAGAACTTTCCCGAACAGGAAATCCTCGGCGAAATCTACGCCCAGGCTCTGACCGCGGCGGGGTACAAAGTCAAGAGCGCGCTCAACCTCGGCTCCGAAACCGTCGCCCAGAAAGCGGTGAAGAGCGGGCAGATCTCCGGCTACCCGGAGTACGCCTCAACGGCCCTCACCTCGTTCTTCGGCCTCGAACCAGAAGAAGTCCCCGCCGATGCCACGGAAGCGTGGGAAAAGGCGAACGAAGAATTCGAAAAAGAAGGCCTGCAGGCTTTCGAACCGACTCCGTTCGCCAGCGCCAACGCGGTCGGCACGACCACCGAGACGGCCGAAAAATATGACCTGAAGACGGTCTCCGACCTCGAAGGGGTCTCCGAAAAACTGTCCCTCTACGGCTCCCCCGAGTGCCGCCAGCGGATCGACTGCCTGGCTGGGCTCGAAGAACTGTACGGGCTGAAATTCAAGTCGTTTACCCCCGTAGACATCGGCCTCCGCTACACGGTGCTGGAAAAGGGTCAGGCGGATCTCTCGATCCTCTTCACCACCGACCCGCAGCTCTCGGCTGAGAGCGACAAGTTCGTCATCCTCGAAGACGACAAGGAAGTCTTCCCGGCCGGGAACGTCATCTTCGTGACGACGCAGAAAGTCGCCGAAGAAGCCGGGCCCGATTACGAAAAGACGATCCTGCAGGTGCAGGAAGGGCTCGATCTGAAGGTTGTGCAGGAGCTTGATGCTCGGGTCGAACTTGAAAAGGAAACGCCTAAGCAGGCTGCTACGGCGTATCTCGAATCGGCCGGTTACATCGGTTCGTAGTTAGTGGGGCGAGAGCCGGTGGGGGTGCCCCGGAGCACCTCCGCCGGCTGAATCGCCTTTTGGCTGGCGCCTCGGGCCGCTGCGGGCCGGCTCCATGCCAAGTACCGGGGCACCCCCACCGGCTCTCGCTACGCCGCGGCGTGTTCTCCGGTTGCTGATTCGTGGCGGCCTTTGATTTGGGTGAAGCTGTGGTGCGCTACCCATGCTGCAAGGAGGCCCGAGGCGCCGGCTAGGTAGAGGGCTACTCGGGGGTCGTAATTTTGGGCTAGCCAGCCGGTCAGGGGGGCTCCTATTGGGGTTGAGCCTAGGAAGACGACGCTGTAGAGGGCCATTACTCGGCCTCGCATCTCCGGGGTTACCGCCAGTTGCAGGGTGGAGTTGATCGTTGCGGCGAAGGTGACGGCGGCGGCACCGAGGATGGCGAGCATGAGGATCTCCAGGGCGAGGCTTGGCATCGCCGCCGCCAGCAGGGCGGAGACGCCGAAGGCCAGTGCGCCGCCGGCGATCAGGCGGGGGCCGGTGCGACCGCGGTGGCCGTTGACGAGGGCGCCGGCGATCGAGCCGACTGCCATCGCCGAGACCAGGGCGGCGTAGGTCATCGCCCCGGACTCGAAGCTGAATTTCGCCAGCAGCGGCAGCACCACCTGGAAGTTGAAGCCGAGCGTCCCGACCAGACCCATCAGCGCCAGCGGCACCATCAGCTCCGGGGTCCGGCGGACGTAGCGCAGCCCGGCGCGGATCGCCCCCGGCTCGCGCTCGGCGACCGGCGCCGCGTGGAGGCGGGCCGGGTCCATCCCCCGCAGCGCGAAGATCATCGCGACGAAGGTGAGCGCGTTGAGGGCGAAGCAGGGGACGACGCCGACAGTCGCGATCAGGATCCCGGCCAGCGCCGGGCCGACGATCCGTGCCGCCTGGACGATGACGCTGTTGAGGCTGACCGCGTTGACGACGCGGTCGGCGCCGACCATCTCGAAGACGAAGCTCTGGCGGGTCGGGTTGTCGACCGCGTTGACCGCACCCATCGCGAAGACGCCGAGGTAGACCATCCACGGCTCGACGACGCCGGTCGCGGTGACGACGAGAAGCCAGACGGCCGGGATCGCCATCAGCGCCTGCGTGGTCATCAACAGCCGCCGTTTCGGGAAGCGGTCGGCGAGGAGGCCGCCCCAGGCGCCGATCAGCAGCATCGGCAGGAACTGCAGCGCCGTGGTCAGGCCGACGGCAATACCGCTGTCGGTGAGGGTGAGGATGACCCAGATCGCCGCCACCGTCTGCATCCAGGTCCCTGAGAGGGAGACCAGCTGGCCGGCAAAGTAGCGTCGGTAGTTGGGGACCTCCAGCGAGTTGAACGAGTGGCGGATCGCGGCCGTCAAGACCGCTCTCCCTCCCGCATCCGCTCGAGGATCTCGGCCGCCCGCTCGAGCGTCTCCACTTCCTCGGCGGAGAGGTCGCGCATGCGTCGCGCCAAATAGGCATTCTTGCGCCCGCGCAGGCGCCGCAGCCGCTCGCGGCCGGCGCCGTTGACGCTGACGAGGGCGCTGCGCCCGTCCTCCGGATCGGGGGCGCGGTCGATCAGGCCCTCCCGCTCGAGGCAGGCGAGGGTGCGGGTGATCGTCGGCCGTTTGACCCGCTCGATCGCGGCGATCTCGCTCGGGGTCATCGGCCCGTGGCGCTCGATCGTCGCCAGCGCCGCCACCGAGGTCGGGGTCAAGCCGCTGGTCTCGGCCGCCGCCTCCTGGCGCAGCCGCCGGGCGGTGCGGACGATCGCCGTGCGTAGGTGCGCGGCGCGCTCGGCCAGAGGTGGTTGGGTGTGACTGTCGGTTGGGTTCATCATCATGATTAGCTCTGGTAATTAGTTTAGCAAACTATCTTTTCGATCTCCTCTCCAACGGTCGTCGTCATTACCCAAGCCCACGTGTCTTCTTTGGCTCTCAGTACGGTCTGACGCGACATGCGGGCTTTAACCTGGCTGAAGAAACGGTGGCGCCGAGCCACCAAGTGGGTGCTCCTGGCTGTGGTCGCTTCCGCGATTGCCCTTTTGGTGAACCACTTCGGCGAGGAAATCCTCAGCGATGAGGGCGATCCCGCGTCAGGCATTCATGTCGTTGCCGAATCTTCGCTCGTCAACCCACCCCACCACGACACCGCAGCAGGTGAGTACGTCTGTCTCGTCAACGAGGCCGAAGAGGAAGTGAGTTTGACCTCTTGGAAGCTCTACGACTCCGCTGGACGGATTAACGAATTCGGTCAGTTCTCGCTAGAGCCAGGGGGGAGTGTCAGGGTTCATCCGGGAGGAAGACCACGGCGCAACACCTCGCTCGACGTCTACGGCGACAGTGACATCCCTCGGTGGACGAACTCCGGCGACACCATCTTCCTTCGGAACGCTGCCGATGAGAGAGTCGAAACGCAAAGCTATCCCTCCCGCCAAGACGGAGATATAGGCGACAACTGTGGGCCCCAGAGAAGGCGAGACTGGGATTGCACTGGATTTCTCTCCCACGCACAGGCCCAGGCGTTCTTCCTCACGCATCGACCCGCTCGCGATCCCTTCGAACTCGACGCAGACGGCGACGGCCTGGCCTGTGAGGCCTAGCCCGGCCCTTGAAGCGCTCCTGACTAAGCGGCGAAGCGCGCTTCGGAGCGGGCCTTAGCCTTGGCGGCCTCGACCTCGCGATCCTTCGGCGGTGCGTTGGTGACGAGGCGGTCCAGCAGCTGCCGCGTGACGCCAGCCACCGCCTCGACCGCCTCGTCGAAAGCCTCTTCGTTGGCCTGCGACGGCTTGGTCGAGCCGCTGATCTTGCGCACGTACTGCAGCGCCGAGGCCTGGATCTCCTCGTCGGTCGCGGGGGGGTCGAAGTTGTGGAGGGTTCTGATGTTTCTGCACATGCCTCGATCATAGGCCGAGACAGCAGGATTCGAGAAGAGCCGGCGAAGCCGATGTGAAATCCTCCGCGGCGGAATGGAGCTCGTCTCGTGACCGACGCCGCCGAGGCCCGCGACAAGCGCTGGATCGCCCTGATCCTGCTCTGCTCGGCCCAGTTCGTGGTCGTGCTCGACGCCTCGATCGTCAACGTCGCCCTGCCGACGATCGGCGAAGCGCTCGACTTCACTGAGAGCAGTCTGCCCTGGGTGGTCAACGCCTACGTCCTCACCTTCGGCGGCTTCCTCCTGCTTGGCGGCCGCCTCGCCGACCTGCTCGGGCGGCGGCGCGTCTTCATGTTCGGGCTCGTGCTCTTCGCGATCGCTTCGCTGTTCGGCGGGCTGGCGAGCAGCTCCGGGCAGCTGGTCGTCGCCCGCGCTGTCCAGGGCCTCGGCGCCGCGATCCTTTCCCCCGCTGCGCTCTCGATCGTCGCCACCACCTTCAAAGACGGCGCCGAGCGCAACAAAGCATTGGGGATCTGGGGCGCGGTCGCGGGCTCCGGCGGCGCCGCCGGCGTCCTCCTCGGCGGCATCCTCACCGAATACCTCGGCTGGGAGTGGGTGCTCTGGGTCAACGTCCCGATCGGGATCGCCGCCGCGGCGCTGGCCCCGCGCCTGATCGCCGAATCCCGCGCCGAGCAGGAGGTGCGGACCTTCGACGTCGCCGGCGCGACGACGATCACGCTCGGGCTCTCCGCCCTCGTCTTCGCCCTGCTCGACGCCGAAGACGCCGGCTGGGGCTCGACCCAGACGATCGGTGTCCTCGCCGCCAGCGCGATCCTCCTGATCGCCTTCGTCGCGATCGAGCGCCGCTCCCGCGCGCCCCTCGTCCCGTTCTCGATCTTCCGCCTGCGGACGATCACCGGCGCCAACGTCGTCGGCATCCTCGTCGGCGCCTCGCTCTTCTCGATGTTCTTCTTCATCTCGCTCTACATGCAGCAGGTGCTCGGCTACAGCGCGATTAAGGCCGGGCTCTCCTACCTGCCGCTGGCGGTCGCGATCATGCTCTCTGCCGGCGTCGCTTCCGGCCTGGTGACGAAAGTCGGCTTCAAGCCGATCCTCGCCGCCGGCATGGTCTTCATCGCCATCGGCCTCCTCTGGTTCTCCCAGATCAGCCCCGACGGCACCTTCCTCGCCGACATCCTCGGCCCCTCCCTCTTTGCCGCCGTCGGCCTCGGCTTCGCCTTCGTCCCGGTCACGATCGCCGCCGTCTCCGGCGTCGAAGACCGCGAGCAGGGCCTCGCCAGCGGCCTCATCAACACCTCCCAGCAGGTCGGCGGCGCCCTCGGCCTCGCGATCCTCGCCGCGATCGCCAACTCCGAGATCGGCGACTCCCGCGACCCCGCCGTCCTCACCGACGGCTTCTCTTCCGCCTTCCTCGTCGGCGCCGGCTTCGCCATCCTCGGCCTCGTCGCGACGCTCCTCCTGATCCGCAACGCGGACAGCCGCGCGCACGTGGAGCTGGGGGCGGAGCCGGTGGCGGAATCAAGCTCTTAGGGGCCCATTTCGAACGGAAGTGACACAGGACTGTCATTCCTTTGGATCAATTCAGTAACGGCCCTTGAAGTGCAGAATTTCACTCCTAGGATCGGCCGCCGGAGGGCGATGGAGGCAGGTGCCTCCAGGTGGCCGACACCCACTTTGCCCGGTTCACCTCCGGGTCCGGTTCGAGTCCGGCGCCCTCCGCAGACATACCGCGGCAGCGGGTCGAGGATGGCGGGCAGCGTGCTAAGTTGAGGCACAGGTGTCGGCCGCCTGTGGGGTGGTTCCCCGCATCGCCAGACTCGACCCGCCTTCGCGGCGGGTCTTGTCGTTTCTGGGGCCCAACGCGGGGGCGCCCGGCGTAGGGGCTAGGGTGGTCTCGTCTTGTCCCTGCGCCTGCTGAAGACCACTAGCCTTGCGGCCCTCCTGCTCGGCGCGCTTGCGGTCTTCGTGCTCGGCGGCAACAGCGACGCCGCGGCGCCGGCGGCCAGTGCGGTCGGGTCCTCGGCCTGCGGGCCGCTCCAGTACGGCGGCAAAGGCGACCCCGAGGCGCTCGTCGTTTCCGACCTGCCGCTGCAGGGGGACTCGAAGCAGCGCTCGCTGCAGATGAACGACGCGATCCGGCTCGTCCTCGAGGGCGCCAACTGGCAGGCGGGCGGGGTCAAAGTCGGCTTCCAGGCTTGCGACGACTCGAACGCCAAGACCGGCCTCTGGACGAAGGCGCAGTGTCAGGCGAACGCCAAGGCCTACGCGGCCAACCCCAGCGTCCTCGGGGTGATCGGCACCTACAACTCCGGCTGCGCCGAGGTGATGATCCCGATCCTCAGCCAGGCGCCGGGCGGCGGTGTGGCGATGGTCTCCCCCGGCAACACCTTGATCTGCCTCACCCAGTCGAGCCCGAGCTGCGGCAAGGGCGAGCCGAAGAGCCTCTATCCGGGGCGGCGGAACTACGCCCGGGTCGTCCCCAACGACGCCTACCAGGGCGCCGGGCTGGCGAGCTTCGCCCGCAAGCGGGGAGTGAAGGACGCCTACGTCCTCTACGCCGGCAAAGACCCGACCAGCCTCGGCCAGGCGAAGACCTTCCGCGGCGCCGCCCGCAAGCTCGGCATCCACGTCGTCGGCTTCAAGGCCTGGAACGTCAACGCCTCGAGCTACCGAGGGCTGATGGGGATGGTCGCTGACACCGCGCCGGACGCCGTCCTGCTCGCCGGCCTGACCGAGTCCAACGGCGCCCGGCTGATCAAGGACAAGGTCGCGGTGCTCGGCCCCAACAGCGGCGTCGAGCTGCTCGCGCCCGACGGCTTCGCCCAGCAGTCGACGATCGACCTCGCCGGCAAGGCCTCGAAGGGGATGTTCGCCAGCGTCCCGGGTCAGGTGCCGCAGAACCTCACCGGGCCCGGCGCGAAGCTCGTCGGCGAACTCGAAAAGGACCTCGGCGGGCCGGTCGAACTGTATGCGCCCTACGCGGGCCAGGCCGCAAGCGTCGTCCTCGACGCGATCGGCAAAGGACGCGACCGCACCGGCACGATCGACGCCGTCCGCTCCACCTCGGTCCGCAATGGCATCACCGGCAGCTTCGAGATCCTCCCCAGCGGCGACCCGAGCGTCGGCCCAATCACCGTCTCGGTCGCGCGCAAGACCTTCGTTCCGTTCCAGGTCGTCGAGCCGGGGCCGTCGCTGGTCAAGGCCGCCCGGCACGGCTGAACCCCCCCCGCTTCGCTGGAGGCACCGGCCGCCTGACGTCGAACAAGTCGCGGTGACCGCGAAGGACGCGCAGACGCCTGTCCATTACGGCCCGGGGATGGACGCTCGCAGTACCCGGGTCGCCGAACGGCTGAAAACGCCGATGCTGATCGCGGCGGCGCTGACGCTGCCCACCGTGGCGATCACCGAGTCCGAGCCGGGCGGGCTGCTGCAGGACGTTGCCGTCGCCCTCAACTGGATCACCTGGACCGCCTTCCTGTTCGAGTTCGTGGTGATGCTCTCAGTGGTGCCGGACCGGCGCACCTGGCTCCGCCACCACCCGCTGGACTTCGTCATCGTCTTCTTCACCCCGCCGGTCCTGCCCGCCGGCCTGCAGAGCCTGCGGGTCCTGCGCCTGCTGCGGTTGCTGCGCCTGTTGCGACTCGCCCAGCTCTCGCGCGAGGTCTTCTCGCTGGAGGGCGTCCGCTATGCCGCGCTGCTGGCGCTGCTCTCGGTCGTCGGCGGCGCCGCCCTCTTCGACGCCTTCGAGCAGCGGCAAGACCTCGACTTCTGGGACGACATCTACTGGGCAATCACGACGATGACCACGCTCGGGTCGAACATCGAGCCGAGTACGACCGGCGGCGAGGTCGTCTCCGTCTTCGTCCTCCTGATCGGGATCGGCTTCGTCGCCCTCCTCACCGGCTCCTTCGCCCAGCGCTTCCTGGCGCCCGAAATCGCCGAGATCGAGGAAGAGCTCGAGGAGGAGAAGCTGAGCGCCGAGGCGCTGGCACTGCGCGAACTGAAGAGCGTCCAAGAGCAGCTGCAGGCGCTCGAGCTTGCGATCGAGCGAATGGCTAGCCGAACGTAGTTGTCCCCGCATACCGGGGACAAATGCGTTCAGCCCTCCTGCGCCTGCTCCTCGGCGATCTTCGACTCCAGCTCCTTCATCACGTCCGGGTCGCGCAGGGTGGTGACATCGCCCAGGGCTCGGCCCTCGGCGATGTCGCGCAGGAGGCGGCGCATGATCTTGCCGGAGCGGGTCTTCGGCAGGTCGTCGGCCCAGACGATCCGCTTCGGGCGGGCGAATTTGCCGATTCGCTCGGCGACGGTACCGCGGATGCCCTCGACCAGCTCCTCGCTTTCGTCCTTGCCGCCGCGGAGGGTGACGAAGGCGCAGATCGCCTGCCCGGTGTCCTCGTCGGATTCGCCGATCACGGCCGCCTCGGCGACGTCGGGGTGAGCGACGATCGCCGACTCGACCTCCGCGGTCGAGAGCCGGTGGCCGGAGACGTTGACGACGTCGTCGATCCGGCCGATCACCCAGAAGTAGCCGTCGGAGTCGCGGCGGGCGGCATCGCCGACCAGGTAGCGCTCGTTGCCGAAGCGGCTGAAGTAGGTCTCGATGAAGCGGTCGTCCTCCTTGTAGAGCCCGCGCAGCATCGACGGCCACGGCCGCTCCAGGACCAGCAGCCCCTGGCCTTCCTCGATCGGCTCGCCGTCGCGCTCGTCGACGACCGAGGCCTCGACGCCCGGGAACGGGACCGTCGCCGAGCCGGGCTTGGTCGCGGTCAGCCCCGGCAGCGGCGAGATCATGATCCCGCCCGTCTCCGTCTGCCACCAGGTGTCGACGATCGGGCAGCGGCCGCCGCCGATCACCTCGCGGTACCAGAGCCAGGCCTTGGGGTTGATCGGCTCGCCGACCGAGCCCAGCAGCCGCAGCGAGGAGAGGTCGTGTTCGGCGGGGATATCCGCACCCCACTTGATGAAGGTGCGGATCGCCGTCGGCGCCGCGTAGAGGATCGTCGCTTTGTATCGCTCGACGACCTCCCACCAGATCCCCTTGTGCGGGTAGTCGGGCGCCCCCTCCCACATCACCGAGGTGGCGCCGTTGGAGAGCGGGCCGTAGACAATGTAGGAGTGGCCGGTGACCCAGCCGACGTCGGCGGCGCACCAGTAGACGTCTGAATCCGGCTTGAGGTCGAAGACATAGCGGTGGGTGGCGGTGACACCGGTCATGTAGCCGCCGGTGGTGTGAAGAATCCCCTTCGGCTTCGCGGTCGAGCCCGAGGTGTAGAGGATGTAGAGCGGGTGCTCGGCCTCCATCGGCTCCGCCGGGCACTCGGGGTCGGCCGCCGCCATCGCCTCGTCGTAGAAGACATCGCGCCCTTCGCTCATCGGGCACTCGATCCCGGTGTGGCGGACGACGACGATCTTCTCCAGCGCGTGGTGGTTGGCCATGTGCTCGTCGACCTGCGGCTTGATCGGCGCGGTCTTGCCTTTGCGGCGGGCGCCGTCGACGGTGATCAGCGCCTTCGCTTCGGAGAAGTCCATCCGCTCGGCCACCGCCTCGGCTGAGAAGCCGCCGAAGACGACGTTGTGGGGAGCGCCGATGCGGGCGCAGGCGAGCATCGCGACGACGACCTCGGGAATCATCGGCAGGTAGATCCCGACGACGTCTCCCTTCTCGACGCCGAGGTCCTTGAGCGCGTTGGCGAAGCGCTGGACGTCGCGGTGCAGGTCGGCATAGGTGAGGTCGCGCTCCTCTCCCTCCTCGCCGCGCCAGTGGAAGGCGACGCGATCGCCATTGCCGGCCTCGACGTGGCGGTCGAGGCACTGCGCCGAAGCGTTCAGGCGGCCGTCGGCGAACCACTTGTAGAAGGGCGGGTTGGAGTCGTCGAGGCTCTGGCTCGGCTCGACGTCCCAGTCGAGCAGCTCCTTCGCCTGCGCCAGCCACCAGGCCTCCGGGTCGGCCGCCGCCTCCTCGTAGATCCCGGGATCGCTCCAGTTCGCCTCCGCCCGCAGCTCCTCCGGCGGCTCGAACTTCTCGACCCCGAGAAGCTCCTCCAGCCTCTGCTCAAGATCCATGGCGCAAACCTACCCGAGGCGCCTGGGCTGAATCAAAGACCAGCTGGATGACGCGCGATGAAACCTTCGGGCGAAGACGCCCAGGGATCGTGCCAGCGGGGGCCGGCGCCGCCGCTCGTGTCGAAGGAGATGCCGGCGACGACCATCCAGGCGTGGCTGGCGTTGGCGTAGACGGTGATCCAGCGGCCCGGGCCAGGTTCGCCCCAGGTCTCGAGGCCGGTCGAGTCCAGCGGGCTTTCCAGCAGACCGGCGCCGTGGAGGGCGAAGCTGACGGAGCCCGAGCAGTCGTAGCCGGAGGATTCGAAGGAGCCGTGGCCACCGCCCCAGATGTAAGGCGTGGTCGCGATCGAGTTGGCGGCGGAGACGACTTCCTTCACCGCCTGCGGTGCCGAGGCGGGGGCGCTCGCTTCGCTTTCGGTGATCAGCTGCGCTTCCTGGCTCGGGTTGAGCGGCGCCGGCATCATGCCTTCGGTCGCGTCGCCGCCTTCGGAGGCGATCTGTTCGGAGATCGCCGAGAGGTTGTCGCTGAGCTGCGATTCGCGCGACTGCAGCTCGTCGAGCGCTTCCTGGCGCGCGGCTTGTTCGGACTTCAGCTCGGTAAACCGCACCTGCGCTTCTTCGCGGGCGGCGGCGACTTCGCGCTCCTTGGCGGCGACGGCATCCCGCACTTCTTCGATCTCGGCCCGCTGCTCGTCGAGCTTCTCGACCGCGGTGCGGACTTCGTCGCGCAGGTCCTTGACCCGGTCGACGACGGCGTCGTCGTAGGCCTGGATCTGGCGCACGTATTCGGTCTGGGCGCTGATCTCCGCCCAGTCTTCGGATTCGAGGATCGCGTCGAGGACGTCGGGGGAGCCGGACTCGTAGATCGCCACCAGGCGGTCGCCCAGCAGGTCGAGGGATTTCTGCAGCTTCGCCCGCACCCGCTCGAGGTGCGCTTCTTCGGCTTCGAGCGCCGCCGTCGCGCGGTCGAGCTCGGCCTGCTTTTCGGCCAGTTCGGCCTCGACCGCTTCCTGTTCTTGGCGCAGGGCCGAGACTTCGCCGAGCTTGGCGTCGATCGCCCGGTTCTGTTCGGCGATCGTCGCGGTCAGGTCGCTGCTCTCTTCGCGCACCCCTTCGAGCTTGTCCCGCGTCGCTTCGAGTTTGTCCCGCGGATCGGCCGGGGCCGATTCAGCCCAGGAGACCGCCAGCACGCAGAGCGCGACGAGGAAAAGCGCGGCGGCGACCAGGATTCGGTGCCGCCCCGTACGCGTAGAAGAGGCAAACAGCACGGACGGCGCAGGCTAGCGAAGCGCCTGCGCCGTCCGGCAAGGGGTCGATAATCCGCAACTTCCCTTGCAGTTGCAGGACTTTTCAGGCGTCCCTAGGCGAGCAGCTTTGCCTTCGCCTTGTCGAACTCGTCCTGGCTGAGATCGCCTTTGGCCTTCAGCTCCGAGAGCTTGTGCAGCTCGTCGGCGGAGCCGGCGCCGGCCTGGGTGCGGACGTATTCGTCGAAATGCGCTTTCGCGTCCGCTTGGGCTTTGATCGTCCGGTCTCGCATCCCCTCACCGCGCGCAATCAGGTAGATCAGCGCCGTCAGGAACGGGATAAAGACGAGGAACAGGACCCAGGCAGCCTTTGCCCAGCCAGACAGCTCGTGGTCGCGGAAGAGGTCACTGAGGATGGTGATCAGGATCCAGATCCAGATCACGAAGAAGAAGACCTCGAGCGCGATCAGAAGCAGTTCCCCGAAGCTGATGTCAGCCACTGGTAGAAGCAAAGGATTCCTTTCCTGGTTTACGAGGCCCCCATTTTCATCACAAAAAGCGCAATTGCAACCGAGGTCGCCAGATTGAGGCTGGAGACGCCCTCGCGCATCGGAATGGAGACACGGGCGTCTGCCCGCTCGAAGACCTCGCTGCTGAGACCGTGGCGCTCGGTCCCGAAAGCGAGGACGGCGCGGGCGGGCAGGCGCTCCGGCGCCAGCTCCTCCCCCTCCGGGTCGATCGCCAGCAGCGGCCGGTCGCTCTGCGGTAGTGCCTCAACCGCAGCGACGGGAAGCGCGAACTGCAGCCCGGCGGCGCCGCGGACCGCGTCAGGGTGCCAGGGGTCGTTCTCGCCGGTCGTGATCAGCGCCGCGGCGTTGGCCGCCGCGGCGACGCGGATGCAGGCGCCGATATTGCCCATGTTGCGCGGCTGCTCGAGCAGGACCGCCGGCGCCGGCGTTGGGTCGGCCAGCGCCGCCTCGAGGTCGACCCGCGGGCGCCGGGCGATCGCGACCACGCCGGTATGGGGGACCAGCGGCACCAGCCCCGCCAGCGTCTCCTTATCGACCGGCTCGACCCGATCCGCAAGCTGACCGGCGAGGTCGGGGGCGAGGTCACCGGCCATCTCATCCAGCGAGCCCGGATCGACCGCGACCGCCTCGACCAGCTCGGCCCCGAAGCGGAGCGCGTGCTTGAGGGCGTGGAAGCCCTCGACGACGGTCAGCTCTGGATCGCGGCGCGCGGTGCGGAAGCGCACCGCTCGTTCGTGCTCTGCGCGGCCCATCCGCGCATCATTACTCGCTCAGCGTCGCCTCGGCCAGCTGGTTGCGGCCGCCGGCCTTTGCCAGGTAGAGGGCTTTGTCCGCCCGCCCGAGCAGATCGTCGATGCTCTCGGCGAAGTCCCAGCAGGCGAGACCGGCCGAGCAGGTCTGCCCCATCGGTGTATTCGACCGCAGCCGCTCGACGATTTCCGCCGCCTGCTCGGGCGGGGTGTCGGGAAGGAGGACGAGGAACTCCTCGCCGCCGAAGCGGACGATCATGTCCTCGCCGCGGAGCGCCGAGTCCCAGGCCTTGGCGCAGGCGCGCAGGACTTCGTCGCCGGCGAGATGGCCGTGGCTGTCGTTGTAGTCCTTGAAGTGGTCGATGTCGAGGATCGCCACCGAGAGCGGCGAGCGCCGGCGCCGGGCACGGGCCATCGCCCGCGGCAGCTGTTCCTCGAGGGCGCGCCGGTTCGAGAGGCCGGTGAGCTGGTCGTGGCGGGCCATCTCCTGGACCTGGCCGAGCAGCTCCTCGCGTTCAGCCTCGATCTGCTTCAGGTGGGTGACGTCGGTAGCGCGGGCGTAGACCATTGACTCGTCCGGCGAGAGCTGCGAGCTCCAGCGCAACCAGTGCCAACTGCCGTCCTTGGCCAGGTAACGGTTTTCAAATTGGAGCGTCTCGGCGCCTTCAAAGAGGCCGGCGGACTCGGCTTCGGTTCGCTCACGGTCGTCCGGGTGGACGCGCTCGAGGAACGGGACCGCGCGCAGTTCATCGGGGGCATAGCCGAGGTGCACGCTCCAGGCGTCGTTCAGCTCGACGAAGTAGCCCTCGGCGTTGGCGGTGCAGAGCATGTCGCGGGAGAGGTCGAAGAAGCGGCGGGCGCGCTCGTCGGCGCGGGCTCGGCGGGCGACGATGCTGGTGATCAGCAGCATCACCACCGAGAGGGAGATCATGGTGAAGAGCCAGCGGGTGAGCGGCGAGTAGCCCGCCGTGCTTTCAACTAAGAGGAGAACGGTGCCGTAGGTGACGAGCAGCCAACCGAGGTGAAGGGCGGCGATACGGCGCGGGAAATAGATCGAGGTGACGAGCGTTGCCCAGACGAAGATCGTCCCGTACTGCCCGACCGCAATTCCACTCTCGTAGATCAGCAGCGAGGTGACCGCGGTGACCGCGGCAAGGAGCAGGTGCACGCCGATGCCTGGGATCCGCTTGGCAGTCAGCCAGACGAACCCACCCGCGACCGCCATCGCCAGGGCGGTGAGCACAAGGGCGGTTTCGTCGCCGCCACTCGGGTGGGGAAGGACGAGGGAGATCGCAACCAGGGCGGAGCCGGCGACGAGGAGCGCTGCGGTCGCCCGGGCCCGGGTCACGGCGGGCGGTCGAATGCTTACCCGATTTTCGGGAGAACCCATGCCCGGGCATCGGCAAACGCGAGCGTTTCCTTAACCCCTGACGACCTGAAATTGGCTCATTAGTCCATGGTCCTCGTGATCGAGCATGTGGCAGTGGATCACGTACTTCCCGGTGTAGTCGGAGAAATGACCGGCAAGGAGAATTTTTTCGTTCGGGTAGACGAAGAAGGTCTCCTTGAGACAGTCTTCCCAGGGCGGTGGCGGCTTGCCGTTGCGCTCAAGCAGGTACCAGTCGGTGTGGTGCAGGTGCATCACGTGGGCGACGTTGGTCTTGTTGACGATCTCCCAGGTCTCGGTCGTGTTCAGCTTCGGGAAGGCCTCGGAGTGGGCGGGGTTGAAGGTGCGGCCGTTGATCCTCCAGGTGGTCTTGAAGAAGCCGCCGATCGTGATCTCCCAGCGCTTGTCCGGCTTGCGTGTGGCCTTGCGGGTCCAGGCCGGTAGCGGTCGCAGGTGGCGCGGGATGTGGACGCGGTCGGGAACGCGGCCGCCGCCAACCCGGAACTGCATCAGCGCCCCGCCGTAGGTGTGGGCGCCGGTCGGGTTACGCCCGGAGTGGCGTTTGCCGCTGCGGAGCTCGACGCTCTCCCCCGCCAGCGACGAAAAGTCGACGATTACCTCGACCCGCTCGGCCGGGCCGAGGAGGATTTCGCGGCGCCGCACCGGCTTCGGCATCAGGCCGCTCTCGGTCGCGATCTGGACCATCGGGGCGCCGTTGGATAGCTGCAGGTTGTAGCTGCGGAAGGAGGAGACGTTGAGCAGCCGCAACCGGTAGCGCACCGGCTCGACCGGGTGGTGGGGCATGAAGGCGCCGTTGACGAGCACGCTCTCGCCGAGGATGCCGTCAGCGGGCGGACGTTGGCCGCTGAAGGGGTCAGTCAGCTGGTTGCGGCGGTCGAAGCTGCGGTCGCAGATCATCAGCGGCAGGTCGCGGTCGCCGCTCGGCAGGGCGAGCTCGTCTTCGAAGGAGTCCTCGACGATGAACATCCCCGCCAGGCCCTTCCAGGTATGGGGTGCAGTGCGATCGAGGCGGTGGTCGTGGTACCACTGGAGCGAGCCGCGTTCGGGCCGCCCGTCCTCCATCAAGTCGTAGACGTAGGTTTTGCGCCCGCCCGGCTCGAGCAGGAGGTCGTTGCCCATCTCACGGGCCGAGAGCCCGCGCGGGATGTCACAGAAGAAGGAGGTCGGCTGCCTCTTGGTGAGGCCGCCCGGCTGGCCGTCGAACTGGGTGCGGGCGTGGGCGCCGTGGAGGTGGATCGAGAGCTCCCCCACCTTCCCGGGCAGCTCGTGGTGGAAGGTGACCTTGGTCCGCTGACCGGCGCGGCGGCGGATCGTTGGCCCGGGGAAGCTGCCGCCGAAGGTCCAGAGCCTCGTCTTCGCACCCGGGAGGATCTGCTGCTCGGCCTCGCGGATCGGGATCCGAATGTGGTCCTCGCGCAGGACCGGCGGAATCGGCAACCGGGCGCGAAATGGGACGGGCCCCGCCAGCGCCGGCGTCGGCTCGGCGCTCAGCGGCAGCAGACCGCCACCCCCGCCCCGCAGGGGCAGGAGCGCGGCCAGGGTGCCGCCGCCCAGGGCGCCGAGGAAAGCTCGGCGCCCCAGACGGGGCGGAGATGAGAGCCGCCCAGCCGTGCTGCTAGCTGGTCGGCACGGGCAGCGGCGGCACTACCGGAGCGACGACGTCGACCTTGCCCTGCATCCATGGGTGGACCGCGCACATGTAGTAGAGCGTGGCGCCGGCTTCAGCGGTCACTTCCTGGGCGAAGTGGCCGCCCTTCTTTTCGCCGCTGAACCAGGAGTCGCCCTTCTTGCTCGTGGTCCCCATCGTGCTCCAGCCGGCCGGTCCAGCTTTGGCCGGGTTCTTCGTGATCTGTTCGGTTTTCGGGTTGAAACCGTGCCAGGTCGCGATCGAGAGGCAGATGTGTTTCGGCGCGAAGCAGCCCTTGCGCGCTTTCGGGGTCTTCGGCAGGGAGCCTTTGGTGACCAGGGAGAAGGTGTGCGGGCCGACCTGTTTCGGGTTCGTCTTGTTGACGATTTCCAGCTGGTCGCCGACGGTGACCGAGGATGGGCCGACGAATTTCAGCTTGCCCTGGGTCAGCTCCATCGAGATCACGTCGGTGGTGCCGGTGGGGGTCGCGGCGCCGGCGACACCGGAACCGGCGACGGCGAGGGTGAGCGCGGCTGCTGGGACCGCGAGGGCCAGTGCCCGCAGGCGGGCGCGGCGTGAGAGCTTGCTGTGCAAAGCGTGCCTTTCTCTGAGAGATCGTGTTGGCGGCATCTTATGCGACGCCCGATAGCCTTTTGGGGTGCCAACTTTCCTCCACACCTGCTACCGGATCGGCGACATCGACCGCTCGGTCGCCTTCTACGAGAAGCTCGGCTTCGAGGAGGTGCGGCGGATGCCGATCGGCGAGGAGGCGATCAACGTCTTCATGGCGATTCCCGGCGAGGACCCCCGCCTCGAGCTCACCTACAACCACGGAGTCACCGAGTACGAGCACGGCACCGGCTACAACCACATCGCCCTTCTCGTCGACGGCAACCTCGACGACACCTTGGCCCAGCTGGCGGAGCTAGGCATCGAGCCCGAAAAGCCGCCCTACCGCCCCGGCGGCCGCACCGAGGGCCACCGCATCTGCTTCGTCCGCGACCCGGACGGCTACCGGATCGAGCTGATCGGGGAGTAGCTCTCAGCCGGCGCTGATGCCGCCGCCGGCGGGCGGGGCGGGTGCTGGGCTAGGTTCCGGCGTGGGAGTCGGTTCGGGCTCGGGCGTCGCAGCTTCTTCCTGGCCGCCTTCTTCTTCCCCGCCTTCGTCGTCGCCCTTGCCTTTGCCCTCGTTTTCGGATTCTTCTTCTGAGCCTTCGTAGGTTTCTTCTTCTTCGTAGCCGTCGTAGCTGCCGGAGGTGTGGTCGCTGTCGAGGCCTTCGAGCTCGGGTGCGGAGCCGGTCTCGAATTCGGGGCAGTCGCCTTCGACGGCTTCGGACATGTAGTTGGCCCAGATCGGGCCGGCGGTGGGTCCGCCGAAGCCGGTGTATTCGCGGGTGGTCGGGTGGCCGACCCAGACGGCGGTCGAGAAGAGCGGGGTGAAGCCGACGAACCAGGCGTCGGAGAGCTCCTCCGAGGTACCCGTCTTGCCGGCGGCGCTGGAGCAGCCCATCGTGGTGTAGCCGGCGCCGGTGCCCTGGGTGATCACTCCCTCGAGGATCCGGGTCACTTCGTAGGCCTGGCCCTCGGTGAGAACGCGCTTGCCGGACTCTTTCTCGAAGTCGTCGACCTTGCCATCGGGGAACTCGACCTTGCTGACCGCGGTCGGGTCGTGGTGGATGCCGCCGCTGGCGAGGGTCGCGTAGGCGTCGGCCATTTCCAGCGGGGTGACGCCGGCGCCGAGACCGCCGATGCCCTCCGCCGGGACCGATTGGAGGGGAGATTCGATCCCCATTTCCTTTGCCGTCTCGGTCACGTTTTCTGGGCCGACGTCGAGGTCGAGCTGGGCGTAGACGACGTTGACCGAGTCCCAGGTCGCGCTTTCGAGGTCGTAGGTCCCTCCCCCCTCACCCTCGGAGTTGTTCACCGTCCAGGTGCCGCCACCGGGGATTTCCAGCGTCTTCGGCGAGGTGCCGTCGTAATAGGTGGAGGCCGGATCGATCCCCTCCTTGACCGCGGTGGTGAGGACGAAGGTCTTGAACGAGGACCCTGGCTGGCGGCGCGCCTGCCAGGCGTAGTTGAACTGACTTTCGTCGGCGAAGCCTTCGGTATTGGCGAGGGCGACGATGGCGCCGTTCTTCGGGTTGACGGAGGCGAGGCCGGCGACCGGGCCGCCTTCCGAATAACAGACGGAGCAGTAGTTTTCGACCGCGTATTCGGCCTTCGCCTGCAGGTCCGGGTCGATCGTCGTGTAGGCCTTGAGACCGCCTTTGCGGACGGTGTTGATCCCGTACTTGTCGATCAGTTCGTTCTGGACGAGGTCGAAGAGGAACGGGTCCTTGATCACCTGGTACTTGTCGCCCGGGTTGAGGCCGAGGCCGCGGGTTTTCGCCTCGCGGTATTCGTTGCCGGTGATGTAACCCTGTTCGTTCATCACCAACAGCACCTCGTTGCGTCGCTTCAGCGCCGCTTTGGGGTCGAGGAACGGGTTGTATTCGGAGGGCGCCTGCGGCAGCCCAGCGAGCAGCGCCGCCTCGGTCAGGTCGAGGTCCTTGGCGGGCTTGGAGAAGTAGGTCTGCGAGGCGGCCTCGGCGCCGACCGCGGTCTGTCCTTCGACCGTCCCGTAGGGGGCGCTGTTGAGATATTGGGTGAGGATCCACTGCTTGGAGTGGGCTTCCTCGAGCTCGACCGCGAGCGAGGCTTCGATCAGCTTTCGCTTCAGCGTGTTTTCCGGGTTGTGGATGTAGAGGTTGCGGACCAGTTGCTGGGTGATCGTCGAGGCGCCCTGGACCGCGGCGCCGGCCTGCAGGTCCTTCCAGGCGGCGCGGGCGATGCCTTCGTAGTCGAGCGCTCCGTGCTCGAAGAAGTTCTTGTCCTCGATCGCGATCGTGGCGTCGCGGAGGACCTGCGGCTGCGCCTTTTCGGGCAGTGGCTGGCGCACGTTTTCGGAGCGGATGAACCCGATCAGGCTGCCGTCGGCGGCGTAGATCGCCGAGGAGCGGCCCTTCTGCACCGGCTTCAGGCTGGAGAGGGGCGGCGCCGAGTTGTAGACGTTGATCGCCCAGGCAGCCGCGATTCCACCGGCGATCGCCACAAGCGCAGCGAGCACCCCGAGCGGGATCGCGATCTTGTGCCAGATGGGATGGTGCGGCTTGCGTCGCCGCCTGCGGACCCGCGTGGCCATTCGTTGCGGATTGTAGGGAGCCGCAGGCACCGGCCACCGGCGCGATGGAAGCGCGCAATCCCGCTTGCCATCCCGATAGGCTCGCGCGCGGCAGGTTCTTGTTCAAGGGAGAGGAAGAAAAGTGAAACTTGTAATCGGGATCGTTCGCCCCGAGCAGGCGAACCAGGTCCTCGAGGCGCTGCACCGGGCCGAGGTCCGGGGCTTCTCGATGAGCCGGGTCCAGGGGCACGGCGGCGAGATGGACCGGGTCGAGACCTACCGCGGGACGACCGTGCAGATGGGTCTCTCGGAGAAGGTCAGGTTCGAGGTCGCGGTCTCCGACAACTTCGTCGACAAAACCGTGGGGGCGCTCTGTGAAGGCGGCCGCACCGGCGAAGTCGGCGACGGCAAGATCTTCGTTGTGCCGCTCGACCACGCGGTGCGGATTCGCACCGGCGACAGCGACGAGGGCGCCGTGACGCCGGTGAGCAAATGAGCGGCGTCGACACGGGCGATACCGCCTGGATGCTGATCGCCACCGCGCTGGTGCTGTTGATGACGCCGGCACTGGGTCTCTTCTACGCCGGGTTGGTCCGCTCCAAGAACACGCTCAACACCTTCATGATGAGCATCGCCGCAATTGCGGTCGCGACCGTCACCTGGGCGGCGATCGGCTACTCGCTCGCCTTCGACGGCGACGGCGCCCTGATCGGCGGTCTCGGCAACGCCTTCCTCAGCGGCGTCGACTTCGCGCCGCGGGAAGGGACGACGATCCCCGAGCTCGTCTTCTTTGCCTTCCAGGCGACCTTCTGCATCATCACCACGGCGCTGATCTCCGGCGCGGTGGTCGAGCGGATGCGGTTTGGACCCTTCCTCGTCTTCTCGGCGTTGTGGTCGGTGCTCGTCTACGCCGTGCTCGCCCATTGGGCCTTCGGCGGCGGTTGGCTGATCTCCGGCGGCACCCTGGACTTCGCCGGCGGCGTCCCAGTCGAGATGGCCTCCGGGTTCTCAGCCCTGGCGGCGGCGCTGGTGGTCGGAGCGCGGAAAGACTACGGCCGCCAGGCGCTCCTCCCCCATAACGCCGTCTACGTCTTGCTCGGCGCCGGCTTGCTGTGGTTCGGCTGGTTCGGGTTCAACGGCGGCAGCGGCTTCTCGACCGGGGACCCGAGCGTGCTCGCCTTCACCAACACGCTGCTCTGCCCGGCGGCGACGTTGGTCGTCTGGTTCGCGCTCGACCTGATCCGCGGCCGCAAGGTGACGGCGATCGGCGCCGCCACGGCGATCATCGTTGGCTGCGTCCTCATCACCCCGGCGGGCGGGTTCGTCAGCCCCGGCTGGGCGATGCTGCTTGGCGCCCTTGGCGCGATCCCCAGCTACGGGATCATCGTCTGGCGCACGCGCACCCGGGTTGACGAGACCCTCGACGTCCTCGCCGCCCACGGCACCGCGGGCTTCATCGGGATCCTCTTCATCGGTTTCTTCGCCCAGGAGACCTGGAACGGGGTCTCCGACGGCCTCTTCTACGGCAACGCCGAGCAGTTGCTCGACCAGGTCTTCGCCGCTCTGGCGGCGCCGGCCTACGCCTTCGTCATGACCTTCATCCTTCTGAAGGCGGTCGGCGCGGTAATGCCGCTGCGGGCGACGGACAAAGAAGAGGCGATGGGGATGGACATCAACCAGCACGGCGAGGAGGCCTATGTCACTGGCGAGGGGGCGATTTTGTTGCTTCCTGATGACCATGACAAAGTCGCCGTGCCGGTCGCTGATCCAGGGTAGGTGTTAGCGGGTGACCGGGAGGCCCTCTCCAGACGCAGCTCGCCTATGGCTCATGCTGAGTGTCTGGAGAGGGCCTCCCGGTCACCCTTTCGACAGGATTTGCGACCTGGCTGGGTGCGTACAGGTCTCTACGCGCGGAGTCGGTAGCCGCGGCTGAAGAGGCGGAGGTTGACGAGGAAGAGCGCGGCGGTCGCTGCCGTCAGCGCCAGCAGCGAGAGGGCGATGCTGACTTCGGTGTAGCCGACGAAGCCGTAGCGGACGAGGTTGATCATGTAGTAGATCGGGTTGAAGTGGGTCAGCGTCTCGTAGGGCTCGGGGAGCAGCGCCGCCGAGTAGAAGACGCCGCCGAGGAAGATCAGCGGCGTGAGGACGAAGGTCTGGGCGAAGGCGACGTCGTCGAACTGTTCGGCGCGGACCCCGATCAGGACCCCGAGCTGGCTGAAGAAGAAGCCGACGAGGAAGAGCGAGGGGATCAGCACGAGGACGTGGTCGACCGGGAGGTCGACGAGGAGGACCGAGACGATGAAGGTGAGGACGGCGACGATCAGGCCGCGCATGAAGCCGCCGAGTGAGAAGGCGAGCAGCAGCTCGGCTGGCGAGGCGGGCGAGGAGAGCTGGTCCTGGATCGCGCCCTGGAACTTCTGCTGGAGGATCGACGACGAGTTGTTGGAGAAGGCGTTGGTCGACCAGGCCATCATGATCAGCCCGGGGATGACGAAGACCACGTAGTCGATCCCGTGCAGCTTGTCGATGCGGGAGCCGAGCGCGGCGCCGAAGACGGAGATGTAGAGGAAGGTTTCCAGCAGCGGCGCGCCGATCGTCTGCTTCTTGATCTTCATGAAGCGGTTGACCTCGCGGCGCCAGAGGGTGGCGAAACGGATCTGGGCGGCGCTCATGCCTCCACCTCCGGGGTGACCTCGATGTGGGAGCGGGAGAGCTCGCCGCGGCCAACCAGCGCCAGGTAGGCGTCCTCGAGGTTGGCGACATCGAAGCGCTCGGCGAGGGCCTCGCTGGTGCCCTCGGCGACGATCTGCCCCTCGGCGATGAAGGCGATCCGGTCGCAGAGCTGCTCGGCCTCCTCGAGGTAGTGCGTGGTGAGGAGGATCGTCGTCCCCTCCTGGTTGATTTTCTGGACGTAGTGCCAGAGCTCGAGGCGGAGCTCGACGTCGACCCCGGCGGTCGGCTCGTCGAGGATCAGCAGGCGCGGCCGGTGCATCATCGCCCTGGCCAGGATCAGCCGCCGTTTCATCCCGCCGGAGAGGGTGCGGGTGCGCTCGTCCTTCTTCTCGGTCAGGGAAAAGGTCTCGAGCAGTTCTTCCGTGCGCTCGCGGCGCTCGCGGCGCGGCATCCCGAAGTAGCCGGCGTGGTAGTCGAGCGTCTCCTCGACGGTGAGGAACCAGTCGATGTTCGGCTCCTGCGGGGCGAGGCCGACCGCCTGGCGCGCCTCGGCGTAGTGGCCGATCGCGTCGTTTTCGAAGATCTCAATCGAGCCGCCGGTCGGCTGCGCGAGCCCGGTCGTGCAGTGGATCAGCGTCGACTTGCCGGCGCCGTTGGGCCCGAGCAGGCCGAAGAACTCCCCCTCCTCGATCTCCAGCGAGACGCTCCGCAGCGCCTCCACCCCGTTCGGGTATCGCTTCTCCAGGTCGGTGATGTCGAGCGCCTTCATGCCGCGCACGACTCTAGCCAGCGACGGGCGCGGACTCCTCAGCGGCGCCAGAACCGCCAGCTGAAGCGGCGCCCGTCGACGAACCAGACGACCTTGTGCCAGCCGGCGGCCGAAGAGGTGACCTTGTTGACGTAAAGCACTTCCGCTCCGGCTTCTTGATTTTCGGCGCAGAAGCGCCTCCTCGACGGGAAGGTGATGCAGACCGTGTAGGTCACCGGCTGGGTGCTGCGGATAAAGGCGCCGACCTTGCTGCGGTGGGCGCATTCATGGGCAGGGCGCGCGGAGCGGCTCAAGCCGCAAGCGACGTAGGTGCGGATCTGCGGCTCTGGCGGTGGTGGAGGTGGAGGCGGTGGCGGTGGCGGTGCTTCATACGAACACGGGCAGGGCAGGTCCTCGCAGGCGACGCCATCGCCGTCGCCGTCGAGCCGGTAGGGGTCGCCCGGCAGGAGGTATTCCTGGGCTTCGGCCTGATTGGCGAAGTCGGCGCAGTCGTAGTCGAGCGCCTTCGCTTCGGGCGGCGAGGGAAACGCCGCGACCGCGAGCGCGGCGGCGGCGGCGACCAATAGGAGGACGAACCGTTTGATCGGGAGATCTTAAGCGGACCTTCGGCGTTCGTCCTTTTACCCCCATATGACCCGGAAAGGACGAACGCCGAGGGCGAGGTGTCATATAAGTGCGGCATGACTGTGACCGCGCCGTTACTTGCCGTCGATGCGCCCTCAATGCTCTTCCGCGCCTTCTATGCGCTGCCGAGCAAGATCACGGGGCCGGACGGGCGGCCGGTGAACGCTCTGCTGGGGACGGCGAATTTGATCCTGCGCGAGGTCGAACTGCACAAGCCGCGCGCGGTCGTCCTCTGCTTCGGCCCCGATGCTGCCGCCTACCGGACCGAGCTCTACCCCGCTTACCACGCCGAGCGCGAGGCGGCGATGCCAGACGAGCTGCCGCACCAGGCCTTCGGCTGGACGGTCGCGACCGGCGAGGACCTCGAGGCCGACGACCTGCTCGGGACCTACGCGAAACTCGAGGCCGCGGTGGGCGGGCGGGCGCTGCTGCTGACCGGGGACCGCGACATGTACCAGTGCGCGAGCGAGGACGTAACCGTCCTCTACGTCCGCACCGGCGGCAAAAGCGGCGGCGCCGAAGAGGTCGGGCCGGCGGAGGTGCGCGAGCGCTACGGGATCGACCCGGAGCTGGTGCCCGACTTCATCGCCCTGCGCGGCGATCCCTCCGACGGGCTGCCGGGCGCCAAGGGCGTGGGGCCGAAAACTGCGGCGGAGCTGCTGCGCGAGCACGGCTCCCTGGAGGCGATCCTCGACAACGCGATCCGCGAGCGGCGCCCGGCGCTGCGTGGGGCGCTGATCGAGGGCAAGGAGGATCTGTTGATCTTCAAAGACATCGCGACGCTGCGCGACGCCAAGGTGAAGCGGCCGAAGGATCGCGCTACCGACTGGCACGGAGCCGCCGAAGCCGCACGCGCGCGCGGGATGAAAAAACTCGCCGAGCGGCTGGAAGCGAACGCGGACTAGGCGTGTCGAGTTTGTTCGGCCCTCCCGAACAAAGTCGACATTCAGGTAGAGCGGGGGGCGGTGGCGAGCCCCCAGGCCGAGACGATCGCCCAGACGCCCTCGAGCAGGACGAAGCCCCACTGGGCGGCCGCCACCGCGAGCACGGCGAGGATCGCCGAGCCGCCGAGGTTGAGCGCGAGGTAGAGGCGCGAGTCCGGCCGCATGCGCTCGAACTGGACCGCGGCGAAGGCGGCGAGGATCAGCAGCGCGCCGACGATCTGGATTGCTTGGTCCACGAGCCGAGACTATTGACGTGTCGACTTTGTCTCCCCATGGAGGACAAACTCGACAGGGCCGGGTACCTTCGCCGGGTGGACCCGGCCTCCCTCCCCCTCTTCGAGCAGCGCCAGCTGCGCAAGCGTTGGCGCTACGTCGGCCTCTTCGCCGAGGAGGTGATGCTGTGCGCGGCTCGGGCCGAGGTCGGACCGCTGACGCAGTCCTTCTGGGTCCTGCTCGACCGGCAATCCGGGCAGCAGTGGAACCACACTGCGCTCGCTCCCGGCAGCAAGGAGGTGACGATGGACGGGCCGCGGCTGGAGATCGACGGGCCGGGGCTCCGCGCCTCGCTGCGGCTCGGCGAGGTGACCCCGATCGAGGTCACCTGTCCCAGCGGCCGCGCCAGTGCCTGGACCCGCAAGCAGGTCGGGATGCCGGTCGGGGGGACGATCGAGGTGCCGGGGCAGCGCTGGGAGGTCACGGGTCATGGCGTCGACGACGAGTCCGCAGGGCACCACCAGCGCCAGACGAGCTGGAACTGGTCGGCTGGCGTCGGCACCGCCGCCGACGGCCGCACCGTCGCCTGGAACCTCGTCACCGGGATCAACGACCCGGCGCAGGGCAGCGAGCGGGCGATATGGATCGAGGGCGAGCCGGCCGAGCCGCCGCCCGTCCGCTTCGACCGCCCCAACGAGATTGACCTCGAAGCCGCCGGGTCCCTCCGCTTCGCCACCGAGTCCGAACACACCCACGACGACAACTACCTCGTGATCCGCTCCCGCTACCGCCACCGCTTCGGCAGCTTCACCGGGTCGCTGGGTGGCGTTGAGCTGGCGGAGGGACTTGGGGTGATGGAGGAGCACGATGCCCGCTGGTAGGCGTCCCCGCAAGCTCACCCGCGCCCAGATCTTCCTGATGCGGCGGACGCCGCGCAAGCGCGAGCGCTTCATCTGCGACTACGTCTTCCCCTCCCACATCCGCGGCAGAGTCCGCAAGCAAAGGCCGCAGATCGCCGAGCGCGACTGGCCCCTCGTCGAACAGGGGCTGCGCGAGTGGTTCGTCTGCTGCGCCTGGCGCGGAGGCGCTGTACTCGGTATGCCCTCGCGAGCGGTTGACGAAGCCTGGCACGAGTTCATCCTCGACTCGATCGCCTACATCGACTTCTGCGAGAAAGCCTTCGGTGCGTACCTCCACCACACGCCCGATGAGGCGATGTCGACGCCGATGGGCAACGCGCTCGCCCAGACGGTGCACGCCTGGGATCGCTCCGAGGTGGGGCAGGACGAGGAATCGGTGCTCTGGGACCTCGACGAGCGGCTGGGGATCGACGAGCCGCTCGGGCTCGACGGGATGCAGCTCGCCGGTGTCCGCTCCGCCGCCTCCGCCTACCCGATGATGGCCGCCCCCTGCTTCGTCGGCGCCGGCGGTGTCTTCGGCACCGGTGGAGAAGGCGGGGGCGAAGGCGGCGGTGGGGGCTGCGGCGGCGGGGCCGGTTGCTCGGGCGGCTGTGGGGGCGGGGGCGGCGGCTGTGGCGGAGGCGGTGGGTCCTAAGCCCGGTGCTCGGGGTTCGGGAGGTCGAACCTGCAGCCTGCTTCCCACTCTTTCGGCTGGTTGCCGTGGGCGGGGATGCCGCCGGCGTCCTTGAGGATCCGGGCCAGGTGCATCAGGTTCCAGGCGGCAAAGACGGTGTTGCGGTTGGTGAAGTCGTTGTCGGGGCCGCCTGAGCCTTCGTCGAGGTAGGAGGGGCCGGGGCCGGCCTCGCCGATCCAGCCCGAGTCGGCCTGGGGCGGGATCGTGTAGCCGAGGTGCTGCAGCGAGTAGAGGACGTTCATCGCGCAGTGCTTGATCCCGTCCTCGTTGCCGGTGACGATGCAGCCGCCGACGCGGCCGTAGTAGGCCCACTGTCCCCGGTCGTTGAGCAGGTGGGAGTTGCCGTAGAGGCGCTCGATCACGTGGGTCGCCACCGAGGACTTCTCCCCCAGCCAGATCGGCATCCCGAGGACGAGGATGTCGGCGGCCAGCACCCGCTCGTAGATCTGCGGCCACTCGTCCGTGGCCCAGCCGTGTTCGGTCATGTCGGGCCAGACGCCGATCGCCAGCTCGTGGTCGATCGCCCGGATGCAGTCGACCTCGACCCCCTGCGCGCGCATCACCTCGATTGACTTATCCATCAGCCCCTGCGTGTTCGAGGTCTCGGGGCTGCGCTTCAGCGTGCAGTTGATGTACAGCGCTTTGAGGTCGGAGTAGTCGGCCATGTCTCCCTTTCGTCGGTCGGCCGGGCGAGCCTCCCACATCGACCCTTACGGATGTGTGAACTACCAGCTGTCGACGAATCGGTGGCTGCCGGAGGGACGGGAGTCGCCGGCGGCGTTGAGGGTGGAAGCGATCAGGCCGCGAGTCTCTGCCGGATCGATGACGTCGTCAAGCTCGAACAGGGCCGCCGCATTCAGCGCCTTCGCGTTCTCTTCGGCCTGGGCGGTGAGGTCGCGGACGCGCTGCTCGCGCTCGGCCTCGTCCGGGATCGCCTCGAGCTCCTTGCGCAGGGCAAGGCGGACGGCACCCTCGAGGCCCATCGGCCCGAGGTGGGCGCTCGGCCAGGCGACCGTCAGCAGCGGCTCGTGGAGGCTGCCGCCTACCATCGCCTGGGCGCCGAGGCCGTAGCCGCGCCGCAGGACCACCGCGACGAGCGGCACCCGCAGGGCGGCGCCGGCGACGAGCAGGCGTGAGGCGTGGCGGACGAGCCCGGTCGCCTCGGCCTCGGGCCCGACCATGTAGCCGGGGGTGTCGACGAGGGAGACGACGGGGAGGCCGAAGGCGTCGCAGAGCTGCAGCAGCCGGGCCGCCTTGTCGCTTGCATCGCTGGTCACCGCCCCGGCCATGTGGCGGGTGTCGTTGGCGATGATCCCCAGCGCGCGGCCGTCGATCCGCGCCAGCGCCGTCACCATCTCCGGCGCGAAGCGCTCGCGCAGGTAGGTGACCGAGCCTTCGTCGGCGAGGGTCTCGATGATCGGCCGCGGGCTGTAGGCGCGGCGCTTGCGCTCGGGGATGAGCTCGCGCAGTCGCGCCTGGTCGGGCTCGGGGCCGGGCACGGTACGACCCTGGAAGTAGGCGAGCAGCTTCTTCGTCGCCGCCGTCGCCTCGGCCTCGTCGGCGACCGCGACGTCGACGACGCCGTTCGCGGCCTGTACCTCCAGCGGCCCGACCTCGTCCGGATGGACGTCGCCGAGGCCACCACCAGCGATCATCGCCGGCCCGCCCATCCCCAGCGAGCTCCCCTCGGTGGCGACGATCAGGTCGGCGCAGCCGGCGATCACGGCGTTGCCGGCGAAGCAGCGGCCGTGGACTATCGCGATCCGCGGCACCAGTCCGGAGAGCTTCGCCCAGAGCGCAAAGGCGCGGGTGTCAAGGGCGGAGACGACGGGATAGTCGGTGTCGCCGGGCCGCCCTCCCCCGCCCTCGGCGTAGAAGACGACGGGCAGCCGCATCCGCGCGATCAGCTCGAAGAGGCGGTCCTTCTTGCGGTGGCCGAGCGCGCCCTGGGTGCCGGCGAGGACGGTGTAGTCGTAGGAGAGGACCGCGCAGGCCGCCCGCTCGGGGTCGAAGAGGTCGCCGTTGACGCGGGCGGTGCCGCCGATCAGGCCGTCGGCGGGGGTGCGGGCGATCAGGTCATCGAGCTCGCGGCGGCCGCGCTGGGCGGCGATCGCGTAGCGGCCGTACTCGACGAAGGAGCCGGCGTCGACGAGGTCCTCGACGTTCTCGCGAGCGGTGCGCCCACCGGCGCCGTGCCGCTTCTCGGCCGCGTCGGGCCGCGCCGCGTCCTCGGTCAAGGCGCGGCGGGCAAGCAGGTCCGCCAGGTCGTCTCGCTCCCCCTCAGGCACGGGGAGACTTTATGGGCTCAGCCGCGGATCGCTTTGCCGACGAGGTGCTTCAGCCGGGTGCGGTCACGCTGGGTGAGGTTCCCGGGCATGCCCTTCGACTTCTTGATCAGGTTCCAGAACTCGGTCTGGTCGCGCGAGGTCAGGTTCTGCTCGATCCGGTCCTGCCCTTTCTTCAGGAGCCAGAGGCTGACCACCCAGACTTTCGCCCAGGGGACCCGCTTCCAGAGGTGGGGCGCTGCTTTGCGGGCGATCCAGAAGGGCATGAGGCAGGAGTTCTATTCGACGACTTCGACGGTGCCGTGCATCGTCGGGTGGATCTCGCAGAAGTAAGTGAAGGTGCCGGCTTCCTTGAAGGTTTCCGAGCCGATCTTGCCTTTCTCGATCGTCCCGGTGTCGAAGCTGCCGTCGTCGGCGGTCGCGGTGTGGGGCGCGGTGTCCTGGTTCTGCCAGATCACCTTGCCGCCGACCTGGACGACGACCGGATCGGGCTGGTAGGTGAATTCGACGATGTCGACTTTTTCCGACTTCGAGGCCTCGCCGCTGGGAGCGTTTTCGCTTTCCGTTTCGGTCGCGTCTTCGGCCTCTTCGGTGGCTTCTTCGGCGCCGGTTTCGACGTCGGTCACCGCCGATTCGGCTTCAGAAGAGGAATCGGAGCCGCTGCCCCCGCAAGCGGCAAGGCCGAGGGAGAGGGCGACCAGGGCAGCGAGGAGCAGCGGCTTCAATTGCATGTGCCGATTCCTTTACCCACTGACTCCATTGGGGAATCAGTCGGGTTCCGCGCGTAGGCTGCGCCGGTGATCACCGGGCCCCGCGGGCGCTGGGTAGCGGTCGCGATCTGGCTCCTCGTCGGGGCCGGCGGCCTCCTCGCCCACTCCCACATCGACGACGTCACCGCCGCCGGGCAGAGCAGCTTCCTCCCGGCCGATTCGGAATCGACGCGGGCGCTCGACGCAATCAGCGCCACTTCGGGGAGCGAAGAGGTGCCGGTGGTGATCGTCTTTGAACGCCCCGGCGGGCTCTCCCGCGCCGACCTGAAGGCGATTGGCCGCGACGGCGACCGCCTCGGCCACCTCGGCCTCACCGGGGCGACGCCGATCGTCGACCCCTTCTCTGGCGAGTACAACAGCGAGCTGGCGAAGGTGGCCCGAGTCGGGAACGGGATCGGGCCCGTTTCCCGCGACGGCGAAGCGGCGCTGCTGGTGCTGGCGATCGACGCCGAGGACCGCGGCGCGGTCGTCGACGGAGTCGAGACCATCCGCCACTACCTGCGGGCGCACGAGCGGCCGGGGCTGCACGCCTATGTCACCGGGCCGGGCGGGATCGCCGCCGATCTTGAGGCGGTCGCCGAAGACGCCGGCCGCACCCTGCTGATCGCCACCCTCGGCCTCGTCCTCCTACTGCTCCTCATCGTCTACCGAGCCCCGATCCTCGCCCTGCTTCCGCTTCTCGTCGTCGGCCTCGCCTATCTGGTCGCGATCGGGATCGCCTACCTGCTGATCGAGGCCGACGCGATCGTCGTCAACGCCGAGGGAACCATGCTGCTGCTCGTCCTCGTCTTCGGCGCCGGCACCGACTACTCCCTCCTCTTGGTTCACCGTTACCGAGAAGAGGGCTCCCTGACCGCCGCCGTCCGCGAGACCCGTCCCGCGATCCTCGCCTCCGGCGGCACCGTGATCGCCGCGATGCTGGTCCTCTTGGTCGCGAACCTCGAGTCGACTCATTGGCTCGGCCCGGTATTGGCGATCGGAATCGCGGTAATGCTGCTGGCCGCCTTCACCCTGCTCCCAGCCCTCCTCGCAATCCTCGGCGACCGAGCTTTCTGGCCCACCAACCCGGCCCTAGTCGCGGGGGAGGGGGGTCCCCGGAGGAACCTCCCAGTTCGTGACGGAGGGGACCCCCCTCCCCCGCGCCCAAACTTGTGGGAACGCGCAGCGGACTTAGTGGCGAGACATTCACGCCCGCTGATCGCGCTCGTAGCAGGGCTGTTGATCGTCCTCTCCCTCGGCAACCTGACCAAGCACGAATCGCTCGGCTTCGGCCAGGGCGTGACCAAGCCGACCAACTCCAGCCGCGGCACCGAAGCCCTGGAACGGCACTTCCCGGCTGGGCTCGGCTCGCCGCTGACGACGGTGATGAAGCTCGAGGATGCCCCGTTCGCGGCGCATCTGCTCGCGAAGCTTCAGAGCGTCGAGCTTGCCTTGCCGAGCATCATTCCCGGCGATCCGGGCCATGCCGCTGTCGTCCTCGTCCTCCGCGGCGACCCCTACGGGGACGAGGCCGAAGCAGCCGTGAAGGAGATCCGCGAAGAGCTTCACACCCTCGTCCCCGGCGCCCTCCTCGGCGGCGTCCCCGTCGAGAACCTCGACGTCGAGGAAACCAACGCGCGGGACACGAAGCTGATCGTGCCCCTGGTCCTGCTGGTGATCGGCCTGATCCTGATCGGCGTCCTGCGGGCGCTGGTCGCCCCCGCCTACCTGATCGCCACCGTCCTTGCCTCGTTCGCCGCCACCCTCGGCCTCGCCACCTTCGCCTTCACTGAGGTCTTCGGGATGGGCGGGCTCGCATTCAACCTCGAGCTGATGTCCTTCATCTTCCTCGTCGCGCTCGGGGTCGACTACAACATTTTCCTGATGACGCGGGCGCGCGAGGAGGCGGCCGTCCGCGGCACTCGCGAGGGCATCCTCACCGCGCTGACCAGCACCGGCGGAGTGATCACCGGGGCCGGCCTGATCCTCGCCGGCACCTTCGCCACCCTGACCCTGCTGCCGCTCGAGGAGCTGGTCCAGATCGGCGCCACCGTCGCCGTCGGCGTCCTCCTCGACACCTTCCTCGTCCGCGCCCTGCTGATCCCGGCGATCACCTACCGGCTCGGCGACCGCGCCTGGTGGCCGGGGAGTCCCCGCCCGCCTCAGTAACCGGGGCTGCGCTTCATCTTCTTGCGCTCGTGCGGGTGGGCGCCGCCCTTCTCCTCCAACGTCTTGCAGGCTTCGGCGATGTCGTCGGCGAGGCGGTCGACCTGGGCGCGGCCGAGGGTCTCCTTGACCAGCGCCCGCATCACCTTCACCTCCTGGGCGTCGGGCGGCATCGTGTAGGCGGGGAGCATCCAGCCGCGCTCGGCCGAGAGCTGCCAGGAGACATCGAACTCGTCGTAGTCGTGCTCGCCAGCGAGCTTGAAGGCGACCAGCGGCAGCTGCTCTTTGTCAGCCCCGATCAGCTCGAAGTTGCCGTTCTCCTCGAGCCGCTTGGCCAGAGCTTTGGCGTTCTGGTTCATCGCCCCCATCACGTGCGCGTAGCCCTCGTGGCCGAGGCGGACGAAGTTGTAGTACTGGGCGAGCACCATCGAGGCACCGGTGGAGAAGTTCAGCGTGAAGGTGGCGTCGGTCTTCCCCAGGTAGTTCTCGTAGAAGACGAGATCCTCGGCCAGGTCACTTTGTTCGCGGAAGACAAGCCAGCCAATCCCCGGGTAGACAAGCCCGAACTTGTGGCCGGAGACGTTAATCGAGCGCACCTGCTCGAGGCGGAAGTCCCACTCGGAGTGCGGGTAGAGGAAGGGCCAGACGAAGCCGCCTGAGGCAGCATCGACGTGGAGGGGGACGTCGAGCCCTTTCTCCTCTTTGATCCGCAGCAGCAGGTCGTTGATCCCGGAGATGTCGTCGGCGTGGCCGGTGAAGGTGGTGCCGAGAACGGCGGCGACGCCGATCGTGTTCTCGTCGACGTGGGGCTCTACGTCCTCGGGCCCGATCACATACTTGTCCTCGCGCAGGCGGACGATCCGCGGTTCGACGTCGAAGTAGCGGCAGAACTTTTCCCAGACGACGTGGACGTCGCCGCCGAAGACCAGGTTCGGCTTCGCGGTGTCCTTGCCGGCGGCTTCGCGCCGCTGCTTCCACTTCCACTTCAAAGACAGCGCCCCGAGCATGATCGCCTCCGAGGAGCCCTGCGTCCGGCAGCCGGTCGTCTCCCCCGGCGCGTTGTAGAGGTCGGCGAGCATGCGGATGCAGCGCTGCTCGATCTCCGCCGAGATCGGATACTCGGCGTGGTCGATGAAGTTGCGGTGCAGGTTCTCCGAGACGATCCGCTGCGCCTCGGGCTCCATCCAGGTGGTGACAAAGGTGGCGAGGTTGCGCCACGGATCGCCCTCCAGGACCAGTTCCTCGTCGACCAGCCGCATCGCGTCGAGCGCGGACATCCCGGTGGCGGGGAAATCCCCGGCGGGCGCATCTTCGGTGAGGAAGCGGCCGCCGTACTTCGTTGCGGCGTCCTCGGGGTTCTGCGACTGGCTCATCTTCGCTGCGCTCCTTCTCGGGGTCGGGGGCGAGACTATCTCCCTCGCCGCACCAGCCCATAGGGTCGGGCGCGTGGACGTCCGACTCACCCACATCGGCGGCCCCACCGTCCTGATCGAGTTCGGCGGTTGGCGCCTGCTCACCGACCCCACCTTCGACCCCGCCGGTGGCAAGTACCGCTTCGGCTGGGGGACCGGCTCGACCAAGCTGACCGAGCCGGCGATCGCCGCCGAGGACCTCGGCCTGATCGACGCGGTCCTGCTCAGCCACGACCACCATGACGACAACCTCGACGCCGCCGGCCGGGCGCTGCTGCCGTCTGCCGGCACGGTGGTCACGACCGAGGCCGGCGCCCGGCGCCTCGGAGGCAACGCCCGCGGTCTCACCCCCTGGGTGACGACCGAGCTGACGGCCGAGGGCAAACCGCCGATCGAGGTCACCGCGACGCCGTGCCGCCACGGACCGCCGCTGAGCAAACCGCTGGTCGGCGACGTGGTCGGGTTCGCGCTGCGTTGGGAGGGGCAGGACCACGGCGTTCTCTGGATCTCCGGCGACACCGTCCTCTACGACGGCGTCCGCGATGTCGCCGATCGGATCGACGTCGGCACCGCATTGCTCCACCTCGGCGGCGTCCGCTTCCCCGTCACGGGCCCGCTCCGCTACACGATGACCGCGGCGGAGGCAGTCGAGCTCTGCGGCCTGCTGCGACCGCGGACGACGATCCCGATCCACTACGAGGGCTGGCGCCACTTCCGCCAGGGCCGCGAGCAGGTCGAGGCCGAGTTCGCCGCCGCCCCGGCCGAGGTCCGCGAAGCGGTCCGCTGGCTGCCGCTCGGCGGCGCCTCTGGGATCGGCGTATAAGTCCTAAGCAGAGTGAATTTCTTTTTCAATTAGAGGAGAGGGTCGATGGACGAGAGCGTTGAGATGGGGCCGATCGATTACATCCTGGTCGAGTGGCCGGGGCGGCAACCAAACGGTGAGGTCGCTCCCCACCTGGTCGACCTCGTCGAGCGCGGCCTGATCCGCATCATCGACCTGGCGCTGATCACCAAGGGCGAGGACGGATCGGTAGCCGGCATCGAGCTCGAGGACCTCGGCGACGGGGCGTTGGAGCTCTCGGTCTTCGAGGGTGCCTCCTCCGGGCTGATCTCCGACGACGACCTCGCCGAGGCGGGCAACGCGCTGGAGCCCGGCACCTCGGCCGCGCTGCTCGTCTTCGAGAACACCTGGGCCGCGCCCTTCGCGGCGGCGGTCCGCCGCTCCGGCGGCCAGCTCGTTGCCAGCGGCCGCATCCCCGTCGAAGCCATCGAGGCCGCGCTCGACGCGGCCGAGTCGAACGCCTAAGAGAGAGGAAAGACCATGCCAGGACTACTTCGAGGCGTCGCCCGCACCGCCGTCATCGCCGGCACCGCCACCTCCGTCAGCAACCGCGTCTCCAAACGCCAGGGCGAGCGCTGGGCCGCGCAGGAACAGCAGCAGTACGCCCAGCAGGCTCCAGCGCCGCAGGCTGCGGCGCCCGCGCCGGCCGCTGGCGGCAGCTCGACGATCGACCAGCTGAAAGAGCTCGGCGAGCTGAAAGCCCAGGGGATCCTCACCGAGGAGGAGTTCGCCGCCCAGAAGGCAAAGATCCTCGGCTCCTAGCCGAGGATCTCTTAGTAAGAGAGCGAGTAGAAGAGGTGGGCGACGCCGTCGCCCTGGACGACCCGCGTCTGCTCCACCTTCACGCTCGACGGCATTCCGTCGAAGAGGCGGACGCCGTCGCCTAGGAAGACCGGCACCTGGTTGATGACGATCTCGTCGAGGAGGCCGGCGCGGATCGTCTCCTGGATCGTCTCGCCGCCGCCGCCGATGTGAACGTGGCCGTTGCCGGCGGCCTCGCGGGCCTGAGCGACCGCGCTCTCGATTCCGTCGGGGACGAAGTGGAAGGTGGTCTCGCCCAGCGTCAGCGGCTCGCGCTCGTGATGGGTGAGGACGAAGACGGGGACGCGGAAGGGCGGCTCGTCCCCCCACCAGCCGTTCCAGAGCGGCTCGGTCCAGGGGCCGCGGACGGGGCCGAACATGTTGCGGCCCATGACGACGGCGTTGCTGTTGGCCGAGGCCTCGCGGACGAGGTCGTCGCTGACCCCGCCCTCGCCACCCTCGCGGCCGTGCATTTCCTGGAAGAAGCGGGTCTTGAAGGCCCACTCGTGCAGCGCGTCGCCGCCTTCGCCGAGTCCGTGCTCCTCGCTCTGGTTGGGACCGGCGAGGAAGCCGTCGGCGGAGACCGAGATCTGGCACTTGACCTTGCTCACACAGGGACCGTACCGCGACCGAAGCACTTGACGCGGAAACCAATAGCGCTATCCTGATGGAGGACTAACTACAGAAAGTGGACTTGGTTATGACTTATCGGCTGATACCGCTGGACGAGGCGTCGCTTGCCGAGGCGTCTCTTGGGGAGTTGTCAGGGGGCATTTCGATCACTTGCGGACTGTGGTCCACTTATGCTATATTCTAGCCGATAGACGGACTACGGTCCGATATTGGCAAGAA
>Ga0209152_10000054_pt1 | contig 57885 bp, 61 predicted proteins | sample GraSoiAngelo_107_FD_185873 | JGI IMG/M metagenome (GOLD analysis project Ga0209152, IMG submission 185873) | Grasslands soil microbial communities from the Angelo Coastal Reserve, California, USA - 14_0903_09_30cm (SPAdes) (version 2) | ecosystem: Environmental > Terrestrial > Soil > Grasslands...
GAGGGTGCGACGCCCTCGCAGGCGCGCCAGCGCTGCGCCGCCGCGCTAGTCGGCAAGGGAACCGGCAAGGCGCTGGTGACGATGCCGGGCCAGGAGCCGTTCCAGATCACTTCGCCGATCTCCTTCTTCAACGCGACCCCCACCGGCGGCAAGCCGACGCTGCTGGCCCACGCTTACGAGAAGGTTCCGACGCCACAGGCGCTGCTGGTCCCGATCGTGGTCGAGCGGGTGGCGAAGGGGCGCTACGGCTTCCACGTCCGGGTCGAGATGCCTGAAGTCGCGGGTGGCTTCGGGGCGCCGACTTTGGCGGAAGCGAGCATCGGCGCGGTCCGCATCCGCAAGGGGAAGAAGATCGGCTACGTCAGCGCCCACTGCGCCGGCGGCCGGCTGCAGGTCGATGGGACCCTGACCTTCACCAACGGCGACCGCTTCCCGACCACGCTCACCTCGCCATGCCACACCCCGCGCTGAAGGGGCTCCTACTGGCAATCGCCGTGGCGGCATTCGCGGGCGGCAGCGCCATCGGCGCCGTCGTCAAGGTCGAAGACGTGGTCCTGCGGGCCGATGGCGGCTTCAAGCCGCAAACGCTGCCGAAGCGCCAGTTTGTCCCGATCGATTTCCACGGCCAGGTCGACATCTCCTCGCGTAGCGGCGGCAGGCCGCCGCGGCTCGAACAGGCGCTGATCGACTTCGACCGCGACGGCCGCCTCAGCGTCGCCGGGCTGCCGACCTGCGCTCCCCAAACGATCGAAGCGGCGAGCAGCGAGGAAGCGCGGCGGATCTGCCGCGGCGCAATCGTCGGCACCGGCCACCTCGGAACCTACGTCGCCTTCCTCGACCAGCCCCCGGTTGAAGAGCGCTTGCCGCTGACGATCTTCAACGGGCCGCGAAACGCCGCGGGCCAACCGACTGCCGTCCTCCACGCCCGGATCACCGCCCCCGCCACGCAGACCTTCGCGATCTCGGTGCCGATCGAACAGCGCCGCGGCGGCTTCCGCTACCGCGTCCGCATCGACGTGCCACCGATTGCCGGCGGCTTCGGAGCGATCACCCACCTCGATGCCGAAATCGGCCGCCGCTACCGGGCCGGGGGCGAGCAGCGCAGCTACGCCTCCGCCCGCTGCAGCGATCACATCCTCCAGACCCATGGCCGCTTCACCTTCGAGGGTGGGACCGTGGTCGACGGGCTGGTCGAAAAATACTGCCGCTCCACGTAGGCGCCGCGGGCTTCACCCGAGCAGGCGACCTTCCTATACTTGCCCGTCCACGGGCCGTTAGCTCAGTTGGTAGAGCAGGAGACTCTTAATCTCAAGGTCGAAGGTTCGAGCCCTTCACGGCCCACTTAACCCCGCCCCGGCGCCGAAGGGATTTCCACTCGGCTGGACGGCTTCGGGGTTGCCCTTGCCGCTGTTTGCTTCTTTGGCTGCTTTTTCGCCTTTTTCTTTTTCGGCGATGTATTTGCGGGCGTTTTTTTCGATTTCGGAAAGCTGTTTGTCGATTTCCTGCGCCTGGCTTTTGCCGCCGGCGAGCTTCTTCGCTTCCTTCTCCGCCTTTTCGGCCGCGGCGAAGTCGCCGGTGAAATACGTGTAGTAGGCGAGGGTCGTGAAGGCGTTGACGGACGGGCGCTGTTCGGCGACGATCCGCTGAGCTTCGGTCGCCGCCTGGATGTTCGTGTCCGCTTCCGGATAGGTGCGTGAGAATTCGGCCAATTTCAGCAGCGTCGGAGACATCAGCAGCGCCAGGCTGGCGTTCGGTTCATCGGTCGCTTTCAGATATTCCGACCAGGATTGATCCGCTTCCTCGTAGGCCTGGAACGCCTCTGGCGTGAAGGTCTGCTGCCCGTTCGATTCGACAGTCACCTGGGCGTTGCCGGCGCTGACCTGAGCACGGGTAAGCGAGAGCAGAAGGTCGGGGTTATTCGGATCTTTTTTCAGTTTGACCTCGAGCCGTTCGGCCTGTTCTTCGTAGGGCTTGGCGGCGTCGCCGGTGCTGGTGTTGCTGTTGAAGAGTTCGGCGAGGTTGAAGCCGCCAATGACGAGGAAGAGGCTGAGCCCCATCAGCACAGCGAGCAGCGCGTAGACGACCTTGACCACCTGCCCGCGTTTACCGCCGCGCAGGTCAAACAGCATTCGATGCTCGTCTTTGCCTTTCGCCACTGGTCTCTCCCTACTCCTGCGGGGAGGGCTGTGCCAGCCCGCCGCTCTGCTCTGGCCGCCCCAGAACTCGAGCAAGCAAGATACTCAACTCGTACAGAACAAGCAGCGGAACCATCTCAATGAGCATCGTGATCGGGTCGACCCCGGGCAGGGCAGCGGCGACGATCGCGATCACCAGGTAGGCATAACGGCGGTTCTTGCTGAGCTGCTCGACGCTGACGATCCCGAGCCGGGTGACGGCGAGGATCGCCAATGGCAGCTGGAAGATCAGGCCGAGGGCGATCTCCGTCATCGAGAAGAAGCCGTAGTACTCGCGCGCCCGCAGCTGGATGTTGAACTGGCCGTCGTTGAAGTCGAGCAGGAAGTTGAGGGCGGCCGGGATGACGATGAAGTAGGCGAAGGCGAGCCCGGCCAGGAAGAGGAACGGGAAGAGCAGCAGGATCGGCAGGATCACCCGGCGCTCGGTTTCGCTGAAGGCCGGGAGGATGTAGGCGTAGAGCTGCCAGAGGACGATCGGCAGCGAGAGGACGATGGCGCCGTAGGCGGAGACGGTGAGGGTCGTCGTAAACGGCTCGGTGACGCCGAAGGTGATCAGCTGATCGTGGTCGTCTGGGAGCGGGCCCTGGGCTATTTCCAGCAGCAGGTGGTTTTGCCAGAAGCAGAGGGCAAGTGCGACGCCGAGGACGATGATGCAGACGATTAGCCGCGAGCGCAGCTCATCGAGGTGCTCGACAAGGGTGAGGCGATCCTCGTGGGAGACCGCCTTGACGCGGCGGGCCATCCTCCGCCTCAGCTGGGTTTGTTGCGGACGATCTCCGCGTCGGCCGGGTCGCCGTGGACCTTCGCCGACTCCGACTCCGGGACCGAGCTAGGTTCCGGAGCCGACCGAGGCTCCGGCGCCTCCAGCGCCGTCTTGTCGTCGTCGTCGTGGTCGCCGCCGATCGAGCCTTTGAACTCGCGGATGCCGCGGCCGAGGCTGCGGCCCAGCTCCGGCAGCCGTTTCGGGCCGAAGACGAGGAGGGCGATGATCAGTACGACGGCGATCTCTGGAAGTCCGATGTTTCCTGGCATCTTGCCCATGGTAACGGGGTGGCCCGGTGCCCGGATCACTTTCGGCAAGCGGGGTTTCCGATTGCCGCCCATGGGGTTTGAGGTTGGTGATGCCTGACGACAACCTCAAAGGCACGGTCGCCCTGGTCACCGGAGCCTCCAGCGGAATCGGCGAGGCGACCGCGAAGGCGCTGGCGGCGCAGGGCGCGAGCGTCGCCCTGGTCGCGCGGCGGGCCGATCGCCTCGAGAGCCTCGGCGGCGAGATCGCCGAGGCCGGTGGAACGGCGCTGCCGATCGAGGCCGACGTCTCCGACCGCGAGCAGGCTGAGGCGGCGGTGGCGCGCGCGGTCGAGGAGCTGGGACGACTCGACGTCCTCGTCAACAACGCCGGGGTGATGCTGCTCGGTCCGATCGAGGACGCACCGGTGGAGGAATGGGAGCAGATGGTCGAGGTCAACCTGCTCGGCCTCCTCTACACCGCCCACGCGGCTCTCCCCCACCTTCTCAGCGCGGCCGACGGGGAGCCGCGACGGGTCGCCGACCTGGTCAACATCTCCTCCGTCGCCGGGCGGATGGCGCGCAAAGGCAGCGGCGTCTACAACGCGACCAAGCACGGCGTCGGCGCCTTCAGCGAGTCGCTGCGCCAGGAGGTGGCGGGCCGGCACCTGCGGGTTTCGCTGGTCGAGCCCGGCGCCGTCGACACCGAGCTACAGAGCCATAACCGCCCGGAGATCGAGGAACAGATCCGCAACCGCTTCGTCGAGATGGACATCCTCCGCTCCGAGGACATCGCCGACGCGATCGCCTACGTGGTGACGCGGCCGAGGCATGTCGCCATCAACGAGGTCCTCGTCCGTCCCACCCAACAAGAGCAGTGATCAGCCAGCCGCCCCAACTGGGGCGGCTGGCGAAGCTAGCTGTAGCGCTGGACTACGCCGTCGGCGACGAGCTCGAGCAGGTGGCGCTGTTCGGGGGGGAAATCGGTGCGTTCGAGTGAGCGCTTGGCCTCGGCGACCATCTCCAGGGCGCGGGCGCGGACCCGGTCGAGGGCGCCGGTGGCGGCGATGCGGTCGCAGAGGGCCTCGGCTGCGGCGGGGTCGAGGGCGGGCAGGTCCACTTCGCGGATGCCAGGGTCCACTTTCGCCGCCTCGATCAGGGGCAGCGTGACCGTGCCGTCGAGGAGGTCGGTGCCCCGGGCCTTGCCGGTTCGCTCCGGCGGGCCGCTGATGTCGAGGACGTCGTCAAGTAGCTGGAAGGCAAGGCCGACTCCTGCGCCGAACTCGCGCAGCGCCTCATCGTCGTTGCCGAGGAGGCAGGCGCATTCGAACAGGCGGGCAGTCTTCAGCCCGCAGCGGGCGAGGTAGCGCTCCTCGCTGACCCCCAGGTCGAAGGCGTCCCGGCGCTGGGCCAGCTCCCCCTGCGCGAGGGCGACCGAGGCGTCGGCGAGGAGGCTGACCGCCCGAGCCTCGGCGGCCCCGGCGAGGAGGGCGAAGGCGCGGGAGAAGAGGAGGTCACCGGTGGCAACCGCACGGTTGCGGCCCGAGGTCGCGGCGACGGTCGGCAGCCCGCGGCGCAGCGGCGCGTCGTCGAGGACGTCGTCGTGGACGAGCGTCGCCATGTGGACGAGCTCAATCGCGGCGGCGGCCCGAACCACCCCCCCACTTTGCTCCGGGCCGGCGCAGAGCAGGACCAGCATCGGTCGCAGCCGCTTGCCGCCGGCGTCGAGGGTGGCGTCGGCGTCGGCGCCGATCGTCTCCCCATAGCCGACGGTTGCTTCCCGCAGCAGCTCCTCCACCTCGCCCAGGCGGGCCGGGAGCCAGCGACTGGAGGCGTCGAGGACCGCCGTCACCGGCGGCGATACCGAGGAAGGGCGGGTCACGGCCGGGGCGGCGCTGTCACCCGCGGGCGGCGCTGTGGATCGCGATGATGCCGCCCGCCAGCACCGTGTAGCGGATGTCTTTGAAGCCGGCGTCGTCCATTTTCTCGGCCAGGCCGCGCGGGCTGGGGAAGCTGCGGACCGATTCCGGCAGGTATGAGTAGGCCTCGGGATTGCTTGAGAGGGCGCCGAGCAGTGGCACGATCCGGTCGAACCAGAGGGAGTAGAAGAGCGAGAGCGGCGGCCGGGTCGGCTGGGTGATCTCGAGGATGACGGCGCGGCCACCAGGTTTCAGGACCCGGGCCATCTCGCGTAGACCGCGGTCGAGGTCGGCGAGGTTGCGGACACCGAAGCCGACGGTGACGGCGTCGAAGCGCTCGCCGTCGTAGGGGAGCTCCAGCGCGTCGGCCCACTCGAAGCGGAGCCCCCCGGCGCTGCGCTCCGCCGCCTTCTCCCGCGCCAGGTCCAGCATCGGCTCGGAGAAATCGCAGCCGACGACGTGGCCATCCGGCGTCACCAGCTTCGCCAGCTCGAGCGCCAGGTCACCGGTTCCGCAGCAGATGTCGAGGGCAGAGTCCCCTGGGCCGAGCCGCGTCTGCGCCGCGGCGCGCTCGCGCCAGCGGTGGTGCAGGCCGGCGGTCATCACCGAGTTGAGCGCGTCGTAGCGGCCGGCGACGCGGTCGAACATGCGGTTGACCTGGCCGGCGAAGTCCGGCGATTGGCGGTTGTCGTTGATCGTGTCCATGGGAGTCGGGGCACCGGCCCCGTCCCGACCGCCTACCTAATCGAGGGACGAGAGGAAGTCCGCGAGCTGTTCGATTTTCTGCGGTGGCAGTTCGCGGAACGAGGGCATGATGCCCGGGCCGATTTCGACCGAGCGAATGATCGCAGCCCGGGGGATCCGGGAGGCGATGTGGGTCAGTTCGGGACCGGGGCCGTTGTTGCCGTTCTCGCCCAGCTTGTGGCAGGCGAGGCAGCCGGCGCCGGCGACAACCTCCTTGCCGGCTTCGTATTTCTTCGAGACCTGCATCTCGACCTCGGTCGGGGCGCCGCCGGTGGCGCCGAGATAGGTGAGGTAGGCCATCGCGATGATCGTGATGATCCCGGCCGTGGTCGCGATCGGTCGCCGCTCCGGGCGCCGCTCGGGACCGCGGTCGTAGAACGGCAGCAACAGCAGCAGGACCATGCAGATCGTCGGGATTCCGATCGTCGCGATCGGGACCAGCTCCGGCGGTTTGATCACGCGCAGAAGCTCGAAGAGGAAGAAGAAGTACCACTCGGGACGCGGCACGTAGGTGGTCGAAGTCGGGTCCGCCTTCGGGCCCTGCTCGGCGCCGAGGATTACCGACATCGCGATGATCACGGCGACGACGATCAGCGCCATCACCGAGTCCTTCATCACCGCGTAGGGGAAGAACGGCTTCCCCTTCTTCTTCAGGAACTCGTATTCCTCGAGGTACTTCTGCTTGTCCTGCGGCTTCAAAGCGCCGATCCTCCGTTGCCCTCGCCGTCGACCGGGGCGCCGTTAACGCGATTCCCGTTGACACGGCCGTTGCCGTTGGCGCCGGCGTCGAGCTGCGAGACGGGGGCGGCGACCTTCGGGCGTTCGGCCTTCACCCAGGGCGGAGCCGTGGTTCCCAGCTTCACGACCAGGTACATGTGGGCGCCGATCAGGGCGATGATCGCGCCCGGCACCAGCAGCATGTGGATCGCGTAGAAGCGCGAGAGGGTCGTCGCTCCGAGCTCAGGCCCGGCGCGGAGGAAGTCGCTCAGGTACGGGCCGACGACGGGGCCGGTGCCGTTGATGTTGATGCCGACGATCGAGGCCCAGAAGGAGCGCTGGTCGAACGGCAGCAGGTAGCCGGTGAAGGCCATCGTCATCGTCAGGATCAGCAGCACGACGCCGATCACCCAGTTGAGCTCGCGCGGGTACTTGTAAGCGCCGAAGAAGAAGGTCCGCCCCATGTGGAGGAAGATCAGGATCACCATCACGCTCGAGCCCCACTTGTGCATGCCGTGCACCAGCTGGCCGAGCGGGACCTCGTTGTTGATGTGGGCGATCGAGGAGTAGGCCTGGGTCGCCGAAGGCGTGTAGAACATCGCCAGGAAGACGCCGGTGGTGGCCTGGACGATGAAGGCGAAGAGGGTCGCAGAGCCGAGCGTGTAGAACCAGTTGGTCCCCTTCGGCACCTTGCGGAAGAGCATCCCGGTGAGGAAGCCACTGGCGGCGAGGCGCTGGTCGACCCAGCCGAGCGCGTCGATCGGCGCTTCCTTGCCGACCTCGAGCATCTTGTCGCCGGCGCTCTTGCGCTCCGGCGTCTCCTTCAGATCGGCCGGCGCCTGTCCCTTCGGGGTGCCCCCGCTGCCGGGCTTGCCCGGTTTGCGCAGCGGTGGGGGGACGACGGCGTCCGGGATCTTCGGTTTCGGGAAGCTCGGCATCAGGGCGCTGGGAAGGTAGAGGGACGCGGCGGGTAGAGGTATTCCCAGATCCCGCCGGTGAACTCCCCGGGATCACGGGCGCGGACGGGCTCCATCTGTGAAGTGACGCTGTAACGCGGGCCGAGCTCGACCTGGCCCTTGCGGACGCGGGTCTGGAACTGGTCGAGTGGGCGCACCGGCGGGCCGCCGATCCGCTTGCCCTGGAAGTCGTAGACGCCGCCGTGGCAGGGGCAGATGAAGTTGCCGGCGGCCTCGACGAAGCGGACGGGACAGCCGAGGTGGGCGCAGCGGTTGGAGACCGCGACGAACTTGCCCGGGTCTTCACCCAGCTGCTCGGAGCTTTTGCGCACGTAGGCGGTGGTCTTACCGGCGTCGCCGATTCCCTCGGTCTCGGTGAAGACGACCTGGCGATAGGTGTCCTCGACGAAGTCGCCGGTCGGCCCCACGGCCTCCCAACGCTCCTTGCCACGGTGGAAGATCGGCGCGACAGCGAAGCCAACTGCGGGCAGCACGATCCCGGCGGCGGCAAGGCCGCCGATCGCCTGGGACGCGACGGTGAAGACGTGGCGGCGCGTCATCGACTCCCCCTCGAAATAGCCGGGGGGGTCGGGCTTTACCCGCTCCTTGATGGGAGCCTCCTCGGCCCCGTTTACCTTGTTCGCGTCGTCAGCCACAGATAGGTCCGCGTAGGGCTTCGCAGTTTATTGCTTCGAGGGTGTGACCTGCGTCACACATGGTCATTCTCTGTAGAAGCGAATTCCATCGCACCGCGCGCCTACCTTCCTGCGCCCATTGAAAAGAGGCCGGGGCGACTGCGCAAACAGCCCCCCGGCCGTGGCACAGGAAGGTGGACTTCCCATGCAGGCACAGGCTACGTCAGCGCCCTTTGAGGACGACGATCTCTGCGAGGAATCGGTTCTCCGGCACGTCCTCAACTGGCAGCCGACGATCCTCCGGATGGTCGATCTCGTCCGCGAAGTCAGTCCCGATCCCCGAGACCTCGCCCCGAAGGACGCCGTAGAAAGAGCGGTGCGGGAACTCGCGAAGGTCGGGCTGCTCCACCGCCAGGGCGAATGCGTCCTGCCGACCCCGGCAGCGGTCTATGTGCAGGGGTGGGAGCTTTGAGGGGCGATGTTGAGAGCGTCAGCAGGCAGTTCGGCCGCAACCTCGCTGAGGCGCGGGGCTGGGAGGGCATCTCCCAGAAGCAGCTTGCCGAGCGGGTCTCGTTGAATCAGTCTGAAGTCGCTCGCCTGGAGTACGCCGAACGGTGCCCGCGACTGGACAAGGTCGTGAAGCTCGCTGATGCCCTCGGGGTGCAGGTGCGAGACCTGCTCTACGGGATCGAGTAGGTGGCGTGGCGCTTGGCGGCTAGCCTGTGGTGGTGGCCGCCAAGCGCCGTAAACAGAAGACGGAGAAGGGACTGGAGATACCGGTTCCGACTAAAGGCGAGTTCGACGCGGCTATGAAGCAGGTCGCTCCCCCAGCAGGTCGTAAACGCCTTGCCGAGAAAGACCAGCCTCAGAAGCAATCCGGGTGATGGACACGCCCGCCTCGCGCGCCTCGCGGCAGTAGCGGCGTAGATCATCCGTCGCCTCCCGCTTCGCCTCGTCAGCCTTGGCTCGCTTGCGTGCGGCCCCCTTGATCCGCCTGATCAGGACCGCCTCGCTCATTGGCGTGCTGCCTCCCTGACGAGGGCGTGAAACATCGAACGCTGGCCGTGTCGGCGGTGGTTGTAGCGCCAGGCGTACTCGTCCAGATAGGACTGAAGCCACCTTGAGGAGACCTTCTTATAGGCGCCGCGCATCCCGGTCTTGAGGTTGCCGAAGAAGCCCTCAATCGTGTTCGTGTAAACGTCGCCTTCGACGTACTGGCCCGCCGAGTGGTTGATCACGCGGTGTCCCGCGAACTCCTGCGAGATGGGCCGGTAGGCCCGCCAATCGTCGGTGTAGATCACGGCATCGGGGTTGACGTTGGCCCTCACGGCCGAAGTCAACGGCTCGCCTCGCCGTGACTCGATCACCCGGACGCGGACCCGACCGCCGCGCTCGACCATTCCCAGCACGGTCGTCTTTGCTTCGCGGAAGGCCGCGATCTCGCGGGGGCTTTTCAGCTTCTGCCGGGGTTTACCGCCCCAGGAGGTCTCGTCAATCTCGACTTTGCCGCGCAACTGCTTAGCCGGCTCGCCTTCGCCCATCAGCTCGTTACGAATCCTGTTGAACATGCGCCAGGCGGTCCGGTAGTTGACGCCAAGCTCGCGCTCAAGCTGTTTCGCGGAGATTCCGCACCGCGTGCTGGTCATCAAGTACATGGCGTGGAACCAGAGCCGCAGCGAGGTTGAGGAGCGATGGAAGATCGTCCCAGCCGTGGGGTGCAGATGGTGGCCGCAGGCGGTGCAGGTCCAAGACTGCCGCTGCTGTTTGGTCTTATAGCGCCTGAAGACCTTCACTTCCTGGCACTTCGGGCACTCGGCATGTTCGCCGTCCGGCGCGTGGCGCTTGCGCCACAGGTACTCAAGGCAGGCGGCATCGTCGGGGAACTCCGCGAGGAACTCCGTAACCGAGTAGTCCGAGGTCGAGGACTTCGCCCTGCGTGGTTCGTGGCGGTTGGCCGGTGGCATGTTGTAAAGCTACTTGACAAACGACAGGATGTCAAGTCTCTTGACAACTACGGCTCGGCGGGCCGGAGGTCCATGAACCGCACGTCCTTGCCGTCGTAGAGATAGAAGATCGAGAGGCGGACTTGGCCCGTTCTCGTCGGTAGACGGATGGGAAACGAGTAGAGACCCGGTATTGAGGTAGGGATGCCAGCGGTGGGGAACTCCGATAGCTGGTGCTCGGCGAAACGGATCGCTTCGTCCAACCGTGAAAGGTCGGAATCGAGTTCTTCTACGCGCTTTTCAAACCGATCGGTTTTGGCGACTCCCACTTAGGAGGAGATACCAAGCTCCGCGGCTAGAACCTTCGCGTACTCGTCCTCCCAGGGTTCCAACTCAGTCCGGTTATCCCAAAAGACAGACTCAAACCGAATTGGGGAGTGCTTGCCCTCGCCGCCCCGCCAAGCGTTGATCCAACCGGGGAATTCGTGGGCCTCGTCCACCATCGTGCGGGCCGTCACCCACTGATAGCGGCGCAACTGATCGTCTACCAGAGCGATCTCAGCGGCAGTGAAGACATCGAGGTTCGGCGGCTCTCCCGTGGCAACCGGAATCTGCTGCTGGTCCCATTCGTTTAGGAGTTCCAATCTCCCCGCGTTTTCAAGGTCGCGCAGCGCAAGCAGCTCATCGACCGGAGCGGGTCCAAGGCGGTCCGCTTGATATTGGGCCTCCGTGATCGGCTGGCCGAACCGCCAAAAGGCTGCAAAGTCGCAGCGCCATAGGAGCTTCGCCAGCTTGATGCGGCCGCGCCCTACGTGTTGATCCTGCTCCATCCTCTGAGCCACGTAGAGGATCAACTCATGCAGTTTTTGCTTTTCGCCCATTTTGCAGCCCTCCGGGGCAACCCATCAAGGGTAGTAGAGCGGCAACTTTGCCTAGTGGTATACCCGGAGTATTCTGCGGGGTGACTCGGACGCCTTCGCAAATGGCCGCAAAAACTAAACCCGTCAAGCTAGATGTAGATGCCCATGCTCACCTTCCAGAGCTTCAGAAAGGGCTTCGTAAAGCCAGTTTGCCGAAGGACGTTGAGATTCAGGACATCCTCTCTGCGCTTGTCCTGTACACGCCTGTTCCTCAGCTCGCAGGGATGCTTGCAGAATACTGGCGGTATACCGAGCAGCGAGATTCGGCAGCAGAAGCGGGGAAATAGCTAGTCCAGAGTCCAATGACTGGCCGGTAAGCTCGGAGTAAGGGGCATCGGCAAGCCGTCATTGGATTCGATCCAACGACGAAGCCGCAGTTTTCGGCATTCCAGAGCGGCCCTGCGTCACGCCTAAGCCGCTCCCTCTACCTCACTTGCGTCACAGTCTTCGACGCTTTGCGCACGGCGCTTCTACAGAGAATGACCATGTGTGACCTGCGTCACACATATCGCTTCTCTGTAGAAACCGCTGCTCCGGCGGCGATCTCCTCGGCGGCTTTTCGCCACAGCGCGGGAATGCCCTCCCTTTCCCCCTCGGCGTGGAGACGGGCGCATTCGCTGATTAGGTCCGAGAGGGCGGTGACGGCGGCGGTGTCGCCGAGGGCGGCGAGACGGTCGAGGCCGAGGGCGTAGAGGTAGTCGCCGGCGAGGAGGGCGAGGTCGGAGTCGTGGCCGGCGAGCAGCCGGGGCTCCTCGTAGTGGAGGAGGTAGCCCTCGCGGACCGCCTCGACGACAAAGGCGTACTCGGCGGGCGCCGCGGCAGCGCCGGGGCCGGAAGCGGCAAGCTCTCCCAGGGTCGCCGGCTCGGCCGCGTCGACGACGTGGGGCGAGATCGGTGTCTCCTCAGCGCGGAGCTGCTCGGCGAGCACACGAAGCGCGTCCCCAGCAGTTCCGTGGTCCTTTTGTCCTGACATAGCGGACTAAGGAACCACGGAACGGAGGGCGTCGCCGGCTGCCTCCAGGGTTTGGTCGATCGTCGACTCGTTGTGGGCGAGGGAGACGAACCAGGCCTCGTACTGGGCCGGGGGCGGGTAGATGCCGCGGTCGAGGAGGGCGCGGCAGAAGGCGGCGTGGGCCTCGACGTCGCAGGCGGTGGCGGTGGCGAAGTCGACGACGGGGACGTCGCTGAAGAAGAGCGTCACCAGGCCGGGGGCGGAGGCCACCTGGAGGGGGCGGTCGGAGGCGAGCGCTTCAAAGCCCTGGGCGAGCCGGTCGGTCAGCCGGCCCAGCCGCTCATAGGCGGCGGCGTCGAGCTGCTCCAGCGTCGCCAGCCCGGCGGCAACCGCGAGAGGGTTCCCCGAGAGCGTGCCCGCCTGGTAGACGTCGCCGGCAGGGGCGATCCGTTCCATGTGCTCGCGCGGGCCGCCGTAGGCCGCCGCCGGCAGGCCGCCGCCGATGACCTTGCCCATCACCGTCAGGTCCGGCTCGACGCCGAGCAGCTCCTGCGCGCCCCCGCGGGCGACGCGGAAGCCGGTGATCACCTCGTCGAAAACGAGCAGCGCGCCCGCCTCGCGGGTCGCCTCGCGGAGGAACTCGAGGAAGCCGTCGGCTGGCGGGACGACGCCCATGTTGGCGGCGATCGGCTCGGCCAGCAGCGCCGCGACCTCGTGCTCGCGCAGCGCCCGCGCCACCGCCTCGCGATCGTTCCACGGCACCACCACGGTCGCCGCCGCCTGCGCCGCGGTCACGCCGGGGCTGCCGGGGACGCCCAGCGTCGCCAGCCCCGAGCCGGCGTCGGCGAACAGCCCGTCGGAGTGGCCGTGGTAGGCGCCGGCGAACTTGACGACGACCTCGCGGCCGGTGATCGCCCGCGCCAGCCGCACCGCGCTCATCGCCGCCTCGGTCCCGGAGCTCGTCATCCGCATCATCTCGACTGAGGGGAATCGCGCCGCCACCTCCTCGGCCAGTCGCACCTCCTCGAGGGTCGCGGTGCCGAAGCTCGTCCCCCGCTTCGCCGCTTCGATCACCGCCGCGATCACGGCGGGCTCGGCGTGGCCGAGGATCATCGGGCCCCAGGAGCCGATCCAGTCGACGTAGCGGTTGCCCTCGACGTCGAAGAGCCAGCAGCCTTCGGCGCGTTCGATGAAGACCGGGTCGCGGCCGATCTGCCGCATCGCCCGGACCGGAGAGTTGACTCCGCCGGGCAGTACCTCTAAGGCACGCTCGAACGGCGCGCCTTTATGAATGTTCCGCTTCCCAGCGCTCGTAGTCATCGGTGAAGTAGCGCAGGCGGATCTTCTTGTACTCGGTCGAGGAGTAGAGGGTGGCGCGGTCGTCCGGCCCCATCCCGCATTCCTCGGCGATCGAGTCGAGGATCGCGTCGCACTCTTCCTTCGAGCGGCCGTGGGCCATCGTGAAGACGCTGTAGGGCCAGTCCTCGTAGGTCGGCCGCTGGTAGCAGTGGGAGATACCGCGGAAGGAGGCCATCTTGGCGCCGGTGGTGAGGATCTCCTCCTCGGGCACCTTCCAGACGCCCATCCCGTTGGCCGAGAAGCCGGCGCGGCGGTGGTAGAGGATCGCGGCGACGCGGCGGAGGATCTTGCGGTCGACCATCCCCCGCAAGCGGTCGAGCAGCTCCTCGGTCGAGATCCCGAGCTCCTGCGCGGCGGCGTCGTAGGGTCGGTCGGTCGCCTCCATCGGCCCCTGCAGGGCGCGGATCAGGGCGATGTCGTCCTCGTCGTAGGGCTGCGGCTCGAGCTCCCGCGGGGGCGCCGCCTCGACCGCGGCGGCGAGCGCGTCGGTCCCCTTCTCCATCTCCAGGTTCATGTTGATCTTGAAGAGAGTGAGCGTCGGCAGTTCCCGCATCGACTCCGCCCCGGTCTCCGCCATCAGCGCTTCCAAGGTCCCTTTCAAGCCAAGCTCGGAGTCCGGCGGGGTGGCGATCGTGAACCACATGTTGAAGTCGTGGGTGCGCAGGTAGTTGTGGGAGACGCCGGGGTGGGCGTTGACGATCCGCGCCGCCCGCTGCGGGTTCTCGGCATCGACTTTCGCCGCGACCAGCATCGACTCGTAGCCGAGGGCGCGGGTGTCGAAGATCGGCGTGATCTCGCGGATGATCCGGCCGTCGAGCAGGCGCTGGGTGCGGGCGAGAACGTCGTCGAGCTCGAGCTCCGCCTCGCCAGCGACGATCGCGAACGGTTCGGGGTCGAGGGGGAAGCGCGACTGCAGCAGGTTCATCAGCCGCTTGTCGGCCTCGTCGAGCGGGATCGCGGAGCCGTCCTTGCGACTGCGCGCCTTCGACTGGGGCACTTTCACCGAAGCCACTCTGCGGCCTCCTTCGCGTAGTAGGTGACGATTGCGTCGGCGCCGGCGCGGCGGATCGAGGTCAGCGCCTCGACCACGGCGGCGCGCTCGTCGATCCAGCCGTTGGCGGCGGCCGCCTTCAGCATCGAGTACTCACCAGAGACGTGGTAGGCGGCGACCGGGGCGCCGGTCGCGTCCTTGACCCGGCGGACAACGTCAAGGTAAGGGAGGGCGGGCTTGACCATCACCATGTCGGCCCCCTCTTCGAGATCGAGCTCGGCCTCGCGCACCGCTTCGGCGGCGTTGGCCGGGTCCATCTGGTATCCGCGGCGGTCGCCGAACTCCGGCGTCGACTCGGCGGCGTCGCGGAAGGGGCCGTAGTAGGCCGAGGCGTACTTCGCGCTGTAGGCGATGATCGGGACGCCGCTGTGTCCCTCCTCGTCAAGCTGGTGGCGGATCGAGCCGACCCGCCCGTCCATCATGTCGCTGGGGGCGACGGCGTCGGCGCCGGCCTCGGCGTGGGAGAGAGCGGTTTTCGCCAGCAGCTCGACGCTGATGTCGTTGTCGACCTCGGTGCTGCCCTCGCGGATGACGCCGCAGTGGCCGTGGGAGGTGTACTCGCAGAGGCAGACATCGGTCATCACGACCAGGTCGGGGTGCGCGTCCTTCAGCGCCCGCACCGCCATCTGCACGATCCCCTCGTCGTCGTAGGCGCCGGTCCCGAACTCGTCCTTGGCGTTGGGGATGCCGAAGAGCATCAGCGCGCCGATCCCCGCCGTGGCGACCTCGCCGGCCTCCTCGACCAGGTTGTTGATCGAGAATCGCTCGACCCCCGGCATCGAGGGAACCTCCTCGCGAATCCCCTCGCCGGCGATCACAAACGCCGGCTGGATCAGGTGGGCGGGGGTCAGTTCGGTCTCGCGGACGAGGCCACGCAGCGTGTCGGTACGCCGCATCCGGCGCAGACGGGTACTTGGAAAAGGCATCTGGGGCGAGTTTAGGGGAGGGGCAGTAGCTTGTCCGCGGTGCGGGCCACGGACGTCGTCAAGCGGTTCGGTGAGCGGGAAGCCCTGCGGGGCGTCAGCTTCGAGGCCGGCCCCGGCGAGCTGGTCGCGATCATCGGCCCCAACGGGGCCGGGAAGACGACGCTGCTCTCGATCCTGGCCGGGATATCGAGCCCGGACGCGGGCGGGGTCGAGGCCCCCGACGGCGCCGTCGGCTGGGTGCCGCAGCAGGCCGCTCTATATAGACGGTTGACGGTCGAGGAGAACCTGCTGCTGTTCGCGCGGCTGGAGGGGCACGAGGACCCGGCGGCCTCGGTCGAGGAGATGCTCGAGCTGACGGGGTTGCGGGAGCGACGGGGGGAGATCGTCGCCCGCCTCTCCGGCGGCAACCAGCAGCGGATCAACATCGCGATCGGGCTGCTTTCGCGGCCGGCGGTGCTGCTGCTCGACGAGCCGAGCGTCGGCCTCGACCCGCGGCAGCGGGCGCGGCTCTGGGAGTTCGTCGCCGCCCTGGCGGGACGGGGGACGACGGTGATCTTCTCGACCCACGACATCCAGGAGGCGGAGCGCTATGGCGGACGGGTGCTCGTCCTCGCCGACGGCGAGTCCCTCTTCGACGGCTCGGCCGAGGAGCTGCGCCGGGCGGTCCGCAGCGAGGCGCCCGAGTCAGCCGACCGTGACTTCGAGACCGCCTTCGTCGCCTACCTCCAGCACCGGGGGCACTGATGGGCGGGGTTCGCTGGCTGCTGCTGAAGGACCTGCAGATCCTCCGCCGCTCTCCCCTGCAAGCGGCACTGCTGGTCGCCTACCCGATCCTGATCGCGGTCCTCGTCGGCTTCGCGATCTCGCGCGGGCCAGAGGATCCGCGGGTCGCCTTCGTCAACGAAGTGCCGCCGAACACGCGGATCAACGTCGGCGGCGCCGAGCTACCAAAGGCCAACGTGAAAGAGCAGATCTGCAAGCGGGTCGAGTGCGTCTTCGTCGATAACCGTGACCAGGCGCTGGAAAAGGTCGAATCGGGCGACGTGCTGGCGGCGCTGGTCCTCCCCGCCGACCTCGTCAACAAGATCAACTCGCTCTCGACCCTGACCCCGGGGGTGCCGGAAGTCGAAATCCTCGTCAACGAGGAAAACGCGCTCAAGGCAGAACTGGTCGACGATCGGATCACGACCCTGCTGGCGGAAGCGAACCTGCGGATCGCGCGGCGGATCGGCAAGGAAGGCGGTCGCTACCTGGGGCTGATCGTCAACGGCGGTCGCTTCGAGGTCCTCGGCGAATCGATCCCGATCCTCGGGTTGCAGGCGAGCGCGCGGATCCTCGAAACGGTGACGCCGGCGCTGCCGCCGCGGCTGCGCCCCTCGCTCGAAGAGGTGACCGAGTTCGCCTCGCAGGCACGCGACAACCTAGACGTCGCGAAACCGCTGATCGATCGTCTCGCGCAGCCGATCGCGGTCGACAAGGTGGTGGTCGGAGGCGAGAGTCCGCCGCTGGAAATCTTCGCGATTGCCGTCGCCGCGACCCTGACCCTCGCCTTCGTCGTCGTCCTCCTCGTCGCCGGATCGCTGGCGCTGGAGCGGGAGGAAAATGCATTCCCGCGGCTGACCCGCGGCCTCGTCTCCGAGAGCGGCCTGCTCGTCGAGAAGGTGCTGCTTGGCATCGTCGCCGGGCTCTTGGTGACGTTGCTGATGCTGTTGGGAATGAAGCTCTTCGTCCCCCTTGACCTCGGCCGGGTCGGCCTCTGGCTGGTGGCGATCGCCGTCGCGGCGGCGGCGCTCGGGGCGGCCGGGGCGGCGCTCGGGGCGGCGGCGCGCGAGGTGCGGGCGGTCTCCCTGCTCGCTTTCATGGTGACCCTGCCGATCGCCTTCCTCTCGCTGGTGCCCTCGGGCGCGGTCGGCGCCGGCCTCTTCGACGCGATCCGCTTCCTGACCGCACTCTTCCCCTTCAAGCCGGCGCTGGAAGCGATCCAGGCCGCGCTCGACGCGAGCGGCCCGGGGATCGGCGGCCCGCTGCTCCACCTGGCGGTCCTCTTCCTCGCCTACGCCGTTATCGCCAGGCTGGCCCTGCGTCGATTCGCAACGGTCTGATCCCGCCGCGTTCCACGCAGGCACGGACGAACTGGCCGAGGTCGAAGTCGGGCGCGAGCGCGGCGCGGACGCGCTCGAGGATCGCCGGCTCGTCGAGCTCCGGCAGCGTTCGTCCCTGCGAGCGCACTGCCGCCAGCGCCACCGGCGAGCTCTCGAGCCGGAGGCAGCCGTGCTTGCTGCGGTAGGCGGCGATCCCGTTCACATCGACCAGGTCGTAGTTGGGCTCGCTCGCGGTGAGGAGCGCTCGTTGCGCCGGCGTCGGGTGGATGACGAAGATCGGCGCCGTCGTCCCCGGGCTCTCCAGCAGCGTCGCGGGGACCGCTCCGTAAGGAGAGACGTGGGCGGAGTAGACGACGTCGAAGTCTGCGAGCTCGGCGCGCTCCACCGGCATCTCCAGACCCGGAAGCGGCGCCAGCTTGCGCCCGAGCGCCTCCGGGGCGGAGTTGGCTCCATAGGAGATCAGCGCCGTGCGGCCGCTGAGGTCGAAGCCGCCGGCTGGTGGCTCGTGGGCCTGCCCGTCGCGGTAGAGGTAGGAGCGATCCGGGACCGCGTAGGGGTACTCCAGCGCCCGCTTTAAGATCGCTGCCGTCGCCTCCGGATCGACCATCCCGGTCAATTTCGCAGATAGGGTCAGCTCCGATGCGGGTTCTATTCATCGGCGACGTCGTCGGCAGCCCCGGGCGGGCGGGGCTGCGCGAAACCCTGCCGGCGCTGCGGGAGGAGTACTCGCCAGACCTGGTGATCGTCAACGGCGAGAACTCGGCCGGCGGCGTCGGCATCACCCAGCGCACCGCCAACGACCTCTTCGACTCCGGCACCGACGTGATCACGACCGGCAACCACGTCTACCGCCACCGCGAGGCCTACGACTTCCTCGACAACGAGGAGCGCGTGGTGCGGCCGGCCAACTACCCGCAGGCGAACCCCGGGCGCGGCCACACCGTGGTCGAGGCCGGCGGGATGCGGGTGCGGGTCATCAACCTCAGCGGCGGCGTCGGCCTCCGCGTCGCCCGCTCACCCTTCGACACCGTCGACTCGATTCTCAGCCACCACGAGCAGGACGCGGTGATCGTCGACTTCCACGCCGAAGTCTCGAGCGAGAAGGTGGCGATGGGCTGGCACCTCGACGGCCGCGTCGCCGCGGTCTTCGGCACCCACACCCACGTCCCCACCGCCGACGGCCGCGTCCTCCCCGGCGGCACCGCCCACCGCGCCGGCGTCCTCGGGGTCAAGGCCGAACAGGCTCTGCGCTCGAGGATCACGCAGATGCCGACCCGGTTCGAAACGGCTGAGGAGGACGTTTGGGTGATGGGGGCTCTTGTCGATGTGAATGAGAAGGGTCTGGCTGACTCTTTTCAGCAGGTGATGCTGCCAGTGCGATAAGTAGGAGTGGGTAGAACCACACTATGTATAGGTAGAACCAGTGGTGGAGGGTTAGCTGTAAGAGGATTAGTAGGGCTGCTGAGAGGGCTGCTAGTTGAGGTAGGGACTTTTGGCGCGGGACGAGAGCGAAGGTCAGGGACATGAGTCCCAGGGCTACGAGTAGGGAAGTGCGGAGCGGTTCTAGGGAGGTTTGGCCCCAGATGCTGAAAGGTGACTCGCGACCTGCTTGGGTGGCAATCGTGCGGTCGTAGAACGTCTTCAAGCCCGGGTCGAGCGTCGGCCAGAGGAGCGCACAGATGGTCACTAGTAGCGCTCCGAGGATGAACAGAAGCGCTGGGCGGCGGCGGGTGTCCTGCGTGCGGGGTCGTACTCGGACACCCGCCGCCGCACCCGGGCCGGGTTGATAGGTGAGGTACATGGGGCCTAGCGGGGCGGCTACGAACTTGGCCCAGACGGTGGTGGCTAACAGTGCTCCGCGGGCTAGTGGCTTCGCGGCGAAGTAGAGGGTGGCTACTAGTAGTGCTGCTACTAGTGAGTCGTTGGAGTTGGACTCCAGTACGTAGGCGGTGTAGGGGAAGACGGCCCAGCCGAAGGCGAGGGTTGCTGCTAGGCGTTGGCCCTCCGGGCCTGGGCGGATTCTCAGTCCTAGGAGGATGAGGAAAGTGAACACCGCTACGTCGAAGACGATGGAGGCGGCGTGGGCTGCTGGGAGGTCGTCCCATTCGCCGGTGTTCGGCCAGATCAGCTCGAAGGGGACGTAGGCGAGGTAGTTGACTGGGCCGTAGGTGTCGCCGGAGGAGATGTCGTCGGGGAAGTTGTCGTAGATCGGTTCCCCGTGGGTGATCTTGTCGGCGCCGACTACGCCCGCGTAGCCGACGTCGATCGCGCCGGAGTCGGCGACGTTAAGGCCGACGCGGAAGCCCATCAGGAAGAGGGCGGCGACGAGCATCCAGACGACCGGCCAGACCGGACGCAGGCCCTCCCCCCTCCCCCGCAGCCCGATCCAGAGGCTACGGCCGAGGAGGTAGAGGAGGACGGGATAGACGAGCGGAACCGAAACTCCGATCTCGGCCCGGTTGAAGAAGTAGTGGGAGGCGCCGAAGCCGAGCAGGACGAGGAGATCGAGGTTGGCGACGCGCCAGAAGCGGCGCCAGTCGACCAATCCGAGCAGGAAGATCAGGCAGAGGGGGATGAAGACGTAGGGCGCGTTCAGCTTGTGGCCGAAGGCGCCGGAGTAGCCGCGCGCCATCTTCCAGGAGACCTGGTAGCCGGTCCAGGACTCGGTCACCTCGCCGCTGTGGAGGTCCACATAGACGAGGACGAGCTCGTCGCCACCGGAGAAGTAGGCGACCTCCCAACGGCTGTCGTCGTCGTTGACCGAAGCGGTCGCCGCCAGCGGCCCCTGCTCGCGTTCGGTGGCGAGAACCTTCGGGTCCTTGTCCGCCGCGGCAATCGCTTCCTCGCGATCGACCCGTTCGGCGCCGAGAGCCGGCGCTGCCGCGAGCAGGCTGAGGACGAGCGCGATCAGGAGCGCCGCGCGCCTCACCCCTGCGCCGCCACCCCGAAGTGCTCGAGGATCGCCGGGGCGACGTCGCGCAGCGTCCACTGCTCGCGCTCGTCCGCCGACTCGGGGCCGCAGCCGACGAAAAGCAGCGGGCCGAGCGAGTCGCCCGCGTGCAGCGCCCCGTGGCTGCCGCCGCCGGCGTGGCTGACCCCGCCCCAGTCGACCGCCTCGAACCCGGGCGAGAGCGAGACGACGAAGTCGCCGGCATGGGGCGCGGCCAGCGCCGACCAGACCCGCGCCAGTGGGTCTGGGTAGTTGTCGCTGCGAAGGCGGCCGTCCTCGACCCGCGCCTCGAGCGCCTCCAGGTTCCCCTCCACCTCCCAGCTGCCGCCGCGCAGGTCGCCGACCTCTCCACCGGGCCGGAATCGCAGCACCTCCTCGCCGCGCTCGACCACCGCCCACTCGCCGCCGGCGGGCATCCCGGGAGCGGACCGCACCAGCGGCACTCCGTCGGCTCCCTCGAGCCGGCAGACGAGATCGACGCCCTCGATCACCCCCAGCCGCGCCGCCACCTCCGCCGGCTCGGCGCGGTCGCCCTCCCCCGGCAGCAGGTAGATGTGGGCAGCGCGGCCGGTCGGGCTGACCGCCAGCTGCGAGTGCTCGGGCCGCTCCTCGGAGGGCTGCAGGACTGACCACTCGGCGCTCAACAGCTCGGCCAACGGCAGACCGCGGTGGACCTCGGTCTGCGAGTGATCGGCGAGCAGGATCACCGCGTGGCCGTCGAGGAACTCGTCGAGCCCGCCCGCTTCCTCGGCGTAGGTGGCGAAGGCGCGGTCAGCCTTGGCGATCGACTCGACCGTCGCCTCCGGACCGTGGTGGTGGGAGTAGTTGTCGTTGTCCGGCAGCGAGAGAAGGAGGAAGTCGTAGAGGTCCTCCTTCAGCAGCTCGGCGGCGCAACAGGCGGCGTAGCCGTCGCGGTTGCCGGGGATCGAGGTCGAGCGGCAGGGGACCTCCCGGCTCGCGTAGAGGTCGCCGTAGAAGAGGTCTGTCGGTCCCCAGGTGTGGTGGTGGAACTTCAATTTCGTCACGTCGACCGCGCGTTTCAGCAGTCCCTCGAGCGAGACCTCGTGCCGCTGGCGGCCGCGGTAGATCAGGAACGGCGTGCAGGCGGTCCGCTCGCCGGCGTCTTCGAGGCTCTCGAAGACCGTCTCGATCTCCGGGCTGAGGTGGGCGAGGTTCATGTTGTAGACGAGGTCGTAGAGGGCGCGGAAAACGCCGAAAGCGCGGGTCGCCTCCAGCGAGGAGCCGTACTCGACGTAGCGCCGCTCGAGCCGGTGGTACCAGTTCATGCCGCTGATCCAGTGGCGATCGGCCCCGACCCCGGTGACCATCTCGGCGCTGGCGACCGGCGTCACGGAAGGGAAGCTGGAGACGCAGTCGGGGATGAGGACGCCGCGCTCGATCAGGGCAGCGAAGGTGGGCGCTCGCTCCTCCGCAATCGCCCGTTCGAGCATGTCGGTGCGGAGCGAGTCGACGTAGGTGAGGACGAGCTTCTTGCGGGGTGGCATCGTCCCCATGATGCCCAGGCGGGCGGGTCGCTAACGGAGGACGCGGAGCCCGGCGTGTTTGCGCTGGGCGCGGCGGTGGCGGGAGACGCCCAGCCAGATCAGCGCCAGGACGATGACGATGACGATGATCGGTAGCAGCAGGGCGATCGCGATCACGACCAGCGCCGCCAGGCTGACGATGAAGGCCAAGGCCCCACCGCCGCTGCCCTCGCGGCGGCTGGCACCGTAGACGAGGTCGCTGATGACGACACAGGCGAGTGCGGCGCCGACGAGGCCAAGCACGCCGCCGAGGATCCCTTCCAGCAAGAAGCCGGCAACGAAGCCGATCACGGCGGCGAGGATCGTCATCCGCCCGCGGGCGGATCCGTGGGTGCCGGTGGTGCCGGCGAGCATGCCGACGGCCATCCCGATTCCGAGCTCTTGGAGAACGTCCACGCCCCAAACCTAACCAACCGCGATGGGCGCGCGTCGATCCGCCACACTTCAGCGATGGCAGAAGTGCCAGAGCCGACCCACCGCCGCCGCTCTCACGCAGGCACCCGCGACCTCGAGCGCTACGCCGGCCTGTTCGCCGAGCGGACGACGGTGATGCGCTCCTCGGCGATGCGGGACCTGATGGCGATCACCGCGCGGCCGGAAGTGATCTCCCTCGCCGGCGGCCTGCCGGACACCTCGACCTTCCCACCGCAGAGCTTCGCCGCGCAGATGACCCGGATCGCCCAAGAGTCGGCGGCGAAGGCGCTCCAGTACGGGCCGACCGAGGGCTTCGAGGAGACCAAGGACTGCATCCTCGAGGTGATGGGGGCCGAGGGGATGCTGCCCGATCCCGATGACATCATCGTCACCACCGGCGGCCAACAGGCGATCGACCTCGTCTGCAAGACGCTGATCGACCCCGGCGACGTCGTCATCTGTGAGGCCCCGACCTACCCCGGCGCAATCCCCACCCTCTGCAGCTACCAGGCCGACGTCGTCCAGGTCGAATGCGACGAGGACGGGATGCAGGTCGAGCTGCTCGAGCAGCTGCTCGCCGAACTACGGGCCGAAGGGCGGCGGCCGAAGTTCATCTACTCGGTGCCGAGCTTCCAGAACCCGGCCGGGGTGACGATGTCCCTGCGCCGCCGCCAGCGCCTGGTTGAGCTGGCGCGCTCGCAGGAGATCCTGGTCGTCGAGGACAACCCCTACGGCCTGCTGCGCTACGGCGGCGAGCCGATGCCGCCGCTCTACCAGCTCGACGGCGGCGACTTCGTCATCTACCTCGGCACCTTCTCGAAGATCCTCTCCCCCGGGATCCGCCTCGGCTGGGCGGTGGCGCCGCCGCCGGTGATGGAGAAGATCGTCCTCGGCAAGCAGGCGGCCGACCTCTGTACCTCGACCCTGACCCAATACTTCGTCCGCGAGTACTTCGCCGAACGGCGCTGGCAGCGCTACGTCGACGACCTCGTCGAGATCTACCGCAGCCGCCGCGACACGATGGTCGAGGCGCTGCGCACCTACTTCCCGGCGGAGGCGACCTGGACCGAGCCCGAAGGCGGCCTTTTCATCTGGGCGACGCTGCCCGACTACATCGACACCAGCGACCTGCTGGCGAAGGCGCTGCGCGCCGACGTCGCCTTCGTCCCCGGGCAAGCGGCCTACGTCGACGGGCGCGGCAGCCACTCGATGCGGCTCAACTTCAGCGGCGTCGACGAGGACGAAATCCGCGAGGGGGTGCGGCGGATCGGCAAGGTGATCGCCGAGCAGGTCGAGCTCTACGGAACGCTGACCGGCGAGCACAGGGTGCCGGAGCCAGCCACCGAGCCGCAGCCGAACGTCGTTCCCTTCCGCAAGGCGGAGGAAGCGTGAAGGTCGCGGTCCTGAAGGGCGGCCGCTCGCTCGAGCGCGGCGTCTCGCTGCGCTCCGGCGCCCGGGTCGAGGACGCCCTCGACCGGCTCGGCCACGAGGTGCTGGCGATCGACGTCGGCTCCGACCTGGTCAAGCGCCTGGTCGCCGAGCGGCCCGATGTCGCCTTCGTCGCCATGCACGGGGTCGGCGGCGAGGACGGGACCGTGCAGGAGCTGCTGGAGATCCTCGACATCCCCTTCACCGGCCCGAGTGCCGCGGCCTGCGCCCGCTGCATGGACAAGGTGCAAGCGAAGGACGCGATCGACGAAGCCGGCCTCCCCACCCCCCACTGGTTCGCCTTCAACCAGACCGCGTTCCACGAGTTCGGTGCCGCCGACGCGCTCGGCCGACTGGAGGAGACTCTCGGCTTCCCGCTTGTCGTTAAGCCCAGCCGCGGCGGCTCCTCGCTCGGGGTCAAGTTCGCTCGCTCGCCCGGCGAGGTTCCGCAGGCCCTTGTCAGCGCCTTCAGCTATGACGACCGGATCCTGCTGGAGCGTTTTGTCGACGGACGCGAGCTCGCGGTCAGCATCCTCGGCGACGAGCCTTTGCCGGTGGTGGAGGCAATTCTGCTCGAGGGCGATCGCTACGACTTCGAAGCGCGCTACGAGATCGGCCGCACCCGCTTCGCCTGCCCGGCTGAGCTAAGCGCCGAGGAGGAGCGGGCGGTGACCGAGGCCGCTCTCGCCACATACCGGGCCCTCGGCTGCACCGGCTTCGCCCGCATTGACCTGATCCTCGGCGAGGAGGGGCCGTGGCTACTCGAGGCCAACGCGATCCCCGGCCTCACCGACACCAGCCTCCTCCCCCAGGCCGCCGAGGCGGCGGGGCTCTCCTTCGAGCAGCTGGTCGAGAGAATTCTGGATCTAGCGCTTACGCCCCAGGGCGTTTCCTAGGAGCGAAAAGCAAGCAGCTCAAGGAGGAGTGAGGGAGCGTGCTCTGCACGTGACCGAGCGACGACGCCGAGATGCGCCGCTTTGCAGCCCTAGGAATCGCCCTGGGCGAAATCCTCAGGCGTCACTTCGTCGAGGAACTCCTTGAATTTGTCGACGACCTCCTCGGTGTCCTCGACCTCGTGCTCGAACTCGATCGCCGACTCCTCGATGACCTCCTCGGCGGCGAAGATCGGCGCGGCGACCCGGACCGCCAGCGCGAGCGCGTCGGAGGGACGCGAGTCAATCTCGACTTCGGAGCCGTTGATTGAGACCGTGATCGAGGCGTAGAACGTGTTGTCGCGGAGTTCGGTGACGGCGACGCGCTCGCACTTCGCGTCGAGGTTCTCGAGCACATCGGAGAGCAGGTCGTGGGTCATCGGCCGCGGCGTCGAGGCGCCCTGCAGCTTCATCAGGATCGCCGCCGCCTCGGGGTGCCCGATCCAGATCGGCAGGAACCTGTTTCCGTCCACGGTCTTCAGCAACACGATCGGCTGCTTGCCGACCATGTCGAAGCTGACGCCATAGATCTGCATCTGCTGCAAAAGAAGCTCCCGACCTGGTTGGAAGGCGAAGTATAGGTCGAGCTTCTACCCGCTCCCCGGCAACGGGGAACGACTGGACGCGAAGAGGAGAAGTGGGCGATCCTGGATTCGAACCAGGGACCTCGTCCTTATCAGAGACGCGCTCTAACCAACTGAGCTAATCGCCCGCGGGGGGCGATGATAGCGACGGTTCTCAGGCGGAGCGCTTGCGGAGCCGGCGGGCCAGCGCGTGGGCCTCGCGGACGTCGTCGAAAGGCAGCTCGACGACGATCCCGTTGCCTTTGGCCCGTGCCGTCACCTCGTGGCCAAGCGCTTCCTCCAGCGCGTCGGCGACGTCGCGCAGGGCCGCCTGGGCGTCGGGATCGACAGGAGCACGGGTCGGTTTCGTTTTTGGCTGGCTGGCCAGCCGAACTCTCTCCTCGGTTTCGCGGACCGACCAACCGGCGCGGGCGGCATCGCGGGCGAGGCGGCGGCGAACGTCGTTACCGGGCACTCCGAGAAGCGCCTTGCCGTGGCCCTCACTGAGATCACCGGACTGCAGCAGATCCAGCGCCTCGTCGGGGAGCTCGAGCAGTCGGATCAGGTTGGAGACGGCGGGGCGGCTGCGGCCGACGCGACGGGCGAGCTCTTCTTTGGTCAGACCGAGCTCGCGCACGAGCGCGTCGCAGGCGCGTGCCTCCTCGACCGGGTTCAGATCCTCGCGGACCATGTTCTCGATCAGCGCCGCCTGCAGCCGCTCCGCCTCCTCCTGGTCGCGGACCACGGCGGGCACCTTCTCGACGCCGGCTTGCTGGGCGGCGCGCCAACGGCGCTCGCCGGCGACGAGCTCGTAGCTGCCGTCGGGGAGGGGGCGGACGAGCAGCGGCTGCACGACCCCAGACGTCTCGATCGAGGCTGCCAGCGCCGCCAGCGCCTCCTCGTCGAAGTTGGTGCGCGGCTGCGAGGGATTCGGCTTGATCAAGGAGACAGGCAGCTCGCGCAGCTCCCCAGTCGCCGTAGCCTCGGCTTCGGGCAAGATCGCCGAGAGGCCGCGCCCGATTCCCCGACGAGCACTAGCCACGGCTTGCCAGCTCTTTCGCCAGGGCTCGGTAGGCGACGGCGCCAAGGGAGGCGGGGGCGTGCTCGGTCACGGGCAGACCATAGCTCGGCGACTCGGCGACTCGAACGTTACGGGGGATCACCGTCTCGAAGACCATGCCGTCGAAATGATCACGCAGCTCCGCCTCGACGTCCTGCGCCAAGCGGGTGCGCTCATCGTGCATGGTGATCAGCAAACCCGAAACCTCTAGTTGAGGGTTCAGCTCACGCCTGATCAGGCCCAGGGTTTCCAAAAACTGAACCAGGCCCTCTAGGGCCAGGTACTCGGCCTGCACTGGGACGATGACTCGGTCGGCGGCGGTGAGTGCGTTGACGCTCACCGGGCCCAGCGACGGCGGGCAGTCGAGCAAGGTCACGGTAAAGCGCTCGCGCAGCGGCCCCAGCCGTTCGCGTAGGCGCGTCTCCGAGCCCTGCATCCGCGGCAGCTCCACCGCGGCCCCGGCGAGATCTTTATTCGCGGGGACGATCCAGAGGTTGTCGGGCCCGGCCGGGCGCGCTGCCGCGGCGACTGAGGTCTCGCCCGTCAGGCAGTCGTAGGAGGAGGGGTGGAGATCACGGTCGCCACCGAGCGCGACCGTGGCGTTGCATTGAGGATCGAGGTCGACGAGGAGGGTCTGGTTCCCCTCTGCAGCTGCGCAGGAGGCGAGATTGACCGCGGTCGTCGTCTTCCCGACTCCGCCCTTCTGGTTCGCCACGGCGTAGACCTTTCCCATCGGAGCTCAGCCTAGTCAACGCGCCGCCCGCACATTCGCCAGCGCGCTGCGGGGCGGTCGGATAGCCTGCTGCCCGTGTCTGCGACCGACGACTGGCCCGAGAATCCCGCTGAGCGCGCCCAAGAGCTCGTTGAGGGAGTGCTGGACGAGCTCGATCTCGACGGCGAGGTCGTGGTCGAGGAGGACGACGACCGAATCCTGCTCACCGTCGAGGGGGAGGACGACTACGGCCTCCTGATCGGCAAACGGGGGCAGACGATCGACGCCCTGCAGCTGCTCTGCTACCAGGCGGCATTCCGCGGCCTTCGGGAGCGCAAACGGGTGGTCGTCGACGCTGCCGGCTACCGCGAGCGGCGACGGGAGACGCTGGAGGGACGCGCGGACCGCGCTGCAGACCAGGCGCAGTCCAACAACCGAGTTGTCGAGATGGACCCGATGAGCGCGCAGGAACGGCGGGTCGTGCACGAACGGCTGAAAGAGCGCGCCGGGATCGAGACTTACAGCGAGGGCGACGAGCCGAACCGCTGCGTAATCGTCGCGCCGCTGCTGCCCGAGTGAGCTCTGACCCGCTCGCGACGCTCGATCAGGAGCAGCGCGGGCGGCTCGAGACGGTGCTCGGACTGCTCGCCGAGGAGCGGGCATCGGTCAGCTCCGTGGTCGACGATCGCGCCTGGCAGGTGCATGTCGCCGACAGCCTCACGGGGCTAGAGGTGCAGGAGCTGCGCGAGGCGCGGCGGATCGCCGATGTTGGCGCCGGGGCGGGGTTCCCAGGTCTGGCCCTAGCCGTGGCCCTTCCGGAGTCGCAGATCGACCTGATCGAGTCGGTCGGCCGCAAGTGCGAGTTCATGCGCCGAGCGGCCGAAGCGGCCGGGATCGCCAACGTGCGGGTCCTCAACGCCCGCTCCGAGGACGTTGCCGCCGAAGAAGGTCGGGAGACCTACGACGCGGTGACGGCTCGCGCCGTAGGGCGCCTGTCGACGCTGGCAGAGCTCGCATCCCCGCTTCTGGAGCCAAATGGGGTCCTGGTCGCCTGGAAGGGGAAGCGAGATGCCGAGGAGGAAGAGCAGCTCGCAAATGCCTCAGAGTCGCTGGCGATGGTGCCGGAGCAGGTCTTGGCGGTCGGCGACCGCGCTGGCAGTCAACACCGACACATACACGTGATCCGCAAGAGCGGGTCGACGCCTCCGAACCTTCCTCGCAACCCGGGGATCGCGAAGAAGCGACCGAAGGGCTGAGGCGCGGCCGAGGTGCTTAGCGTCGCCGCTTCTTCTTGCGCGGCGGCGGCGGGGGCGGTTTAGCGGCTTGGATCGCGGTCGCTCCCTCGGGAGTGGCGGTAACCGGGGGCGGCACGACTTTCTGGATCACCAGCTGCTGCCCAATCGTCCAGACGTTGGTAGTGATCCAGTAGAGGATCAAACCAGCGGGGAAGCTGAGGATGAAGGGGACGAAAATGAACGGCAGCAGCATCATCAGCCGCTGTTGGCTTTTATCGGCCGTGATCGACATCACCATGCTGGAGATCAGCTGGGTCCCGACGTAGAGGGTGATCAGCACGATCAGTTCCGTGCCGGTTGCCTTCGCGGTGAGATCGTTGATGAAGAAGAATTCGGCTCCGTAGGCGGCACAATGGCCTGCTTCGGGACAACCCATATCCGGCGGGAGCTCGTGCCTGAGCGTGTAGAAGAGCGTGATGAAGACCGGTAGCTGGGCCAGCAGGGGGATGCAAGAGGCAAAGGGATTGACTTTGTTCTCTTTGTAGAAGCGCATCATTTCCTGCTGGAGGCGCTGTTTGTCGTTTTTGTACTTCTCCTGCAGCTCCTTCATCTGCGGCTGGAGTGCCTGGAGTGCCCGCATGCCTTTCAGCTGTTTGTAGGTGAGCGGCAGCAGGACCGCCCGGGTGCAGACGGTGAGGGCGATGATCGACATTCCCCAGGAGAGGCCGGCCTCGTCGTGGAAGAACTGCAGGACCGCGTTTGCGACGTCGATCAGCGGCTGCAGGATGTTGGCGGTGAGGGGGATCATCGGTGGGCTTTGTGGTACTCGGCCGGGTGGACGGGGCCGGTGCGGAGCGTGAATCTATCGGGGACGGGGTCGAAGCCGCCGTGACTGAACGGATTGCAGCGCAGAATCCGCCAGGAAGCGAGGAGAAACCCGCGCGAGACGCCGAACCGTTCGACCGCCTGAACCGCGTAGGCGGAGCAGGTCGGCTCGTAGCGGCAGCGGCGGGGGAAGATGGGTGAGATCCAGCGCTGGTAGGCCCTCACCGAGGTCAGGAAGATCCGTTTCACGTGGAACGGCCCCCGGCCAACGCCTCTTCGAGGTTGGCCGCGACCCCGCTCATGCCATCGCGCTCGATCAGCTCCTTGATCTCGGTGCGGGCGACGATCACAAAGTCGTGGCGGGGAGGAAGCCGGTCGGCGAGACCCCAGAACGCCTCTCGAAGCACGCGCTTGACCCGGTTGCGCTCGACCGCGCCGCCGACCTTACGGCTGACCGAGACACCCAGCCGCACTTCCTCGCGCTCCTCGTCCTTGCGCGGGAAGGTGTAGAGGACCAGGTAGCGGGTGGCGTGCGAGGAGCCGTCACGATAGACGCGGTCGAACTCACCGCTACGGGAGAGGCGCCGTCGCTTCGGCGACGCCATCTAAGGCGTGAGGCGCTTGCGGCCTTTGCGCCGGCGACGTTTGAGAATGGCGCGGCCGCCGCGGCTGCTCATCCGAGCGCGGAAACCGTGGGTCTTGGCCCGCTTCCGCTTCTTAGGCTGGTAGGTGCGCTTCATTGCCGGCGGAAGTATAGGGAGGCGGCCGAAAATCTTTTCTGCGGGATTTGCGAGGCGCCCAGGTTGGCTGCTCAGGCACGGCGCTATGGTCGCCGCCCAGTGCCTGACGACTCCTCCCAAGACGACCTCGGTGCCAATTGGCGGGCGGCGCAACAGCGGCTGAGCTCGTCGGTTCCGGACTCGACTTGGCGCCTTTGGCTGGAGCCGCTCGAAGCCGTCGGGGCTGAGGGCGAGACGCTCTTCCTCAGCGCTCCCGAGGGAATCCGGGCCTGGACCGAGCGGCGCTACTCCGCCCTGATCGCCGAAGCGCTGCGCGAGGCTGGGACCCCCTTTCAGCAGGTCAGCTTCGCCTCGCCGCCCGGCAGTCCCAGCGCAGGAGAACCCGGGCTGGAGCTAAATCCCAACTACACCTTCGAGCGCTTCGTCATCGGTCCGGGCAACCGCCTCGCCCACGGCGCCGCGCTCGCGGTCGCCGAGGCCCCTTCGGAGGCCTACAACCCGCTCTTCCTGCACGGGCCGCCGGGGCTGGGCAAGACCCACCTGCTGGCCGCAATCGCCAACTACCTTCGCGACAACGCCCCTGCTCTCAGCGTCCGTTATACGACGGCCGAGTCGTTCACCAACGAGTTCGTTGCGGCACTGAAAACTTCCGGCGCCGAGGCCTTCAAGACGCGCTACCGCGACATCGATGTCCTGCTGATCGACGACGTCCAGTTCCTGCAAGGGAAGCCGGCAACGGAGGAGGAGTTCTTCCACACCTTCAACGCTCTATACGAGTCTGGGAGCCAATTAGTGCTCTCGGCTGACCGCATCCCAAGTGAGCTTTCGACCCTCGCCTCGCGTCTGCGGGACCGCTTCGAGTGGGGCCTCACCGTCGCCGTCGAGCCCCCGAACCTCGCCACCCGGCTGACCGTCCTCCGGCGCCTAGTCGAGGAGTCCGGGGTCGACATCGCCGATTCCGGCGCTCTCTCCGAGCTCGCCAATCGGATCGACGCCAACGTACGGCAGCTCCATGGCGCTCTGACCAGGGTGATCGCCCACGCTTCCTTGATGGCGAAGCCGCTGAGCTCGGAGCTGATCGCCGAAGTGATCCCCAGCGTCCGCCGATCCCAGCCCACCTCGGTCGAGGAGATCCAACAGCGGGTCGCAGAAGGCTTTGGCATCTCCCGGGCCGAGCTCGTCGGCTCGAGCCGAGCTGCCACCCCCCTGCGAGCGCGTCAGGTCGCGATCTTCCTCACCCGCGATCTCACCGACCTCTCCCTGCCACAGATCGGCCGCCTCTACGGCGGCCGCGACCACACCACCGTCCTCAACTCGCTTCGCCGCGTCGAAGCCCGCCTCGACGAGGACACGGACCTCGCCGAGAAGGTCCGCGAGTTACGCGGAGCAATCCACAACCCGGTCGGCGAGGAGCGCTGAGCGCCGCCGACGCTGTAAGAATCCCCAGCCCCCAACAGGCGTTTCCACAGGCACCAATCCGCAGCCCGACGCCAAATTCCCCGCGACCAAGACTTTCTCCACAAGACCTAACCCAACTTAAGAAGGCATCCATCAACTTGAAGCTCACGACCAAACGAGAAGATCTCGTCTCCAAGCTCTCGATCGTTTCCAGGGCTGTCTCCACTCGCGCCGCCACCCAGGCGCTCTCCGGGGTCCTCCTCACCGCCAAGGAAGGGCGCGTCACCCTCGCCGCCACCGATCTGGATCTTGGCCTCGAGACGACGCTCGACGCCAACGTGGAGAACGAGGGCGCCACCCTCCTCCCAGGGCGCCTCTTCGCCGAGGTCGCCCGTTCGCTCGCCGACCCCACGGTTGAAATCGAGTCGCGCGAGGCCGAGCACGACGTCGAGATCCGCAGCGGCGGCTCCAGCTTCCACCTGCGGGTGCTGCCGGTCGAGGACTTCCCGAAGCTCCCGCAGCCGGAGGATGAGCCCGGCTTGCGGATCCCCGCGGCGGCGCTGGAAGAGAGCATCGAGCTGGTCGCCCGCGCCGCTTCCCGGGATGACATGCGCCCGGTCCTTACGGGCGTCTTCGTCACCGCCACCGGCAGGGAGATGACGATGGTTGCCACCGACTCCTACCGGCTGGCCGTGAAGCGAACGGAGCTGGAGAGCGATCTCGGCGGCGAGCTCGAGGCCAATATCCCGGCGCGAGCGCTGCGCGAGCTCGGCCGCATCCTCTCCTCCGAGGGCGCCGGCGAGACCACGATCTCGCTGCTCACCAACCAGGCCGTCTTCGTCGCCGGCTCGATCATCCTCTCCACCAGGCTGATCGACGGCCAGTTCCCGAACTTCCGCCAACTGCTGCCGGAGTCCTACGAGCATGATGTGCGACTGCCGCGGTCCGACTTCCTCGACGTCGTCCGCCGAGTCAGCCAGCTGGCTCAGCGAAACGCGCCGCTGCGGCTTTCCTTCCGCGCCGGGGAGTTGACGGTCGCGGCCGAAACGCCGGAGGTGGGCGACGCCCGCGAGACGATGCCCGCCGCCTTCGAGGGCGAAGAGTTGGAGATCGGCTTCAACCCCGAGTTCCTCCGCGAAGGGATCGAAAGCGTCTCCGGTGACGAGGTGCTGCTGCGGCTGATTTCGCCGCTGCGGCCGGGGCTGCTGGAACCGGTAGAGGGAGACGAGTTCCGCTACCTGGTGATGCCGATCCGGCTCAACGTCTGATCGTGCCCGCGCCGGCGGAGTGACCTCGCCGTGCTCGTCACCGCGATCGAGGCGAGGCCGCTGCGCAGCCTCGACCGTGTCCGGGTTGAGCTGGCGCCCGGGATCGTCAGCGTCATCGGCCCCAACGGGACCGGCAAGACCAACCTCATTGAGGCCCTCTACTTCGCCCTCACCGGCCGCTCCTTTCGCACCTCTGACCGACGGGATCTGATCCCCTTCGGCGGCTCGCTTGCGCGCGCCGAGGCGACCGTCCGCGACGAAGACGGGATCGAGCACCAGCTGCTCGCCGCGGTCAGCCGCAGCGAAGGCCGCCGCCACCTCATTGACGGGAGTCCAGCGGACCCGGCGACGATCGCCCGCGCCCGGCCCCCGGTCGCCGTCTTCGCACCCGATCGCCTGACCCTGGTCAAGGGCCCGCCGGCGGAGCGGCGGGCGCACCTCGACGGCTTCATCGCTGCCCGCTGGCCGGCGCGGGCGGAGTTGCGCAAGCGCTTCGGGCAGGCCGTGGCGCAGCGGAACGCGTTGTTGTCACGGCTGGCGGCCGGTTACGGATCCCCTGCGGACCTGGGTATCTGGGACAGCGGCATGGCAGAAGCCGCTGCGCCGTTAGTCGAGGCGCGGGCCGAGGCGGTTGCGGACTTAGCGACGGCGTTCAACGAGGCTGCGACCGAGCTCGGGTTAGACGAGGGCGCACTCGAGTACGCGCCCCGCGCAGCCGGCTCAACTGAGGAGATCCGCGCCGGCTTGGAAGAGCGGCGGGAGCAGGACATTCGGCTCGGGCGCAGCTCCTGGGGTCCCCACCTCGACGAGCTAAAGCTGAACAGCGCCGGCCGCTCGCTGCGACGGTTCGGGTCGCAGGGGCAGCAGCGGGCTGCCCTCCTCGCCCTCCTCTTCGCCGAGCGCCAGGCGCTGCTCGAGGCACGCCGGGTAGTGCCGCTGCTGCTTCTCGATGACGTGATGAGCGAGCTCGACCCAGGTCGGCGTGAGCGCCTCGTTAACCGCCTCGGCGACGGTGGCCAGGTGCTGATCACCGCCGCCGACGAAGAGTCGGTCCCGGTCGCGGCCCTGGAGACTGTGGTGCGGATGCCACCGCCGCAGACAGAAAGTGCCGCCCCGTGAGTCGCCGCCGAGCCCCCCGTCCCGCCGCCGGCGCCTTTCAAGCGGCGCTGCAGAAAGTGGCTCCGCAGACCCCCCTCGCGGCGGTCCAGGCAGCGTGGGCGAACGCAGTAGGCGAGCAGCTGGCGAACCGGGCAACCCCCGTCGCAGAGCGCGCGGGGACGGTGACCGTGGAGTGCGTCGACGCGATCTGGGCGCAGGAGCTCGACCTAATGCAGGAGACGCTGCTGGAGCGCTTGCGCGAGGAGTTGGGGGAGCAGGCACCCGAGGCTCTCCGCTTCCGCATCAAATCGTAGAATCAACTGACACGGTTTTTGCACGATTTGCAGGGAAAATCTTAATCAGGCGCGCCGTGTCCGCGGGCCTCAACTGGTATTCTTATGGCAACTTGTTTTGCGCCCCGACCACCTCGCCAGGCGTCGGGGCTTTGTCTGTCTGCGTGACAAACCGGAAGGGACTCATTGCCTGAGAAAAAAGCCAGCGGCGACTCCTATGGCGCCAAGGACATCACCGTCCTCGAGGGGCTGGAGGCGGTACGCAAACGTCCCGGCATGTACATCGGTTCGACCGGCCCGCGCGGTCTTCACCATCTGGTCTACGAGGTCGTCGACAACTCGGTCGACGAGGCCCTCGCTGGCCACTGCGACGCCGTCCGCGTCGTCCTCCATCCGGACAACAGCTGCACGGTCGAGGACAACGGCCGCGGCATCCCGGTCGAGACGATGGAGAAAGAGGGGCGCCCGGCGGCCGAGGTCGTCCTCACCGTTCTTCATGCCGGCGGCAAGTTCGGGGACGGCGGCGGCTACAAGGTCTCCGGCGGCCTCCACGGCGTCGGCGTCTCCGTTGTCAACGCACTCTCTGAGCGCCTACACCTTGAGATCAGCCGCGATGGCTACGTCTGGAGCCAGGACTACGAGCGCGGCAAACCGCAGGGCGAACTCACCAAAGGCGAGAAGACCGATGCCCACGGGACCAAGATCACCTTCCTGCCCGACCTTGAAATCTTCGAAGAGATCGGCTTTGACTTCGACGTCCTGGTCGAGCGCCTGCGCGAGACCGCCTTCCTCACCCGCGGTCTGAAGATCGACTTGGTCGATGAGCGCGGTGAGACCAACAGCGTCACCTTCAAGTACGACGGCGGCATCGAGGACTTCGTTCGCCACCTCAACGGCAACAAGGACGCGGTTCACAAAAAGGTCATCTACTTCGAGGGGGGCAAAGAGGAGGGGCAGGTCGAGATCGCGATGCAGTGGAACAGCTCCTACCAGGAGTCGATCTTCAGCTTCGCCAACAACATCAACACCCACGAGGGCGGCTCCCACCTCTCCGGCTTCCGCTCCGCCCTGACGCGGACGCTGAACGCCTACGCGCGCAACAAAGGTCTGCTTAAAGAGAAAAAAGACGACAACCTCGCCGGCGAGGATGTGCGCGAGGGGCTGACCGCGGTGATCTCGGTCAAGCTCCACGATCCGCAGTTCGAGGGTCAGACCAAGACCAAACTCGGCAACCCGCCGATCCGCGGCCTGGTCGAGGAGATCACCAACCGCAAGCTGGGCGAGTACCTCGAGGAGAATCCGGCGGACGCGAAACGCGTGATCATGAAGGCGATCGATGCCGCCCGCGCTCGTTCCGCAGCGCGCAAGGCACGCGACCTCACCCGTAAGTCGGCGCTGGAGAACTCGACCCTCCCCGGCAAGCTCGCCGACTGCTCGGTCAAGGACCCGAGCCTGGCCGAGATCTTCGTCGTCGAGGGAGACTCCGCCGGCGGCTCGGCGAAGCAGGCGCGCGACCGCAACACGCAGGCGGTCCTACCCCTGCGCGGCAAGATCATCAACGTCGAGAAGAGCCGCATCGACAAGGTGCTGGCGAACAACGAGATCCAGGCGCTGATCACGGCGATTGGCACCGGCGTCCACGACGAGTTCAACATCGAGGAGGCGCGGTACCACAAGATCGTGATGGCGACCGACGCCGACGTCGATGGTGCTCACATCCGCACCCTGGTCCTTACCTTCCTCTACCGGCAGATGCCGGAGCTGATCAGCCAGGGCTACGTCTACATTGCTAAACCGCCTCTGTACCGGGTCAAACAGGGGAACCAGGAGACGTATCTGGAGCGGGAGTCCGAACTCGAAGAGCTGCTCCTGCGCGACAAGCTCGAGCAGTTCGAGTTGACCGACGCCAGCGGTGAGAGCCGCAAACTGACGCCGAGCCGCTGGCAGGCGTACATCCGGCGCTCGAAAGAGTACGAGGGCTGGGGTTCTTCGCTGCAGGCCGACTTCGGCCATGAAGTCGTGCGCTTTCTCGAGGAGTCGAGCCTGCTCGACGAGCAGGTCGCGAGCGTCGAGGCTGCCCGCGACCTGCTGCAGCGAGGCGGCGGCGAGAACGAGCCGTTCGATACCACGGTGGTGGACAGCAGCGATGACCTGGTCGTCGTCAAAGCGATCGAGCGCAAGAGCGGGCTGGCGAGGACCCATCGACTGCCGGCCGCCCTCTTCGCGCACCATGACTACCGCAAGTTCGCCGAGGTCCACGCGGCTCTGCTGAAACAGGTCGGACGGCCGCCTTTCGAAGTTAAGCGCGGGGAGAAACGAAATATCGCGCTCTCATTCGAGGCGCTGCGGGGGGCTGTGTTGGAGCTGGCCCGGCAGGGTGTCCAGTTGACCCGGTTCAAGGGGCTGGGCGAGATGAACGCCAAGCAGCTGCGTGAGACGACGATGGACCCGGCCTCGCGGACGCTGGCCCGGGTCACGCTTGAAGACGCGACGGCGGCCGACACGATCTTCTCGATGCTGATGGGAGACCAGGTCGCACCGCGACGAGAGTTCATCGAGGCCCACGCGAAAGAGGTCAAGTTCCTTGATGTGTAGACGCGCCGGTGAGTGCGAGAAGGAGATGAGCTGATGGCTCTGGACGCCCTGACGGGGAACATCGAGGATCGCGGGCTCGAGCAGGAGATGCGTTCGTCCTATCTCGATTACGCGATGAGCGTGATCGTCGGGAGGGCGCTACCGGACGTGCGCGACGGCCTCAAGCCGGTGCACCGCCGCGTCCTCTACGCGATGCACGACATCGGCCTGCAGCCGACCCGGCCCTACCGCAAGTGCGCCTTCATCGTCGGCGAGGTGATGGGTAAGTACCACCCGCACGGCGACTCGGCGATCTACGACACCTTGGTGCGGATGGCGCAGGACTTCTCTCTGCGCTACCTGCTCGTCGACGGCCAGGGCAACTTCGGCTCGATCGACGACGACCCTGCGGCGGCGATGCGGTACACCGAGGCCCGCCTCGGCCGTCTTGCGACCGAGCTGCTGCGGGACATCGACGCCGACACCGTCGACTTCGGTCCCAACTACGACGAATCGACCCAGGAGCCCCAGGTCCTGCCGGCGCGATTCCCCAACCTGCTGGTCAACGGCACCTCGGGGATCGCGGTCGGGATGGCGACGAACATCCCGCCGCACAATCTGCGGGAGGTCGCCGGCGCCGTCTCCGCCTACATCGACAACCCGCAGATCGACCTGGCGGGGTTGATGGAGCACGTCAAAGGCCCGGACTTCCCCGGCGGCGGACTGATGAGCCGCGAGGGGATCCGCGATGCCTACGCCTCCGGCCGCGGCAGCATCAAGGTCCGCGCCCGTGCCCACGTCGAGCCGCTGAAGGGAGGTAAGGAGGCGATCATCGTCACCGAGCTCCCGTTCATGGTCAAGAAGGGCGGCGAAGGCGGCCTGATCACGAAGATCGCCGATCTCGCCCGCGACAAAAAACTCGAGGGCATCTCCGACCTCCGCGACGAGAGCGACGAACGCTCCGGGATGCGGCTCGTAATCGAGCTCAAACGCGGCGGTCCGCCGGCCAAGGTCGTCCTCAACAACCTCTACAAAAAAACCCCGATGCAGTCGACCTTCGGCGCCAACATGGTGGCGCTGGTCGACGGCGTGCCGAGGACGCTGAGCCTGCTCGAGCTGATCGAGCACTACGTCGACCACCAGCGCGAGGTCGTCACCCGTCGCACCCAGTTCGAACTGCGTCGAGCAGAGGCACGCGCCCACATCCTCGAGGGCCTGTTGGTCGCGCTCGACAACCTCGACGCCGTGATCAAACTGATCCGCGCTTCGAGCGATCCCGACGCCGCCCGCGACGGCCTGATCGAGAAATTCGAGCTCTCGCGCGAGCAGGCGCAGGCGATTCTCGACATGCGCCTGCAGCGCCTGACGGCGCTTGAGGCCGACAAAGTCCGCGCCGAGCACGCCGACCTGATGGAGCGGATCGGCGAGCTGCGCGCGATCCTCGGCGACGAAGCCAGGGTGATGGGCCTGGTCAAAGACGAGCTCGCCGAAATCGTCGAGGCCTATGGCGACGAACGCCGCACCGAGCTCGCCCACTTCGAGGGCGACGTCGGCATCGAGGACATGATCGCCGACCAGCAGATGGTGATCTCGCTGACCGCGTCGGGGTACGTCAAGCGGCTGCCGCTGGCGACCTACCGGCAGCAACGCCGCGGCGGAGTCGGCGTGATGGGGATGAACCTCAAAGACGACGACTACATCGCGCACCTCCACATCTCCTCGACCCACGACTTCCTGCTCTTCTTCACCAACCGGGGCAAGGTCTACCGGCTCAAGGTCTACGAGCTGCCGGAGGGGTCGCGAAATGCCAAAGGCAGCTCGCTGAACAACCTCCTGCCCCTGCGCGAAGGGGAGAAGGTGATGGCGGTGATCCCCACCCGGGACTTCAAGGAGAACAGGTACCTCGCCTTCGCCACCGCCAAAGGGCTGGTGAAGAAAACCGAGTTTCTCGCCTACAACACGCCGATCCGGGCCGACGGGATCATCGCGATCAAGGTCCGCGACGGCGACGAGCTGGTGCAGGTGCGGCTGACCTCGGGCGAAGACGACATTCTCATGGTCTCCCACTCCGGCCACGCCTCCCGCTTCTCCGAGAAGCTGGTGCGGACGATGGGCCGCGACACCAGCGGCGTCAAAGGGATGAACGTCGCCGGCAAAGACAACCGGGTGCTGGCGATGGACGTCGCCCGCAACGACACCGAACTCTTCGTCGTCACCGAGAACGGTTACGGCAAGCGGACGCCGGTCTCCGAGTACCCGGTCAAGGGCCGCGGGACCAAAGGCGTCCTCACGATCAAGCTGACCGAGAAGAAGGGCGGTCTCACGGGCGCCCTAATCGTCGGCGAACACCAGGACCTCCTCTTCATCTCCCAGAACGGGATGGTCCAGCGGACTTCGGTCAGCGGCATCTCGCAAATGGGCCGCTCCACTCAGGGCGTGAAGGTGATGAACATCAAGGACGACGACCGCGTCAGCGCCGTCGCCCTCGTGGTCGAGTCCGAGGAAGGCGATCCAGCGACGCCTGAGGACAACCAAGACGAGCTGGTCGACGCTTCAGCGGACGGCGCCACCTAAGCGTTTCTCAAATCGCTTGCTGCGATAGGCCGGGATTGAAGGGAAGAAGGTCCCCAGAACGTACTAGGGACTATGGGCCGGGCGGATCATCGTCCCCCCAGTCGGGGATCCAAGTCAATTCAGATTCTGCGGGGCGTCGGAATACGGCCCTCCCTCGTTTCGCTGCCTGTTTCACTCCTCCTCTTCGCCGCAACTAATGCAAACGCGACTGCAGCCCTAGCAAGCATTCCAGTCCTCTGTGCCGGCTTAGTGGAGTGGCTGAGGGGGCGCCACCGTTTAGCGCTAGAGGAATACCAACCACTCTGGCAGGAAATTCGGGGCGAGACCGGGCTTGGGCGTCTTCAGATGCTGATCTTTCTCCCCCTCCTAGGTACGGCTGTCATTTTCCCTCCCGCCCCGGTGATTCTCGGTGGCTTTGTGGTGACGCTGCTCCTAATGCTGAAGAGCGCAGCCTTTAGCGGACCCCTCAGCAAGAAAGAAGAAAAGAAGCATCTCCTGAAGCAATCTGCTGCTGAGGAATGTGGACTAATCGCTCAGTGGGCTGGCATAGCAGAGCGAGTACGTGGAGTTCCCGGGTTTGGTTGGATCCCGAAGGCCGCATATAGACGCGCTCGCAGGGAACACATCGGTGTTCTTCGGACGGTTTCGATGACGATGCTCTATTGCGCCTGCGCGTCCTATCTATTTACGGGACTCGCCTTAGGTGTCAATGACTTGACCCCGACCCCGTCTCTATCCGTTCCCAGGTTCCTCGAAGGACTTTTCGAAAACGCTGCCCCAGGCGGAGGGGGGGACGACGACGAGGAACGTAGCTATGCGGAACTCTGCAAAAACGAGATCCCCAATCCCCTCGACATCGGACACCAGCTCGGGCCACTTTTCCGCCACGATGGTGCGATCAAAGCCGGATGCGGAACCGAACCGTTCCATGTCGCAGAAAGCGGAACCTGGGCATCCCCTGGTGTGTGCGCCGGCGAACTGCGCTCGCTGGCTGTTTCCGCACCCGGTTACGACCCGGCAATCGTGTACGGAACGCCGGCCCGCTTTGCCTGGGCCGCCGCACAAGCTGGAACTCTTGTGGCCTTGGAAGTCGCGGACCCAAACGAAGGCGATGTTTATTTGGTGGTCACCTTGGAGGGAACTTACGCTTTCACCCGACCCACTCGGACTCTCGAAGAGGGAGAGAGCGATCCGGAGACCTGCTCGGATGTAGGAGGAAAGGCACGCCCCTTCGCCAGGCTGGAACCCGTCATGGTCAGCCTCTGGCTGGAAATGATGGAACGCCGAGCGGAATGGTCTTGGCCAGAGCCGCAGACCGATACGCCCTTTGGGCTCACCTTCACCGATCGCTTCGATGCCACCGACATCGCGGAGGGCCGATGCGAGTCAGAGGAATGCTGGATTCAAGAAGGAGAGAGCATCTGGTCGTCGCCAGGATCCGGCTTTATCGCGATGCATGAATTAACTCCCTATATGCCTTCTTGAACGGTCGTTAGAACGGCACTTCGAGCAGGGTTTCGAAGCTCGGCCCCGTCAGCGGGAAGTGCGGGGCGCCGGGGAAGTTGACGCTGAGGCTGCCCGACCAGGTGCTGCTGCCGTCGGGGAAGGCGCGGTAGCGACCGGAACCGTGGAACGGGGCGGGCGGAGCGAGGGTGCCGGAGGTGATCGATTCGTTGATTTGGACGCGGCCGGGTTTGCGGGCCATCGCGAGGCGGATGATCGCCAGCTTTGGACGGGTTTCTTCGTCGATCGCGTAGAAGGCGCTCCTCTTGCCGGCATCGATCGCGAGGAGGGCGGTGGAGTCGACGCCTTCGCGTGCGATCGAAAGCATTGCGGCATCGGGCTTGGCGAAGAGTTCTTCGAGTTCCTCCGGGGAGAAAAGGCGGTGGCGGCGCACATGACAGCGCTTGCCGACGCGGAGAATCCCGCCCTTAGCCCGGTGGATCTGGACTGATGCGTAGCCACCCTCACCGCGGAACCTGAGGTTGCCGACGAAGACGCCGTGCTGCTTGACGAGGAACCGACCGAACACGCAGTGCTTGGTCACCCGGCGAATGCGGCCGCGGTGGAAGCGCATGGAAACCCTTCCGAACTTGCCGAAGGTCGCCTGCAGGCGCTGCGGCTGCGCGACGCCGCGGGCCAGGTAGGTGGTCGCCGTCCGCTGCTTTTTGCCGCCGCGCCAGACCTCGAGGTAGAGCCCGCTGCCATAGGTGCTGACCCCAACCTCATACGGACCTTTCGTCGCCGCGACGAACCCGGAGCGGAACAGCGGGTCTGGGCGGACCGGGCCCCCATGCTGAGTTGAGTGCAAGCCGCGTTCGAGGACCGCGCTCTTCGGCAGCGGTGGCAGGAGCGGCAGCCCTTGGCTCGCGATCGCGATCGCGCTCGACGCCGGCCCGAGGGCGAGGGCCAGTGCCAGGCCGAGCAGAGGGAGCTGCCGTTTCACCGCACAGCCCCCGCCCGGCCGTAAAGGCGGGCGACTTCCTTTCCGAAATAGGAGCCGTAGGCGGGGGATGCTTCGTCGAAGTAGCCGTAGTCAGTGACGCTGTTGAGGGTCTCGCCGCCTTCGATCATCCAGCCGCCGCCTGAAGCGCCGCCGTTCAGCTGACAGGTGACGGCGAGGTTGAGCGGTCCCGGGACGATGAAGGAGTTGGGGTCGTGGCCGAGGAACCGCGTCCCGGCACAGAGGCGCTGGGTTTCGCCATCGAAGGGGGGTTCGGCGGGATAGCCGTGGACGTCGAAGGTCTGCTGCGGCTTCAGGTTCCAGGCGATCCCGGTCCCGCCGACTGCCTCGGTCAGCGCCTTGCCGCTCTCGTTTCGGCCCACCACCATTGCGCCGACGTCGAAGTTCTCGCTGCCGCTGTCCCGCCACTCCTTCGTGGTGTCGACCCAGCGCACGGGGAAGATCCCGAAGGGGCGCTGGCCGAACCGGTAGGCGGGGACGAAGGCGGCTCGGGATCGATACCAGCGACCGAAGCGGCTGCCGCTGTGGATGCAGTGGGCGGCGGTGATGACGACGCTGCGGTTGGGCGAGCGGACCGCGGTCCCCGAGCAGCGCCCGTAGCCGAAGAACCCGAGGTCGACGAAGAGGACACCGTGGACAGCGAAGCCCGGGGCGGTGGGGTCGGGCACTTCAACGAAGTCGTCGCCGAACTCTCCCGGTCGCGCCGCCAGCGGCGGGATCCTTCGCGGCTCGCCGTGCCCGCCCTCAACGATCCTGGCGGCGCGTCCTCCTTCCTCTCCCACCTCGAGCGGCTTCGCCGCGCGCATCCGCGCCGGCGTCCAGAACCTTGCCGCCTCGCCGGCCGCCGGTCCCTTCATCCAGACTCCAGCCGCCGCCGTTCCCGCCGCATAGGCAAGCAGGAACGTAAGGACGAAGAGCGCCGCGGCAAGCACGAGCGCTCGCTGAGCCCCGCCGGCCCACACGATCATTAGTCGCAGTCTACTTGCGCGGTCAGGAACGCTGGGAGTACCGATGGCGCCTACGCAGCCTGGGGCAGGTACTGCTGCCAGGCGGCGGGGATCTTCGGGCTGGCGACTTGGATGAAAACGGTTGGCGGCGGCGCCTTCGGCGTCTTCGCCGGGTGCATGTGGATCTCGCGCGGCAGGCGGTTGCCCTTGCGCCGGTTGCAAGGTGGGCAGGCGGCGACGATGTTCTCCCAGACCGAGAGGCCACCGCGGGAGCGAGGGATGACGTGGTCGACGGTGAGGCCGGCTTTGGTCGAGCCGCAGTACTGGCAGGTCCAGTCGTCGCGGGCGAGGACGGCGCGGCGGGTGATCTTGCGGCGGTGCGCCTCGCGCGGGATCCGCACGTAGTTGACGAGCCGGATCACGTCGGGCCGCTCCATCGTCATGTGCTCTGAGTGCAGCGCCGCGCCGGCTCGCTGCTCGAGAAGTTCGGCCTTTTCCTTCAGGAGCAGGACAGCGGCGCGTCTCAACGTGCAGACGTTGATCGGCTCATACGTCGCGTTGAGTACCAGCACCCTGGCCATACTGCCCGGGAATTGTAGGCACCTGAGCGCGTGTCCCGATTGCGCAGGGAAGTTTCGCGGTTCTTTACGGACGCTCAGCGACCGAAAGGAACCACGATTCAGCCGACGGGATAGGAGCCGAGAATCCGCACTGAGGCTGCCTTCGTCCGCAGCGACGCGATCGCCTCGGAGACGGTCGCGTCGCCCTCTTTGCCCTCAAGGTCGCAGAAGAACATGTAGCGCCCCAGGCCCTGGCGCAGCGGCCGCGACTCGATCCGCGTCAGGTTGATGCCGCGGTCGGAGAACTCGCGCAGGCACTCGACTAGGGCGCCGGGGTGGTCGGCCCCGACCTCGGAGAAGACAAGCGAGGTCTTCCACCCGCCCTCACCGATCGGCTCGGTCCCCCTGGGGGCGATCCAGACGAACCGGGTGACGTTGTCGTCTTGGTCCTCGACCCCCTCGGCGAGCAGCTCGCAGTCGTACAGCGCCGCCGCCGCCCGCGCCCCGAGCGCCGCCCAGGGCCGGGAGGACTCGCTCACCATCCGCACCGCTGCCGCGGTGCTGCTGACGCTGCGCTGTTCGACCTCGCCGAGGCGCTCGCGGAGGAAGCGCTGGCACTGGGCCAACGGCTGCGGGTGGGAGAGAACCGCCTCAACGTCCCCGATCCCGACCCCGCCGCGGGCGATCAGGTGGACTCGAACCCGGTAGTCGTGCTCGCCGACGATCGCCACCTCCGGCGCCTCGAAGACCAGCGTGTCGAGGGTGGGGCGGACGGAGCCCTCGAGGGAGTTCTCGATCGGGACCAGCGCCCGGTCGGCCTTGCCGCGCTCGACGGCGATGATCGCGTCGTGGATCGACCCCGTCCGCAGCGGCTCGAAGTCGCCACCGGGGATCGCTTCCCCGAGGGCGTCCTCGGTGAAAGTGCCGGCGGGTCCGAGGTAGGCGATCCTCATGCCCACACCTTGACCTATTCGATCAGCAGCGTGTAGGTCGCTTCGTTGTTTTCGACGACTTCCTCGCCGGGCACCGGTTCGACTTCGACTTCGAGCGTCACTTCGCCACTCGGCGTCGGCGTCAAGGGAATTTCCGCGGTGCCGGTTTCGCCGGCCGGGAGTTCGTCGATTTCGCCCTTCACCGTGGTGCCTTCGTAGGTGACGGCGACGTTGACCCCGTTCTCGGTCGATTCGAGCGGGTTCAGCACCGCGACTTCGATCACCACGCCTTCTTCGCCGGAGATCGTCGCCGGGGCGCCTTCGACCAGTTCGGTCCCATTGGCGGTGACGCCGCCGATTTCGGTCCCGTGGGCGCCGGAAGTTTCACCGCCACTGCTGCCGCTGACCGCTCCTAGGGCGTCGCTGACGGTGCTCTCTTCGAGCCATTTCTCGTCGGGCAGGAAGGTGCTCTTCGGCAGGTCTGAGTCGGAGATCCCGTTGTCGGCGAGAACACCGTCGACTTCCGGTCGCACCACCTGTTCGTAGATCACGTCGGAGGCGAGCAGCTTCTGCATCTGCCGCGCGATCGCTTCCATCGCCTTGTCCGCGCCGGCGTCGCCGAGCGCGTCGTCGGTTTTTTCGGAGATTTCGTCCATCGCGCTGGCGCGCAGCTCGTAGGCGAGCTCGAGGTTGGACTGGGCGCTCGACATGTCGCCGGGGGTGCCGAGGTCGTCGATCCGCGCCGCGTAGGTGTCGACGGCGCTGCGGTCGGCGTTGACCTGGTCGACGAACTCGGTGACCGAGAGGGTGCCCGGATCCTCGAGTCGTTCGAAGAAGGATTTGCTGGTTTGTTCGGTCTCTTCGACGATCTGGGTGACATTGCGGGCGTAGTCGCTGAGCTCGCGGTTGGCGCGGGCGTCGAGGCACCCCTTGATCCCGAGCACGATCAGGATCAGCAGGACGAGGCCGCCACCAAGCGCAAGCCCGCGCCGCAGCATGATCTGCTGGCGTTCGGGGCGGCGGGGGGACCGCTCGCGCCGGGGCGAGCGTCGTGAGGTGAAGTCCTCCACGGGGGCGCAAGTATGACTTCTGGAGCGGCTGCGCCGCTAGGAGATGCAGCAAACGCCACCTTTTTCCCAACTGGACGGGCGGCAGGAAGAGATCCCTTTCCGGCGAAGTGAGTGAGAGCCCATGGTCGGCTCGCTCGTGCTCAACCGCTTCTTGATCGAGCGCCGCATCGGCAGCGGCGGCTTCGGCACCGTCTACGAGGCTTGGGATGGGCGGCTCGAGCGCCCGGTCGCCGTCAAGGCGATCGAACAGCGGGGGGAGGCCGGCCGGCGGGTGCTGCGCGAGGCGCAGGCCGCGGCGCGCCTCAACCACCCCGGCATCGTCACCCTCTACGAGATGGGGGAGGAGGACGGCAACGCCCTGCTCGTCACCGAGCTCGTCGAGGGCTCGACCCTAGCCCGCCTCTCTAACGCCGGCGAGCTCTCCGACCGCGAGATCGGCGAGATTGGCGCCGACCTCTGCGAGGCCCTCGACCACGCCCACTCGCGCGGCGTCGTCCACCGCGACATCAAGCCCCAGAACGTGCAGGTGGTCGAGGACTCAGAACCACGCGCCAAGCTGATGGATTTCGGCGTCGCCCACCTCTCCGACGCCGCCGCGCTGACCGCGGCCGGCGACGTCGTCGGCACCCTCGCCTACATGTCCCCAGAGCAGGCGGAGGGACGACAAGCCGGGCCCGAGGCCGACGTCTACTCGCTTGCCCTCACCCTGTATGAGTGCTGGAGCGGCGAGAACCCGCACCGCCGCGCCACCCCGGCGGCGACCGCGCGGGCGATCGGCGGCCGCACCAGGCCGCTGCGCCGGCTCCGCCCCGACCTTCCCCGCGACCTCGCCGACGCGGTCGACGCCTGCCTCTCGCCCCGCCCCAACCACCGCCTCTCGCTGGAGGAGCTGGGGACGGCGATCGAGGACTCGCTCGACCAGCTCAGCGACCATCTGCCCGGCGTCCACGGCCACGGGGTCGTCACCCGCGTCGGCGCTCTCGCGGCCGCGGTGGCGGTCGGCGGCTTTCTTGCCCTCCACGGCGCGGCGCTCCCTTGAGCAACATCCCCAGGCGACCCTTCCCTAGGATTTCGCCATCGGCGCGCTAAGTCGACTGGAGTCGATGTTCGAGGGCCTCGTCGAGGGGGTGTTCAGCCGTGCCTTCAGCTCCGAGGTGCAGCCAGTCGAACTCGCCCGCAAGCTGGCGAAGGAAATGGACGCTCACAAGACCGCCTCGGTCCAGCGCGTCTACGTCCCCAACGAGTACACGGTCTTCCTCTCGAAGCAGGACCGCGGCAAGCTCGAAGGCTACGAGCGCTCGCTCGAGCAGGAGCTCTCCGGCTATCTGCTGGAGCACGCGCGGCGGCGCGGCTACGACCTCCTGACCCGGCCCCAGGTCGACTTCTCGACCGACGAGCGGCTGCGGCTCGGCGAGTTCGGGATCCAGGCGCGGCTGGTGAAGCCGCCGGCGCACGAGGGGCAGGCGCCCGAACAGGGTGAAGAGGGGCACACGATGGTCTACTCAGCCGTCCGCGAGCGCGATCGCAGCCGCCCGAAGCGGCCCGAGCAGGCGGTTGGCGCCCTCGTCTCCACCCGCGCGGTGATCTCGCTCGGCGACCGCCGCTACGTCCTCGACGGCCCGCGGGCAACGATCGGGCGCTCGAAGTCGGTCGAGTGCGTGCTCTCCGACCCCAACGTCTCGCGCCGCCACGCCGAGCTGCGCCGGGCCGACAACGGCGACTGGCAGATCGTCGACCTTGGCTCCACCAATGGGATTAAGGTCAACGGCCGGCGCGTCCCTTCCACCCGGCTCAGCCCCGGTGACCAGATCACCGTCGGCACCACCACCTTCACGTTCGACATCGAGCAGTAGGTAGCAAGGTTGATGACGAGAGCCAGGCGACGCCAGGCAAGGACGCAGGGATTCCGAATAGCAGCGCTATTCGGAAGACCGAGGACGCAGCATGGCGCCGCCTGGCTCCGTCATTAAGGTGCCTGTCGCGTGGACTATGACCCCATAAGCGTTGCCCTCAAGTTCGGCTTCCTCGCCGTCCTCTACCTGTTCGTGCTCGTGATTGCGCGCAGCGCCCTCAAGGACCTGCGCCGGACGGTGGCACCCGCCCCTGACGCGACTGGCTTCCACGCCGCGCCCGCCTACTCTGAGGCGCCGCGGGGACCCGATGGCTGGCTGATCGCCGAGCGCGGCGGTGGCCTCGAGCGCGACCAGCGCTTCGACCTGATCGGCGGCCTCTCGATCGGTCGCTCGAAGGAGGCAGACGTGCGGATCGACGATCGCTACGCCTCCAGCATCCACGCCCGCGTCTTCTCTCGCGAGGGTCGGTTCTACGTCGAGGACATGGGATCGACCAACGGCACGCTGCTGAACGGCGCGACCCTGCAGGGGGAGGCGGAGGCGATCGACGGCGACACGGTCCAGATCGGCGACACGATCTTCAGGCTCGAGGTGAGCTGAGGTGGCGCTGCGGATCGCGGAGGAGGCCGTTCGCACCGACACCGGGCGCCAGCGCAACGCCAACGAGGACTCCCTCTACGTCGCGGCCCCGCTCTTCGTCGTCGCCGACGGGATGGGCGGCGCCCAAGCGGGCGAGGTCGCCTCCAAAGCCGCCGCTGAGTCTTTCGCCGGCGAGCTGCCGCAGGCGCCGCCGGAGCGGGTGCTGGAGGAGACGATCGAGGGCGCCAACCGGACGATCCACGAGCTCGCCCGCAAGGACCCGAGCCTGGCCGGGATGGGGACGACGACGACCGCCGCGATCGTCGACCTCGAGGGAGAAACGGTGGCGATCGGCCACGTCGGTGACAGCCGCGCCTACCGGCTGCGCGGTGGCAAGTTCGAGCAGCTGACCCGCGACCACTCGCTGGTCGAGGAGATGCGGCGCAAAGGCCAGCTCACCGACGCCCAGGCCGAGGACCACCCGCAGCGTTCGATCATCACCCGGGCGCTCGGGCCCGAACCGGAGGTCCAGGTCGACGTGCAGACGGTCCCCGCCCAGGACGGCGATGTCTTCCTGATCTGCTCGGACGGGCTGACGACGATGCTCGACGACGAGCAGATCGCCCGCCTCCTCACCCGCGCCACCTCGCTGGAGGCAGCGGTGCGGGCGCTGGTCGACGAAGCCAACCGCGCCGGCGGCCGCGACAACATCACCGTCGTCACCTTCCGCCTCGCCGACCCGGCCGCGCCCGACGCCGCCAACCCCGGCGTCCGGCCCGAGGAGGGCGCGACCCTGGTCGGCTCGAGCGCCGAGGAGGCGGGGCTGACCGCGACCGAGGTCCGCCGCCGCGCCGCCGCCGAGGCCGCGCGCCAGCGCCGCGAGGACGCCGGGACCCAACCGCGGCGCCGCGGCCTGCGCCGGGCCCTGAAGGCGCTCGCGGTTGTCCTCATCCTCGCCGCGGTCGCCTTCGGCGCCTGGTTCGGCAACCGGCAGATCTGGTTCCTCGGCACCGACGAATCGGGCCGAGTCGCCCTCTACCGCGGCGCCCCCTACGAGCTGCCGTTCGGGATCGAGCTCTACTCCGAGCGCTACGCCAGCCCGGTTCAGACCGAGTCCCTGCCGGCGCGGCGCCAGGACGCGGTCACCGGCCACAAGCTGCGCTCCCGTAACGACGCCGTCTCCCTGGTCGAAGACATCGAAAAGTCCGAGGGGCTTCGTTGACTAGCGCTAGGAACCGGGAGCTCCTGGCCCTGGTTCCCGTCGCCGCCCTGCTCACCGCGGGCTTCGCCGCCGTCTTTTCGCAGGAGAACGAACAGCTCGGCAACCTCAGCCTCATCTACGGCGCCTACTTTCTGGCGATCTGCATCGCCACTCACGTCTACCTGCGGATCCGCCTCCCCAACGCCGACCCCTATCTGTTCCCGCTGATGGCGACGCTGACCGCCTTCGGGCTGGTGATGATCTACCGGATCGACGAGGGCCTCGCCCGCGATCAGGCCAACTGGTTCGTCCTCGGCCTCGTCCTCTTCGCGCTGACGATCCAGTTCCTGCGCGACTACGAGGTGCTCGAGCGCTACCGGTACACCATCGCGATCGGCGGCCTCCTCGTCCTCCTGGCGCCGCGGCTGCCGGGGATCGGCCAGCAGGTCAACGGCGCCTACCTCGGAGTCAAGATCGGCCCGCTCGCCTTCCAGCCGGCCGAGTTCACCAAGATCGCGATCGTCGTCTTTCTCGCCAGCTACCTGCGCGAGCACCGCGAGGTTCTGATCGTCGGCGCCCGCCGCGTCCTCGGGGTAACGCTGCCGCCGCTGAAGCACTTCGGGCCGATGCTGGTGGTGTGGGGGGCCTCGATGTTCATGCTCGTCTTCATCCGCGACCTCGGCAGCTCGCTGATCTTCTTCGCCGCCTTCCTCGCCCTGCTCTACGTGGCGACGGGGCGCTTCTCCTTCGTCGTCATCGGGATGGCGATGTTCCTCGTCGGCGCCTGGTTCTTCGCCAGCACCGTGCCCCACGTCCACGAGCGGGTCGACATCTGGCTCCACCCCTACGACGACCCCCAGGGCAGCGGCTACCAGGTCCTCAACTCGATCTTCGCCCAGGCCGACGGCGGCCTCTTCGGCAAAGGGTTCGGGGAGGCGCTGATCACCGTGCCGGGGACCGACAACGCCCTGCTGCCGGCGGCCCAGACGGACATGATCTATGCGCTGATCGTCAACGAGGTCGGCCTCTTCGGCGCCGTCGGTGTCGTCCTCATCTACATGCTGATCGCCGCCCGCGGCTTCAAGGTCGCGCTGCTTGCCGGCGACGGCTTTTCGAAGCTGCTGGCGACCGGGTTGACCGCGGTCTTCGCGATCCAGGCCTTCGTGATCATCGGCGGCGTCACCCGGGTGATCCCGCTGACCGGCGTCACCCTGCCCTTCATCAGCTACGGCGGCAGCTCGATCGTCGCCAACTTCGTGTTGCTGGCGCTGCTGCTGTTGGTCTCCGATCGCGCGCGGCGTGAGGCCGCCGAGCCCCCCGGCCGGATGGCCGCTTTGGGAGCGACGGCGTGAACCGCCAGATCGTCAAATTGTTCGCCTTCGTGATGGTCCTCTTCGGGGTCCTGATCGGGTTCACGTCCTACTGGTCGGTCTTCGACGCCGAGGCGCTGAAGGAAAAAAACGCGAACAAGCGGCCGCTGCTGGAGCAGCAGCAGATCCCCCGTGGCCGCATCCTTGCCGCCGACGGGACCGTGATCGCGAAGTCGGTGGCGAAGGGCAAGGGCGCCGCGAAGCGCTACGTGCGCCGCTATCCCGAAGGCACCCTTTTTGGCCACCCGATCGGCTACAGCTTCGTCCAGTACGGCGATTCCGAGTTCGAGCAGTTCCATAACGAGGAACTGGTCGGCGAAGGCTCCGAGTTCAGCTCGATCGCCGACGAGCTGCTCGGCCATGCTCAGGAAGGCAACGACATCGTCACCAGCATCGACACCGAAGCGCAAAGACTGGCCCTGGCCGAGCTGGAGGAAGCCGGCTACGGCGCCGTCGTCGCGCTCGAGCCCAGCACCGGCGCGGTCAAGGTGATGGTCTCCAACGCGCCGTATGACCCGAACCGGGTTCCCTATGACTTCGAAAAGTGGAATGCGGATGAGGTCGAAAGGCCGCTGGTGAACCGGGCGACGCAGGGGCTCTACCCGCCGGGCTCGACCTTCAAGGTGGTGACCGCGGCCGCCGGGCTCGACAGCGGCGCGATCACGCCGGAAACGACGATCGACGCGCCCGGCACCCTCGAAGTCGAAGGGACGCCGCTGCAGAACGACTTCAACCAGGACTTCTTCGGCGCCACCCTTGACACCGCGCTGACCAACTCGGTCAACACCTGGTTCGGCCAGCTCGGCCAGCAGCTCGGCAACGACACCCTCTTCAAGTACATGGAACGGTTCGGGTTCAATGCCACCCCGGCGATCGACCTACCCGAAGACGAGGTGGAAGAGAGCGGGGTCTGGGACCTCGAAAACGAAGAAGTCCTGACCGCGAAGGACCCGGTCGACCTCGCCCGCCTCGCGATCGGCCAGGAGCGGCTGCTGGCGACGCCGCTGCAGATGGCGCAGGTGGCGTCGGCGGTCGCCAACGGCGGCACCCTGATGAAGCCGCAGATCTGGAAGCGCGAGATCGACCCCGACGGCCGCGTCGTCGACACGATGGACCCCTCGGTCTACAGCGAGGCGGTCAGCGAGGAGACCGCGGCAGAGCTGACGACGGCGATGGAAGGCGTGGTCAACGAAGGCACCGGCACCAACGCCGCGATCCCGGGGGTCCCGGTCGCCGGCAAGACCGGAACCGCGGAAACCCCAGGCAACCTGGCCTGCGGTGGCGGCGAGAACGAGAACCAGGCCTGGTTCATCGGCTTCGCCCCTGCCGACGATCCGCAGATCGCGATCGCGGCCTCGGTCGAGTGCACGGAACAGTTCGGTGGTGACATCGCCGCCCCGATCTTCCGCGACGTCGCGGAAGCGATCCTGAACGGCGAAGAATGAGGAGGCTGGTGGCGCGTGGCTGAGGTGGCCGAGGGAAGCATCGTCGACAACCGATACCGGGTGGTCCGCCGGATCGGCAGCGGCGGCATGGCCGACGTCTGGCTGGCCGAGGACACGCACCTGCAGCGGCAGGTGGCGCTGAAGGTCCTGCACCGCCGCTTCCTCCAGGACCAGGAGTTCGTCGGCCGCTTCCAGCGTGAGGCCGAGCACGCCGCCGGCCTCCAGCACCCGAACATCGTCGCCGTCTTCGACCGCGGCTCCGACGGCGACGTCAACTACATCGCGATGCGCTACGTCCAGGGGCCGACGCTGAAGGAGCTGATCGACCGCGGCCTCGCGCCCGACCAGGCGGTGGCGCTGGTCCGCCAGGTCCTCGAGGGCGCCCGCTTCGCCCACCGCAACGGGATCGTCCACCGCGACCTGAAGCCGCAGAACGTGATCGTCGACGAAGAGGGCAAGGCGGTCGTCACCGACTTCGGGATCGCCCGCGCCGGCGTCTCGGAGATCACCCAGACCGGCTCGGTGATGGGCACTCCCCAATACCTCTCGCCCGAGCAGGCGCAGGGCTTCGAAGTCACTCCCGTCTCCGACCTCTACTCGATCGGCGTCATCCTCTACGAGGCGCTGACCCGGCGGGTCCCCTTCGAGGGCGAAAGCGCCGTCGCGATCGCGATGAAACAGGTCGCCGAGACGCCGCAACGGCCGAGCTCGATCAACCCGGCGGTCTCGCCAGCGCTCGACGCGGTGGTGATGCGGGCGCTGGAGAAGGAGCCGGGGCAGCGCTTCCAGAGCGCCGACGCCTTCATCGCCGCCCTCGACGCGGCTCTTAAGGACCCCGGCGTCGCCGGGCAGACGGCGACCTTCGCGGCGCCCCCGATCGTCGCCACTCCGGAGGAGGTGCTGGAGGACGAGCGCAAACGCAACTGGTGGCTCTGGGCGCTCCTCGTCGCGGCGATCCTGATCGGCATCCTCGTCGGCCTCGCCCTCACCCGCGACACCTCGACTAAGGTCCCCGGCGTCACCGGCAACCAGCTCAACGTCGCAATCACCCTGCTCGAGCAGAAGGGGTTCACGGTCGGCGAAGTGATCCGGGTGCAGCGCGATGCGCCCGCCAACGAAGTGCTGGAGCAGGACCCGCCCGCCTCGCCCCCGGAGGCGTCCCTCGACTGCGCTTTCCTCACCTTCTTCTGCTCGAAGCCGGACGTGACCCTGACGGTCAGCTCCGGCCCCGGCAGCGGCAAGGTCCCCTCCGTTGCCGGCACGAGCGAGGAGGAGGCGACGCGGAAGCTGGAAGCGGCCGGCTTTGAGGTCGCGGTCGAGCGCGTCAACTCCGAGTCGGTCGAAGCCGGCAACGTGATCAGCACCGAGCCCGGCGGCGGCAGCACCGCGACCAACGGCTCGACCGTCACCCTCTTCGTCTCCCGCGGGCCGAAGCTGACCAAGGTCCCGGTTCTGGTCGGCGCTCAGCGCGAAACCGCCGTGCAGCGCTTGCGCAGCCGCGGTCTCGAAGCCTCGATCTCAGAAGAGGAAAGCTCGGAGCCAAAGGGCCAGGTGATCCGTCAGGCACCCGACGCGGGCAGCGAGGTAGAACCGGGCTCGGCGGTCTCGATCATCGTCTCCAAGGGCGAAAAGGAAGAAGAACAGGCATCGGTCCCGAACGTGATCGGCAAGGAACGGCGGGAAGCTGTGGAAGCGATTCGCGCCGCTGGCCTCACCCCCGCGGTCGAAGAAGAAGAAACCGCGGTCCCGAGCCAGAACGGGCGGGTGCTAGACCAGTTCCCGCCGCCGGGCTCAGAACAGAAACCCGGCGCGACGGTGACGATCACGGTCGGGAAGCTGGTCGCGGAAGCCAGCGAAGAAGAAGGCGAAGAATGAAAGTCGCGGTCCTCGCCGGCGGCCGCTCCTCCGAGCACGAGGTCTCGCTGCGCTCCGGGCAGGCGGTTGCGGGCGGGTTGCGCGAGGCGGGCCACGAGGCGGTCGAGGTGACGATCGCCCGCGACGGACGCTGGAGCGCGCCGGGTGGCTCGGTCGAGCTCACTCCCGGCGGCGGATTGCTCGGCGCCGACGCCGTCTTCCCGGCCCTGCACGGCGCCTTTGGCGAGGACGGCAGCGTCCAAGGTCTGCTCGAGTGGCTCGACGTTCCCTACGTCGGCTCCGACGTCCTCGCCTCGGCGATCTGCATGGACAAGCTGACGCTGAAGCGGCTCTTCGCCGAGCACGGGGTGCCGCAGGTCGAGTTCACCGCGGTCGAAGGAAACGACTGGTGGGGTCGCTGCGAACAGCTGGGGCTGCCGCTCTGGGTGAAGCCTTCGCGGATGGGCTCGAGCGTAGGTATCACCAGGGTCGAGAAGCTCGACGATCTCGACGCCGCCGTCGAGCTGGCGCTGCGCCATGACCCGCGGGTAATCGTCGAGGCCTCGGCGTCCGGTCGCGAGGTCGAGTGCTCGGTCCTTGGCAACGCCGAGCCGCGGGCCTCGCTGCCGGGGGAAATCGTCTCGCAGGGGGTTTGGTACGACTTTGAGGCCAAGTACACCGAGGGCGGGATGGAGCTGCGCGTGCCCGCCCCGGTCGGCGAGGAGGCGGTCGAGCGCGTGCGCGAGCTCGCGGTCACCGTCTTCGCACTGGCCGGTTGCTCAGGCCTCGCCCGCTGTGACTTCTTCGTCGAGCCCGACGGCTCCGTCCTCGTCAACGAGATCAACACGATGCCGGGCTTTACCGACACCTCCGTCTACGCGAAGCTCTTCGAGGCGACGGGGACCGGCTACCCCGAGCTTTGCCACCGCCTCGTCGAGCTGGCGGTCGAGCGGCACCTGCAGGCCCGCGCTTACGAGTTCTGAGGATTAGAGCCGGAACTTCGGGGTACCAGAACGGCACCAGTCATGGATTGATGACACGCACCGCTGGAGGGCGGGCGATGACGACTGGACTTTCGGGGATCGACGATTTGCAACCATCCGAGCGCGACGACGCCTGCGTCGCCGGCGCTTCGACCGCTGAAGTCCTGCACCTGCTCAGCGCCGGCGCCACCGGAGCGATCCTGATGGCACTCGGCGAAGGGCCGCTGCGGACGAAAACGCTGACCGAGCAGGTTCCCGGCTACGCGCCGCGGACGATCTATCGCTACGCCGGAAAGCTGGCCGAACTCGAAATCGTCGAGCGGGAGGAGGAACCGGGGGTCCCCTCCAAGGTCGTCCACACGCTCAGCGACCCCTGCGGAACCGAGCTCTACAACCTCGTCAACCGCTTCGCTGACGCCTCGCTGACGCGGCTGCCGGACGGCCGCATCGACGCCCACGCCTGGGCCTCCCTCGGCCTGCTAGCGGACATGTGGGAAGCGGGAATGGTCGAGGAGCTCAGTTGCGAGGGTCGTTCGCCGACCGACCTGGCCCGGGGGCACCACGGGCTCAGCTACCACCAGGTCAACCGCCGCGCCGGCCTTTTCAAGACGGGAGGTCTGCTCGAAGAGTGGCAGGGGCCGGGCCGCCGACGCTGCTACGGACTGACTGAGAAAACCCGGCGCAAGATGGGCCTGATCGCCGGCATCGCCCGTTGGCGCCACCACCACGTCGTCGCCGAGGACGAAGAAGGGATGACGGCGGAGGAGATGGCGACGGTGCTGCGGGTGGCGTTGCCGCTGGTGAAGCTCCCCGAGCACCGGGGCAAGTGTTTGCAGCTGAGCGTCCTCAGCGAGGACGATGCGGCCGGCTCAGAGGGCGAGACGATCTGGGCCGAGGTGACCGACGACGGCACGATCCAGAGTTGCGCCGAGCAGCCCGCTGACCCCGACGGCTGGGGACGGGGCAGCGTCAGGCACTGGATCCCGATCCTCCTCGATGGCAAGATCGACCGTGTCCTCGTCGGCGACGACGCCGGTCTCCTCGCCAACGCGGTCGACGGTCTGTACGAGACCCTCTGGACCCCGCAGCCGTTCTAAGTCTCAGTACGCGGTGTTGCGGGAGCGCGGACGCGGCAGCGCCTTGTAGTGGCGCTCCCGACCCCGATTCCAGAGGGCGCTGTCGATCTCGGCGGGGGAGAGGAGGCGGCCGGTGGCGTCGCTGAGCAGCTCGATCGCATGCACCGCGCAGGCCCGCAGCTCCACCTCTTTGGGCGAGCCGTGCTCGAGCAGCTGTTCGGCTTCGATCACCGCAGTCAGCGCGGGGTCGAGCTGCAGCATCCCATCGACGCGGAGGACGTGGGGCACGAGGTTGTCGGCGAAGGCGGTGAGGTCCTCGACCCCGGGCAGCTCCGCTACCCCGGCGCGGTACAGATCGGCGGCGGCGATCTGGGCGCGCTTGAAGAAGGGAATCGTCCGCCCTTTGTAGTTCGAGGCGTCGGCGAAGGAGCTCCAGCACGCAAAGGTTTCGGCAAGGGCCGGGATGGAGTCGGCCAGCTCGACTACGCCGAGGTAGCGCCCCGAGTGCTCTTCGAGCAGATGCTCGCCGAGATCGCGGAGGGCAGCTACGAACTGCCCCATCAACGGATGGTCGGGATCCTGGCCAAGAACCTCGGCCAGGTCCGCGACGTCGAGGGCGACTAGCTGCCCCGGCGACCACGGGCCGGCTGCTTCAAAACGTTCGCTGAGTCCTGTCGCCATCGTCGCGTAGCCGCTCAGTCCAGGGCGCTTGCGGATCGTCGGCCACCAGCCGGAGCCGAAGTTGATCGCGTTCATGCAGATCGCAAACGCCGCAGCCGCTTCCGGGTCTGCGGCAGGCGGAGGGTCATCAGCCGCCTCGTCGACCAGCCCCCGCAGTTCCTGTGCGTATCCCTCGATCCGGTCCTCCTCGATCTGGACGAAGCGGGCACGTTCAGCGATCCACGCACAGGCGGCGCGAACTTCCGCGGAAAGGGAAACTGGGGGCATGGAGAAACGAGAGATACAGGTTCGGCAGGCGACGGCGGAGGACGCCGCGGCAATTGCCCGCCTCCTCCACGACTTCAACCTCGAGTTTGAGGAACCGAGCCCCGGCGTCGAGGCACTGAGCCGAAACGTCCGACGGCTGCTCGAGACAGAGGAGGTCACGGTCCTGCTGGCGGGTGAGGGGCCGGATGGACTCTCCCTTTTCCGCTTCCGTCCGGCCCTCTGGAGCGAAGGCCTCGAATCGTATCTGCAGGAGCTCTACGTGGTGCCCACTCTGCGCGGCCGCGGCATCGGGCGGGCTCTGCTCGGCCGGACGATCGAGATCGCACGCCGGCGCGGCGCCGACGGCATCGACCTCAACACCGGCGAGACCGACACCGCCGCCCGCGCCCTCTACGAGAGCATGGGCTTCACCAACGCCGAAGGCGGCCCCGACGGCCCCTCGATGCTCTTTTACGAGCTCGGGTTCTGAGCCGCCGGGACCCTTCTTACCTGTCGGCTATTTCACCGCCGCTAGGAGCGCATTCGCCCCACCGACCATGCCCGTTTTGTTGGGATGGATCGGCGCGGCCGCGTTGGTCGGCACCAGCGGCTCCACCCAGCGGGTCGAGCTGCTCTTGCAGGCGTCGTGGCCGATGCTGGCCCCGTACCAGTTGACCAGGGTGGCGCCATTGGCTGCGCTTTGAGTCGCCAGCATGCTGTTCAGGCGCTGCTCCGTCGAGCGCAGGTAGGGGACATCGAGGAATCCGATCGGCATCTGCGGCCAGCAGCCGTACCCGCTCTCGGGGAAGATCGCGGGATAGTTGAGGACGTAGATTTTGGCCGCCGGCGAGCGGGCGTGGATGCCCTGCAGGACGGCCGCTACTTTGGGCGCCGTCGCGTCGATGCGCGCTTTCAGCTGGTCGACCCCGCCCGCGTCGTATTTGTCGAGGCAGGGGTGGCTGAAGGGGTTGGCGGTGACGCAGCTTTCAGCCACTTCCGAGAAGCCGATGTCATTGCCGCCGATCGTCAGGGAGACGACGGTGGTTTCGCTGTTCAAGGAGTTGAACTGCGGCGGGTTCGGCCCGTCGGGATCGACGCCTTGGGGTTCGGTCATGTGGACGGTCCTCGCCCCGCTGCAGGTGGCGTCGCGTAGAGCGAGGCCGATCCCCGGCGCCGCCAGGTGCGCGTAGTTGTTGCTCGACTTGAGGCAGCCGAGTGGCAGCAGCGGGTTCGGGATCAGCGGCCCGGCTGCATAGGAGTCGCCGAGGGCGACGTAGTTGGCCGCCCGCGCCGCGGTGGCGGTGAGGGCGAAGACCAGCGCCAGGAGCGCCGGCAGCAGGAGCCACGCGATGCGGGCGCGGCTCGAGGTTGACTGGATCATCTTTCTCTCCTCCGGTTGTTTCCCTGCCTGCGCCCCGGCTATGCTCAAGATAGTTTGCGATTAGAAGTAGCGCAAGCGGATACTGACTTATAGGTACACCCAGTCGAAGGAGCAATCGAATGCGCCGAATCCTCCCCCTTCTCGTCTTCCTAGTCGCCCTCTTTGCGGGCGCCGCGCCCGCCCGCGCCGACCTGCCAGTGATCTGGAA
>Ga0209152_10000057_pt1 | contig 56001 bp, 46 predicted proteins | sample GraSoiAngelo_107_FD_185873 | JGI IMG/M metagenome (GOLD analysis project Ga0209152, IMG submission 185873) | Grasslands soil microbial communities from the Angelo Coastal Reserve, California, USA - 14_0903_09_30cm (SPAdes) (version 2) | ecosystem: Environmental > Terrestrial > Soil > Grasslands...
ACGGGAACAACAACAGCGCGAGCAGCAGGCGCGCGAGCAGCAGCAACGGGAACAGCAACAGCGCGAGCAGCAGGCACGCGAGCAACAGCAACGGGAACAACAACAGCGCGAGCAGCAGGCGCGCGAGCAGCAGCAACGGGAACAGCAACAGCGCGAGCAGCAGGCACGCGAGCAACAGCAACGGGAACAACAACAGCGCGAGCAGCAGGCACGCGAGCAACAGCAACAGGATGAGCGAGAGCGGGAGGAACAAGAACGCCAGCGACAAACACCCAGTAACCGGGCAAACAGCTCGAGTGCGGCTTCTCCGTCGGTGAATTCGTCAGTGACCAGCCCTATTCCCGCTACCAGCCAAGTCTCAAACGGCTCCTTTGCCACCAGCTCAAAGGCGAACGCGGCCACCGAGTCGCACGTGCCTTTTCGCAACCGACGCAACCCCGGCGCTGAACTCGATGGCATGAGCGATGCAATCGGAGGCGGAAAAAACACGACGGCAAAGGACCAAGACTTGCACCTGGCGGCGCCCGATCTACTGCACAAACCCTGCAACAAAGAGCCGTGCAAGGAGCCTAGCCCGAAGCCAGTCCTGTCGGATCCCCACGCGAAACTCTGCAAGGTCGGTCAGTCGCCCGGCAAAGACAATTCATGCGTCCCGCCGATACTTGCAAAAAAAGCAACCGCGCCGCCGAAAACCAGTGCCGTCCCGCAGGCTTGTCCCGCTGACCAAATCTGGAACGGGATTCAGTGTGCGCCCGTTGGCGCGCAGGGGTGTCTGCCCGGCCAAACTGGGGCGGGTCCTTCTTGCCAGACGGATTGCACCATCGCCACCGCCGGAGCACAAAATTACATCGAGCGCCTGAGGATGGCGCGGCAGGCTAAGGATCAAGCCTGTACCGGGAACTCAACTCAGCAGGAATGTCAGCAGGCGGAAAGCACATACAACATTAGGCTCAACGAGTACCGCACGTTTCTTGCTGGAGTGTCTACCACGTGCACGTTACCTGATCCGATCTCGATCTGAGGGCTTCAAGAAAGCGTTGAGCGCCTCTAGTAGAAAGCTGTGCCCTAAGAATTTGTGCCATCTGGGGGGGGTTCACCCCACGATTTCCGTCCAACGTCCGTCCAATTCAAGGGCAGGATAAACAGCGATAAGGCTCGTAAGCGACACCAAACGCGGCACTTAGAGTTTTATACCCCCCAGCTGTTAACCGAAGGGCTGCTAGTTCGAATCTAGCCCGGGGAGCCAAAGCTCTTTAGCCTCAATCAATTACAGAGTGTGGGTAGAGCATTCGGCTTTCGACCGAAGGCGTGGGCATTCTAAATGAAATCGCACGTCCTGCATGTTCTGAAAACCGGGGAATTTTCGTCAGTCCATCCAATCTCAACCAGCGCTGTCATAAAAACGTACTAGTCCCGTCGGACTCTGGGGCCGTTCGCGCCGGATAGCATTTTCGGTTAAGGACAGCGAGGACAGGAGCGATTTTTACCAAGTGTCATTTTGTTACATCGTGCGTATCGCCGCTACCAAAAGAACGTCGATTGAGATCATTGTGAGTTTTGTTCTGGCAAGTTCATGGTCGAGGATTTGCCGGATGTTTTTTCATGCCAGTTATTGGACCGAAGATATCATTGGATTTGTGAGCAGTGTTTCCAGCATTTTTGGGAGCGCTTTTGCTGGAGAGTTTTGAATGATTCACAACATGATGACCAACAAATCGCTGCAGCCAACGCGGGATGGCCGATCCAGTTCCGCTTTGCGGGGCGGTGCGCGCTGGTTGGTTCCGCGTGGCTGAGCTTTGGACGTTGGCCGAGGGACAAAAGAAAAGAATGATACTCACCTTCACAGTTGAATGTGCCTTCGGGGCGTACTTTAAGGGCGAATGCATCCGAGCAATCGAAATCGATGAAGAAGCGTGTCTGTACGATCTCCACGAAGCGATTCAGGACTCGGTGAGTTTCGGCCGCGATCATCCATTCGCGTTTTTTCTTGCAAACAGCGCGTCGCCTTTTGCGAGAAAACAGTGGCTAACGGAGAAAGAAGAATGGGAAGACAAGGAAGATGATTTCTGGAGAATCAGACTCAAGGACATCTACCCCTTGGGGCGCAAGCGACTTTATTACCTCTTCGACTTCGGCGACAATTGGACGTTTGAGATACGAAGGCATCGAAAGGCGAAAGAACCAGAGGCGGGGGTCAAATACCCACGAGTGGTAAAGACAATTGGTCCGAATCCGGAGCAGTATCCGAACTACGAGGAGTGATGAGAACGGCCAACAACTGGCTCCTGTGAATATCGTAAGCTGTAAGCGAGGTGCATCTATCCTGTGCGGTTCGCTTGTGGCAAGCTGCGCGGATGACCGCGAGGAGCAGCTCCGGATAGAAGTTATGTTGCAAGGCATTTGATCCGAGCTTTCTGAGGAAGTCGGTCCAACCATTCAAGGAGAAGTGGTGATCTGGCCTCGGCTTCCTGAAAGAACATGACCTCCGCGTTTGGCATCTCTCCCCTCCGGCATGTTCGCATGATTGCGAAATCAAGCCAGCTATTTCCTAAGCTTTGACGCTATTTTCCCGCGTTTCCCTCGGCATTGACTATGGTAGGATACGGCGCCGGGAGGCACTTGGCCGTTCTCTCAGGGCGCGGCCAGCGCCGGACCCGGAGACTCACCATGCCTCGAGTTATGTTATTCGACCTTGACAGCAGGGTTCCCAATCTAGCTCTGATGAAGCTCAGTACCTATTACAAGAAGCGCGGCTTCGAGGTGCTGCTGAGGCACTGGCCGGACTCCCAAAAGGCAGACCAATACCTGGCAAGTGCTGTTTTCTATTGTGAGTCTACGCAAAGAAAGATCGCTACACTCAAGGCGATCCATGGTGCGGATGTTGAGATGGGCGGGTCTGGAATTGATCTGGCGAAACGTCTGCCGCCGGAGGTTGAATCTTGCTTTCCAGATTACAGCCCGTATAACCACAAGGATTACGCCGTTGGCTTTCTGACGCGAGGCTGCCCGAAGCGGTGTTCCTTTTGCGTGGTACCCGCCAAAGAAGGGCCGGTGAAAAAGAACGTCGCCAGCTTCTCTGATTTCGTTCCGGCCGGTCAGCGAAACGTGATGCTTCTGGATGATAACTTGTTAGCTTTTCCCGAAGCGGAGTCGCTCCTGAAGGAAATGACCGAGCGCCAGTACGCCATCAACTTCAGCCAGACGCTGGATATCTCCTATCTCACTCCCAGAGTGTACGAGCTCCTGCTTAGAGTGGACTATCAAAATGCCCGTTTCACTCGGAAGCGGATCTATTTCAGCTGCAATCACCCGGGAACGAACCGGCAGTTTATGGACCGAAAAGATATGCTGAAGGGGTTTGGCATCGACGCGGTTTGTGTGGTGTGCATCTACGGGTTCGACACCAGTCTCAGCCAGGATTACCAGCGCTGGATGATGCTGCGAAGACTGATGCTAGTCCCCTTCTTTCAGGAATACTGGCCCATTCCGGGCGTTCCTGCGCGCCTGCCCTCCAAATTTTTCGATATGGATCTCAACGAAGTCATCCGCCTGACGTTTCGGAGCAATGGGAAGAACTGGGAGAAATACCTGCGCTGGCTGAACCGCCTTTACTTTCACACCTTTGGAAAATACTATCTTCCGCTGGTGAAGATAATTTACCGATACAACGACCGAGAGCGCATCCGCCGGTATCTTAAGCACCGCGAACTCTTGACGAGCGAACTTTACAGGTCCTATGGGCCGTCCGACTCGGAAATTCGCCTACACACGGAATCAGTCGCTCAAGCGGCCGGCACAGCAGCTCAAAATCCAAAAAGGCCGAACAAGCCCTCCGGAGTGGATGCCCGAGGAAATCAGCTCTTCCGGGTTCTGAGTGGGTGAGCGACCGTCGGCGAAAAGGCACTGAGCCGCCTTGACGGGAGCTGGACTGGGGCGGGAGATATGGCCGAACGGTCGCGGCCGTCAAAAGAGGTCAGGGTTGTTTCCTTTTATCCCATTTCCCTCTTTATGGATGCTTACGGATGAGTTCCGCCCGCCGAAGCGGGATGGGCTGCGCTTTCTTCGCCACTCCGGCTGGATGCTATGCCGAGAAGCAGTGGGGCTCCATACGCGAGACACACTTCCAAGCTGAGGAGATTCTCATTGTAAAAGCCCAACGCTCTGCGTTCTCTGAGCCGCTCGCCGTCATTCGAATCACTGCCGCACGTTCGCCATTCGGGATGACAACACCGCCGCGAAAGGCAACCACTTTGCCGGAATTGGCGGGGACGCGCTCGCCGGGAACGACAATGCCAACCAGGTTCATCGGATCCGCCGCCGAGACAGGTATCGTCTCGCCGGATGGCTGCTCGTGGCGCATGGCGCGCAAAGACTCGACCGCCACGGGTAACGCGAACTGCTCTCCCAAAAAGCCGCTGACGAACCGGCCGCCCCTAACCTCCCCGCGGTCTTCAAGCCGCCTCAGGATCATCAGCAGTTCGCGCCATTTCGGAAGGATAGATTCGCAGGCAAGAAGTTCGCGGAAGACGATCCCGATCTGGCGAACGGCTTCGAGCGTGCCGTGCTCGCCGAAAAGCTGCGTGCCCGGGGCCAGGTGCTGCCAGCGAAGCAGCCAGTTCATGAATTGCGCCGGGGTAACGGACTGGATCTCTTTCCGGAGCTCTCCGAGCGTCAGCCGGTGGATGCGAGAAACCAACCGGCGCTCGCATCACTCGGTTTGTCCCAGGGCAGGATCGCTGAACTTGCCTCTCACCACGACGCCGCTCGACTCAAGCTGCAGCAAAGCTTTCTCCGTGTCGATGCAGAGAGGGAAAGGACCCTCCCAAGCTGGTTCGCGGTGACGGGACCCGAGTGAGAAATCCACCCTGTAATGAGGGCCAAAACGGCATCCTCGCGTGAAACCGGCGGCGCTTCTACCTTGAGCGGCTGCGCTTCGAACTCGGCCGCGGGGAAGACCTTGAGGAAAGCCCCGAAGCCCCGATGCGTTCCGTCGCAACCCAATACGTTTCCTCGCCCGCGCGCGCCCGCACCGCGAGGTGTCCTTCGACGAGGTGTTCGAACCAGGCAGCCCACGCGGGCAGCGATTCCTGCAATTTTCCCTCGAGTCGATTCCTTTCCTCGGTGCTCGTTCTTCCGCGGGCTGCCAAGGCAATCAAAGTAAGCAACGCGTCGTGCAGCTCCTCTGCATCACGCACATCCCCCCGGGGCGATGTCACCCAATACGCGTTCGAGGCCTTCGAGATCCAGAGCCTCCGTGAGAACGTCTTTCATCATTTCGCGGATCAGGGGATGAGGGGAGATGGCGATGTCGCTCTGAATATTTTCCTGGCAAGCAAGAGCTTCGGGAAAGACCGCAGCCAGCAAATCGTCAGCGCGCATGCGCTGGACCCGTGGAGGAACTTTCTCCCGCCGCGAAACCGGAGCAAGGCCAGCGCGCGACCGGCGTCCCGGCGCGCGGTGAAAAGCGGTGAAGCCAGCACCGCCTGCTCGAGAACGGTACGCACAGAGTTTGGATGGAGGAAATGAAAGACGAAAGACGTCGGAAAGCGGGAAACGATGCTGTTCGCCAAGCGAGAGATTCAGCCCGTTGTCGCGAAGAGCGACGGCTTCCAAGACGCGTTTGTGACGTGGCAGAAAAAGCGACCGCAGGTAAGCCACCACCGCACAGGCAAGGGTAACCATGGTTCGATCTTCGCGGGGGCGCCCCGCAAGTAACAGGTAGAATGGTACCACTCCAACCGCTTGATTTTGATCCGTGATGGCATTTTGATGACCCACAGCCGTCAAAACTACTTATGAGAAGCATTAAATCGCTAAAATAAAAGTGACATCCTTGCGGGACGACCACGTCGCGAAGCTGGCCGATGAGTTCGAGGGCAGCGAACAGGCAATGACGATTCGGCTCTCTACCCTCGGGTTTCTTTGATTTGCCCCGAGAGTAGCGATCACACGCGATCCGGCCTCCATTCATTTCAGATTGCGTAGCTTTTTTGTGAAATCGGCCAGGATTGTACCAACGGAAAGGCCATGACTATCCAGGAGTCTTTGAGTATGTGAGGTCGATAAGTCCCTGAAATCGAGCCCCTCGAAAGATGTACACGACAAGCGCGTGCGTGGCGAGGAGTTTCAGTTGTGGAAGCTCACCGCTCGCGCGCCGGTTTCTCCGCCACGTCGTTTGCGACGACGGCAACAACAACAACATCATCTACACCCTGGAGATCGAGTACACCGACTTCCCACTCAATGAAATCAAGTTCGACTTCGCGAACAATGTGATCCTATTGCTCAGCGAGTATTGAACAGCGCAAAGCCCGCGCTGGCCTCCTTGCTGGCGCGGGCTATTTGTTTATCTCGTTTTCAAGTTTAGCGAGCCGATCCAAAATCCAACCAAAGGAAGGAGGGTCACCAAAAATCATCACGGCCATTTTCTTGTGATCCTGCTCCAGCGCCCCTCGCCGATTCTCAGGTGGCACTAACCGAAGGCTGCCAGCCTTAGCCAGATCATATCGAGCCCAGCCAGAGGAATAAAAAGTCTCTTTATGCTTTACGACTTGGGCCAACAATTCCCTGTCAGCGAGAGCCTCATCCTTGATCTTGCCTTCCGCCATCATCGCCACATCATAGAAGTGACGCGAGTAGCGAACCGGTATTTGCTTGTCTTCCGGCCGGTGATATTCCACGTGCAAAATCGTCACCTTCTCCCAAAACGTACGTTTTCCGAGAAGCGCCACGACCGACGCATCATTGTCCACAACTACCTTGGGAAAGTGCTCGCCCGCGAATGACCGGATTGCAAAACGATCACGCGGAACAAACTCAGCATGCGTCCCGAGCTCGAGTATTACCTGAGGTCTCAGATACGCCAGTCTTTTCGTGCTCGCCGCAGGATAGTGGAAGAGAACGACATTCTTGTCGTCCTTACTCACCTCCAAGCCCCATCCGTGCCCTGCCCCAAGAGTCTCTCTGCATTGCTTTCCGAGAAGGTCAAGAAACTCACCTCCAATGTAGCGCTGACACTCCTCCATCATTTTTCCGAGAATCTTATTCCGCTTCGTATTTGAAATGTTTTCTTGCCGCGGATCGTTCTCGCCGTTAAACCCAAGCGTCTCATAATCCACCGCGAGGTCGATGTCTTCCGAAAAGCGATTGATCGCCTTGAATATCTTCGAAAGCGAAGTCCCACCCTTGAAAAGCAGCCTTCCCTCAAACGCCTTATTCGAAAAGAGCTGCTTCAGCACCCAACAAACCCAGAAATCCTTTTCGATGATAGCCTCGGCCACATTCATGCGCTCAGCTGTTTCGGAAAAAAGATCCGCGCGCGCGCGTGCTTCCATGATGGCGACTTTGTTCACGCGCTCTTCTCCGCAAGCTGCTTTGCCACGTCATAAATCCAATCCACACTAAAGCGCGTGTCCTTCAGGAAACGTCGCTTCTCCTGTGGAGAGAGACGGCTCCGCAGTGTATCAATCTCCCGCGCTCCAACATTTCCTTTCCCAAGGTGTCGAAGGGCTTGAACCACGAGCGCCGGTTTACCCTCCAGGCCTGCCATCGCTTTCGGCCGGGCATGCTTAAAAAGAATGCTCCGCCGGCCAATCTCCACTTTCTTATTTGGGCCATCTGTCAGATAAATGATCTTCGAGGGCACTTGCGTTGAAAGCCCGAGGAGATTTGCAGCCCACGCCCCTTCGGGCACGATCTTCCACCTCTGGCGTCTTGCTATCGCCTGCGCGGCCTCATCAATGTCAGGGCTTAGTTGGCCACCCAGGGCAGCATTGAACCGGGGTCTATCGTAAAGGCCTCTACTGATACGCCGGATCCTTCCCTCATGCGTCAGGCTATGCAGTGCCACATCGATCGTCGTCCGGCTGGCTATATCCAGGAAGTCCTTTGCTGAGAATGCATTACCGTACTCGAAATGCTCAATCCTTCTAAGTATCTGATTCCGCATTGTTTGCATGACTTTTCCGATCCCAGCGATTAAGAAAAAATATACTACTTTTCCTTAATCGAGGCAAGCAGTACCTGCCAGTGTCATGCCAGTATCACTGTCCTGCCCTCCAGACCAAGAGTGCGGACGGCTGGCACCGTGGAAAACCGATGAGCGTCGGTAATGGAACGCGCTGTCATAGAAACGTAATACTAATGGTGGTGAATGGGGGCAAAATACGAACGAAAGGTGAACAAACAAGGAGAAAAGGATTCATCAGGTTTAGTCGCACCTTGCTGATTTCCTTCGATTAGCACCAACTCCGGCAAGTTCTGATTAAATTGGTGGTTCGGCTGTTAACCGAAATGTTGGAGGTTCGAATCCTCCCCGGGGAGCCAAAATTCTTATGTATCAAGCAATTACAGAGTTTGGGTAGAGCATTCGGCTCTGGACCGAATGCGTGAGCTTCGAGATGAAATCGGCCGTCTGTAAGTGGCGGAAATGGACGACTTGTGGGTAACCCATCCGGTCCTGTGAACCGCCGTCATGAAAACGTAATAGTCGCATCGGACTCATGGCCCCCACCTTGGCTGCTGTTGGTTGCGAAATGCTGAGATTTGAAACGGGCGAAGCAGTAGAACGTTCGCCGCGTAACCGAATGCTCGTGCGACAAAGTACAGTCGTAAACTTTCTCGGCGAACGGCACTTGTTACGCGGCGCACTGATGCAGGAGGTCATCTGCAGGCTGCTCCAGGGTTGAATCACACGGGGCGATGGGCGTGAATCTTTGAACCTTCCCTTCCCGTTCTACTCTAAGGGGCGGGAACGGAAGGGCGATGGTCTGGCCGGATGGAAAACCGGAAAAAAGGAGCGCCGGCAAAGAACGCCGGCGGACGTCGCGTTTATTTTCCGAGGGACTTCAGCTCAGAAACCGAACCGGCTCAATGAGGCAGCAAACAAAAGAATACCCCGCCAGAGGGAAAGATTCCGGCGGGGTTGGTGGACTGCAGGGAAAGAGCCGTATGCGGATCCTCGCCTCAGCCCTCGGGGCCTGCCTAACCCGGCAGGCAGGTTTCGCCGCGGCGCGACCTGCGGCAAGTGGCGGACTCTGGCAGGAGATACGCGATCAGTAACGATCTTTGTCCCTGAAGCGGGATGATCCGGGAATTCTTCCTAACCCTGGTTCAATCGGCGGCATTACAGCACTGTTGCTCGCGAGGGGAATATTCAACGAAGGGCTCGCAGTACCGTGCAACACCGCGCATTTCTTTGCCCCGCCGAGATTCTTTTTTTTTCTCAAACTAAGTCCTGCCTGAGTGGAAGCGTTCACGAGACATTTCCGGACACAATTGTGACGAATTTGCCGGGTTCTCTTTCGCGGTGGATTCCATGTGGATGAGAACGCTGTTTCCCAGGCACATCGTGCAATCTCCTTTGGAGGCGAAGCACATTGACGGCCCCGGGAAAAACATTTGCCTTCTCTCGCCGGCGGAATCACAGTGATATAACACCATCTGGAACCAGTTGCGTGCGCACCCTATGCAGATCACACGGCGAGAAGCGCTAGAACACATCCTCAAGAACTCGTCGCTCGCCATCACCGGCCTGCTGAGCAGGCCGGTGCGTTTCCCCGTTTTCGAGACACCTACAGAACCCGCGCAATTTGAACGCCAAGAGGTCAAGCATATTGCCCAAGATTTCATGCAAAAGTTTGGTGCGCCCGCGCTTTCCGTCGCGATCGGCCACAACGGCCAAATCACATATTTGGGGGCTTTCGGAGTACCAAGCCGGGATAGCCACGAGCAGTTGACGGCTTCTCACACTTTTCGAATAGCGAGCGCCACGAAGCCGTTCACTTCCGTGGCGATCTTCAAACTCATCGAAGATGGCCGGCTTAAGCCTGAGGACAAGGTTTTCGGGCGACTGGGGGTTCTAGGTACAACGTATGGCAGGCAGCCCTACGGCCCGGAAATCGAGCAGATCACGATCGACCATCTCCTGACCCACACTTGCGGTGGCTGGGACAACGGAGTGGATGATCCCATGCTTTCCAATCTCGAAATGAATCACCGAGAACTCATCTCATGGACTTTGGACAACTGCCCTCTCAAGAATCCGCCCGGCAAGGTTTATGCTTATTCCAACTTCGGATACTGCCTCTTGGGCCGTGTAATTGAAAAGCTGACTGCACAAAAGTATTCCGCCCATGTCCAACGTACGATCTTTTCTCTCTGCGGAATAACTGACATGCAGATCGCGGGGAACACGCTAAGAGAACGGGCGACGACCGAGGTCACTTATTACAAGCGAGGTTGGGGAAACCCCTATGGCATGAATGTGGCGCGAGAGGATTCCAACGGCGGCTGGATAGGCACTCCCGCTGATCTTGTCAAATTCGCAATGCATGTTGACGGTGTGGGTGTCGACCGGAGGCTTCTGAAGCCCGAAACAGTTCGGCGAATGACAACACCTGGGAGGAATCCGTACTACGCGAGAGGTTGGTTCGTTGACCAGACCGGACGCATGTCACATGGGGGTAGCCTACCAGGATGCACCGCTATGTTCGCTTTAACAGCTGACCATCGTTCCGTAGCGGCGCTTACAAATACGAGCGTTGAAGAGGAAGATCTTGACGCCGCACTGCGCGACATTTCAGCACGGGTGAAAAACGGGCGCTATGGAAAGTGACTCTCAGCCAGCTCCTGATAAGTGGCGTTCCCGTCCATTTGACGAGGCTCCCTTTCGCGGCGGATTCCATGTGGACGGGAACGCTGTTTCCTAGAAAACGGTATCGTACGGCCGGGCCGAATCCGGACAGACTCAAGGAAAGGATAAGAAGAAAAGAAATTCCTTGACATTGGATCGAGGCGACTGGTACAAAACGTACCATGACAAAACGTACAGCTTCCACTATGCGCGTGCGTCAGCCTTTGACCGACCTTGAGAACGAAGTCATGCAGGCCGTGTGGGACGGCGGGACCTGTACAGTGGAGGCTGTTCACCGGATCGTCTCACGCAAACGAAACCTCAAAGAGGCGACAGTTCGCACGCTGTTACGGCGACTTGAGCAAAAAGGTTACCTCCGGCACGAGTCGGACGGTCGAGCGTACGCGTATCGGGCGGTAGAACCGGCACGCAGCTTGGCAGCTCGCGCCGTGCGGCAAATTATCGACCGTTTCTGTCGAGGGTCTGTCGAGGAACTGGTTAGCGGAATGGTGGAAGCGAAGGTGTTGAAGAAGGACGAAATCGGGGAATTAGAGAGATTCGTACGCGGCCGCCGGTGAGGAGGCGAGTGATGGAACGTTTATTTCTGGAGTGTACAGTTCGAGTTTTCTTGTTGATCAGCGCTACGGCAATACTGCTGCACATCATGCGGGTCAAGGACGCGGCAGCGAAGCATCGCGTGTGGACTGGTGTGATGGTATTGATGCTGCTACTTCCGGTTTGGGCGACATGGGGACCAAAGGTCAGCCTGCGGGTCCTGCCGCCGCTACCTCGCGCTATGTCACATGGACCGATAGTGACAGAAGGCAGTCTTCAGGCACCAGTGGCGCAGAAATTATCGAGCGGGGAATTGTTGCTGGTGAGTGTCTATCTGGTCGGCTTCTGCGTTCTCGTTCTTCGGCTTGCTGTCGGTACGATCCACACGCGAAGGTTGATTCGTTACGCTGTGCTACAGGATGGAGTTCGCACAAGTCCGTTGTGTGCTTCGCCCGTGACGGTAGGATTTTTCTGCCCGATGGTGATTTTTCCGGAGAACTGGCGGGAATGGGAACAATCGAAGCTGAATTCTATCTCGGCGCACGAGGAGGAACACGCGCGCCGTCGCGATTCGCTATTACAGTGGTTTGCGTTGCTGAACCGCGCCGTCTTCTGGTTCCATCCGGCCGCGTGGTGGTTGGAGCGCACACTATCTGGTCTGGCGGAGGAGGCTTGCGATAATGCCGTACTGGCGCGTGGGAACAATGCTCGCGAGTACGCGGCGTGTCTTGTGGAACTCGCACGGTCTGTGAGTCGCTCAGGAGCGCGCTTAAACATCGTGGGGATGGCGGTGCCGGGCGGTCTCCTCCGTGAGCGACTTCGCAAAATCATCGAAATAGGGCCACGTCCACGCATTTCAGGCAGTTGGATGGGGTGTGTCGCCGTAGTGTGCGCGATCACTTGCGCGATAGCTGTGGCTGGAACGGTGGAACACGCTGAAACGAAGATTCCGCTGACGAACCAGACTGCTCGGTCAGAGAATCCCAAAGCAGTGGCGGAACAGCCTTCTCGGCCCTCTTGTCGATATTGTCCCAATCCAGAGTTTCCCGATGAAGCAAAAAAGGCCAAGATTTCATCCGCGAGTGCATTGGTTGAAATTACAGTTTCAGAAAAAGGGAATGTGGACGCCAAGAACATCCGTGTTATCGAGGACCCCGGCCATGGGTTCGCGCAAGAAGCGGTAGCGGTAGTAAAAAAATGGAAGTTCAACCCGGCCACGCTCAAAGATGGCAAGCCCACCAAGACCAGAACTACCGTTGAAGTTCAGTTTACGTGGCATTCCGACTAACCGTTCGCAGCTATTACCAGTTCTCGTCCCCTCGGAACTGCGCTCGTGGCTGGCGCGGCTGCAGCTCCGCCCGCGCCGATGCGATTCAGGGCGACACCGGCAAAGCCAAAGCCGCCTACCAGGACTTCCTCACCCTCTGGAAAGACGCCGACCCCGATATTCCCATCCTCATCGCTGCGAAGGCCGAATACGCAAAACTATGGTCGTTCCTTGCTGAAATTCTGCGATCAAGTTTTGCCAGCTCCTGGTAAGTGGGGTACACGGAAAAGTGACCGTCACGGGCCAGAAACTGCCTTCGAGGAGATGAGAGCGCAAGCGACTTTCGACGGTCCCTCCCCTCACACAACAAGGCTCCGTTCAAGCTTAAAAGCCCTCCGGCCAATGCTGGGCGCCGTGGTAGACCGCGAGGACCACGATATCGGTCTTCTCGATGGCATACGCAACGATGAACGGCGTATTCGAAATGATCAACTCACGCGTCCCCGGAACCCGGCCTGCTCTTCCCGACATAGGGTAGACGGCAAGTTGTTGAACGCTGGTGACGATCTGCAGGGTGATCCGGGCGGCAACCTCCTCACAGTTGGATAGGGTGATGTAATCGTGAGCCTGATCCAGTTGCCGAGTCGCCTGCTCGGTCCATTCAATCATTGACGCGCGCGTCCCGTCCTCTTGAGCCCCTTTACGACCTCCTCATGGCTTAGGACGCGGCCTTTTCGCTTCTCTTCCAGCCCCTTGCGAACCAATGCGTCCTGATAGGCGTGCAGTTCGATGTAGTTGGTGATCGCCTCGTTAATGAGATAGCTGCGCGAACGGTCCTGCGCGGCGGCCAGCGAATCAAGAGCGTCGATCTTTTCAGTGACCGCACGGAAACTGATGGTTTTCTCATTGCTTCCCATAATGCCAGAACGATAACACATATTTTTCTGTATTACAATTCGGTGCATCCTGGATTAGCTGCAGAGCGCGTGAGCAGAGGCTTCCCCTCGCTTCAATTCTGGTTAGTCTGTGGCGTCGGAGGACTAGTGACTGTCAGAGGCGGTGAGCGACTGGGCCATTTTAGCGGTCCATTTAGGGCCACCCCTTTCCCTCTTGTCGAGGATCTCAGAACGGTCCTCGCCGTGAAGGGTTCGCTTCGCCGCGCAACGCCGGCGCGCCCTTGACCGCTGCGGGCCGTTCTGAGAGAACACCCCCTTCCAAGAGGGAAAGGGGCAGAGTGAAAAGTAACCAGACCACCGCTGTTTTGGCCCCTTTTTCCGCCGCCATCGACACTCCGCCGCCGTGCGCCAGCCCTCTGGAATTTCAATTCTCCGCGGTCGCTGTTTATCAAGCATGTGGTTCAGTAGCGAACCCCGTATGGTCAAAATTCCCGCACGCATTGAAAAGGCTTGGTTTCCGGTCTCACAATTTTCTGGCACAGCCAGTTTCTGAAACCTCCAGAGCCATGTACAGTCCGGGTTCGACGATCAAGTCTAGAGAGGCTCTGGAATGATTTGGGCTCGCATGCTTGCTTACATCACCGGAACCGTAGACCAGGAACTTCTACTCCGTACAAGATCGACGAGAGTCAGTAACGGTACGCGCTGTCATAAAAACGTAATACTAATGGTCGTGAATGGCGGCAAAATGCGAACGAAAGGTGAACAAAGAAGGAGAAAAGGATTCATCGGGTTTAGTCGCAACTTGCTGATTTCCTTCGATTATGGCCAACTCCGGCAAGTTCTGATGAAGTTGGTTGTTCGGCTGTTAACCGAAGGGTTGCAAGTTCGAATCTTGCCCGGGGAGCCAGTTACCCTTTCCCTCTCAAGCATTTACAGCCACTTCTAAAACGCTCGCAGATTCGAGTTTCCGTCCATTCCGTCCAATGACGATGATTTCGGCCGGAAGCTCGAAACCCAAGTCCTGTTCCTCGCCAAAGGGTCGGCGTAACAATGCTACAGCAGCTAGCTTGGCGTTCGGCCGGAGTTTTGGCGAACGACAGGGGTTTGAGAAGATTTCTTGGGAGGAGACGGAAAAGCAGAAGGCGCGAATGTGCCGGGCGCAGGAATTGGCCCGAAGCCGTGCCCAAGAAAATGAGCGGCAGAAAAGGGCAGCTATGGAAATCAGTGACAGTCGGGATGAAGAGCGGACTGCAGTCAGTTGAACGGTGCGAACTATTCGTAACGCAGAGCGACCATCGGATCGACGCGCATCGCACGCCGCGCCGGAAAGTAGGCCGCAAGCGCCGCCACGACAATAAGAAATGCAGCTGCGCTTGAAAATGCCAACGGATCAAGTGGGCTAACCCCGAACAGAAGAAACGACAAGACGTGAGATAGCGCCACGGCGCCGGCGAAGCCCAGAATGATGCCCACTGCCACGGGTCGCATTCCTTGCTTGAGCACGAGTGCCATGGCATCCGCTTTGTCGGAGCCCAAGGCCATGCGCACACCAATCTCGTGTGTTCTTTGGCTTACAAGGTAAGCCATCACGCCGTAGATGCCGACTGCTGCCAATAGAACAGCTAGCACCCCAAGTATTGCTGCCATTGAAGTGCCGATTAACGCGGGCAGTCTCTGCAACCACAACAGGTCATTGATCGAATGCGTCGGGGCAAGAAGCAGTCCCTTGTCCAGGGTCCCCAATGCGTCGCGAATAGACCCAAGGGTACTTTCTGGATTATTGCGAGTGCGAGCCCAGAGTATAAGAGATTGGTCGGTCGGATCGATGGGAAAGTAAAGATGAGCGAAATCAACCTGTAGGAGTCTGGCACTCCGAACGTCACTGACAATACCAATGACTTCTGCATAAGACGATGATCGACCCGAGGCCTTCAGCCGTTTACCGATAGGATCTTCGCCGGGCCACAACAGCCGCGCAGTAGCGTTGCTGACGATAACCGTTGGTGCGCCGGTTTGCGTAGCTTCATCGAAGTCCCTGCCACGAACAAGCTGAATGCCAAGCGTCCGAAAGTAGTCTGGCGAGATGACCGTGTAGGGGACAAACGGAAGGCTGCGCGCAGATTCTAGAGAGACTGAAGTCCATCCTTCGGAGGCGAAACAGGCTGACTTGATTTGAGGCAGCGCACCCAGCCGTTCGACCATTTCGCGGCGAAGTGACAAGGCCATTGAGCTGCCATACCCAAGTGCAGGGAAATCCACATCGACCGCTAACAAGTCTTTGGTCTCGAAGCCGGGGTCAATCGCCTGCGATCGCTGCAGACCCCTGGCGAGCAATCCCACAGCGACGAGAAGCATAAGGGATAGGCTCACCTGCGCCAGAACTAGTGCTTCCCGCAGAGACAATCCCAGCAAACTTCGCCTCTGCCCAGGAACAATGCCAGCGTCCTGCTTCACGGCGGACGTCAGGTCGGTTTTCGAAGCCTGAAGTGCAGGCGCTAGCCCGAAGGCAAATGTGGCCGCCAGGGACAATAAAAAAGTGTAGCCAAGGATGCGAACGTCTGGGTCCACACGAACCAACAGATCAGGCGGGTAGAACTTCTGAAGCGACTGCTGGATAGAGAACCACAGAACATGGCAGGCCCATGTTGACAAAAGGAGGCCCACGATCCCGGCCAAAAGGGCGATGAGCGCGTTCTCGGTCATCAATTGACGAATTAGCCGGCTACGACCTGCGCCCAGCACCAGACGGACGCCCACTTCCCTCCGTCGCGCCATAGCGCGTGCGAGCAATAAATTGGCGACATTGGCACAGGCGACGAGCAGCACTATGCCGGCGGCAGCGAGCGCGAGCGTAACCGACACCACAAACTCGGAGCCCGTTCCCCCAAAGTCAAGAAAAGATGCTCGCTTCACAGTAAGGCGTGTTGTGCTGCCGGTCTGATGCTTCTCCTGGGCAGGAGGTGTGTGGGCAAGCTCCTGGGCAAGGACCGTCAGTACCGCCTGCGCCTCCTTGAGCGCCATGCCTGGCTTTAGGCGGCCCACCATGCGAACGTTGTAAGCATTCGCATCGTTCACCCAGTGACTTCCTGGCACGATGTACGGTTCCATCGCCAACGGAATCCATGCATCGGGAACGGCGGGAGGGTCCCCACTGCCAATGAAATCGCGTGGCGCGATGCCCACCACAGTGAAGTGCGTCGCATTCAAGAGGAGGGACTTTCCCAGGATGTTCGGGTCGGAACTGACTCGTTGTCGCCAGAATTGATAACTGAGTACGGCCACGGGATTGGACTTCTCCGACTGGTCCTCCTCTGGCAGGAAGGTGCGGCCAAGCACTGCATTGATGCCCAGCACTTCGAAGTAGTTTTGCGAAACAAGGCGCGCGTTCACCAAGGACGATTTGGACACTGCACTTGTGTCCTGCTGACCGCCGTAGACGACGTCGTAACAACAACTGTCGGCCGCCAAGCCTGAGAACACGTCATTATGGTCTCTGTAATAGACATATTCAGGAAAGGAAAACAGAGTGCCGCCATAGCCTTGAGGAATCCAGCGGACGACCCGCACGATATGATTCGGATCTTTGGCGGGTAAGGGTCGGAACGCCGTCGCATCGAGAGCGGTGAAGACGGTGGTGTTGACCCCAATACCAAAAGCTAATGCCAGAACAGCTAGGATGCTGAACCCGAGGTTGCGCCGAAAGGCCCGTAAGCCGTAGCGCAAGTCCTGCCAGCAGGTCTCCAGAAAAAATTCCCAGCGGCCAGAGCGAACGATTTGTTTGCCGACTTCGAGGCTTCCACGCTCCAAGCGGACTGCGCGAAGGGCTTCTTTGCGGCTCATCCCATCCTTCATCTTTTCTTCGGCGGCCATCTCTTGATAGGCGCGAAGCTCTTCATCGAACTCCCGGTCGACCTGTTCCTTTCGGAACAATGATCGAAGCCCGTTTCTAATGTTCCGCAACAAGGACTTGCGTACTCCTACTCGTAACGCAAAGCCACAATGGGATCGACGCGCATCGTCCGCCGCGCGGGGAGATAGCACGCGAGGATTGTCACCGCGCACAAAACCGCTGCCACCCCGAAGAAGGTCGCCCGATCAGTCGGGCTGACCCCGTAGAGCAAGGATGAAACAAGGCGCGCTGCTCCAAATGCGATCCCCAGGCCGATGAGCAGGCCAATTACAGTTAGAAGCAAGCCGTGTCTGATGACCAGGTTCATAATGTCGCTGCGCCGAGCGCCCAGGGCAACGCGCACACCGATTTCGTGAGTGCGTTGGGAAACGATGTAAGAAATGACCCCAAACAGCCCGATGGTAGTTAGGACCAACGCTAGAAATCCGGACACGCCGAGTAAGAGACCCGTGGCCCGGGCAGGAAAGAGAGGGAGGCTCATATATTGCTGCATGGTTTCCAAATCCGTTGGGGCGATAGTGGGGTCCACGGAATGAATTTCGCTCCGAATGCTGTCTAACAAAGTTGCCGGGTCACCCGAAGTGCGCACGACGAGCGCACGCCTCGCCCACAGTTGAGGTCGAAAGACTACAGGTACGGGATCCTCAGCAAGGGTTCGATACCTTCCAGTAGGGACGACTCCAATGACCTCGGTGCTCGACTTCTCTCCGAAAAATGTCATTCGTTGGCCCAATGGATCTTGGTTTTTCCGGAGCCGTTTGGCCAAGGCCTCATTGATGATTGCCACACCGCTTCCTTCGACGCCCTCGGAAGAAATAAAGTCGCGACCTCGCAACAGCGGAATACCCATAGTCTGAAAGTAGTCGGGCGCAACCCGCAGTATGTCGACTGGTATCCCATCGTTTTTGTTTGACTCGGGGTGCATTGGATTGAGGACAGTGTGCTCGCGCGCAGGTCCAAGGGGCGATGGTCGGTGAAGCTGGCCGCCGTTACCCCAGGAAAAGCCCGAACATGCTCGGATAGCTGTTCATAAAAGGTGCGCACTTGAGCCTCAGAATAGCCCAGGCTTCCAGGGTCGAGAGTCGCGGCGATCACATGCCGCGTGTTAAAGCCGGGATTGATCGAACTGGCGTTCCGGAGACTTCTCACGCACAAGGTAGCGCAGACGAGGAGCACTGTGCATGTAGCGACTTCACCGATGATGAGCAGGCTGCGCAATCTGGACTTGCGCAGACCGGCTGGCTGAGTTTCGTCCTTAAGATTCGAAGCCACCGGGGCCGACGCGCTGCGGAGGGCCGGCGTCAGGCCAAATGCGATACCGCAGATCAGCGATACGATCAATGTGAAGACGAGGACCCGCCAGTCGATGGGTAGCCTGAGCGTGACGGGCAAGCTCGCGGGTTTCAATGCGAGCAGGAGCGGCGCCGTGAAGTAGGCCAAAATCAATCCAAGTAATCCTGCAAGGCTGGAGAGCAGCGTGCTTTCGACGAGCATTTGCTGGATCAGTCGGCTCCGCGCCGCGCCCAAAGCAGAGCGAACGGCCATTTCTCGTGTTCGTCCGGTCGCTCGCGCAAGCAGGAAACTGGCCACGTTCGCACATGCGATAAGAAGAACGAATCCAAACACCGCCATGAGCAATGCCGTAAACGCCCTGACGTAAACGCGGAAAGGAGCCGGAATGAGGGTTGCCGGGAAGACGGTTGCGTCATAGTTCCTTTTCAGGTCGGGATGATCCATCTCGATCCGATGCTCCAGCACGCCCGCCTCGGCGCGTGCCCCGCTTATGCTGGCTTCGCGTTTCAGGCGCCCAATGGCTATGAGCGAATGTACGCCCCAATTGCTAAGTCGTCCTTTGTCCCTTGTGATTTGTTCGACCATCGCAGTGGGGGCCCAGAAGTCCGGCTCGAAGCCCACCAAGAGACCAGTGAAACCCGCTGGCGCTACTCCGATGACGCTGTAGTTCGCGCCATTCAGCATGAGGGTTTTTCCGAGAATCGTGGAATCAGAACCGAGGTATCGGCGCCAAAAGGCATAACCAAGCACCACCACCGGCTGAGGATTGGCTGTCTGATCATCTTCCGCTGAGATCGTGCGGCCCAGCACAGCATTCACGCCGAGTGAGGAGAAGAAATTGCCTGAAACAATCTGACCGAACACCGTCTGACCATCGCCGGACTTGTTCCAGATGACTAGGTGCGGTTCGAAATCGTACGCGAGCATTTCCTCGAAGGACTGGTTGTGATCGCGGTAGTAGACGTAGTCGGGATAACTCAATGGGAGATAGCCCTGCGCGCCGGAATCCCGTGGATTGTGTATCCAGACCTCCTGCAGTTGCTCAGGTGCTTTGACACCTGTGGGCGGACGGAGCAGCAGAGCATTCACAAACGTGAATACCGTCGTGTTCAGGCCAATGCCCAGGGCCAATGCGATGACGACGGCTGCAGTCGAACCTGGATTCTTGCGGAGTAGGCGGAAAGCGAAGAGAAAATCCCCCCACAACGTGTCCACAACAGATTCCCAGCTGCCGGAGCGAACGATTTCCCTGCTGACTTCGAGGCTTCCACGCTCCAAGCGGACTGCGCGAAGGGCTTCTTGGCGGCTCAACCCATCCTTCATCTTCTCTTCGGCGGCCATCTCTTGATAAGCGCGAAGCTCCTCATCCAACTCCCGGTCGAACTGTTCCTTTCGGAGCAATGATCGTAGGCCGCTCGCTATGTTTCGCAACAAAGACATGCCTCATCACTCACAACGAATTGCAATCATCGGGTCGACCCGCATGGCGCGGCGTGCCGGCACTGCGCAGGCTAGCAGCGCGACCCCTGCCAACAATGCAGTCAATCCGGCATAAACCGTCCGATCAAACGCGCTCACGCCAAAGAGAAGGTCCGGCATGCCGGGAGAAACTAAAACTGCGTGCAACACCCCCGAAACGGCGGCTGAAAGAACCAGGCCACAGCCCGCGCCGCCGATCACAGGCAGCATTCCCTGCTGAACAAGCAACCGGAGAACATCGCTTTTCGACGCGCCTAACGCCAGGCGGATTCCGACCTCTCGTGTCCGCTGCGTGACGACGAAGGCCATGACTCCGTAGAGTCCAACCGCACCGAGAGCTACAGCAAGAAACGCCAAAATCGCTGTCAGAATCGCGGCGGCTTGTGGGACAAACTCTTGCGAGTGCATGAAATTGTCCAGGCTCAGGAATCCCAATGTCGGCAGCAGGCTTCGGTCGAAACTTTCAAGCGATGTGCGGATAGCTGCGAGAGTGTCTCGTGGGCTTCGCGCCGCCCGAATTAACAAACCGTTGGACTGAGACGGATCGCCGGGAAGATAAACGTATGCGGGGTCGATGCGCGAAATGTTGGTGAAACGAACATCCCTGGCCACGCCAACGACCTCGAATTCTTTCCATTTGCCATCGAATCTTAAGTCCAGCTTCAGACGCTTTCCAACCGGATCCTCCCCTGGCCACGCGTTGCGTGCGGTAGCCTCGCTCACAATCGCCACCGGAATGTTGGCGTCCGCTTCTTGCGGCGTGAAATTCCTTCCCCGGACGACCGGAATGCTTAACGCCGCAAAGAATGTGGGCGAGACGTAGTTGATCAAGATCTCATGAGGCGCACCTTTCGCCGTTGCGTGGTTCCCCTCCACAAGAAGTGGCCGCGTGGATGTGCCCGCGTAGGGAAGGCGATCAGCTAACGCGACCTCTGAAATCTCGGGAAGCGTTTGGAGGCGCGCCATGATTTGCCGCTTTAGAATTGTTGCCTTGCCGGGATCATTTCCGAGACTGAACGATAAATGAAACACCGAGCGCGTCTCGAACCCGGGCTTCGCCCCTTGAGCCTTCGCTACACCCCGCGACACCAGCCCCGCGCTGATGAGCAGCAACATCGATACGGCTACTTGCCCGCCCACGAGAAAGCTGCGGAAGCGTGACTGGCTCGGCGGCTGTCCATAACCGCTTCCTTCCGCCTTTAGCGCATCGCTGACGGAAGCCTTCGAAGATTGCAATGCTGGCCAGAGACCAAATAACACCCCGCTCGCAAGCGAGACTATAAGCGTGTATAGGAAGACGCGAATGTCGACCGTCAGAGGCGCAACCAAAATCCGGCTCCCCCGCAAGACATGGATGAGCCGTGCCAGGCCGATCCATTCCAACCTGGCCGCCCACATGGACAACAAAAGGCCGGCCAGGCCCCCCATAAGCGCCAGCAACATGCTCTCCGTCAATAATTGGCGAACTAGCCTGCCGCGACCCGCCCCGAGTGCAAGGCGCATGGCGATTTGCTTCGTCCGGCTGGCGCCTCGCGCAAGCGACATGTTTGCCAAATTGACGCAAGCCACGAGCAAAACGAGACCGACCACCGCCATCAATCCGGCAGCGAATGCTCGGAACCAAAGCTCGTCTGTTACGCCAAAGTACGTCGCCCTATGCAGCGTCAGCCCGATGGTTTGGTCCTTCTCTACGTGGTCCTGCTCAAACCGCCGAATCAGAACTTCCGTTTCCGCTTGCGCTTGATCGATGCTCGTCGCCGGAGCCAGCCTGCCAACGATTTGCAGCGGCTGATTCGATGGTTCGTGCAGCCAGTCATTTTGCGGCTCTAATTGCGTTTGCATTTCCAGCGGCGCCCAGAAGTCAGGCACTTCTGGCGGATTACCCGTCCCGATGAAATCCTCCGGCGCGACTCCGATGACCGTCAGCGAAGTCCCGTTGACTTCCAAAGCCTTACCGATGACTTCACGGTCCCCATTCAATTGGCCCCGCCAATATGGATAGCTCAGGACAATGACGGGATTCGAGCCGGGAGCCCGCTCCTCGCCTCCTGCGAATGCTTGGCCGAACTCCATTCTGATTCCGAGGACCGAAAAGTAGTTCTCCGACACAAGCTGGCACTGCAAAGGCAACAGCTCGTGAGGTGCTGTGGACCCGGTCTCTGATCCGGATGGCGCTGTTGCGAGTGCCTGTCTAGGCCAACTTGCCGCGATTAGCCCTAAGAAAGCGTGATTCTGACTACGGTAATAGAGATATTCCGGATAGGAGAAGTCGTATTGGACGTCGCCCATCGCCCCGCTGGCGAACCACCTTTGCAGTCTCACAACGTCGTGCGCATCCTTCACCGGGAGCGGCTTCAGCGCAACAGAATCGAACGCGCTGAATACTGACGTGTTCACACCTACGCCAAGCGCCAGCGTTAGAACGGCGACAAGGGTGAACCCGGGAGACTTGCGTAGCATGCGGAGGCCAAAGCGCAAATCCTGCCAACACGTTTCTACAAACGATTCCCAGCCGCCAGAGCGAACGATTTCCTTGCTGACTTCGAGGCTTCCACGCTCCAAGCGGACTGCGCGAAGGGCTTCTTTGCGGCTCAACCCATCCTTCATCTTCTCTTCGGCGGCCATCTCCTGATAAGCGCGAAGCTCTTCATCCAACTCTCGGTCGAACTGTTCCTTTCGGAACAACGATCGGAGGCCCTTTGTAATGTTGCGTAAGAAGGACATGCGTAGCCTCCTACTCCTCCTATGAAAATAGCCGCGTATCTCATTGAAAAGATTGGCTCAACAGTGAGCGGCTATTTTCATCCTTCGTTGTGGCTCTCCGAGAGCCATGGGTTACTCGTAACGCAAAGCCACTATGGGATCGATGCGCGAAGCCCGTCGTGCCGGAACAAATGCTGCAAACATCGCGCAGCCGGCAAGAACTACGACAGCCAGGCCTAGAATGATTGGGTCATAACTCTCGACACCATAGAGTTGGTTCGCAAGCAGGTAGCTTCCTGCCAGCGCTGCTGGTATGCCGATGGCCAGCCCCAACCCGAGCTGGGTCAGCGCAGCGCGCAACACCAAGCCGAGTACGCTCCGGCGATCGGCGCCGAGGGCCATGCGAAGGCCGATCTCATTCGTTCGGCGTGCAACCGCATAGGCTGTTACACCGTACAGCCCCACGCAAGCCAGGATGAGCGCCAGCAGGCCGAAGAGCTCCGCAAGCCGAGCGATGAGTCGTTCTTGATTGAAGTTGCGCGCCACGTGCTCGCCAAAACTCATCACGCTGAGGACGGGGAGATTTGGATCGACCTCGGCAAGTGCTTTCCGTACGGCTGGCTCGATGTTCTGCGGTTTGCCTGCCACGCGCAGCTCAATGGCATAGACCCATCCGGCAAGGGGCCCTCCGGGTGGGGTTTGCAGCAACGGCAGGAAGAACGTAGCGTAAGCAGGCCCGCGCGTGTCCTGATATTTCGCATCCTCGACGATGCCGACAATTTCAAAGTCGCCGCTATGACTCACATCTCCCATCCCAAGGTGCTGCCCGATGGGATTCTCATTCGGGAAAAATCTGCGCGCGAACGTTTCATTGATAACGGCAACGCGTGGGGCACCGGGTGTGTCACGTTCATCGATGGTGCGCCCTTGCAGCAAGCGCGTTCCGATGGTTTCAAAATAGTGCGGACCAACCCGGTCCCAGGAAGGCGCCGTCCAGCGATAATCGGGTGCTTTTCCTTCAATGTAGACGCGTTCATTCGAGTTGTCGCCGTCCAAAGGGGTGTACCAGGACAAGCTATCGCTCAGAACGCCGGGGATTCGCGGCAGCGCCTCCTCAAGCCTTTCATAAAGCCCTGCAAGCTTATCTACCGTGTAACCGGCTAGTGATGGACTTATTTTTACGATCAAACGACCCTCGGTCGCGAAGCCGAACTTCTGGTCTTCGAGGTTACGCAGGCTTTGCGTGACCAGGCCCGCTGCGATCAAGAGCACAATCGAGAATGCAACCTGTGCGATGACCAGAGGCTTCTGCAGCAACGAAGCGCGATCGCCCTTGGAACGGCCCGCTCCGCGCAGGGCATCGAGGGGATCGGATTTCGACGCTGTCCATGCGGGTAAAATCCCGAACACGATACCTGTCACCAGCGATAGAAAGATGGAGAAACCGAGCACAGGCAGGGAAGGCCGGGCATCAATAGGAACATAGTTGGCCCCGCGAAAAGCAAGCAGCAGGATGGCATGCGTCCCTGCGTAGGCTACATAAAGTCCCGCCGCTCCGCCTCCCAGTGCCAGCAAAACACTTTCAATGAGCATCTGCTGAATCACCCGGCTTCGTGGCGCGCCCAGGGCCAACCGGACCGCGGTCTGCGAGCGGTTGGCCGATCCGCGAGCCAGCAGCAAGTTAGCGATGTTCGCGCAGGCAATCAGCAGGACCAACGCTACAATGGTGACTAGAAGGTGCAGGCCGGCAGCGTAGTCCGTCTGCATCCAGTCCACGCCGCTTGGTGCCGCAGTGAGATGGACGTGCTGCTTCGGAATGTCGCCTCGGTCGCGCTCCGGAATGATTTCGCGGTGAGCGTTGAGCCACTGCTGCAATTCCCCCGTGAGCCGAGCTTGCACGTGCTCCGGCACGACGTCCGGTCTCAATCGCCCGATCACATAAAGCCACTCAAATTCAGGGGCGAACAGCCAGCGATCCTCGTCGTTGGCAGCCAAAGCCAGCCAGAAGTCAGGAGGATCGCCCCGCAGAGTGTCGCCGTAGAATCCGGGTGGCGCCACACCTGCGATAGTGCAGGGGACGCCATTGATATTGAACGTCGAGCCGATTGCCGATGGATCAAGCCCGAAGTGCTGCAGCCAAGTGTGATAGCTCATCACCGCGACCCGGGGCGCGCTTTGCGAGTCATCCGGTGGCGCGAGGAGGCGACCCCCGAAAGCGCGGACACCAAACATCTTGAAGTAATTCCCTGAAACGTACTCGCCTCTATAGGGCTCGACCGAGGAACCGCCGTGGCGACGGACGCTCAAATTCGACAAGTGGGACTCAAACGCGGCGAGCTCCGTGAATTCAGGCGTGTGATCGCGAAGGTCCTCATAAAGCTGATAAGAATAGAGAACAAAGCTGCCGCCGTTCTGTTGTGTGCCGTCCATAACACAGCAATTGTTGTTGTCACCCAGCCGATAGAGCTGCGCGGGGTTCGGAACAGGCAGCGACTTCAGCATCACCGCATCTATGAGCGTGAAGATCGCCGTGTTTGCGCCTATACCCAGTGCCAAAGTAAGCACTACGACAGCCGTGAAGCCGGGGGACTTGCGCAGCGTGCGAGCGCCAAAGCGCACGTCGCGCCACAATGTATCCACTATGGATTCCCAACCGCCCGAGCGAACGATTTCCTTGCTGACTTCGAGGCTTCCACGCTCCAAGCGGACTGCGCGAAGGGCTTCTTGGCGGCTCATCCCGTCCTTCATCTTCTTTTCGGTGGCCATCTCCTGATAGGCGCGAAGCTCATCATCCAACTCCCGGTCGACTTGTTCCTTTCGGAACAGTGATCGAAGCCCAGTCGTTATATTTCGCAGTAAGGACATGAATAGTTTCCTATTCGTAACGCAAGGCCACTATCGGATCGACACGGGAAGCACGGCGGGCAGGTATGTAGCAGGCCGCGAGCGCCACTAGCGCGAACAAGACCGCAACGACAGTGAACGTCAGCGGATCAGTCGGACCTACGCCATAGAGCAAGCTTCGCATGAATCGCGTAATTGCGAACCCCGCACCGACACCAACAAAGACACCAGCTGTCACGACCTTGAAGCCTTGGCCAAGGACGAGTTGCAGGACATCCTGCGGTTTTGCACCTAAGGCCAACCGCACACCAAACTCGTGTGTGCGCTGGCTAACGGTATAGGCAATCATTCCAAAGATTCCAATCGCCGATAAGAGCACGGCCAAACCTGCGAACGAAGTGACTAGAACCAGGCTCAGCCGGCGCGGTGCGAGTGCCCGGAGCAAGGCATCGTTCATTGTCTGCATGACGTCAATCGGCTGGTCTGCTCGAACCGAATGGACTAATGCGCGAACCGTTCCCGCAAGCGAAGTGGGTGGGCCAATGGTTCTAACGAATAGATTGAAGCCCGCAAAGGCATGGTTCGTTTCATCCTGCAGGTAAGGTGTGTAGACGGCCGGCTCAACCGGCAAGTCCAATCCTTTCTGTTTTACATTTGCCACAATCCCGACGATCTCACGAAGGCGCGGGGCACTAGTTGTGTTCCGACCTGCTCCGACATAGTTCACGCCGATCTGCTTGCCGATTGGATTCTGTCCCGGCCAGTAGGATTCCGCCAATGCTTGATTCAGGATCACGACGGGAGACGCGCTCGCATCATCGCGCACCGTAAAGAAGCGCCCATTAAGGAGACGGGTACCAATCGCTTTGAAGAATTCCGAACTGATCCAACAAGCCTCCACGGTCGGAGCGTTCATTGGGTCATTTGGCCGGTCTCCAAAAATCAGCGTGGCTGAGGGTGCATATACGCCGGGCATACACTTCCCTAACGCGGCCGCACTCACGCCCGGAAGTTCAGCTGTCTGTTCTACCAACTGAGGGAAAAAGAGCCGCGCATCGCGCGAATCGTTAGTGCGCAAATATGTGGACAGGAGATGGTCAGGGAGGAAGCCGGGGTCGAGATGTTCAGCCTGCTCGAAGCTTCGTAAGAGCAAGCCGGCTGCAATGGATAGCACAACCGCCAGGCAAACTTCAGAAACCAGTAGCAAACTGGAACGCTGCCCTGCGATAGAAGCGCTACCCTTCCGCTCTGTTTTCAATCTGGCGATCACGTCGAGGTTGGAGGACGCGGTGGACGACGCTAGCGCAAGCAGCAACCCCGTGAAGGCCGTGATGAAAAAAGCGAACAACAGAGCGTAGGCGTCGACGCCGATGGATGCGTTTCGAGGAAGAGTGTTTACGCGCCCGAAAAGCCTGACGCTGGCCAGCGCAAGTACTATCGCGGTAGCGCCTCCGAGAGTTGCGAGAACTAGATTTTCCGTAATGAATTGCCTCATCAGGCGGCCTCTGCCTGCCCCTAGGCTCACTCGCACCGCAATTTCCGCTCGCCGCTTTCGATTTCTGGCAAGCAGCAGGTATGCCACGTTCACACAAGCGATCAACAGAACGAGCGAGACTGCAGCCATCACGAGCTGCAGCTGCGATCTGACATTTCCCGTGAGTTCATCCTTGAGTGGGATCAAATGCACCGAAAGTTCTTGGGACTCTCCTGGTCCTCGTTGCAAGATCGCCGTCAATTCTTGCTCGGCTTGCTCGGATGTAACTCCAGGTTTAAGCCGTCCCACAACATCCAAGAACTTGTTGCCTCTGATACGCATCCACCGGAAATCCGGCTCTATCTTTGCCCAAATATCGGTCTCTGGAAAGAGATCGGGCACTGGCGGCATCACACCGATGACGGTTTGGCCCGTCCCATCCAGGTTTAGGACCCGCCCAACAACATGGGGATCACTGCCGAGTTGCTCCGTCCAAAAACGGTCCGAAATGACCACCTGTACGCCGTCCACGTGATACTCCTCGGGCGTGTACAGGCGTCCCAGGTAGGGCTTGATTCCCAACATCGGAAAAAAGTCGTAAGAAATGGCCGTGCAATTCACATTGCGCGGTTCGCCCTGCCCTGTCCAGGTATAAGTCCAACCCGACAAGAAATTAGCGAGGTATTCAAACGAGTGGCTTTGGGCTTTGTAGTCTTCAAACTCCGGCATGGAAGCGCCAATTCTGGCTGGTTGGCTCTTCTGGGTGGCCCAAATGGCAACTAACCGGTCTGAATCTCGGAACGGCAGAGGTATGAGCAGTATGCTTTCGACCACACTAAAAACGGCCGTGTTTGCACCTATACCAAGTGCGAGCGTGAGGGTGGCGACGAGGGTGAAGCCGGGAGACTTCCGCAACATGCGGAGGCCAAAGCGCAAATCTTGCCAACATATCTCCACAAAGGATTCCCAGCCGCCAGAGCGAACGATTTCCTTACTGACTTCGAGGCTTCCACGCTCCAAGCGGACTGCGCGAAGGGCTTCTTTGCGGCTCAACCCGTCTTTCATCTTTTCTTCGGCGCCCATCTCCTGATAGGCGCGAAGCTCTTCATCCAACTCTCGGTCGACCTGTTGCTTTCGGAACAACGATCGGAGGCCCTTTGTAATGTTGCGTAAGAAGGACATGCGTAGCCTCCTACTCGTAGCGCAAGGCCACCATGGGATCGACACGCATCGCCCGGCGCGCCGGCACATAGCAGGCGACCAGCACTATTCCAATGAGCAGTGCAGAGACGCCTACAAAAGTTGCGGGGTCGGTTGTCGTTACGCCGAATAGCATCTTCGCAAGTACGCGTGTAACCGCAAGTGCTCCGGCTAGACCAATGACCACTCCGAAGATCGCCAACAGAAGGCCTCGACCTACGATTAGCGTAAGTATGTTCCGTGCTTCTGCCCCTAGCGCTATTCGGACTCCAATCTCGTGCGTGCGTCGCGTCACCAAATACGAAATGACGCCGTAAATTCCGATAGCCGCCAAAACTGTAGCAATGCCAGCGAAAATGCTGAGTAAGAGCGTATTGAAGCGTCGCGCTGAGATTGACGCCGAGTAAACAGCGGTCATTGGTTCGGCCTCTGGGAGAGGCAAGTTCTTGTCGAGCTCGTGAATTTCTGCCAACGCCCCGGAGGTGAGACTGCTCGGGTCTCCTACAGTCCTGACGACAAGGCTCATGTACGGAAGCGGATTGTACGGCAAGACGTTCTGTTGATAGGGCGCGTAAATCTCGATGTCAGGATCTGCATCCAATGCGAGGTCCCGCACGTCTCCCACAACTCCCACGATTGTTGGCCAGGGCGCTGTTGCTGCCGGGTCTGCAAATGTTATGTGCTGACCAAGAGGGTCTTCACTTGGGAAAAACCGTCGCGCGAAGCTCTGACTAATAATGACGACGGGAGGCGCTGAACTGGCATCGGCCTTCGTAAATGTGCGTCCTTTGATGAGCGGGATGTTCATCACCCGAAAGTAATCTGGACTTATGAGGCGGTCTTGACTGCTCCCAGTCGAGCTTGACATGTCTTTTGAGCCGCGTCGTTCGATAGTGAATTCGTCCGAATCACGGCCAGCACCGAGTGGAAGATCGTTAACAGCACCCGCCGCCTTGACCCCAGGCAGGGTCGCAATTGCTTCCAGGAGCCGAGTGTAAAAGTCAGCCTGTTGCCGGGAATCTGCGTAAGAATACTTCGGTAGAGACACCTTGGCGGTGAGAATGTTCTCAGTCTCGAACCCCGGCCTGACATTTAGCAAACCGACGAAGGTGCGCGTCAAGAGCCCCGCTCCGATAAGCAGCACCATAGAAAGGGCGATTTCGGAGACCGTGAGGAGGCTCCGCAGTCGGAGACCACCGTCGCCGGTCGCAGTGGTTTTCCCGCCCTCCTTAAGCGATTCACTCGGACTTCGTGAAAAAGCCTGAAAAATTGGCGCGAGACCAAACAGCAAGCCCGTTGCCAGCGAGAGCATCAACGAGTACAGAAGCACGTTGGCATCGATCGTGATGGACGTTCCTTGAGGCATGCCGGCGGGCAACAGTCCTGTCAGTAGTTTGATCAGCCAAAAAACTAGGAGGAGGCTCAGAGCTCCGCCAACGAGAGCCAGAAGCACACTCTCGGTAATCAGTTGCCGCGCAACGCGTCCGCGACTTGCACCGAGTGCTGTTCGAAGGGCGATTTCTTTCTGTCGCGCAGATGCGCGTGCCAATTGAAGATTTGCCACATTGGCGCACGCGATGAGGAGGACGAAGCCCACAGCACCGAACAAAATTAACAGCGGTAACCCTACGTCTCCAAAGATTTCATCACGCAATGGCTCCAGCTTCGCTCCCAATATTACAGCGGAGTGTTCGTTCGTTTCGGCAGTCGTCGTAGAAGGGGCATTACTTTGCTCGGTCGTACTTGAGTATTCGCGCCTCAGGCGGGCAGCTATGATGTTCGCTTCGGCTTGAGCTTGGCGCACCGTGACGCCTGGATTGAGCCTTGCGAGGACGTTGAGATAATTGTGTTTACGTTCGGAGTTGTCCCGACTGAGAACAATCGGGACCCATACGTCCATTGGTCCGTAATAACTAGGGATAGAAAAGTCGAAATCGCGAGGCATGACGCCAACGACCGCATATTCATTTGCGTCCAGTCGAATCGTTTGGCCCACAACATTCGAGTTTGAGCCGAAACATCGTTGCCATATCCCGTAACTCAGCACTACCGCGTGATCGCGCCCTGGCTCATTTTCGCCAGGAAGGAATGTGCGTCCCAACATTGGTCGCGCGCGGAGCAGCGTGAAGAAATCTGCTGTGACTCGCCCCGCGTGGATCCTTTGCGGATTCTCCAGGCTGGTGATCGTGAATTCAGTTCCATCAAACGCCGCCATTTTCTCAAAAACTCGGTTCTGATCTTTGAAATCCAAAAAGTTCGGCGAAGAGAACACCATTCCACCGTGCCTGCAGCAGCCTTTTGGTTCCACGCCCCACACCATCACGAGCTGCTCAGGGTTTTCGTACGCGAGGGGGTGAAAGATTGTGGCGTTCAGCGCGCTGAAAATGGCCGTGTTCACGCCGATACCTAAGGCGAGAGTCAGAACGGCGACAACCGTGAATCCGGGCGACTTGCGTAGGGTTCGGGAGGCGACACGCAAATCACGCCAGCACGTCTCCACGAAAGATTCCCAACCGCCAGAACGCACGACTTCCTTCGTAAGTTCGAGACTGCCTCGCTCCAGGCGCACAGCGCGAAGGGCATCCTTGCGGCTCATCCCGTCCTGCATCTTCTCTTCGGCGGCCATCTCCTGGTAAGTCCCGAGTTCCTCATTCAACTCCTGATCGACTTGTTCCTTTCGGAGCAATGATCGGAGTCCGCGTGTAACATTTCGGAGCAACGACATAGCAAACCCCTCAAGATGCTTCTAAAATTCTGGCGATCGCCGCTACCTGCCTTCCCCACTCTCGCGTTTCGTTATCGAGTCTCTTTCGTCCCTTTTGTGTCAGAGCGTAGTATTTGGCTCGCCTGTTGTTCTCCGTTGGCTTCCATTCACTCTCGATTAACCCGTCCCTCTCCAATCGTTGAATGGCGAGAAATAACGAGCCCGCGTTCAACCGGAAGACGCCCCTGCTCATCTGCTCGATTCGGATGGTAATGCCGTATCCATGCATTGCTTCGAGCGCCAGCGTCTTCAGAACGAGCATGTCCAGAGTCCCTTGAACGAGATCGCTTGACTTGTCTCCCATTATGACCCTTCTCTTGGCTGCCAAGAGGAGCGTACTCTTCTCCTACTGGTTGTCAAGAGGGGAAAACACCTGAGAGGACCACTTTGCCGAATGATTGGTCCCAAGAAGTGGACGCAGTGTCGCTCGCACGAAGCTCTCGCCTCGCGTATATTCTTCGGTCCAATTGACGGAATTTCCGTCCAACTTCCGTCCAATTCAAGGGCAGGATAAACAGCGATAAGGCTCGTAAGCGACACCAAACGCGGCACTTAGAGTTTTATACCCCCCAGCTGTTAACCGAAGGGTTGCTAGTTCGAATCTAGCCCGGGGAGCCAACTCTTTTTCATTCAAGCGTTTATTGAAGTTGCGTTCTCACGATTTGCTTCCAGAAAATCATAGTGTCATGTAGGCGTGAAGTTTGTGGTGAAGTGGATTCCTTCCCGATTGAGGGCGCGGGCGCAGAAAATCCGGTGCCCTGAACATGTTGGGCGATCAACGAAGACTTGTTAGCCGCCTATGTTCCGTATTCCCAAGTCATGCGAATAGCGGCTAATCGAGCGTAATTGCAAGATTAAGGATAGCGCGAAGGGGATCCGTCTGAATCATGTTTCATCGAGATTGCTTCGTTCAGGGAAGCGCCGTTCTCTTTTCCAGGAATTGACATTACTTTGAAGATAAGGCTATCCTCCGTGTCCAAAATTAAGTATTGCTACTAGTTACTAGGCTCCTCAATCTCAGACTGGTTCGAAGGCAATAAGAACATGGGCAGCTTAAATCTCCGGTGGAGATGGTTTCGAGGTCGTATTGTCCCTCTTGCCGGATCACTACTCGCGCTTCTTTTAGCGTCCTGTGGCGGGGGTTCAAGCTCATCGGGGATTGGTCCCGCTCCATCACCCAGCTTTTCGATCGGCGTAAGCCCGCAAAACCAGTCCATTGGGGCCGGACAGAGCGCAACGCTGAATCTCTCTGTGAACGCCATGAACGGGTTCAACCAGGGGATTGAAGTTTCCGTAACCGGCCTCCCAAGTGGAGTGACCTTGTCCCCGGCTGCTCCTTTTTCTATGACTACGGGCGGGCAGTCCGTAACCCTTACTGCATCTTCCACTGCGGCACTTGGAGCTTCGACTGTGATCTTCAAGGGGTCGAGCGGCGGCCTGAATTCCTCTAGCCAAGCTACGATTACAGTAACGCAGGGTCCGCCGGGGCTCCCAAACAACAGGACTTCTTTTGTCCGGACCGACGATACGCCAATGGCTGTCGTGTACGACCAAGTGCACCAGTTGATCTTTGCCAGCGCCATCGATCTGAACTGCGTGGATGTGATTCCGGTCACAACCCAGCAGGTCGTCAAGTGCATTCCGGTTTCTGGCGCACTCGGGTTGAGCCTGAGCACGGATGGAGCGAAAATCCTGGTGGGTACGCAAGTCGGAGTCGTTGCTTGGATTGACACGACGACTCTGCAGGTGGTGCGACGAGATACCATCCCTCAGATCCCCAATCCGCAATTCGGTGGAGGGTTCGGTTTCGTGGCGCCGGCCCAGGCGTTTCAGGTTGCAAATGGGAAGGTTTTGCTTTTTTCGCTCCCGGCGTGTTGTGACGTTGGCACCTTTAATCAATCGGTTGGACTTGTGGAATGGGATCCAGTCGCTGGCGCATCTACAATGCGATCAGACTCCGGGGGCGGCGGGCTAGTATCCACTTCAGCCGACCATTCGAAGCTGCTTGTCGCGGGAGGAGGCACTGCCACTCTGTACGATTCCGCGACCGACCAATTCACGCCTGTGCCCGGAGTTCAATTCGAATTCGCGACTCTGAATCCGACCGGCTTACAGTTTGTAGTTGCCGGTGGGACTCCACTTCTTCGGTTCTTTAATCTGCAAATGCAGCAAGTGGGGGCAGTGGACGTTCCCGACTGTTGCGCGCCGAACACCTTGCCGGTGTCCGGGGTTTACAGCCTGGACGGAAAGTTGTTGTACTTAGCCTACCCATCACAGTCCGGTGGGGCCAAACTGATTACCGTGGACGCGAGCACGTTCCAGCTGCTTGGAATCGCAGCTAATCTCTCCACGCAGATTGCTTACGCGGTCGGCGGTGCAAGTGGAATGCCTATGGCCTGTGACTCAACTGGTCTCATATTTGAGGTGGCTGATCATGGTGTTGGGATCGTGGACGCCACCGATTTCCGCACTTTTCAGAATCCACAGGTGGTTTCCGACTTTATCATCGCCACTCCTGATGAAGGACCATTGAATCAGCCCACTACGACACAATTCACAACGGGCATATTCAACTCCGTGCCCGATGTATTTTTTGACGTCCAGAGGGCGTTGAATCCGAACCTTTTTAATGGTGCTGGGCAATTGGCTGCAACGGCTCCTCCTTCGGCAACACCAGGTCCGGTGAATGTAAAGGCCATTGAGGCAGATGGCGTCATGGCTTTTATGCCTCAGGGGTTCGCGTACGGATCACTTCCGGTGCAGTACGGCACCTTTGCCGCAGACCCAAAAGGCGGCGTGCTGGCAGATTTGTTCGGGTACGGATATTCCATAGATATCGCAGGGGCCAGCATTCAAGCGAGTGTCGGACCGTCTCCAGGTCAGATTCAAAAAAAGGTGCTCGTTCCTGCAGAGATTGGCTATCCCTTCCCCCTTCAGCATCTCGTTGTCGCGGTACCAAACGGCACAACGGGTGCCCAAGACATCACGGTTACATCCCCAACTGGAACCGCTACCTTGTCTAAGGCGTTTCATTACGTCCAGAGTGTGGTGGACTACCCTTCGGCGGACACCTTTCTCTACATCCTCTATGACTCACATCGTAACCAAGTGTATTTGAGTGCGGTTGACCACATCGATGTGTTCTCCTTGGCATCACACAGCTTTGGGGTGCCGATTGCTGTTCCCAGTAAGAGCGGAACTCGGCTGACCCTCGGTCTTGCCTTGACGCCGGACGGCTCCAAACTGCTCGCCGCGAACCAGAGCGATCAATCCGTCGCGATCATCAATCCGGATAGTCCCAGTGTTGGCGCCATTGCCCTCAATGTGCCCCCCGCCCCACTATCCGGTAACCCAGGCCCCTTTCAGATTGCGACAACCAGCACCAATCACGCGTTCGTCACCCTCACTGTCGGAAATGCTCTCAGCGGCGGCAGTACGCCCATTTACGACATTGACCTTTCCAGCATGCAGATCACGAACCCCAATCTGCCAGCCGGCAGCATCGTCAATCTGAACAATAACTACATTCAAGCATCCGCGGAAGGAACCGTGGTGCTGGAAGCCACCTCCAACAACAGCGGGGGGCCGTTGCTTTCTTGGAACGCGGCATCGAATACTTGGCAGGTTCATCTCGTTGAGGGCCAGTTCTGGGACAACGTTGCGATATCGGGAGACGGCAACGTTCTAGCGGTCGACAGCTCTTCCGACAGCTTAAGTTTTCCATTTCCCTATTTAGTGGATTCTGGCCTCAACATGACTGCTCAGGTCAACTTTCCGGACATACAAGGGATCCAAGAGGGGCCCTCCCTTCAAATGGACCGGAGTGGTGCTCTACTTTATGCAGTAAACGGCGCGGGTGTGGACATCATAGACGCTCGCACCGGTCAATTGCGTGAACGAGTACTCTTGACGGAGCCGATTCTCGGAGGCCCGACGGAGGTGGTTCCGACTACCCCTTCAAAAGTCATTGCGATTACACCAACAGGAGACCAGATTTTCTTACTGACTAGATCCGGGCTGACTGTCGTGGACCTTGATTCGGTTCCGCTGGGAATCGGCAGCGTTACGCCGGCCTCGGGCCCTGCTGGAACGGTGGTAACCGTTCGCGGCACGGGGTTTGTCACCGGCACATCGCTAAATGTGAACGGAACACCTGCTAGCGCCTCGTTAGTGGACTCGTCGACCCTGAGCGTCACAATTCCAACTGGTGTCCAGAAAGGAGCCGCTCAAATCACACTCAAAACCCCCGACAATTCCCAATTCACCCTCGACGCAGCCTTCCTGGTACAATGAACCACCGCAATTTTTGGATGATCTGCCAGGGTCCCTATTGGCGACGCTCAATCGGCGGTCTAGGAACTTTGAGAAGGGATGAGCGGCGATCATCCCGCCCGCCATATCGCGTGTGACAACAGCGCAGTTTTGCCCACCTGAATTGGCGGTTCTGGTGCCGCCTGGTTTCGTCGGGCGTCCATTTTTCAGGAGGCGAAGATGCTTCGGTTCTGCGCAAAGGCGCGGTGTCATGCAGGTGTCATGTGAATGGTGATGAATGGCGGCAAATCGTAGTGAAAACTGAAAAGAGAAGGTGAATCTTAGTTAGTCCCATTTGATCAGAACTTGCTGAATCCCCTCGATCTGTCTCGGCTCCGGCAAATTGTGACTAAGTTGGTATCAAGGCTGTTAACCGAAGGGTTGCTAGTTCGAATCTAGCCCGGGGAGCCAAATCATCCTTCTCTTTCAGTCAGTTGCAAACTTCTATTCTCACCATTCATCAGTCACCTGGACGGTGACGCGCTTGCCGTACACCTGCTGGTTTGCCTTCTCCATCGCCTCACGAACCTGCTCGACCATGCCGAGTTGATACCGGCGCTTTGTCTCGGGGCTAGTGTGACGCATTGCCCTTTGAATTATGGCGTCCGGTGCAACCCAACTTAGCCGTGTGCAGAAAGCATGGCGCAGGTCGTAAATCGGAAAATGCGGCACATCCGCTCGTCGCAGTGTGGCTTTCCACACAATCTTCACGCCGCCGATCGGCCGTCCGGGCGTGCGCAGGCTGGGGAAAATGTAGGGAGGATCAGGCCCCGATTCTTCTTTCCATTTTCCTGCCAGTTTCTCGCTCCTATTACAATTAAGAGTTTCACCCATGTGGTAGGTCGTCTCTTCGGCGGGCGACTTGCCGAATGTGGAATAGTCCCAAGATATCGAAGATCTCAACGACTCGCAATTTGTAGAAATCAGGTATCTACGGGACCTGGGTGAGTTGATTCAAATCAATGAGGTCCGTCAGGTGCCAGAGCTGGCGGCAAGAATTGAATCGCTTGTTCAGACCCTTGGCCGGGATATCCCCCGCATTAAACGATCGCGCGTCGGACAGTCCATCAGAAAATGGCTGCCGGTCGGCATCGGCTCAGCCGTCACTCTGGGCGCTGCCTTTTTGCCGAATAATCCTTTGCTCAAGTATGTTGTAATGCCGCCGATTGAACCAGGGTTAGGAAGAATTCCCGGATCATCCCGCTTCAGGGACAAAGGTCGTTACTGATCGCGTATCTCCTGCCAGAGTCCGCCACTTGCCGCAGGTCGCGCCGCGGCGAAACCTGCCTGCCGGGTTAGGCAGGCCCCGAGGGCTGAGGCGAGGATCCGCATACGGCTCTTTCCCTGCAGTCCACCAACCCCGCCGGAATCTTTCCCTCTGGCGGGGTATTCTTTTGTTTGCTGCCTCATTGAGCCGGTTCGGTTTCTGAGCTGAAGTCCCTCGGAAAATAAACGCGACGTCCGCCGGCGTTCTTTGCCGGCGCTCCTTTTTTCCGGTTTTCCATCCGGCCAGACCATCGCCCTTCCGTTCCCGCCCCTTAGAGTAGAACGGGAAGGGAAGGTTCAAAGATTCACGCCCATCGCCCCGTGTGATTCAACCCTGGAGCAGCCTGCAGATGACCTCCTGCATCAGTGCGCCGCGTAACATATGTAACGGGAGGCGCAACGGTTCTCGTCCGGATTTTGACCCAAGCAATTCACCAATTCCCAATCGGCTTGAAGGTGCTCAAAGTCTCTTGCTTAATGCGAAAGACGACATTCTCGACGCCCGAGAGATGACTGCGGCGCTCGATACAGGAACGATCGACGAGGTTGAACTCTTGTAACCGTGATTCGGACCCCTGGATTTCGCTACCTTCTGGCTCTAATACTTCGTGCGTACGTACGCGCCATATCGTCCGTAACATGAAGAGCCCCGACGATTCTTGTGAGGATTGAGAGAGCCATCCATTTTTTTCCTGTTGAACGTCCTTCCGCAAACGGTGCATCGATACACGTAGGTCGGCCCTTGATGTCTCTTTGTCGTCGCACGGGGCATCCTTGGCATGCGCGGCATCGCGGTTGAAGGGGCAAAGGTAAGCGGCCCCGTCGAAGTCAGTTCATCCGCGTAACGTGGGGTGAAGACTTGCGAAGTTACGGTCGCTCCCTGCATTCGGTCTACACGGTAAGACCTGTACTCCCCTGAATCACTGCGTATGGCACCGAGTACGTAGTTCCCTTCGGCAGTCTGCTGCAGCGAATACGGCTCTATGCGGCGAACACTGCCGTCGTAGGCAAGATCGACACAAAGATGATTCGCCGCTGCGAAGCGAATGATTTCAAGATTTGAACGAGACCGAAGGGGGATGTTCATCGGCAACGCGCGTGTGCGCACAGGAACTTCGCCGATGCCACGCTGGATAAGCGCGCGCTGCGGGATCGGCGCGCCGCTCGTTATCCAGTTAAAGAGTTCTGGCAGCGCGTCCCAGAAATCATTTAACGGCGGAAGAGCGGGGAGCTGGTGTGACAACATGTCCGACCACATGGCTTCAAGAGCGGCACGATGCGGCAAGAGCGCCTGGAACGTGGGGACCGGGATCGCCTTGTAAGCGCATTTCTGCTGAAGCACGTTAAGCAGCACAGCGGCGGTCGGCCGGCTCTCCGTATGGCGATAAAGGTTCACTACGTCATAGAGGTCGCGTGGCCGCGTCCGCTCTCCGAGCGCCCGCAGTTTTTCGCCGAACGCTTCTTCGTATGCGTAGCAATTTGCCCATATGCCTCCTTCCGGACGATCTGTGTACGGATGAAAGACCTCGCGCCGGACAGACGGAAACACTAGGCCTTCATCCGCTGTCAGGTCGAGCTTGATTTTGGGCCAGCCGCCAGAAGTTGGCGACACCGGTCCGCGATACGCAATTTTGCCCTGGCAGTTGGGGCGTCCTCGGGCATTGGCGAAGATATCGAATTCGAGCTGGTCAGCAGGAATGTTGAGACCGGATTGTTCCGTCACCCAGGCGATGACTTCCTCAAACACCGTCTGTAAGAATTCCTCGTCGAGGTGTTCTTCATTGCGCAGGGTAAAATCCAGATCTTCAGAAAACCGATAGGTCTCGAAATAGCACTTCTTGAGACACGTGCCGCCCTTGAATACCCAACCTTCCGCAAGTTCCTCATTTGCATTAATGCCGGCGAGTATCCAGCCGAGGACATAGTCCTTCTCGACGACGTTGGGCAACAGCGAAAACGACGATGCAGCTTCGAGGATTTCGCGCCTATCGATCATGAGGCCGTTTTTTTCCTAGCTGACGGCAGCCAGAGACGCCAGGCCGTGGCGAGTTTTTTTGGAGGAAGCGCGGGATCGAGCCGAGCATAACCCTGTGTCAACCGGGAGCGGCACTCGGCGGCGAGCTTGTCATCGTGCAGCCGGGTTTCTGCGAGATATCCGAGGCGCTTGAAGATCACACCGCTATTGAACTCCACTGCGTACCGGATCAACAATTCACGATCAGCGGTCTTAGTTTCGAGATACGCGCCAAGGGTATCAGTTACGTGGTCGATGCCCCCGCCCACCTCGGGTGCGGCGATCATATCGACCAGCGTGCGCGCGGGGTCCGATATATGTACTTTGACAGAACCGCGCCAAAGCGTTTTCAGTCCGAAGAGACGTTCTGGCTTCACGTTGTGCAATACGAAAGCGGTACCTTGGGCGATTACGCGCCTTTCTGTGAGACGCCGCGTAGTGAAGACGAGGGTTTCGTTGAAGAGCTGCTCGGTAAGTTCCCAATGATGGGCGGCCGTCCAGCCGCCGATGTAGCATTGGTGGAAGAGCGTTGGTACGAGAACCCAGGGATCTGCGATCAACTGTTCGCTGCCAGCTAGGTCCAAGGGAACTGGGACGTAAAGCCCGTGTCCTATCCTTCGGAGCCAGCCCTGCTGTTGCCACCGTGACAGAAGTTTGGCCGCTGGACGCCGCTCGATACGGAGTGTCTGAGACACAATATCGACTGACACCACCTCCTTTGCTGCGCGGAGTACTGCAGCGAGCCGCGCGCGGTGGGCTGGCAACGAGTCTTTCAAGCGCTTCATGGCTATACGATAATAGCAAAAGTTCGCAGTTTCTGGGAACTATAGGCAGTCGCATATAGCCATAGTTGCCCCCGAAATCCTGAAAAGCTCCATGGAATTACGGTACGGCTCATCATCGACAGCAGAAAGAATTTCTTCGATTCTCCGGTTTACGCGAGCCATCGGTCCTGCGTTGGGTCTGCGCCACTCCGACCAATCGGGAGGGGTTGGGCTAGTATCATTGTTACGATGAACGAAAACGAAATTCCAATCGTGGCAGGGCCGCGCACGGCTTACATGGATGTCCTCGTAATCTAGCTCAACGAAGAATCCATTGCCGCGAGAATTGTGCCAATCGAGAGTGTTGACCCGGCGGTTTGGGCATGCACGCCTGCCGGGCGCTGTCTTTGGGGCCCTGCATCATCGATATCGCGCAGGTGCGGTGGAGTGCGTGTTTTTGTGTTCATTATATCTGCCGGTGTCCAACCAACCATTCGGCTCGCGACCAAATGCTCGGGCATGAGAAATAAAATCGGCGTTCCGCAAGTTGCTGAACCGAGAGATCTTTTCAGTTGCCTAACCAAGGTCAATAAGTGTGCTGTCATGAAAATGTAATAGGCCTTTTGGATTCCGGGGCCGCACAACCTTATTGTTGCCAGGGAACATGCTCGGCAGAAGCATTACGAGCTACAATAACGCGCAACAAAAGAGAAAAGGGCAGATGGGTACCCGCGCCTAGATCCTTCAATTAGACGGTCTCACGCTGCAGCTTCAATCGGCGAAGCAATTGCGCGTTCGCGGCCACGATGATGGTCGAAGCGCTCATTGCGATTGCGCCCACACTCATGGGCAGATCGAGTCCCCGGCGCACGAAAAGACCCGCTGCGACCGGTATGGCTACAAGATTATAAGCGGTCGCCCAAACCAGATTTTGGATCATCTTTCTGTACGTAGCGCGCGACAGCTCAATTGCCCCGACAACGTCGCGAGGATCACTACGTACGAGTACGATTCCAGCGGACTCAATCGCCACATCAGTTCCCGCACCGATGGCGATTCCCACGTTTGCGGTTGCCAGAGCGGGTGCATCGTTAACGCCATCACCTACCATTGCAACCTTCTTGCCGCCTGTCTGAAATTTTTCCACTGCCGCAGCCTTATCGGCGGGGAGAACCTCGGCTGCGACCTCATCGATTCCGATACGCCGGGCAACCGAACCGGCAACTGTTTTCGAATCTCCGGTAATCATAGCGACCCGAATACCAAGCCGATGAAGTTCGGCGACGGCTTCACTGGATTCGGGCCGAATTTCATCTTCAACTGCGAATGCTCCGAGCAGCCGGTCTTGAGCCACAGCGTACAGAACTGTTTTCCCATCCGATGTCCATGTGGTTGTCAGTTTTTCAATTTCTGGCGGCACCGTTACTTTGGCCTCGGTCAACAGGCGCGGTCCGCCGATTTCTACATTCTGGCTTTCCACGAGCGCCTTCGCGCCTCGACCAGCCTGCGCCTCGAAATTCGTAGCCGAGAGTTGGGCCACGCCTCGACGTTTGGCTTCGGCGACGATTGCCTTACCGAGTGGGTGTTCTGAGGTGGATTCGACAGCGGCGGCACGCGCCATCAGATCGTTTTCGGTAGTGCCGGATGCAGCCGCGAATCCCGACACCGCGGGGGAGCCACGGGTCAGGGTTCCGGTCTTATCAAAAATGACCATATCCAAATTGCGGACACGTTCGAGTGCGAGCCTGTCCTTAACAAGGAGACCGTTTTGAGCGCCTATTGATGTCGAGATTGCGATTACGAGCGGAATCGCCAGTCCAAGGGCGTGCGGGCAAGCAATGATGAGGACCGTTGCCGTTCTGATCAGGGCGTGCTCTCTGTCCCCTGAAAACCACCAGTAGGTGAAAGTAATCGTGCCAGACACGACTGCCACGTAAAAAAGGATTGCGGCCGCCCGGTCGGCAAGAGCTTGCGTGCGAGACCCGGAAGCCTGCGCAGTGGCGACGAGCCGCATGATTCCAGAAAGAGCGGTCTGTTCCCCGGTTGCCGTAATGCTGACGCGAAGACTTCCGCCACTGGCAACTGTTCCCGCAATAACTCTGGCACCTGCCACTTTCGGTACCGTTTTGGACTCGCCAGTAATCATGGACTCGTCAACGTCGGCAGATCCCTCGGCGACAGTGCCATCTGCCGGAACACGGGCTCCGGGCCGGACAAGAACGATGTCGCCAACACGCAACTCAGAGAGTGGAACAGAGCGAATGTCTGTGCCCTTTACGAGCTCAGCTGTGTCCGGGAGCAGGGCCGCGAGTGCATTGAGCGCGCCGCGGGCCTGCGAAATGGCCCGCATTTCGAGCCAGTGACCAAGGATCATGATCGTAATCAACGACGCGACTTCCCACCAAACATCAATTTCGAAGAGGCCGAATGTCGCAGCTAGCGAAGTTCCAAAAGCGACCACGATCGCCAAGCTGATGAGGGTCATCATGCCGGGCTTGTGATCGGCAAGTTCACCCCATGCCCCGCGGACGAAGACCATGCCGCCATAGATGAACACGACTGTTCCGAGGATGGCGGGGATAAATTTCGAGCCGGGAAAGGAGGGCGCGGTGTAGCCGAGCCAATGTTGAACGTCGGGTGACCAAAATACGACGGGAATTGTGAGGGCGAAGCTCAGCCAAAATTTGCCGCGAAACATGGCAACGGAGTGCCCAGCGTGCCGGTCATGGCTCCCGTGCATTTCTGACATCATGTGCCCGCTTCGGCTTCAGTGAGGTTGCAAGCTATTGGCAGTTCCATGAGCGCAGCCTAGCCGATTGGTCAAAGAAGTTCAAACCGAACCACTACCTACATTTGGTTAAGTTTGCTGTTCCAAAAACCAAAAAGGAGAAACATGATGAACTCACTTAATGCAGAGCGAGCTATTTCGGCTAGGTCTGTTTTGCCAATTCCGGCCCTACTTGTGATTGTCATGAGTGTTCACAGTTCCGTGGCGAAAGCGCAAGACAAACCTCCTGGAACGGACGCAAAAGCCAAGGTCGAATTGACAACAGACCCCTCACCTGCACAAAAAGGCAGCAATACAATTCGAGTCAAATTGACCGATCCGGCAGGCAAACCGATCGCGGGGGCGCAAGTGACCGCTACTTTCTTTATGGCGGCAATGCCAGCGATGAACATGCCCGAGATGAAAACTGTGATTAAGGGCGCAGATAAGGGTGACGGGATATACGAAGGCAAAGGCGACCTCGGTTCTGCTGGCATGTGGGAAGTCACCGTCACAGCACAACGAACGGAAAGACAATCGTGACCAAGAAGCTCACCGTTAAAGCCGCCGGTGGAATGTAACGGTAACGTTGTCGCCACTGAATTGAACTTACTAAAGAACGGCCAGGGTCATTGCGGCTGCGGCTGGCTCGTCGGGGTCAACCGCAGCGCGTCAATCATCACACCAATGCGAGGCTGCCAGGAGTTTTCTGTAGATACTCCAAGCTCGAATGAGCACAATCACCCATAGCACCCCATGACCCCAGCCACATCATCCGAGCTACCGGACATCTCTCGGCGGGTTCTAAGACTCCAGGTTCTGACCATCGCCTGGATGGCCGTGGAGGCCGTTGTTTCGCTCGCGGCAGCTTGGAATTCTCACAGTCCCGCTCTATTCGCGTTCGGCGGGGACAGCTTGGTCGAACTGCTTTCGGCAGCGGTCGTGTTCTGGCGATTTCGGTTTGAACTCAACGAAGCGCGGGCGGCTCGGATTGCAGGAGCCTTGCTTGCAGGGCTAACGCATCACGGAATAGCATTGGGCAACGCAGTCCACGGACCTGGCCCGCGGATTCACTCTTCACGTCGATGGGACCGCGCGGAAAGGGAAAAAACGAGGAAAATCTGTTTTGTCAATTGGGAACCAGCATAAGGTTGCACGCAGAGAAGCCGAGGATGTACACTCGGTCATTGTCGATCGGTGCTAGCCGACGGCGGGCAATGAGCTTTCTCAGAGCAGTTCGGTTAGACGACAAATTCGACCCCTTTTTCGAGTTTCAAGAGACCCTTGGATTTGTTCCCAAGCTGTTCTACGCGCAGACCCTACTGCCCCGCGTAATCGAGGCCCAGGCGCGCATTGCGGCCACGGTTCTCCTCAAGGACAAAGCGCTTTCCAGAATACAGAAGGAACAGATCATCCTGATGGTCGCAGCCGCCCGGCAAGACACGTATTGCGTTACCGCGCATCGCAAGATTTTGTCTTCCCTTGGCAAGTCGGAGGCCCAACTCGATCGGCTCTTGACCGACTACCGTCGTGCTGGCTTCTCGGAAGTCGACGTAGCTCTATTAGACTTCTCTGCCAAATTGAGTCAGCACGCGTCTTCTGTGCATTCGGGGGATATCGAAACGCTACGCGGGTGTGGTCTCGACGACGAGTCGATCCTGGAGGCTGTCCAGGTAACGGCTCTGGCCTGTTTCCTTTGTACGCTCTCCGCAGGCCTGGCCCCAGAGCCGGACTTTGAGCCCCGGAAGCTTTCTTCACCCACGATCAGTCCGCCGCGCGAGCCAGGGTCTCCGGGTACAGTCGCGCAGGGCCCGCACGCCCCTGGTAAAAAGGGGCCGTACTTGCGCGCTGTATATCAAAGCCCGAAGACTTTTGGGCCTTTCAGATTTTTTCAGAAGAACCTTGGCTTCATACCGAACATCTTTCGCGCTCAGACTTTGCGGCCCGACGTGCTTGAGGCGGAGGCGGAAGCCGTCGGCAAGATCCTGCTAACCGAAGATGTTCTCACCCGAGTGCAGAAGGAAAGCATTCTCCTGGTGATCTCGGCAGCAAACCTGAACTCATATTGCGTAGCGGTGCATTGCAACATGCTTCGGGGTTTGGGCATACCCTCGGAGGAAAGCGACCAGATAGCGGTGGACCACCACCAGTCCAACCTCACTGAAGCCGATAGAGCATTGCTAGACTTCACTCTCAAACTTGGGGTACGTCCTCTGGAGCTTTGTCGTGAGGACGTAGATCGGCTCCGAGGACATGGTTTCACAGAGGAGCAGGTTCTGGAATCTGAAGTGATGACGGCTCTTACGAATTTCCTCAACACCCTCCAAATGGGGCTGGGGGTCGAGCCAGATTTTGAGCCCCCCTTCGTCCTGGAACAAAATAAAGTGCATCTTCCTGCGGCTGCTAACGCTCCCGTGGAGCGCGGCTTCGTCGCCCCCACGCTCACAACTGTGCACGATCCGGACGCTGGATTGGTAGCCCAAGCGCAGGGTGGGAAGCTGGAGGCTTTCGAAGAATTGGTTCGCCGCCACAGCCAGTTGATTTATCGGGCCCTGGTGGCAATTCTCGGCGACCCGGTCGAGGCGCAGGATGGTATGCAGGATGCTCTATTGAGCGCATTCAAGCGCATTGCGGGATTCCAGGGCCGCTCGAAGTTTTCTACTTGGCTGGTCAGTATCGCCAGGAATACGGCATTCCAACGTTTGCGGGGCCGGAGAGAAGTTGAGAGCTTGGATGAAGGAGAGTGTGAGGAAGATCACGACTTTCGGCCTCGACAGGTGAGAGCTTGGCAGGATAATCCCGAGCAGTGCTGCTCTAAATCAGAAATTCGGCAGCTCGTTGAAAAGGGGATTTCGGGTCTTCCCCCTAAGTATCGCGTTGTGGTGATGCTCCGGGATGTCGAGCAGCTTTCGACGGATGAAGTGGCCCGTCAACTGGGGCTGAGCGTCCCTGCGGTAAAGGTGCGGCTCCTGCGGGGCCGACTCATGCTGCGAGAATGGCTCTCGCCGCATTTCGCGACGAGCGTCAAGAGAGCAACCCCACGATCACGTGCGAGGATTTCTTCGTTGAGTTCGGGGACTACCTAGAAAATCAGGTGTCGCCAGAGGTCCGCAAGGAACTCGAACTGCACCTGTCCCAGTGCCGCGCTTGCCATGTGCTGTACGATTCCACCTGCAAGACTGTGAAGATCGTGACAGAAAGTAGTTCATTCGAGTTGCCGAAAAGTGTCTCCGACCCAATCATAGACCGTGTCATGGCGAAGCTGCGAACAGGCCGCAGCTAGCAGGGTCGAAATTCTATGCTGAGCGAAGCCGCTGACAACTCCGCTCTTGAAGCTTGTCCAGATTCAGTTCAGTTTCCCGGCTCAATTCGATGGGGCGCCGCACATTTTTTTGAGCCCATCATAAGCCTGCGCCCCTGCCTACGAGGCGAACTGCGATCGATGCCTAGGACAACGTGCCCTTCGGGCGTTGCCTATCATCCAGGCCCCAGGACGCGCCGAACGATCACTTCTCCGGGCTCGCGTGACGGATCATGGTTGCCACCCGATCACGCCGCCGGTGCGAAGTTGCGCTGTTTGCGGCTACTGAGGGCGATTCGTTGCGCGATTTCCCCGGCAAACAGGTCGATGGGAAACGACAGATTCCCGGCGAATGTTCAAAAAACTACGTTTTCGTGTGATCGCCAACAGTTAAGAAGGCAGTAAAAATCAAATAAGTGCTGCATCTGGTGTCGCTTACAGCCGAAAAGGTCGCCCAATCACCCTTTTGAATTGGACCGAAGTTGGACCGAAGTGGATGACAAACGGTCAAGAGTTGTCGTGCGTTCAAATCGAGGGCCCGATACGTACCGAATAGACAATTTTTGAGCATACCGTTTCGCAGCGAATTGATTCATTGCCCCGCGTAAGCCTCATTCGTAACGCAGCGCGACCATCGGATCAACTCGCGTCGCGCGCCGGGCGGGGATGTGGCACGCGAGCAGAGCGACAACGGCCAGAAGCAGCCCGACAGAGGCAAACGTAATAGCATCGGTCTCACTGACGCCAAAGAGTTGCGCCTTAAGCAAGCGCGTGAATGCCAGACCGAGCGCGGTGCCCACGACGAGGCCCGCCAGTGTGAGCCGGAATCCCTGGCCAAGAACGAGACGGTAGATGTCTCCCTTCTCCGCGCCGAGCGCCATGCGGATGCCGACTTCCCGCGCACGTTGGCGAGTGGTGTAAGCCACAACGCCATAGACGCCGACGGCAGCTAGCACCATGGCAAGAAAACCGAACGAGGCGGCAAACGTAGCGGCGACGCGTCCAAAAAGTGTACCGAGCTGCATGGTGACGGAAAGCGGATTCACGTTGAACAGCGGCAACTCCGGATTGAGCTGATGGATGGTCTCTTCCACAGAAGAAGCCATGGTACGCGGATCGCCAGTCGTGCGCAGGTGAATGGTGGTGTCGTGCGTGGGGCTGTAGGCCTGGTAATTCGGCAAATAGATGACAGGCTCGGTCGGCGAGGTGAGTAAGCGGTATTTGGCATTGCGAGCAACCCCGACAACGGTGAAGCGATCACCGCCGTCCGTCACCTGCTTGCCGAGAGCGTTTGCACCCGGCCAATAGCGATCGACAAAGGCCTGGTTGACGACGGCAACGAGTTGCGATTCCGCCGTATCCGCTGCGGTGAATTCACGCCCCGAAATCACGGAGGTGCGCAGAGTGCGAAAGTAATTCGGCCCGACAATCGCTCGGCTGATCTCCATCGATTCGTATGGTTGTGGCACGTAACCTTCAATTTGCAGATAGTCGGAGTGGATGCTGAAGCTCAGGGGTGAAAAATCAGCCAAGGTCACGGATTCGACCCCGGGAAGCGCCGAGAGCCTGTCGAGCACCTGCCGGTCGAACGCCGCACCCGTCGCGCGGGTGTAACCAGCTGGCGAGAGCTCGTAAGAAGTAAGCAGCAGATGACTTGCTTCGAATCCCGGATCCGATTGCTGTGCTTTCTGAAGGCTGCGGGTGAAGAGTCCCGCGCAGACTAGGAGAACGAGCGAGAGTGAAATCTGCGCCACCACGAGGCCACTCAAGAGACGAGACTTGTGCAAAGTAAGCGAGACGCTGGTCGCTTCCTCCTTGAGAACAGATTGCACCGGCAGGCTCGACGACCGCAGGGCCGGAAAAATACCAAAGATGATCGCCGCGAGGATGGAAACCGCAATCGTCACGAAAAGCACGCGTTGATCGATGTGCGCGTCGTGCGTCAGCGGAAGAGAGCTGGGCGGAAAGAAAGCGACGATGCTGCGAGAAGTCCACACCGTAATCGCGATGGCCGCGGTACCGCCGAGCAGACCAAGCAGCAGGCTCTCGATCAAAAACTGGCGGATGATCTGTTTGCGTGAAGCGCCCATTCCCAGCCGGATGGCAATCTCGCGGCGGCGTCCGACCGAACGCACCAACAGAAGACTGGCAACGTTGGCGCAGGCCAGCAGGAGTAGGACCCCGGCGAGCCCCAGCAACATCGGAAGAATCTTGTAAAGATAACCGTTAATACCAAAGGGAGAGCGCCAAAGGGGGTCGAGAGAAATCTCGTTCGGACTATCCCGGTGATCCTCCGGGAACCGCTCGGCGATTCCCCGCATGAGCAGGTTCAGTTCGGCCTGCGCCTGATTCTTCGTGACACCCGGGCGAAGCTTTCCGAGCACGTTCAGCCAGAAAATGCCGCGATAATCGGGACGGTTAAAACCCCAAACATCACGATCCATCGAGACAGGAATCCACAGTTCGGTGCGAAGCCCGGGTGCACAGCCAGTGAAATCCCGCGGGGCTACCCCAACAACGGTGTAGGGATGGCGATTGATCTGAATCGTTTTGCCGACGATTTGCGGATCACCCGCGAAATGGTTCTGCCAGACGGCGTAACCGATGACTATCACTGCAGCGCCGGCGCGCAGCGTTCCTTCTTCCGGAAGAAAAGCGCGGCCGAGAATCGGGTGGACGCCGAGAACATCAAAATAATTAGCGGTGGTCAGAGCCCCGTAAATGCGCTCGGGCTTCGCGACGCCGGTGAGAGACATGTAGTCATCGTGATAGCCGAGAAGTCCGGAAAAAGTTTGAGTGCGCTCGCTGAGGTCACGAAGGTCGGGATAAGAAAATGGCGGGGTGGGATGATCGGTGCGATCGCCGCGCATGACGGTGACAAGGTCGCTCGTGTGAGCGACTCCCGGAATCGGGTTCAGCAACGTAGCGCTGATCCAACTGAGCACAGTGGTATTGGCGGCGATGCCGAGCGCCAGTGTAAGAACGGCCACTGTCGTAAAGCTTGGATTCTTTCGCAGCATGCGAGCAGCAAAGCGGAGATCTTGCCACGATGTTTCCACTAGGGACTCCCACCCAGCCGCACCCACGATCTCCTTCGCAACTTCGGGGCTCCCCATCTCCAAACGCACTTCTCGCCGCGCATCCTCCCGACTCATACCGCTTTTGATCTTTTCCTCAGTTGCCATTTCCAGGAAGCCAGTCAATTCCTCGTCCAATTCCCGATCTACCTGTTCTTTTCGGAACAATGATCGGAGTCCAGCGGCTAGGCTACGAATCAATGACATGGTTTCTTACGCCTCCAAAATCCTCGCAATTGCGGCGACTTGTCTCCCCCACTCTCGTGCTTCGGTGCTGAGCCTTTTTCGCCCGCGCTCGCTCAATAGGTAATACTTTGCGCGTCGGTTGTTCTCGGAAACGTTCCATTCACTGCGGATAAGGCCGCCTCTCTCTAGTCGCTGAAGCGCCACAAAGAGTGATCCGGCGTTTACGCGAAAAACCCCTTTGCTGATCTGCTCAATCCGTTGGGCTATTCCGTAGCCATGCATTGGCTCCAGCGCCAGAGTTTTCATGATGAGCATATCGAGCGTTCCTTGGACTACTTCGCCGGTTTTTTCCTTCACGAAAGAACCTTCCTCTTGACAATCAAGAGAAGTATACGCGTCTCCATCTGATTGTCAAGAGGAGGAGTTATGAGGGCTGAGACTATCGGACGGCGCCAAGACGGCTCGCGAATCGATGGGGTGAATTCTGGTGATCGAATTGTGGCGCGTGCAACTCTTTTAGCTTTTTTGAGGTTCAGAAAGGGCTTTGACAGCCTAGCGATCCTAAATTATCAATTCGGATGGTTGCGGGGTTTGCAGAAGTTGTTGAAAGGAAGGAATTTTTTGGTTGCGGGGGACCGATTTGAACGGCCGACTTTCGGGTTATGAGTTGTCACAGGGGCGGGAGAAGCGTACGATTCCACAAGCCAGAGGTCTAAATCGGGAATTCCGGTCAATTCGCCACTACTTAGTTGGCTGTGACTGGAGGCTTGCGGGAACAGACGAGTAGCTCCGCGAGGCAATCTATGGACTCACCGAAGGCGGCTAAGAAACCTAAAAAGGGGCGCATTTTCGATCCCCAGGTGTTTCTTGAGACAGTCGGCCTGAAAAGATCGATTACGCAGTGCCCACCCAACCACAAGATCTTCTCGCAAGGCGACCCGAGCGATGCTGTTTTCTACATTCAGAAGGGTCGGGTGAAGCTCACCACCCTCTCCAAACACGGCAAGGAAGCGGTCATCGCAATCCTAGGCGCGCGTGACTTTCTTGGTGAGGCGTGCCTAATGGGTCAACTGGTACGGGTGGCTTCGGCTACGGCGATTGTGCCTAGTGCTGTACTTAGAATTGAGAAGGGCGAGATGCTACGCGTGCTGCAAAAGGAACGCGCGCTTTCCGGCTTTTTCATATCGTATCTACTCTCACGCAATCTGCGCATCGAGGAGGACTTGGTCGATCAGCTTTTCAACTCCACTGAGAAACGGTTAGCCCGCACTCTTTTATTGCTGGCCCGCTACGGTAAGGAAGGCAACCCCGAAACGGTCGTTCCGGAGATAAATCAGGAAACTCTAGCGGAAATGATAGGAGTGACGCGCGAACGAGTTAATTTCTTTATGAATAAGTTCAGGAAGCTAGGCTTCATTGACTACAACGGCGAACTGCAAATTCACAGTTCCCTCCTAAATGTTGTCCTCCACGAATAGGTCAGACTGCGGCTGAGAATTCCTCCTGCAACACGAACGAAACTCCACGGCAGATCAATGTGTGAAAGATTTCACAGACAGGAGAACTAGCTTGAGAAGAACCTGGGATGGTGAACCCCCCATTCGGCACAAGCAACAAACTACTCCTCATTGAGGGCGACTCTACTGAGGCCAAGCTGATTCTGGAGGCGCTCGTTGACCCGAGAGCCAGCTCATTCGATGTGGACTGGGTTAGGCTCCTATCTGATGGACTCAAACTGCTGGGCGAGGGAAAAACCGGGCTGGTCTTGCTGGACCTGTGCCTGCCGGACAGCAAAGGTATCGCGACTTTCGAAAAGCTATTCGCGGCCGCGCCCCATATTCCGATCCTGGTCCTCAGCCAGCTAAACGATGAAAGTATTGCTAATGAATCACTCAAGCGCGGAGCGTATGACTATCTCTTAAAAGACCACCTCGACAGATACACACTGACGCGGGCGCTGCGTCATGTGATCGAGCGCAAGGGGGTCGAGGATGTTTTGTTCAACGAAAAGGAACACGCCCAAGTCACTCTCAACTCCATCGGGGATGCCGTACTCAGTACGGACCTCTCCGGTAACGTGACCTATGTCAATCGGGTCGCCGAGAGTATGACGGGCTGGTCTCGACAGGAAGCAGTGGGCCGGCCGCTCGCCGAGGTGTTTCAAATCGTTGAGGGTACCACACGTAAACCCGCCCGAAATCCCATGGAGGCGGCGATTCTGGAAAACAAAACCATGGGCCTGAACCCTACCTGCGTTCTGATCCGGCGTGACGGGTTGGAGCTTGCCATCGAAGATTCCACCGCCCCTATCCACGACCGATTCGGGCAGGTGACAGGCGCGGTAATTGTTTTCCGCGACGTGAGCGCATCGCGGGCGATGACAATAAAGATGTCCCATCTGGCGCAGCATGACTCTCTCACAGATTTGCCGAATCGCGTGTTGTTGACCGACCGGCTGACCCAGGCGATTTCGGTAGCGCGGCGGACCAGCGAGCAACTCGTGGTGCTGTTCTTGGACCTGGATCACTTCAAAAACATCAACGACTCTTTGGGGCATGCGATTGGCGACAAACTGCTTGCATCGGTCGCGCAACGCCTAGTAGCTTGCGGGCGCCATTCGGACACCGTGAGCCGCCAGGGCGGGGATGAATTCGTAGTACTGCTTCCACAAATCGCGCACGCCGCAGACGCGGCCGTCTTGGCGCAGAAGATGATCACCGCACTGGCGGCGCCTCACTCTATCGCCGGGAACGAGCTGCGCATCAACGCGAGCATTGGCATCAGCAGGTACCCCAACGACGGTCAGGATGCAGAGAGCTTGCTCAAGAGTGCGGACACCGCGATGTACTACGCGAAGGAAAAGGGACGCAACAATTTCCAGTTCTTCAAGGCGGACATGACTACGCGGGCTGTCGCGCGGCAATCCCTCGAAGGGCTCTTGGGCCGCGCCCTGGAGCGACACGAGTTTGTGTTGCATTACCAGCCAAAGGTCGATCTTCAGACCGGAGAGATTACCGGAATTGAGGCGCTCCTACGCTGGCTGCATGCGGATCGGGGGCTTATTCCTCCCCCACAATTCGTGCCCATCGCCGAAGAGTCCGGCCTGATCGTGCCCATCGGCCGGTGGGTACTGCGCGAAGCGTGCACACAGCTCCGGGCTTGGTTGGAGGTGGGCCTACGGCGGATCTCGGTGGCGGTCAACCTCTCCGGGGTAGAGTTCCGTGCCAAGCACTTCCTCGAAGGCGTTCGCACGATCCTGGAGGAGACTCGCCTCGAACCACGCTTTCTTGAATTCGAACTGACGGAAAGCGTCCTCATGAATCACGTCGAGGGCAGCGTCTCCAGGCTTCAAGCTCTCAAAGCCTTGGGAGTGCAGCTTGCGGTGGATGACTTCGGCACCGGCTATTCCAGCTTAAGCTACCTAAGGAGGTTTCCCATCGACGCGCTGAAACTTGACCAATCGTTCATACACCACATCACAGTTGATCCAAACGAAGCCGCAATCATTAGTGCGGTGATCGACATGGGCAAGAAGCTCAAGCAACGAGTCATTGCGGAGGGTGTGGAAACGCGCGAACAACGCAACTTCCTTCAGGTCCACGGCTGTGGCGAGGGACAAGGCTACTATTTCAGCCGCCCCATGGCTGCCGAACAATGCGCCAAGCTACTCAGAACCGGTATCGCGAAAACCGTCAGTGATTGACGCGCGTGCGGCAGCGCTTTGTGGACGCCCTCCGGGCCACGACGCTGGATTTGCTCGCGAGCAAGCTTCTCGTGGCTTTCATGCAGGAAGGGTCCGGCACCGAGAAAATGGCCGTTAAACGCACATCGAAATGCGGGAGCCTTGGCGAGCGAGTGGCGAAGCTCCAGGACGACGGGAGCATCGTTCTCGCGCGGGACGGCGTAGCCGGACCCCGACTTCCTCAAGACGAGGAACGGCGAGAGGGAGATCGACTTGCATCCTTCGGTGGCGAAGCTCCTACGGGAGTTGATTGGAGAACGGAAGTCCGGTTTGCTATTTCGCACGCGAACCGGCCAGCAGCTTCACCAGTCGAATATCCTGCGGCGCGTGCTGCACCCGATCTTAGAAGAGTTGGGGCAGCCGAAGTGCGACGTCCATGCGTTCCGGCGTTTTCGCAACACGTACTTGCGAAACTACACGTCTACCCCGCCAGGAGTCTATCGGTTCTGGATGGGGGGGTGCAATTGATAGTGCGAGTCAGTTTACGCAGCCTCCTGATGCACGTTGGTCCAGTATTCTTCCCAATCCCCGTTCGCCCGTAACACCCGTAGAGCGATTACCTTTTTTAGATTTTCCATCTTCCACCAGGCACCGGAGATCTTGAGCCGCTTCTGGAACACATAGCCGTGAGCACTCTCGATCTCGCCCGAACCGATGGGCAGGCCTGCTGCCAGGGCGCCTTTGTAATCCAAAAATTGAGTGCGGTTGGAGATATAGCGAAAGCAGGCACGGACCGGGGCCTCGGGGGCGGGGATGCCTGCTTCTTCGACGAAGGGTTGTAGACTTTCCAGAACCTCCGGCCAGCGATTGTCTTTCAGCCAGTTTTTCTTTTCCGTCATCCAGGCCGACTTATCCTTTGCGGCGATCACCTCTGCGGCCGCCGACAGGTACTCGCATAAATGAGGGAAATCGACCAAATAGTTGGCTTGCGCTCCAAACTGGGCTTCCCTCTGCTCGGTAATCCACACCGCCCCATCCCCCACGGTGCAGGCGGGGATGTTGTTGCAAAAGGTGTTGTAGGGATTTTTCCTGATGGGTCGAAGAATTATCCAGCAGCACGATCACCGGGCCGCGCAGATGCCGCAACAACTCACGGAGCAAAACGCAAACCTCCTCCTGCCCGACGTTATCGAAGTAAAGTTGATAGTACAGGCCCAGGCGTTGTCGTCGCGGACTTACAGAAATCCCGGAAATGACTGAGACCTTGTCGCGCCGCCCTTGGCGGTAATGGTGAACCGGAGGACAGCCTCGTGGGGACCAGCTCCGGGCCACATGCGGAATCAACAGAAAGCCCGATTCGTCGGCAAAGACTAGGTGGGCACCCAACCGCGTAGCGTTTTTTTGATACGCGGCCAGTCCTTCTGTTTCCAGCGCTCAATGGCCTGCTCATTTCTCTCCAGGGCGCGCCGTTCTGGTTTCTGCGGACTCCAGTTCAGAGCATGCATCAACCTTCCGACATGATCACGATGGTATTGGACTCCGAATTCACGGCGAATCAATTCCGCAATGCGGGCGGTGGTCCAGAGATTGGTTCGGTGGCCGTGCATCATCGGCCCTTGCAGGAGAAGCGTGACCAAACGCCGTCGCTGCTTCCGATCCAACTTCAGCGGTCGACCTGGGGAGAAACGCACCCGCAACCCCTGCTCTCCACTCCTGCGTCGTGCATCACGCCAGCGCATCACAGAACTTGCATTGCAGCCGATGCGCCGCCCAACCTCATTGAGAGAGTAACCAGAATCCAGCAACGCCAAGGCTCGCTTGCGCCTGTCTTCGAGCAAGTCGGCGCTTCCTTTCAGTCTGGGCATAGGTGTTCCCCTCCTGAACATCTATTATTGCATTATTTATGCAGAAGTCTATAATGGTAGTGAATGGCGGCAAATGTGAATGAGAGGTGATAGCCCGGGGAACCAAATTCTCCTTCTTCAATTAGTTACGGACGGGCTTCGCTCCGTCCTCTTCGACGAGCCCGGACCACGTGCAGATTCTCTGGATATGGTTCGTCCTATAGTATCGGTTTAGGCAGATGATCTCGTGTTTCGGTACCTTGGCCACAGTGAACGCATCCGGCAACGAGCCGTTCAACCGCATATGATCGTAGTTGCTCCATTGGAAAGATCCCGTCGCCCTTCGACGTCATTCATCCTGAGATTCATGGGACTGTGCTTGTCCTTTGAGAAAAATCTCGATTCGATTTGTAGTCCACACGGCGACGCCAGTACCGAAAAAATCCGCATCTTCGGTCCACAGTGCACATGCCAGTCCGAGTGCTGTGGCGAGTATCGGCCAATCACTTTCGTCTCGACCGCGCAACCGCTGCCGGGCTTCGCTTTCAAAGACTGCATAAAGTTCCGGAGTAACCACCTCGATGATGTTTCGCAAGTATTCGAGCGATGCCGAAAGGTCGGCGTCGGGCTTTCCCCGCTTTTTCAAGAGGGGAGGTAAGTATTTCTCGGCGTCATCGAAGGCAACGTCAGGCGCGAAGAAGCGGACACCTTGACCCGCGTAGGTGTCGATGAGCTGCCGAACGCGTCGCCCCAGGACGGCGCGAATAAGGATGTTCGCATCGAGAACGATCATCTCAGCGGGATGCGCCCTTCTCGCGGCGACGCAGCTCCTTGAAATCGGCCACTAATTCCTCCTCGTCAACATCCGCGAGTGCACTGGCAAGACGGTCGGCTGCTTCCTTCAGTTCGGACATATGGGCTGTCTTAGGACGCTTTCGACGCGTGGGAACGTAGACACCGAGAGTCTCGCCGCGCCGAGTGACAGCAACTGGAGTGTCCGATTCCAGGAAACTGGCGATCCGTTCGCGGAACTCGCGCACGCCGACTTTGATCGTCGTCATAGGGATGCTCCTCACGCTGAGTGTACACTCATGTGTACGCATTCGCAAGCGTGCCAGGATTCGCGGGATTCGTGTAGTGGCTCAGTTCCGTGGAGTCGACGCGGGTGGTAGACGATGACTTTTTTCAGTACTCGGCGCGACCTCGAGCTGAGAGCGGCGTCGTTCCTCGACCCCATCAGCCGCAGATCAGGGTTCGAGCGGCTGCAGCCGTGGAGAATCGATCCGAGTCGGTAACGGTACGCGCTGTCATAAAAACGTAATACTAATGGTGGTGAACGGCGGCAAAATCCGAACGAAAGGTGAATAAAGAAGGAGAAAGTGATTCGTCCCGTTTCATCGCAACTTACTGAATTCCCTCGATTAGCACCAACTCCGGCAAGTTCTGATTAAATTGGGGGTTCGGCTGTTAAGAAGGGAGTAAAAATCAAATAAGTGCTGCATCTGGTGTCGCTTACAGCCGAAAAGGTCGCCCAATCACCCTCTTGAATTGGACCGAAGTTGGACCGAAATTGCCCTATCTGGGCTCGCCGATTTTCGCGTGCTGTCAGAATTTACGTGGCTCTCATTTGCCACTCGGATTGCCTCATTTGGCAGGTTACAGTGCACCAAAACATGAACGGGCGAGTGTCAGCGGTGCTCACCGCCCGCCTGAAGCTGCTAGTTCCTAACGGATGATCAAGAGGCTAGGACACGCGAAGCGGGGGTCC